>Ga0302285_10001112_pt1 | contig 14796 bp, 7 predicted proteins | sample III_Fen_E2_2_FD_200455 | JGI IMG/M metagenome (GOLD analysis project Ga0302285, IMG submission 200455) | Peat permafrost microbial communities from Stordalen Mire near Abisko, Sweden - III_Fen_E2_2 | ecosystem: Environmental > Terrestrial > Soil > Wetlands > Permafrost | place: Sweden: Abisko... | reverse complement strand
CACTTTTTCTTCCTCATTCTCTTTATCTGTGTTGTCAATCTCCTTATTTTCTGTGAGATTTATCTCATGCCCATCGAGATTTTCTTTTTCTTTTACTTCTCCCTCCTAACATCTTCCATCTTCCTATTCGCTATCTCTTTCTTCTCCATCATTCCAGGCTTAGAATCTCTTAACTTATTTTTCCTCCTCTTTCTCCTTAGTTTCTCCATATTCCCCTTTATTTTCATACTAATTCTCTTCTTTCTCTGTTTCGATTTCCATAATCTTCCCTAGAGCTCCTTGGGAATATTTCTAAGAATAATACTACTCTATCCCATCATTTTTATCATCAAATGTATGCTAATTAGTCTATGTGTTCAACAATCTCGATGAAAAATGACTATTTGCTTGGATGATTTCCGATATACTGTTGCGAATCTTCGCTTTGACACTAACCTCACCCAATCCGGTGATTTTGCTCTACAAGTAGTAAATGTAACGCTAATTCTAAGGAACAATCAGAAAACAAGCAAGATATAAAGGAAGGTAGAGATCACGTCATCATTAGCTAAAAACCTTACAGTTTGCTTGTCTTAGTTGATGAAAGTAATATGCTTCACACACGTTGAGTTCATTGCTTTCATGTCTTCCACATATCTATTAAGAACAATTAGATTAACAAACACAGATTCAAGAGATTGTAGACTGGATATTTGAATTATTCTAATGACTCAATTTATATTCACTCACAGTGTAAGTGCTCCAACGAGACATTCAGCGTGTAGTGCGACTGGAATCTGCAGCGGTGGGATTGCCAAATCACTGAAAACTATCGATTCCGCTTTTAGTGTCTCAGCTGACACCAAACTAAGATAAACAATTGAGAACTACTAGTATTTTGACCTCAAAACCAAAGTAAAAAGTTTTTACACTTCTCTGTAGACCTCATAGAGTTTCGCCTGCAAGTCGTTCACCTGACAATCCAAAGTTGCAATGGAATAAACTTGTGAGATCTGCTGTTTGGCAATCTTGTACGTCGACATTGGTGTGCCAATAAGGCAGAGTTATGTGAAGAAAATATTTATATTTGAGTGCTCCTGTGTTCAACGTCTGCAGGACTTCTCCCGATGAAGCTGAGCAGAATGGTTAAAAGAGAGTATTCCTCATCCACACACAGACACAACCACAGGTTTGATATGTGGGATAATGTTATCCTTACGTGCTTCTAGCAGTGAAAACTATCTGGCCATTCTGCAAAGAACAAGAAGAAATATTCAAAAGTAACCTAAAGTAGCCAATCTGGATATTTATTAGTTGTTGCGTGTAATTTAATTAGCTTTTACCCTGATTCCCTGACGACAGGTGACACTGTCAGAGGTGAAGGATGAGCATTAACTTCGAAAACAATAACAAGAATAAACCATAACATTTCTCATGCGTTTCTAGAGCAAAAGATACATTCAAAAGATCTTTCCTCCAACTTGAACTCACCATAGCATTTAATTCTAATCTATCTAGGAATTTTTCACATTCTTTTACACTTTTCCCCCTATTTTCCCTGATCAATTATCAACTTATTACCAAGGACTTTGGCTGTGGCTGCTTTGAAGGTTCCTTATACGATGGTGAAGATCGTGGAGTCTAAAGTTGTCTCGTATTGAACAATACACTCGCTGTTTATTCCGTCATAACTGTAGCTACTATGAACTTGAGAGCCTTTCTTAGCTGGTTCTACGCATAAGTCTATGATATTAGATAAAAGGTCGTCGAAAATTGAACTACATTTTTAGGCTTACTTCCCATACGCGTAGTTATCGCTTTATGATCTCTCTTGTTAACCTTGAGCCAACTAGCTAAAATCGTTCTTCTTTCTCTACTGCGCGTATATCTCTCTCTCTCTCTATGTGCTTTCGTTTCTTTCGTTTCGTTCTCTTTCAATTATTGGGTACTTCGTGTGTAAGTTTAAAATTTAATATGTGATAATAAAAGGATTTCACTCTGATAAACAGCAATTAATAATACGTAAGATCTATTTTAAGCACCACAGGAGGAATTGTATTTGACAAATGGAATAGAGGGATCAAATATTTTAATTGTGTTCTTCTCTAAAAATTTACAAACAAAAGGATAATTATTTATTTGGTTTTTTACTCCCAAATCTTGAAATTCAATCAAGAATGATTCGCCAAATACAGTAATCGAGAAAACATGACTCCAACGGATTGCTGTAGATCATTGAATTGTCCCAGAAATCCTCAGTGATTAATCCTATTCTAAAGCAAGGTTTTGATAGATTAAACTACCTAAGAAGTGAACTCATTATTTAGAAAATAATTTGATTAGTGACTAGCAAACATCAAATGAAAAAAATTAAATTTTTCAGACCGAGTCTACAAAGCTTCATGTAAAAGGTATCACACTGTAAAATCACATTATATTTGCTGAGAGGAGCTCTCAAACAAAATACGATAAATTGATACAGTGAGGTCCGATTGTGAATAGAAGCTTGTTGCGGAAAAATAAAAGTGGAATATGCTGACCGTAGCGATAAGAAGATTGATTTGTTGTGTTTGTGCAGAGTTCTTCTTCAATCAGATTGGAATACTACATTCTTTCATTCCCAGTCAACTTTCCAATTTTTAATCAGAATCATCGATCTCCCAACCTTCACAGAGCTAATATATCCATCCAGGGGGTTGAATATTTCCCTTATAAACTTTGATAACCACATTTTTCGGTGATTTCAATTCTTTCCTTACGCAACACGAGCACGAAACGGATATTTAATGTTCATTTCAAGATCATCCATGTGTGGTTATTTTTAATTTAATAAAACATATTTAGAGAGAAAATAAAATAATTACAAGATATGACCATCAGATATTTGGGAATAACAAACATTTAAAATCTACTTAAAACCTAAACTAAAGAAACTAGAGTATTATTCCTCTCTTTTTCTTTCAGTAAACACCATGACTTAAAGTATTAGTAGTATTGTTAGTTCCAATGCTAGTTTGCAATTATTCAAAGAGTTCCATTCCTCCAACTTCCATAGCTTTATTGAATATATCTCCTAGTTATTATTTCGCTTGGACAACCTACGCCATGAGGGTTTCTTCTAACTAGCTATTCTATTTTTCTTTGAAATTCTAAAAATCCAATTTCGTTTATTATAATTCTTATTTCACACTATTCAACAATCTTTCCAAGGATTTAACTTGCTAATCCTTTTCAGACAACTATATCTGCAATTCCTTTGCTTTACTCTTGCTATCAGCTAATTCTTGTTCTTTAGTTTAAAGTTTTTATATTAATTATTAGTGTTCTTGAGCATTATTAGATTCCTGCTTTAATTTCAAAGTCTCTTATAATTATTTATTTAGTCGATCTCCTTGTTCAATAAGAAGCTACTTCTCATTCAACTACTTTAATAAGTCTTAATATTTCATTTACAAATCGTGATTATCACCTGATTCTTTAGGTTTCTTTAATTTTTCATTGCTGTGAGATGGTAATTCTTTTATTTCTCGTGGACTTTTTACTTTGTCACCTTATTATGTGTATTTATCTGAATCGTATTACTAATGAATGCTATTGATCTAAGAAAATTTAACTCCAATTGTATTTTTAGCAATATTATTGCTCAAAGAATGCTCATTTCCATTGGATTCTTCTGCTTCCTAGCCAATTTTACTAGCTTAGGATGCCATACTTTATCCAATCCAAAAAAATATATTATTCTTGTGCGATTCTCCTCATCAAATCTTACAACAATTTATCAAAATTCTAGCTATTTCTTACCTTATTGTATCGAATTCAATCTCACCCAGCATGCTGATCTTCACAAAGAGATTTAAAAACGCTTGTTTATCTGGACATTTCTCTAATTTCAATGTCTCCTCCTTCTCTTGAAGAATAAAATCACACAGGATTTAACACTTTCTAACCCTTTCCTTCCTCTTTCTCTTTCTTAATCTTTTTATCTGTTCTATTACCTGTGATTTAATTCCTGGCATACTGCGAAATATCCATGGAGGCTGTGCCAGCAACCTTCTATCCTTTAGGGGTTATCAACAGTATTGTGAATGTTGCCTTTCAAAAAGAATAACCACAAAGTTAGCACGTGGAAAAATAAACAACACAAGGGCCGAAACGATAACACATTCCCACAATGTAGAACTAAAATGGCACTAAATAAATTAGGAAATTATCATTTTTTTGTTATCCCATCTGTTAAAATGTATTTATTTATCATTTTCAACACGTTTATTTAATTAAATCATAAAAAATTCCTTTGAAAACGATGAATAATTCAAAGTACGCATGCAAAAAGCATTCCTTTTTTACCTTTTTCTCAAGAAATTCTTTGGTTGATATGTCAAGATAGAGATTCGTTTCTAACAGCAAAACTTAATGCATTAGCGCTTCACCATTGACCAAATCAAATTATTAGCTTTCTAGCTTTTATGTTCCTTATAAAAAAGTACAAAAACACTCAGTTTAGTCATTTTATTATCGCATTTTTGTGATTAGTTTTACAGCATCCCTATCTAATTCTATCTACCTCTTTTAATGTTGACTTGAATCTTGCATGGAAAGGATATGGCAATTTTGAGTTTTTTAAGTTCTACATCGAATTTAAACTTAAATGCTCTGACATTCTAGGTATTTAGAGGTTAAATCATCATGCCTTTGAGAAAATTGAATTGTTGTTTGAAATGCACAAATATTTGTTCTCTTTTTTTGTTTCTAAAAATTGTCAGATTTTGAAGATCCTTGATTTCAAATCAGTAGTTCAATTAATTGATATTATTCAATCGCTATGAAATCGGAAAATAATAAAAAGAAAATTCACTCAGCTAACTCATCAACTTGGTTTAAGTGTCGCAAGTTCATAATTAGACTAGATACTTTTTACTGAATATGATTTTTTTTAGTTAATTCTTGTTTTAAAAGGCTACATTTTTCTTTTTAGAAAGGAAAAGAGAATATGTGAAAATCTTGATAAACAATGATATATTTAATATGCCACACTCATTTAAGCAAAACCATCTTGACATTAACACCATTAGTGTTCTCATATTAAGAGATCAGCAGAGTGACTCAAACCAAACATTCAAATACATAACAGCTTTCATTATTTTCTACGAGCAATAAATCCAATAACGATATATAATGCTATTACCTTCTAAATTAATGATAAAAGATTATCATTTATTATCCTTTTGTAAAACTTGCTGATAATCAAATCTCCTTCTTTTTGGGATAAGTTCAATTTCATCCAAAGTAGGAGATAGCTCAGCAATATTGATTAATTTTTTTTTCTTAATAGAATCAGATAACAAATTACCTTTTTTTCCTTCCTGTTTGAAGTCAAAAAACTCCAAAAACTTGGTTTCATTTTCTAATGGCCGCAAGAGACAAAGCCAGAAAATCAACACAAGAAGGTGCAGACAGTTTGTTCCTCCCAACTGAATAAATCAAAGGGATCATGCAAAACAAAGATAAATTCGTTGTAACCAACTTACGCAGCCAACATTTCTATTTCATGAAAAAAAAATTAAGTGATTTATCCGCTAATAATAGAAATAATAGTATCATCAAACGTAGCTAGGACAATCTAAATAACAAGAACATTCACAAAGTTACCAATAACAGCAGCAGTAACCCCAATAATAGTTACCTATTGCTTACATCTTTAATATCTCAAAAGAAAGCAGCTTCATTGTAACATAACTAATCATAATAAGGAGACATTTCAAAATATCGACTAGAACCTGGAGGATATTGTCCTTCAAGATCGATAGAAGAAATGCTAGATTAAGTCGGATACGACATTCGATCACATGAATGTCAACCGCAGATTACACGTTCTGAGTAGAATGCTCTTAAAAAACGAACTTTCTTCAACTGCAATCGAGGAATGGATTTATTTGAAGATTCTAGTCCTTTTTAGTTTTCATCTGCTAAATATCTGGTAAAACATAAGAAATAGGGGTAATATTCTCGTCTTGTTCCTGCAGATTCGTAAGTACTTTCTTCTATGAATCGTTCTATGGAAGAAATTCAAACAAGCAAGGCATTCAAAAATAGTTAGAATATTCAACCATAACCTTAAAATCATTAAATATCTTAGTTTTCCTTACCAAAGTAGTCTATATCTTCTCTTAATATAAATCATAATACCTATAATATCAACAACAACAACAACAATTCTAATCATCTTCCATCTCTACCAATATTTAAAACAAAAGAGTTTACCCAGTAAAGTTCAGGAAGTCTTTCACATAAACGAAATCGCAGTACAACAAAAAATGAAAGAAAATCAGATCAATCTTCTTTACTATTCACAGAAGGAGAGGATTATTTCTTCGAGAATAACCCTCAAGCTCCTGCTTCATCGTCTATCCTTGCTGATTTTGCCAAAGGGTATGCAAGAACATATTTATTTTTAAATCTCTTTAAGACTTTTTTTGTTTTTCTTTTTGCCTTTTAGTCACCAACTACCTCCAATTTCCAGCAATCCTATTACAACTTAATAACACTAGCATCTACAACACTACCATAACCACTAAACAACTAAATTGAAGCACTGAAAATACTTGGGAAAGCTAAAAGATAATTTAGATTCCAAAATTCCTTACAATACACAATTGTTCAGACATATTTTTTATCGTAATTTACCAAAAAATAACTACTGATCTTCACATTTTGGAACTCTACTTAAACATCATTAGTAAAATATTAGCTGAGTATGTGTGTTTTTCCTATTCTTATTATGAACATTTATTATGTGTCTAAGGAAATTGTTCTATTTTGAATTAGAGTAGTTGATATTTTTGATAATTTTCTGTGAATTTTTTAGAAAAAGATAAATAATCATTTGCACAATATTTCCAATGATCCTTTCTTTTTCCCACTATTTAATTGAAAAGTAAGCAAAACAACTTACTAGATAGAGAAGCAACCTACAGCTGACGAATTCTCAGTTCTTTTATGACAAGATCTTTTGATATTTATCTTACTGAGTTAATAATTGGGGAGGGTGAAGAACAAAAAATTAAGATTCTTTTCAATATTTTTTGTTATTTTTCTTGAGATCAAATAAAGTTTTTCATTCATTAAGTGATTGGTCTTAGTGCACAAAAGCAAAAACCTAAAGAAAATTAAGGAGTGTTACTTGAGATGTACGCTCGTGCGCTAAACCACTCATGCTAAGATGTTGGACGTACAATCAAGCACACAAAACGAAAATATGTATGGGAATTCGATTTTGAACTCAGCGAATATGAAGCAGAATAGCATGAAGTCATACTGTTCTACTCAGTTCTATCAGGAAAACGATAAATATATCTAGATGGACAAAAGATATCCAGTTGTGTTGGGTAAATTTCATTGAGTAGTTTAAGAACAGAAACAAAAATGCACTTTCTCTTACACTTAAAATTGCAGGATTATCACATTTTATCTAAAAAATTTTGCATTTATATCTCTCAGTTAATATGGTGATCTCTAGATGAAGTTCCTCATTGATAAATACAAGAATGTCGCTTTGATTCAACTCGATTCTGATAAAAAATACACACTTCTCATCAATAATGTTAAATTCAAAGATCTGTTCTGTGCAGGTATCCAAAAATAATAACTGCCAACCTTTTAAAAAAATGGGAAATTAACCAACAACACTGCTTAGCCTCTTTGTTTTCGTTGTTTTTACAATATAGTTGATTCAAGAAAATATCAAAAAAACAAGCCAATAAATAGTACTCAAAATTAATCCAATACTGTGCCTATTCCTGCATAGAAGAAAGAATTAAAATCTCATATGGCATTACGGGAGTACAATTTAGAAAACGATGATTCAGATGAAGACATGAAGAATCACATAGGTCTTGTAGAAGATCGATATATTAATAGTATTTAAAAGTAGAATCCAACTCGTAATCCACAACTCTTTGATGGACCTATTGTCAAGCACACCAATGAAAAGGAGTAACAAATCATAATATTCGCTTTGAATCGAATTAAGTGTGTTAACAATTGTTTTGTTATTAGCCTCTATCCATCTGCTGATGACAGATTCAAATCTTTTGGAGTGAATAGCGAAAATAATGAAAAAAATAACAATAAAAATGATATTTCTGATGTAAAGATTGGGTAAAATTTTGCTAACACATAAACACCCTTAAAGACAAATGGTTTAGCTACAAATTCTACACCAAATAGCAAGTCATAGAATAATTTAAAAGATGATCCTTGCCCATTCTTTGGATATAGTTTTGATTCTTGGGTGACTCCAGATAAGAATGGTAAAAATAGTAACATTTCTGAATCAAATTAGTAGCAATTTCCTACAAAATAACTGGTATCTTCATCAGTTACTCCAACAAAGTCGTAAGTTTCAGTATAAGAACTTCAGACACTGCAACCTTAACAGCAAAAATCCTTAAAATCATCTCAACAACTAAACTAATAAGTCTCAAATATCTCCCAAGGTTTTTAGGTGTAGTAAGTAGTTAACGGCGATATTTCATCTTAAAACAAGGATAATCCTTTTGGATTTGCCACAAGCAACAATTAGGCCGATCAACAAAGAGCAATCACATTTGGATTTGGAAAAATAACTCTGAATAGCTCTACAAAAGAGGAATAAGAAAGAACAACAACAATAGCATGGCCTAGTTGGGAATCATTCAATATGGTTTCAGGAAATAACGAAAATAATTAAAATAACAGCAACAGCACAAGTAATCCTGCAAATGAAAATAAATAATCCAATGTTGCTGTTAGTTCTAAGCCTAAAGATCCTATTAACCTGTTCGCTTTGATGTAAGAAAGCGATGAATAGATAACTGATAAATAATTTGCAAACTAAGAGTTTCTATGAGATATCTAATAGGGGAATATCATTAGTTTTCATTGTTTTATTAGCAAAAATTAAGTCATTTTTTGTATTCGTTTCAAAAATTATTAAAAAAATAATAAAAATACTAACTCGTAAGTTAAAAATTGCTGAACAAACAAAAACAATCAGAGAATAACTCTTTATCTCTTTCTGTTTTTCTCTTTCTTAACTTCTCAGAATTTAGCAAAGAGTGTTCCAGCACTGCTTAATCCATAGGTATTAGTGCCTTTGACTTCTTGTTCGATGTAGAGTTTTCTAGCATAATCGTCTGTTGCTGGATTGGCTCTGTCGTAATCCTATTCAAAAAAGAGATAATGTTTATTGGAAATGTTTCAACAAAAGTAGAGATAATCAAAATGTTTCCATACGAATTGGAAGTTATGGATGTTGTCTTTATATTTTTCTGTGAGATCTGGGCAAGGTTTAACGTAGAACAAGGCTTCGTTCAAGGTATCCATGGGCAAAACGATGTTCAAGATACCAAGTGAGATACCGAGAAGTGAGAACCATGAGACTTAAGCTTCTCTTACCATTATGTACTCATAGATCATATTAGCGAACTATGAAAAAATAAGAAAAAAAATTGAGTTTGTTTTAAGGATATTTTTAAACATATTTTTAGTTAATTTATTTACACAATAGACTGGGAGAATATACTCCATGAGCTCAATCATTTCTAAAGAGATTTAGTTACTCATAGAATAACGGATTGTACGATGGTTCATGATCTTGTACTGTGTTAAGAGAAAACAACAAAGAATCAGACAAAATTCAAGAGATTCTAAACAAAAATAAATGATTTTTTTTATTAAAATTGAGTTACTTTTTGAATGAAGTAGAGCACAGCGATTCCGGCAATAGACAGAATAATACCTAAAGGGATAAGTGGGGCATAGAACGCAGTGAAAAGCATAGTTTTCATCAAACCACTGTAGTCAAAAGCAAGGTTATGTTCAGGCTCTTCATAAAGTGTGTTTAGTTGTCTCTATGTCATGGTGTTTTTCTTAGCCAAGTAATTGCGATTTATGATCCTGTACAATCTACCGCCATCGACTGCCATCGAAGCTGCTGCAATCAAGGAGTTTGTGATGAACACATACTACTAATTGTAGATCAAACCACCTATTTTAAAAAACAATCAAATTTTAGAATATTTTTGACACAAATCATTCACCAAAAACTAATAAATCAGCCCAAAATAATTTGAAAATCTCCTACCAGCCATGTAGATGTTATCCTCTGCTTGTTAGCGATCAGTGAAGAAATCGAATAATACTTTGATTGTGAATGTAATAACAGCTGTGTTAATAAACTGTGTCCAAGCTAGCTTTGATCCTAGAGAAGCGACTTCATTGGTCTTTCTGTGATGTCTCTCAAAACTTTGAAAAGAAAAAAAGATAAAAAATTTTAGAATTCAAACAAGAAAGATAAAAAAATAAATTGGATTTCAAAACAGTCATTAAGAAGCAGTTCCTTACATTGAGAGTTTCGTGAGGCAAAGTTATAGAATATAGTTAAGCATCGGAATAACTAATGAGATAATCAATGCAAGTGCTTTGACAGTCCAATCAGATGCTGTCATCGTTACAGCTTGCTATTTTCCTTTTTTATCTAGAACGATTGTTGTAGTTGAACCAGATTATTGTATCCTCAGCAAGTACATGATAATGATGAAACTTATCAACAGAAGGAAGAACGTTATCAAGTTGGAGATGATGTTTCTCACCTTCTACTGATGAGGCGAAGTTTCTAAGAAATTCCAGTTAACATCTGTTGGTTCGGGTGCCTCATAAATATCAGTTGTCTCACCGTTTATTTAGATTTATTTATTTTATTAGCTTATACAAGAGCAACATCCTGACTATTAGCTTGCGATCAACAAATTCTTGGCTTTTTTTTATGTCAAAAGAAACAAAAAGTAAATAAAAAAAAGAGCAAAAATTGATCATAAAAACTTGTTAGTTCTCTTTAAATTTTCATAAAATCTGCTACCTTTTTCAGTGTTGAGAGTAACGAACGCATGTCCAGTGAAATCCTCATTGTTTTGCTTATCTACGCCATCATAGTACTACCTCTTCTTAGCCATGATGTCTTTTTTGACTTAATCAAGTTCGGCTTCTAAGTCTCTTTCTGATTTGCCTTCAACCTCAGTGGTACCTGGAATTAGCTTGAACTTTCTAAGTTTCTCGATGATTGCAGCTCGCTAGTCCATAAGAGCATTGATCTTTTCTAATTTATAGCAGACAGTGATATTGACAATTTCAAATAAAGATCTGTTTTCTTCATTCCCTTCGATATGATGTTATTCAATTTAAGCAGTCATATCAGCTCTGATGCTGTCTTCAATGGAAATATTATTCCCATATGCTGGGATACCTTTGATCCAAACAGTGTAGTCACTGGGCGAAATCAACAGTTCATCACATTATTCATTGAGCGCTCTTTAATTTGTTCTGAGATACTACAGCACGCAGATGATTGTGAACACAGTGATAAGATTCATTACATCTTATAAGAAGATTAGTTCCGTGTCATTTCTTTTGTTTGCTAAAGAAAGTAATGTCGTCCAGGAGAGTTAGCAGATATCTTTGACTTTTTTGCCTTTCTTAATCAATTCCTTGATAATTTCATCGTCTTAGCAATCAGTACCAGTGAACGCATTCGAGAAAATGTTGAAAGATCCACTGGAAATGAAAATCAAGAAAAGCACGAGCATGCAGCTTTTCATGAAATCAAAATACATCGGATAGCCAGAACCTAAGAAATACAGTTCGATGTTCTCACACCAGATACTGAGGGATTCTTCTCGCTGATATTTTCCAGAATAATTGCAGATTTATTTGTACTCAGTTTTTTATTCTTTTCCATTCACAGTTGTTGACTTGCTGAACAATTTCGGTTTCTTACCTGTGAATGATAGCTGAAAGAAAAAGGAATTAAAAAAGGCTGATTAAGAGAGAATCTCATCAAAAAGAAAAAGGAACACACAATTTGATATTTAATTATTAGAATCCAACTTTGAAATCCTTAGATTTGTAAGTAATCTTTATTTAATTGTTTCTGAAAATCTTAAAATCAAAAGAGAAAATCCTAATCTGGGGTTTAAGAACTGGCTGCCGTGGATGCACTAAAACCCCACCGCAACTTATCTTCAAAGATATTTAAACTTTTAAAGCAGTTTCAAATAATCATCTTTTTTCCTTCTTTTCATACTAAAAACGTATTTCAAAGGCACAAAAAACAGGGGATAGTCATCCATTCATCCTATTAACTTGAGGCAAATGTAAATGCCTTGAAGTTTCTCTTAATTTATTTGTTAAAAATGAGATTGTTTGAATTATATATTTTACAGCATATTCATTGGCCTTGGCGATGGAATGATCCATGTCAGTAGGGAATTAATCTGGGTCAACAGCCTTGAGACTGGAATGGTCTTCTAGCTGCTCAAAGAGTTTTAAAACGTCAGCCATTTGTTTTTAACTTTATTCTTCCTTTTCCTTGTTCTTTCTTTATTCAAGCAAATCTAAAGTTTCTTTTTTATTATTTAATATCTTTATTCTTCACCAAAGAACTTGTAAATTTAATATCTGCTAGAAAGGTGCAATATATTTACAAGTAACCTTAATTAAAATTTGCTGTCTCTTTTCGTTGCATTTATTCACATCTTTTTTATTTCCAATCAAATCTTTGGGTGTATCTTTGATTTTCTGCTTGAAATTTTATGTCTCAAGCTAATTCAACCTTGACAGTCGCTAATGGAAGATCTAAAACAAAAATATGTTCTTCAAACATACTTTTAAATTTCGATTTCTGTTTATTTTAAAGATTTCGAATGTGTACCTTGTAATCAATGAGAAACAATCGCAATAATGGGGTTAGATTTAAGCAATTAGTATTTATATAAAGTGAAATAAAAGACGTTTCAAATAGATATTTATTTCTAATAAAAAATAGACAAATTTTCAAGAAATAATAATTAAATAACTTTTATCAGCTCGAAAAGAGTCTAGCAATAAATTAAGGAGTTACTTTAGCTTTATAAAATGGCTTTTATGCTCCAAATGTTAACTTAATGTTCTTCGTTATGTTTTCATAACTTTTCAACAGATTTTGTTTGAAGATGATTTGGATTTCCACAAGTTAAAAATACTATTTTTTTTGACTTTCTATAAACTTTCTTTTGTTATATTAAGCACATTAAAACCTTGATGTTTTATTAAATTATTGGATGTATTAAGCTTTGAATCCTAATTTGTTTTTTGGGCAATTATTTCCAAGCTAGAAAATATCTGTAAATAAAAGTAATATTGTAAATTAAATACAATTAATTGAATGATAATTTAGTCATTGTTTAGAAGGATTTTTGTGATTTTAAAGGATATTAATGATTACATAAATAGCTGTATGCTGAAAAATTGAATTATTAGCATGTTAATAGCTTGTTTGTACGATAAAATGACTCAATATGAAAAAGAATATTTATTTTTTAAAGCAAAAAGAAAAAGAAAAATGTGTTTGCGCGTGTTTGTTTGTTTTCTAACAAGAATATCTAATACTTAATTTGAAGATTTCTTGATCGGAAATATTCTTTGGAAGCATTAAGAATTTATCCTCACAAATAATTATCTGCAAAATCTTTTTTGCATTTATCAAATGAATTGGGATTTAATTACTTATTTCAAGAATCTTCAGCTCGCAGGTTTGTTTATCATTCTTCATATTTTTTGAAAACCTCCTACAAAAAAATGATGTTCGTCTAAACCAAAAAAGTAGCTGTTGCCTTCTCACAAACAGCTAAATAGCATTACAAGGTCTTTTCAGCATTTAGTAGCAAACAAGAGAGAAACCCTCAGACACCTGAAGAAGCACAGAAGAGAATTCAAGAATTGATGAAAGGTTACTAAAATAAAGATATGCAGCGAACGACTATTGATGAAGCAGCTATTAAGGAAAAATTGAAGAATCGTGAGACAAAGTTACCTATTCGAAATTATGAAATCAGCAAAGATGGTATGTACTATAACCCGAAGACAAATGTGAATCCAACTAAGGAGATTTTCAACTTCTCAGAAGATTTTCTTAAAAAGAAGAATTCGTAAAACAAGAATAATGTTCAGCAATCATTTGAAGAATTCGTATCTTATATATGAATTTATGATTTTTTTATTGGAACTACCAAGAATCACACAAGTCTATGGGCTTGGTAATGGATATTTTTCAGTAAATGGAGTATGGTATCCAGGGAGTCTCATGATCTTCCCTAATTAAGTCTTTCTCTGGGATGTATAGACTGCTGCTGATATCAGGTCTCATTCTCTTGATTTCCTCGAAGTTGTTAAGCCAAGACCAAGTAACTTCAAAATATATTTTTCTTATTGAGATATTTTGACAAATTTTTAGAAACCGCAACACTTTTTGTGTTTTAAACTATCTCCTTAACAAACATAGATTATATCATTATCGGTACTGGCAAAGAGAAGTTCTTCTTGGAAGACTCTATCTACGAGAGATTCTCTAAGCTCAAGATCAAAGTTGATGTGCTACCAACAGTAATCCTATTGATTTCAGTTTTTGTTAAGATTTTGTAAAAATATTTAATATTTTTTGGAAATCACTTAACATAGTTTGAGGCATGCTCGACATTTAATGTTTGTGCTGAAGATGGTATGAGTATCTGCGCGCTTATGATCCCAGCGAATCTTTGATAGCATGTAAAGAATAAAACCAAAATAGAATTCTTCTGTTGCATTTGATGATTTTGTGTGAAAAAAGGTGTTATTTTCAAATTATCCTTCTCTTGGAATCATAAATGCTATAAAATGTCAATAGAAATGTGACTTTTAGTTTAAAACAAAGTTTGGAACTTATTTATATTCTTAAAAATGGGGCAAAATCATTAAATTTTGTTGCTT
>Ga0302285_10001108_pt1 | contig 14853 bp, 13 predicted proteins | sample III_Fen_E2_2_FD_200455 | JGI IMG/M metagenome (GOLD analysis project Ga0302285, IMG submission 200455) | Peat permafrost microbial communities from Stordalen Mire near Abisko, Sweden - III_Fen_E2_2 | ecosystem: Environmental > Terrestrial > Soil > Wetlands > Permafrost | place: Sweden: Abisko... | reverse complement strand
TGCAGCGCTTTTTTATGCTTTTGGATTCTTGGGATTTGTGCTCTACTATGTGTTGATCAATCTATCGAGAATATTTGATTGGGGCATCTATCTTGAATTTACCAATGCACGGCAAATATTTACCTGCATTGAGGCGTTTGTCTTTAGTAGTGCCCTGTATCTCAAAATAAAATCTATCGTGAGTGAGAAAAATTCGGCACAAGAGTCTTCGCACCGCTATGAAAAAATGATGTTAGAACAGTCCCGCTTTGCTTCGATGGGGGAAATGATAGCCTCCATCGCTCATCAATGGCGCCAACCACTGAATCATCTCAATCTTATTTTGAACAATTTACGTTTAGCGCATCGCAACCAAAAATTGAGTATCGAATACTTGGAAAGCAAAGCCATAGAAGCGGAACGGCAACTCAACTATATGTCAACGACGATCGAAGATTTTAGCAATTTTTTTGCAACCAAGGGGCAAGAGGAGCACTTTAGTTTAAAAGAAGTCTGCGAATATGCCATAAAACTGGTCGAAAGTCGCTATAAAAAACAGCAGATCGTTCTCTCTTTAAAGTGCCTAAACGATTGTATGCATATGAATTACAAAAATGAACTCGTGCAAGTCCTTACGATCATTTTAAACAATGCTTTTGATGCTTTTATCGCTAAAAATATGAAATACGGTCATATAACGATGAGCGTGACCTGCAATGAAATTAGCATTGAAGATGACGCGGGTGGCATACCAGAGGAGATACTCCCTATTATTTTCGATCCTTATTTCAGCACGAAAAACAAAAAATTCGGGACAGGATTGGGGCTTTATGTCGCAACGATGCTGGTCAATAATCTTATAAAAGGTCAATTAAGTGTTGTCAATACGCAAAAAGGCTGTAAATTCACACTTTCCCTCTTTTAAGCGTTGGCATTTTACGTTTTAAAAATTATTTTTAGATTTTTTCTCTATTTTGTTTAGATCTATTCTCTTTATAATGCACTCGTTGTATTTATAAATATATAACGTTGGGTTAGAAAACGACTTTGCTACTCTTACTAAAGGAAAAATATGCATTAAAAATTATTTCACACAATCCCAATTTCCTCCTCTTCACTTTATCCTCCATTCTCTAAATTTAATAAATTATTTTTAGATTTTTAATCAATTTCTTCTAGATACATTTTCTTTATACTAACTTCGTACAAAAAATAAATGTTTTTCTTAAGGTTATATTTAAAAATAGTTCTCTTGGCAGACGTTAACGTTATGGTTTTGAGAGTAACAAACATTTAAAAATAATCTATTTTCCCAATGATGAATAGGCGGTTTCAGTCGAGGGTCTATTCTCAAGAGCTTAATCCTTTGGTGGAGTGTAAAACTGTCAGTGAAACTGGCATTTTATGCATGAGTATACCGTTAAATGGGCTAAGGGCTTTGCCATAAGCCAGAAAATTTGACCAAAAAGTGAATCAGGAGGTTCAGTATGGAAATAGAGACAAGAGGTGTTACTTTGGTAACAAGAAGATCCTTTTTAAAGGCGGCAGGTGCTGCAGGTTTACTTGCTACTATGGGTATCGATCTTGGCCTTGTGCAACTTGTGGAAGCTGCCGAGATGGACATGAAGAAGAGTACGGCTGATGGTTGGCATTACGGGCACTGTAGAATGTGTATGCGCGGTTGTTGCCCCAATATGTATCGCGTTGAAAATGGTATAGCCGTCGAAATACAAGGAAATCCAAAAGCCCCAACATCCAAAGGCGCATTGTGTGCTAAAGGGCAATCTATTATACAAAATACCTACAATCCTTATCGCGTTAAAGCTCCAATGAAACGTACCAACCCTGTGAAGGGACTCGATGTTGACCCAAAATGGGTTGAAATCAGTTGGGAAGAGGCCATTGGGACAACAGCCGAAAAACTGTCTAAAATCTACAAAGAAGACCCTCGTGGACTACTGTATCAGGTTGGATTTGGTGATATGGATTATTTCTCCACATTTGAGTTCTATTTTGCGCATGCCTTTAAAACGCCAAATTATGTGAAGTCCAATGGAATTCTCTGTACGTTGCACTATGCGTCAGATCTTATTCAGGGTGTTTTCCCAGGTTCTGGACCCGATGGCTCTTATTTGAAATATTTTGTGGCGATTGGAATGAACCTTGGTTTAAGCCTTGCTTCTTCAGACGGTGGTGCTAGAACACTTTTTGATCGAATGTACAAAGATAGAGACTTTAAGATGATTGTGGTTGATCCTCACTGTGGTCCAGAAGCTTCTAAAGGCGAATGGGTTGCCTGTAGACCGGGTGGTGATCTTGCGTTTATGTTGGCAATGGCACATGTTATTTTCTATGAAGTTGGAAAGATGGATTTCCATTTCTTGCAATGGAGAACAACGAGCCCTTATCTTATTGGGCAAGACGAATTGTATGCAAGAGGGAAAGATGGTAAACCTCAAATATTCGATAAATTTGATGGTAAAGTGAAATCTTTTGACGATAAAACACTTAAAGAACCTGATCTTTGGGCTGAAAATATTGAGGTAAATGGTCAAAAAGCAACGAGCGCATTAACACTCATCAAACGCTCATTGAAAGAATACACGCCGGAATGGGCTGAAAAAATCTGCGATATTCCTGCCAAAAAAACCAGAGAAATTGGGTTTGATTATATTGCAAATGCTTCTATTGGTGAATTTGTCTATCTTGAAAACTCTAAAGGCGAATTGGTCAAAATGCCTAAAAGAACTTCGTTAGTTGAAGCCAAACGTGGTCTTAAGAATCAACGCGATGGTGTTGCAAATGATCTTATGACAAAAATGCTTGCAATGCTTGTTGGTGCTATGGAATTACCGGGAGGAACGGTAGGTAAAGCACGCGGTGTTCATCACTTATCTCCTGATAAAGATGGTGTTGTTGCTCCAAAAGGTGAAGCAAAACTCAGTCATGTGGAACGTATGCAATGGCCTCCTCAATATATTAACCTTTACGATTGGTTCCCTCATAAACATACGCTTCCTGTTAATGCGTATCGTGTGACATCCGATCCAAAAAAATATGGGTTTGATTATGATATTAAGGCCATTTTAACCATCGGAAGTAACCCTATATCCTCCACGTCTGATCCTTATATGATTGAAGAAGCCATTAAAAAAATTCCATTTGGTGCCGTCGTAGCGTACCATTATGATGAAATGGCTCAAATGGCAGATATTTTATTTGCGTCACACTCTTTACTTGAAAAAGAGTCGGTTAACTGTTTTGAAGGCGCTTTTGATATTTCGGGAAAAGAGACCAACAATGTACGTGTCATGATGTACCGCGATCCAATCGCCCCTATTTACAATACACGTCAACCTCAAGATATTATTATGGAATTGGCGGAACGAATCGGCATTATGAAAGAGTTTAATGCGGATATCAATAAGGTCGGAATCATCTTAGGTGAGGTGACGAACGCGCATCTTGAAGAAGATAAAGGCGAATTCCTCGATTTAAATAAACGCTATACAGTGACCGAAATATGGGATAAGGGAGTTAGAAAATCTTTTGGAGTGGGAATGGAACACTTTAAAGAGAATGGAATTATTGTCTCTTATCGTGCCCCTGCTGAAGCGTATAACGCTTATTGGTACAAAGATGGAGAATCCAGACACCCTGTTTACTGGAGTACCACCAAAATATCTGGCGATGCGCAACGAAAATATTTTGAAGCCCATGCGGAAACAATCAATAAATACCCTGGGTTAGATTGGAAAGATAATTTCAATTACTATGAACCAATCATTAAATGGAGAACAAAAGAGTTATTAGAGATCAAGGAAACGGATGAATATAATCTTATCTCTATCAATTGGAAATCTCCGACACTACCAACGCGATGTGGAGGGGCCGATCAGATGCCTTGGCTCCAAGAAGCTGCGGGTACATTTGACCCTGCTTTTGGAAGAATGTCCATGCATACAAGTACCGCACAAAAATTGGGCTTGAAAGAACATGATCTTTGCTGGTGCGAATCTAAGTATGGTAAGGCAAAAGCACCTTTACATGTAACGGAATTAATTCGTCCAGGTGTCGTTGGTTTTGCAGGAGCTACAGGTCGTATGGTGACAACACTGGGACAAAAAGCTGCTAACTATCCTATGTATAACAAATTGACAAGCGGTTTACCAAAGAACTCTTGCGCGATTTCTCAAGGGGTTATCAACAGTACTGCTTGCAAAGTATATAAAGCATAAGGAGACAAAAATGAGACTGGGATTAATTATAGATAAAAGAAGATGTTATGGATGCCAAGCGTGTACGGTTGCGTGTAAAGCACAAAATGGCACACCTCCAGGTGTCTTTTGGTGCAAAACCTTACTTCATGAACATGGGCTCTATCCACATGCCTTCATTGAGTATGAACCACGAATTTGTAATCACTGTGACGATGCGCCTTGTGTCAAAGTTTGCCCAACCGGTGCTTCCATGAAAATGGCGGATGGTACGGTACAAATCGATGCAGATAAATGTATCGGTTGTGAAGCGTGTATCCCCGGATGTCCTTATGGCTCTCGTTATTTGATTAAAGAGAAAACAACGTACTGGGAAACGGGTAAGCAGACGGAATGGGAAAAGGTGATGCAACCACGATTTAAAGTGGGAACCGTCAGCAAATGTAATTTCTGTGCGGATCGAAGAACTCGAGGTCTTTTGCCTGCTTGTGTGCAAACATGTGCAGGTGGAGCTCGTATTTTTGGAGATTTGGATGATCCAAGTAGCCCGATTGCGATCTTGATGAAACAAGAGAATCCTCAGCCATTGCCATCTCAATTTGGTGCAAAACCCAATGTGTTTTACATTGAAGATGAAAAAGTTAAACCACGCAAGTGATGTGTCAGCCGAGGTACTTATGCACAATAAGTATCTCGAATTTAGATAAAAGGGCGGGAAGTCATGACGTTTGAAAATAAGAAAAATATCATTGATAATCTTCAAAGTGATGCAGAGATTTTTGCACTGTTGGCAAGTTTTTATTTGACCAATCCAAACGGAATCTATGCCCATAGTGTTGCCACTTTGGATGTGGAGTCGATTGAAGATGATGCAATGCGAAAAGCGGTCAAAAAAATGCGTGATTATGCCGCACTATGCGGTGATAATGAATCAGAACCTCATTTGTTAGAGTTAAAACGTGATTGGACGAAGCTCTTTCGTGGAATTTCTCCTGAATATGGACCAAAACCACCCTATGCACAGCTTTATAGCCAAATGGGAGATACTGATTTTCTCTCTTCCATTGCAGAACTCTATCTTGATGTGGGCTACACAGGATACAAAAAAATTGATGATAGGCTTGACTACATCGGTGTTATCCTTGACGCTCTTGCTGTGATTACACTGTTGCGACAGAAAAGTGTTGAGGATGAAAATGAAGTGGAGTATCAACGTTTGAGTGCAATTTTTGAGTGTATCTCACGTCAGTTTTTTGCCTCTTGGTTTAAAGAATTTCAAAAACTTGCACTAACGCACGTCCAAACCCCGTTCTATGAGGGAGCGTTAGCGCTGACGGCGTTGGTAGCTGAGGATTTCAATTGAAATGAGAGGCTATGAATCATTTGACATCATCATGTCATCATTAAGGAGAATAAATATAATGAAATCAAGAATAGTCAAAATTGTGTTGTTACTATTGGGCGGGTGTATTATCGGGGTATTCTTGTCGGGACTCTCGGTTGTCGTTATGCATAAAACAAGCAGTAATGAGTACTGCATCAGTTGCCATACGAAACATTCACTTATTCCTGAAAACCCTCAGTTTTCTCACTTCAATAACCGTGCAGGTGTTATGGTGAAATGTGTCGATTGCCATATTGGACCGGGTATTGGAAATTACTTAGGTGCCAAAATGTCTGGTTTAAAAGATGCTATCACTTATATGACCATACGCGATTTTGATACCAAAGAGTGGATCGATAAAAATCGTGAAGCATTGGCAGGAACCGCATTAAAACATATTTCGGATGTCAATTCTGAAACCTGTGTAACGTGCCACGCGAAGATACGAAAAGATCTTCCCACCAGCATGGATCCATTGGCACGAGAAGTTCATAGCTTTAATAATGCAAAACCTGAAAGTGAGCAAAAGCAATGCATCTATTGTCATCGCGGTGTTGCGCATGAATACAAAAAAGAGTGGGCAACGGATCATAGTTTAAGTTTGAAAGCGAAATAAGGGCTTAGGGCACCATTCCCTGACATCAAAATTTGATGAGGGAATGGTGCATCAACTGTTTATTTTGGATCTTATGCAAAGGAGTAGAGACAATGCGACTCATAGTATTCATACGTGCTCTGATGGTTGTGAACCTTGTGTTCTTAGGATGTTCCATACATGAACCTTCCAGTAAAAACCAAGAGACAAACGCATTGGCTGAGCCTGTGGCATCGGTTAAAGCTTTAATCGAAACGTATCAACTGAGTGTTGTTGATTATGCGTATGTCAAAGACGCTGTTGGGATGGGAACACGTGAAAGTGCAAAAGCTATTTTCATTGATGCGTGCCCTCATGCAAAATATCTTGCAGGGACGATTCCCTCCAGTATCAATATTCCAGATACGCAGATAGAGGCATATATTGGGCAATTAAGTACGGTGGATAAAGATAAAGAGCTTATTGTCTTTTGTGGAGGCGTTGATTGCGAAAAAAGCGCTGTGGTCGCTCGGTATTTGAAAGAAAAAGGGTACAGCACGATCAGAGTATATTTAGCGGGTGAGGCTGAGTGGCGTCGTAAAAATTACATAGAAGTTGGGCTTCCAATCGTTCAAAACAGTGTTGAAAACAATGGGGTTCTTTTGATTGATGCGCGTCCTTATGTTCTTTACAAGGCAGGAACGATTCCAGGGGCTCTTTCCATACCCGACACGGAAGTCGAAACACTAAAAGGTCGATTGCCCCAAGATAAAACAACAGAGATTGTGACATTTTGTGCGGGATATTCGTGTGTGAAATCGCACAATCTTGCTAAAAAGCTCCAAGCGTTTGGGTATCACAATGTCAGCGTATTTTCTGGAGGTTATCCCGAATGGGAAGCCGCAGGGTTGCAAACAATAGCACATGGGTCTAAAACGATAGAGACAGTTCCTTTGGCTCAAAAAGATGCTTATGTTGATGGTGTCAAATTAGGTACGGATAGAGGAACCGTGGATGGTGAGTGGTTTAAAACACACATTTTAAATGACACAGTCCCTCGTAATGTTGTTTTAGTGGATGTACGATCTTTTGAGGAGTATACGCAAGGACATATTCAAAATGCAATCAATATTGATGCAGCCAAATTCGATGCTTTAACGTTAGCTCAAAAATTACCAAAAGATAAAGTCGTTATTTTTACATGTCAAGTAGGGAATCGATCGCTGGAAGCATTTTACAAATTGAAAAAAGCGGAAGTAGATGTTTCAAAAGTAGTTTATTTTAATGCAGGTTTTACATGTAATCACCAAAATCAATGTGCTATTAAACTCAATAAACCATTAGGCATACACTAAATTTAGCGGTATTAGGGGTTGGAAGATACGGTGAATCAGAAAATATTTTGGGGAATCCCTTTCTGATTTTAAAGAGCAGTTATTGAAAAATAACATTACTATGTTTAAGGAAAAAACATGAAGTTAACAAAAATATCGTTAGTCACCATTCTTTTAGGTGGGTTAACCTCCAGTGCGTTTGCCGCATCAAATACATTGGCGGATGCCTTTAAAAATGGCTCAGTCAATGGTGAGATTAAAGCATACTATTTTGATAGAGAAGGTGCTTTTGATAGCAAAACATCTACGGCTAATTCGGATATCTTTACAACGGGAATCATGCTTCATTATCAAACGGATTCATTATATGGTTTTAAAGTTGGTACGACGGTTCAAACGAGCAGTTCTCCCTTTGCGGATGGTGCCGTAGGAACAGCGGGGAGTGCAAAAGGAGATTTTTCTCCTGATATGTATGGTTCTGGTGCGGTATTATCCGAAGCTTACCTTGAGTACACTTTAGGTAAAACAACAGCAAAAATAGGTCGACAATTCATTTTCACTCCTTTAGTTGCTGGCAGTGGATCACGTGTGATTAAACAATCTTTTGAGGGCGCTCTTCTTACCAACACAGACTTACCCCAAACGACGTTAATGGCAGGTGTCATTACCAAATATCAAAACAGAACAGATTTCCATGGCAATGTTGCAGACTTTGATAATCTCAATAGTACGCTAGGCGATGATGCCTACACCTTACTTGCTATCAATAAATCGATTCCCAATACAACATTAACAGCGCAATGGTTGGGCATTAACGGCAATAATACAGCATCAGGCGTAGGACAATTTTACTATGCAGAAGCTGCTTATGAAATCCATGTAGGTGATTTTATGTATGGACTAGCCGCGAATTATGAGTACAAAGATACTGAAAAATTGCATGAAAAAGATGGCACGATGTATGGTGCAAAAGTTAGCCTTGGGTATGGTGACTTTAATACCTATGTTGCTTATACCACCATTACGAAAGATGGCGATATCAAAGGTAACTCTATGGGCGGTGGTCTTGGCGGTGGTACTCAAAATGTTTTTGCTAAAGGTTTACAAAATAAACCAGGAACATTTACAAGAGATACCGATGCCTATTCCATTGATGCAAATTATCTCTTTAAAAACATCAATTTCTTAGTAGGTGCCCGATACACAGGTGTTGAAGACAATGCACAAAATCTGGATTTTGCTTTTACCGATTTGTATACAACCTATAATTTCTCCGGAGCCTTTAAAGGGTTAAGTGCAGATATTTCATATCAAGAGTATGACAAAGATGCTGATGGGCATGACTTTTGGTTTAGAGCTTCGTATAAATTCTAAATTTTTGAGAGGTATAGCGGTATAAAATGGATGATACCGCTATGACTTTTTTGCGTGCATGTGTAAATTAAGTGAAAAGGAATTGAATATGTTTCAAACTATACGTGGAAAATTATTCTCTTTACTGATTTTATTTATTTTGAGTTTAATGGGTTTAACGTATTTACTGATTATGAATACAAATAATGCACAACAGACAGCTAAAAAAGTTGAAATGATTGGCAATTTAAGAGAAGCTAGTGCCATGTTGCCGGTATTTGTTTTAAGTTATCAACTGAGTTATGATAAAGAAAATATAGATTTTTATAATGGAAGTTTTAACAAAATTAATGATTATATAACTATATTTAAAGCTCAAACAAACATTGAAAAGCTGGATGCCCTTAATAAAGTTGTTGATGAATTGACGATCTATAATACCCTCACACAGGATAGATTTAAAATGATAGATCAATTTACGTATGCCATTCATACAAAAGAATTTTATCATACGGAAGAGGGAAAGCAATTTCAAAAACTACTCTTAAGTATTAGAGATCACCACCGCGTCATAAAAGCAATAATCGAAAATATGAATCAATCCATTCAAGAAAATGAATTTAAAACATTAGAAAACGCAAAATTTTTAGGGCTTAGTATATCAATTTCTATTATAGTCATTATGGGGTTACTCTATTGGATTTTGACGCATAGAATTCATGCTTCTATTCGTCATGCAACCAAAGAATGTCACTACATTACGTATCAAAAAGAGTATTCACATTGCATAGAAATTAAAAATAAAGATGAAATTTCGGAAATTGTCAAAAGTGTCAATGCACTATTGTCTGATTTTTCCAATGCCATTAATAATATTAAAATAACCGCACAAGAGAATGCAGCCGTTGCTGATGAATTAGCCAACACCTCCATGAATATTAGTGGCAGGATCGAAGAGACAAATCAAAAAGCCATTTCTACAACAAACGCAACAGAATCAGTTATTGCGATATTGGATAAAAGTGCTAAAAGCTCAGCTGTTTCGGGAGAGGTGATTATGCGTGTTTCGAATGAGCTCAATACTGCATCCGATGAAGTTTTTATCGTTTCCGATAGTTTGCAAAAAGTTGTTATCAAACAAATAGATTTGTCAACCAAACTTGAATGTTTAGATCAAGAGGTTACGCAAGTGCAACAAATTCTCTCGGTAATTGCCGAGATAGCGGAGCAAACCAATCTCTTAGCCCTTAATGCCGCAATAGAGGCGGCTAGGGCAGGCGAACATGGACGAGGTTTTGCTGTTGTTGCCGATGAAGTGCGCAAGTTAGCCGAACGTACACAAAAAAGTTTGATTGAAAGTAAAACGACTGTCTCGACGATTGTTCAATCGGTTCTATCTGCAACGGAAATGATAAAAATTAATTCACAAGAAATGCAAGATTTGGGCAAAAGAGCAGAAACCACTGAACAACTCATGAAAAAAACCGTTGTCAATATGTACCACGCAAAAGATATGGCATTGGAAACAGTCAAAGAAGCTGAGTTAGGACAAAACCAAGCTTTAAATATCATTGATCAAATACGTCAAATCAGTGAACTCTCCAATACGAATACCAGAAGTGTTGAAGAGATTGCCTCTGCAGCGGAACATCTTTCGAAGCTTGCAGAGAATTTAAATCAAGAATTGAGTCAGTTTAAATAGAACGAGAATTTAGGATGAGGTGACGTATGAAACCACTAATGCGATTGCATATTTTAATTTTTTTAGTTTTGGGGCTAGTATGTACATCCAGTATAGCAGACTCAGAATTAGGTCAAAAATACTACATCATTTATATGAAAGATGCCACAAATATGAAAGGGGCAGTTTTTACAAAACAACATACGCAATTGGAATGGAAAGAGTTATTTGATGATAATGCTCAAAAATTTAGTATAGAGTACACTCGAAAATACCCCGCGTTGAAAACATTTTTAAAGAGTGAGGAGTTTCAGAAAGTTAGAATTGATATTCGTGATTTTTGTATAGAATTTGCGAAAGACACAATGGGCGTAGCCGCTGGGTGCTAGCTTACTTTGTGGTGGAAGATTGAACCTTTGATTTCAAGGTTACCAGTAAGCTTTAGGTTATAAAATAGAGAGTTCTAGAATAAAAAATTATACAAATTGGCAACATTTGGGTGCAAATTTTTTATAATCGAAAGGTTATTTTTTTATCATATAAAGCATAAAACCACTAATAGAAAAACTATCTAAGATGATATTTCTTGCGATAAGGTTTTTAATTTCATCAATTGAATACCAATAATAATCTGTAATTGATTCATCTCTCTGAACTGAGAGTACACAATCATGTAAAAGTTTTATATGAACAATAGCGACGTTTGAAGCAAGAATAGATGAATTAGTATTAACATGACCTAAAATTTCTGTTGAGATAATACTTGATTGCGCAATACTAATCTCTTCGCAAAGTTCTCTAATCGCGCAATGAACTATATCTTCATTTTTTTCTATATATCCTCTTGGTACTTCAATACATTCTTTATCTACACCATATCGATAATTTTTTAGTAAAAGAAATTTATTATTCATTTCACAAATAATTGCAGACCCTGGAGTGATTGAGCCATTTTCAATCATTTTAATATGTTTGAATTGATAATTATTTGTTAAATTTTCGACATCGTTATTTTGTAATTCAATAAAAGTATTTTTAAAAATGGTGTTAATGCGATGTGTTTTATACATTCTTATTTTATTCCTATCAATAGCTTTTTACTTTCAGATATTCCTAAAAATCCTGTTTTAGGTATTACATAATTTGCGATTCTTTGACTAATTCCGACACCTTTATCTGTTGCTTTATCTAAAAGCTTCTCTGCAACATAATTAAGAATTTCATGGGGATTCATTATAAGATTAAAAATTTCAAATTGCGATTGTAATTTATCGTATAAATTATATAAATTTGCAAGCCGATTCATTTTGCCATTTTGTGCATAAGAATCAAAATATTGAGAATACATTTGGTCAACTAACTCAACACTTTGAAATCTAAATATATCCCCTTTTTCAACAAATCGACTATTATATGTTATGTTAATTAAATCAGTTTTAATTTTCTCGATAATTAGAGAAGATGTATTTTTGAATTCTTCTGCTTCAAATACTTTATAAAAAGCTGATCTGGTAAGAATAGTGTTGTTATCACTAATTTTTCTATGGTAATGTTCCAATGCAACAGCATATGAATATAAATCTAGATTTGCTTCATATTTAATATTTTTCAATGTAATCGAGGTATTTTCTAAGAGAGAAATTCTAAATTGATTCGTATCTTCTTGTTGGTTTTTTATTTGAAAAAGCTCGTAACCATATTTGTCATAAATATTTTTTGAAAAAAAATAAAGATATTTTAGCCTATTCTCAAGCTGAGTTTTTAGTACATAATCATTTTCAAGCTCTTTTTTAGTGACATTGTAAGAGCTAAAGAAAAAATTATCTGTGATTTTTTCATGATAATAACGTGAAAATGGGTTAACATTTTTATTATCTGATATGTTAAAATAAGAATCTTCAAGAAAATTGTTGAATATATGTATATAAATATGAAAATGCTCATCTTCTATTCCAAGAGAGTTTTTCACTTTTTTATCAAAAAATTGATTAATGATTAAATTTTGTGTCACAAATTCAAAACCGTTACTATCTATGAGCATATTTGGGTTCATCCCAATAGATTTGGCTAAAAGAACACCAGATTTAAATTTTTTAATATAAGCATCTTTTGATAGGTTAATGCATGATGTACTATCGCTATCTGCTAAATATAAATTTTTTCTAAATAAAGCTTTCATAATCAGATATATCCTTAGTATAATAACCATTGCTATAATTGATTATACTACGTGAAAAGAATAATATCAATGGATATTTGTAGGGTAAGTTGTGTGATCACTAACTTTATGGAACAAATCATGGAACAGTAGAGAAAATGGCTTGAAGAATGGTGGAGTGTAGGGGGATCGAACCCCTGACCTCAACGCTGCCAGCGTTGCGCTCTCCCAGCTGAGCTAACACCCCGTAGAAGAAAAAAAGTATTTTACCAAGAGAAACTTAAAGATTGGCTCTTATGCAGCAATTTTTTTGGTTCTTTCTGCTTTGATTTTTACATAAGCTTCCTGAATTTGTTGAAATTTTGCCGTAGAACCTTTGAGAATCGTCTCATCATCGGATCTGATTTTGTCGGGATGAAATATCTTTGCGAGGGCAAGATAGTTATGGCGAATTGCTGCTAGGCTGTCTTTTTCATTGGAATTGAGTAGATGATAGGGATTGCTTTGATAGATTGATGTGTCACGAAAATGCTGTTTAAGTTTTTTCTTAACGAGGCGGATTGGTTTTTGGGATGCCAAAAGAAGTTTTTCTAAAAAAGAGGCGTTGTGTGTTTTTGCTATAGAGGCACATAGGTAGTACAATGAAGCAAGAAATGCGTGACGTTTTTGACTATTATAAGGCGTGACGAAATTAATAAGCGTTTCATTCACCCAAAAAGATTGCCCCAAGATATGTGTTAAAACATGGCTTACATGTAAATAGTGTGATGAGTTTTCTTCTATATGAATAGTAATGCTATCAGCGCTAACACGAAGTTTCATCATGCTCTCCTTATATCTTATAGGTTTAAAGCAAAAGTGATTCCTTTTCCAATACCATTTCTTCGTCAAAGTTAACACACCTTTAATATTTTTTAAGCTATATTTACATGAATTACTATAATAATAGAGCGTAAAATGCCTCGATATAAGGAGATTGTGTGAGTAAACGAGTAATTTTAGTGGATGATTCTAAGACGATTCTTGCAACAGCACAGATGGCTCTTGAAGAGATGATTAACAAAGGGATTATTCAGCTTGCTACGTATCTAAACCCTGCTGAATTACGCAGTGCCCTTTTAAGTGGCAATGAAGATTATGATCTTTTAATTAGCGATATTAACATGGCTCAAATGAGTGGTCTTGATCTTGCTGAAGAGCTCAAAACCCATGACAAATTTAAAAACAGGCCGATTTTAATTCTGACGACAGAAAGCTCTCCGGATATGAAGGCTCGTGGTAAAGCCATTGGCGTGACTGGATGGATGGTCAAACCCTTTAGCGATGACAAACTTGTCAAAGCGATTACAATGGTTCTAGGATTATAAACAAATGAATCCAAGCAAACATAACGATAGAACGAGCAATCGTTTTTTGACGTTTTATTTAGAAGATGAAGTGTATGGAGTGCATATCTCGGATGTTAAAGAGATTATTGCAATGATGAAAACCACTCCTGTCCCCAAAACCCCAAAGTTTATTAAAGGGGTGATGAATTTAAGAGGCAATATTATTCCCGTGGTTGATATGCGTCTTAAATTTGATATGCCCTCCATTCCCCCTCAAATGTACACCGCTATTATCATTATCCAATTAGCTGAAAAACTTATTGGGTTTGTTGTAGACAAAGTTGAGGAAGTGATTAATGTGGATGACGAGCATTTAAGTATTCCCCCCGAATTTGGTGGGCATATTGATACCAAGTTTATTAAAAATATGGCGCAGTATAAACAAAAAGTGGTCATGATTTTGGACTTGCTTGCCCTGTTTGGTGAAGAAGAGTTGAATATGGTACAAAATTTAAGTAAAACAGCCAGCGAAGCGTAAAGGAGAAGAGCGATGAAAAAGAATGCGACATTAGGGTATAGAATTTCACTAGGATTTGGTGTTTTAATAGCTATTTTATTGGTTATTGGACTCATAGGTATTATCAATATGCGCAGCGCATCTTCCGATGCAACACGTCTCTCAGCTGTTTATGTTCCTGAGGTTAATCTTGCAAATGATGTCATGCAAAACTTTAGTAATGCACGCTACAACATTTTAGGATTTGTCTCAAATGATGATGAAGTTTCTTTAAAAAAAGCAAAAACAAATTTTGCAGAACTTCAAGCCAACCTTCTAAAAGTTGAAG
>Ga0302285_10001104_pt1 | contig 14876 bp, 8 predicted proteins | sample III_Fen_E2_2_FD_200455 | JGI IMG/M metagenome (GOLD analysis project Ga0302285, IMG submission 200455) | Peat permafrost microbial communities from Stordalen Mire near Abisko, Sweden - III_Fen_E2_2 | ecosystem: Environmental > Terrestrial > Soil > Wetlands > Permafrost | place: Sweden: Abisko... | reverse complement strand
AATCCCCTTAATCCCCCTCCCTTCCCTGAAAAACATTGCCTCAACACTCGAAAAAATACGAATCACAATAAAAAAGTTAAGCTATCAATCATCCTGAAAAAGATCCTAGAAAAATAAAAGAAATATCTCAAAATTAACCATATAATAATCATAATATCTTTGACATATTGTCTCTTTCACTCTTCTTCCCTCTCTACGTAAATGTCATGACCCCCCTAAGAGTTTGCTAACAACCTCAAATTGTTTCCGTGCTGTGTACAGTTGTTTTTGCTTTCTCTACATCTCTAGCAATATCCTCTTCTTCAACACCACTAACTTCCCTTACCATGTTTCATGGATACATTTTTCGAAATATCTTTCTTCAACCCCCCAATATTGTTCCTCCCATTTCGAAATAACTACTTTTCCATCCATTTTCCTTGTTTTAACTTCTTTTTCGAGTCAATAAATTTGCCATCCAAACATCCAACTGCAAAATTCATTTATCTATTCATTTGTGGCATTATTTTAATTAATTAAAAAATATCTTAAAAAATCTAAGAAAATCAGAAAATCTTCTAGTGTATCATCATCTTTTTCCTTAATCCACAGCAATCCCTACTAACCTCACATTTCCTTTCACTGTTTCACTTCTTCTGCATGATCGACTACCTTGTCACAGGTGATTTTCCCGTTTTCTTCCTCAACCTCTCGTTGATTTCCGTCTTCAATGATTTGCATGTGCTAGAAGCACTATTCTTATTCGATAATTTCCCAATATCTTCCTTATTCCCATGACAGTTAATGCTACTAGCATTGCATGTAATTATCAAATTCTTCGTTAACAATTTCATCTATTTTTCATTAGATTACTTCACAATCCCATATGCGTCATCATTATTCTCTTTATTACTCATTCTCCCTTGCTTCTAATTATTTACTTTTCCCTTGTAATAATTCCCTTAAGACCCTTTCGACATATTCCATTCATTTGAACTTCTAGCAAAAATATTATTCTCCTGCAAATATCCTTCTTCATTTGTAATCGTCGATTAGCTATGTTACTATCGACTCGCAACAGGCGAGAATGTTTGATTCGATAAATCTGCTGACCGTACTTAGAGAATATCATTGATACTTTGATTTAGTCGTTCATGTGTTTGCTGTACCTTTGATTTGGTAGTATTATTATTATTACCATGATAACTCGGGTAATTCACTGAATAGTACGAATGATTAGCTGGTGGTGCATCTACAGTTGAATTTCTTCGTTATTAAACCAGCACTGTGTCAATACTAGCATTAAAAACCTGAGATTATTCCTTTCCTTTTTCTTTATCTTTCACAATCCCATTCAAACTTACTCTAACATCCTTCTCTGCTAGTTCCTTCCCTTCTTACTTCTTCACATTATCTCCATTCCTTTCTTCTTTACCACTCCAAAATTAACTTCTCTACTAACTCCCAATCTATTATCTTCCTACACTGTTTAACTACTTATCTTTGGTTTCATCTCCAAGCACACAAGATCCCGTCGATGGTCTTGTTAACTAATCAATATAACTATTGCAAGATGCATTCATAAATGCTCTTGGTTGTTGATTCTCGATCTTATTCTTATTCTCCTATGAAGCGTATATCTCATAGAGACTATTCGATGGACGATGATGATTATATCCACTACTACTGCTTGAATTCTTACAACTCTTCGCTCCTCGTAGTAACAATAACCCATCATCCTTTGCATCAAACCCATTCGAATACTACTTCATATTCTACTGCCTATCATACTACTAATTCTTACTCTAATAGCTAGCACTTTGAATCTCAATATTAAACTAATTTCTCTAATTATCCTTCGAAAACGATCTTTCCCTTTCGATTCGAATATTATTTCTAATCTTTAAACTCCCCTCCATAGCATCTGAAACAGATCCAATTCTTTTACCTCCTCCTTTAACACTTTAAACTTATCTTTATCCTGAACAGCTCCTCCCGAATATATCCATATCTTTCTGCTTGATATCGCAAACTAGAATGTGATTATGGAAATTGCTTGTCTCACAGAATAAACCACATTTAGCACATACGAATCCAGCACTAGATTTAATGATCTTCTTCGCTTGTTTCAAGGTGTCTATCTTAGATTGCATAGCTAGCAGCTTAGCGTCTTGGATGCTAATCATGTTCATGAGTTCGCTGTTGTAAGATTGCTGCTTCAATAACTCACATGAACTAATCTGCTTCTCTTCTGAAAAATTATCGTTAAAAAAACCAAAACAATCGTCAAAGCCAACAACAAAAATCTTTAAAAATTTATGTTCTTCTCTCTTTACTTGCAATCTTCTCCATGATTTACTGATTAGCACTCTTAGCAGCCTGCAGTTGCATTCTGAGACACCCAACTTAACCATCAGCTACACTTCTCTCCTGCATCCTTTCTTCTTCACTCGTTTTAACCATTCTCGCTATCTTTTCTCTGTAACTTTCTTCCAATCCCTGTATTTCCAATACCCTTTTCATCTCCAAATTCTTCATTTTCTCTTCATTTTCCTGCATAATTTTCTCTTTCAACCTCTCAAATCCCTCCGCTTATGCCAATCTAACCTCCTCAAACTTCTTAACCATCTCAATTTTCTCCTCCTCAAAGGATTTCTGCTATTCGATCTTCGATTATTACGCTTACATGCATATCTATTATAATTCCTAGAGCTACATCAGCATCTGTGTCTCTCGTTACTTTGATTCACTCATAGATGTCGACAGTTCTTCGCAGATTGCACTCAACTCACTGATTGTATGAAGATATGAATCAATCGAACCATGATGATTCTGATAATCAACATAACTGATCGCAGCATTATCCCTATTATTCTGCTTCAATTCACATATCTTATTATTCTCCATGTAATTTCCTGCCAAAACAGGATGCTTCTTCTCTTGATCCATTGCAGCTGCAGTAGCAGGCATGTTCACTTTGGTAGAATATTTCATATCTTTATTATTATTATTATTTTCTGGTGTCATAACCTCCTAACTCGATAAGCTCTCTAGATCACTGCTATCTTACCCATCTTCATCGTTGCTAATGATCTCTAGACTATCACTACTTAGATCATCATGCAACAGTAACTCCCCAACTATTCTCATCTTCTTATCCCTTCTGCTGAGCTAATATTACTCCATGAATGGGCTAATAATATTATCACAGAAACTATTTCCTAATCTCTCATCATCTTCATCATCACCTTGAGGATCTAGCAGTATCATACAATTATTACCTTTACTTCCTGTCATCTTATGGACGTTAATCAACTCATTCTGCAAATTCCTAACTGATCCAGATACTGTTTAAGTATTTTTAATCTCACTAAGCATCTTGATAACCCACTCTATTTCCTGAATGATATCATTCCCATGAGAATAACAGCCTAACATATTTAGCTAACTTTCTATTTTCTTCCTTAGCTCTGCTAATTCTACAGTGAATTCCTCTCGAATCGTGCTAATCTACACAACTTCTCCATTAATATTTAATTTACATTCTTATTACTACAGCTGTTTCTGCATATCTTCATTGATTGCTCTAACTAATCTTACACAATCTCGCTAACAAAAGAACTATTTCAAAAACTCCCTAATGCTGCTATGGCTATTCACTTACCCTTGCAATGTCCCCTACCTATCTTCTAAACATCTCTCTAAGTACTCCTAATCAGTTATATTCTTCCCTTCTTTATCCTATACCTCTAAGCAATTATCTCTGATTACCCATATCAGCCCATGATCTTTATTCTCCTCTTCAATCACATTCGATTGTCCTATCCTTTTCGCAATCTCTCCAAGATGATTAATCCCTGTATGCGTGATCGTTGCAATGGAATTCCAAAGAACTAATTAGCTTATTCCTACACTTATCGCTGTCAAACTTGAACCCACACAATTTGAATTTATCCCAATTCCATCACCTTAGCTGTCAATTACAATATACATTATTGAATCTTCTTCTCCTTTTTTGTGTTAGCAGATCTGCATCCATAGCCCTTTTGTGCATGGTTCTATTCCATCAGTTACTTTAAATTTCTCATCGAGTTATCGATCTTTCAAGAAGAGCTCATTCAGCAGGAAGCTCTTGCCACTGCGACATGCACCAACGATAGAAATTACCTTCAACTAAACCCCAGATAAACTATGAAGAATTTTCTTAGCTTTAGTGGTGATTTGCCATTAACCTGCTGGACACAATTCCAATAAACAAATAGGTGAAGATGATAATAGCATTGATGGTTGTGTGATAGTATCAGTCCCAGGAGTAACAACTGAAAACAATATCTAGATGATACTTAATCGCTCTTTGCTTAAAAAAGGAATTTGCAATTTTTCTCTTTTTTTTTGAATTCTAACGTCACAAAAAAAGCTAAACCAAATTGTATTACTGTGATTCTTATGATTTATTTAATTTTCTTTCTTTTTTGAATCTAAACAGAAGAAACAGTAGTGCTCTATCACAACGGGGGGAACAGCGAATCATTTATTTAAATCGCGAATCCTTCTTTGCATCCCCAGTAATAGTAGATCTAAATGTTAAAAATAATACCTTCTCTTCCCCAAAAAGTAACTTAAGTATGCATTTTACATTTACAAAATATTTACAAAATTATTTAAAAAAAACAAAATGAATAAACTTCTCCTTTTTTGTACAATTCCAAACACTAATTCTCAGAGAATCCGCTGATTCACAGACATAACGAACTCCTTATCCCCCTTCTGTTAATTCTTCAATTTCTCAACTACTTTCCCCTCGATTGCTGTTCTATTTCAGAGGTCTATTCGAATAACTTGCTAGCTACTCGAATATCGCATTTCGTTAAAACTTAACATGCTACTTAATACCTTCATCGACTGCTAACTCAACATGAATGGATTCAAGCTCATTATCCTTCGAGCATCCCCCAATTGATTCCTTAGGTTGTTATTCAACAACATCAGTACATTTTACATCTCCGTTGTTCTTCCTTTTCGACTCATCATCTTCATAATACTCCTCTTCTTCATTTTCATGTTCACAATGTTACTTTTCATTTTCTTCTTCGTTATCATCATGTTACGGACTTGCACTGCAAATGCCTCTTAACTAAGTGGAATCTTCTTAGCTATGGAGAATGACTTCTTTGAAAGTCAATCCTCTTTTTTTATTTCTTCTTCCTTGTTGTTGATGCTAAGATGCTTATTCTCGGTCATCTTCTCTATCTTCTTCGAAGCGTATTCTGTCAATTTCATGAAAATAGTCAGCAGAGAATAGAGATGAGAAGTCATGCTATTTGTTTCTTTGTTTCTTGTGTTAATTATAAAAATGGAATAATTTGTTATTACCTTTTGGAAGTCTTGAAGATATCCTCCATTTCTTTTCCAATCAATTTCACCAACCGATTGTTGAATCTAACACACATCAAATGCCCAAAATTAGCACCCGAATCACGCGCCAATATTCTATTCATTAAAATATTGAAATATTATTTTATTTTTTTGGTTACGTCGAACTCTGCTTCTCAATCTAATCTCTATCTTTCGCATATTCATATGCCTCATAGAGTTTTTTGTATGCTCCACAATCACTAGATTCTTTAGCGGCTTCCTCATCGTTAGCACCCGCAACACCAGAAATAGATCTATTTTTCCTGAGTTTAACGATTGTTCGAGCTAGACTACTAAGAGATTGTTTTCCAGACATGGATATCTTCCTGCATGATGATGATCCATCTGTATTATTATTGGTTCTTGACTTCAGCAACGTCTAATTCTTTTTTATCATCTTATCAAATAGGTTGTCTCTACTGATTGGCTTGATATATATGATAAACAAAAGTGTTATTAATTCAAAGAACAATAACCTTTTTTCGATCATGGAATTAGCTTTTTGTTAATATATATCTTACATCATCTAAATCCTATGAAATTTCTGGTTTCGGGAAGAAATTAAACAAAATCAGCTGCTATGTGTCAAATATCACTTTTTTCAGCTTCTCGACTTCTTATAATTTCGACATTATCATGTAAATATCCAAATCCTTAGAAGAAACAATTCACAAAAGAATCATCTCAATTTGCCACATCCTCTTAAGCCATCCTTGACTCTACTTACCTTTGAAACTAACCCAGCAGCTTTCTCAATGAGATTATACTCATCTCTTTTGAAAAACAACCCGCATGACAATCTATTCAGAAAGAACTTAATTCCGAGACTCACACCTCGTTGTCTCTTGAGCACTTCCTCAAATTAAGACACTAAAAATTACCTAAAAAAACCAACAGCAACAAGATAACAAACCTGCTCGAATATATCGACATACAATCGAAGTGCATCATCACCATCATCATAATCTGTTTGTTACCTTCTGGTTTTAAACTTCAATCCTTCTTTGATCTCCCCTGTCTGTTAATTATTCGGTTATTGATGTTGTTGTTATTGTTATTGTTACTACTACTGCTACTGCTATTCATCAATTGAATCCTGTCTATTGAAATGTTATTTTTCTTTCTCCGAATGGAAGAACATTTAGCTGAACTGCTGCTATGCTTATTATTGATCTTGATTTGTTGATGTATTCGGTGCCTTTGGACTCTAAAACAAACAAACAAAGGAATAATTATTACCAAATAACTCGAAGAACTAACTAAAAACATATCAATGTAAAGCCTCAAGGACAACTTACTCGTTCCTTAAGAAATCCGAATTCTTAATTCTTCATGTAATTTTCATCGAATCGATTTTATTATAACAATTCATTAGATTTCTTGAATGAACTACTGCTGTTCTAATGAGTTTTATTGAACTATCTTTGCTATTTATCAATAGTTTCTTCAACCCTCTTCTTCCTGCTGCTACCAATGAATTCAATATATTTAGATGTAGCATCATCAAGATCACCTAGTTGTTATTAAAACCCTTTAGCCTAATTGATTCCTCTTGAATCATCCACATTGCCTAACTTCTCAGTATTCAAACCTTGCTGTTGTTCTTCTATGATCTCAATCTCAGTGTTATTATGGTTATTCACCATTTCATTAGCTATTATTATCATTTTATCTTTATTCATTTCCTAATCATTGGCTTTCACTGTATCTTTGATCATTGTATTGCTATTAGGTTAAGATGGTACTTAAATCCAATCTAATTAGTTACTCATGATTGAATCAAAATCAATCAATTCCTCTGAATTCTTCTTCTCGATTGCAAGTAGCTGCTAAGGAACATATCCCTGTTATGATTATTTAATTTCAGTATTTGCTTTTTATCTTTATTTTAAGATTGTTTTAATATCCTCTGATCTGCTTGAACTCATCTAAGGCTATTAAGAAAATGTCGGGAAACGTTTGGTGAATTGTTATCCATTCTTCTTCAAAATCAAGTCTTTAGCATGTTCAATTTGAGATACTTCATATTGCGAGTTGCAAGTTTATGGAATCGATGTTTAGTTGTCTAATAGTCGTTGAATTTCTTATTGTCTTTTCTAGTCTTATTCTGAATCCTCCTTGAAACGGAAGTTATACAGTCGATTTGCCATATCGATTGTGAATATCCATTGATTGTAGTAACTCAATATTAGTCCAAGCACAACTAACACCGCCTTTTAAGATCAATAACAACAAGCAAAAGAATTGAGTTAATTCCCTAATAATTATGATCCCATTCCCTCAAAGTGTCTCTATTCAAGTATGGCTTACTTAGAAGAATCCTCCAATGTATGCAATGATCGAATCGATCTTTTGAAACTTCCTATTATACACATTCGTTAATGGACTCCTTCTGAAATACAGCGAAGCATATTGATCGTTAGCACCTGCTTCATTGACTTCTCGATAATCTCTAGGCTGCTAGATTGGATAGACAACATCTTAGATATTCTTATTTGGCATCACACTCTCATCAGTCGAGATAGTCGAACGCTGAAAGAATATATCAGCTTTCGTGTATAACTAAATTTCAAAAGATAGTAAGGAATGAGTTTTTTAACGTTTTATTTGAAGGATTTCAGTTATTCTAAACCTTAATTCTCTTACATAAGTCGGTTGAAAATTAAAGAAGAGATCACTTGAGAGATACCCTTACGCTGGTACATCATTCTAAGGGTTAATAATTGTATTACTGTTGTATACAGAAAGCACAGCTGTACCACTATTCGCTATTATCTACGCTGCAACTACCTCGTTAGATGCACATACAGTACCCACTCCAAAGTATTTAGCTATTGTAGCATTATTACATCTATTCACTGAGATCTTCAGGAAATCAAATTCATTGCTAGTGTAGACACCCATGAGTTTAATAGTCTGATTCTTCCTATTGTGAGCATAACAAAATTAAAGATGTTTTTGATAAATTCTTGAAAAAAAAATAAATACAATTGGTGTATTTTATATGCATTATGAAGAACTAATTATTGGGGTTAATTCATGTTACATAGGGCACATCCAATCGGAAAATCCCAGAGTGTAGTAAGTCGCATTCCAGTCGTTGTCTTTAGTAAGATTCACCCAATGATACAGTTGACATGGTTCCATGACGATTTATTGCTAGTTTTCAATCAAAGAATAAATTATTTATGAATCAAAGAGAAATACATTTATGTTCGTTAAATAAAGGCCTCCTAAAGTGCATGTATTTATAAATAATTATGAGTTTAAGAACTTGATCTTTTCTGGGGGGGAGAATATCAATAATTATGTTAGATTTCCTATTAAAACTGTAAATTAATGTAAGGACTCATATTTCACTTATTTGTGTGGATATTTTAAGGTAAACTAAAGCATTCATTCAAACCAGTAGCTCAATCAAAATAAAAATTGAAATCTCTTTATGTTTTTTCTTATTTTTCTAATTAACGTATGATCATATTAGTTTACATAGATTCTCTTGGATGTGCCATTCTGAAATCTCAAATACTTCCTGAAAAGTATTACAGCATTCAAAACAACAAAGGGATTATTAAATAATCAGAATGCAACTCCAACATTCATTTCAAAGATAATTCCTCACCTTTGCTCGACGGTGACTTCATAAAGAGGTGTCTTCGTGAACCCAGTTTGCGTCAACTTCAAAGCGAACATAAACTTATCCAGATCGAGATTCAACTCAGATGGATCTTAATCGTATGTCTAAGTAGTAGACACCGTTATTGTCTCTGTATTAGGGAGACATTTCAAAATCAGACAATACAAATATTTTAGATTATTTTCAGAAATATAATTGCATTCCTATCCTTGAAAAGAACTAACTAACCTTTGCTCAAGAACGAATAGATCTATTATTTTCAAAGATAAAAAAGTTATTATTAAGGCACATACATCTTGAAGTTCATTTCTGTTACTGTTGACGAGAAGAAGATCGACAGGAGAACAGCCACTGCTATTGTAGTGAACCCTCCTACTGTTGTATGAAAAGTTGTATTCAAGCGATAGTTCAGTTGAATTGGCTACCCAAACAAATCAACTTTCTACAGCCACTAAGCTGCGGCACTTCCCATACTCTTCTTCATTTCAGTGCAATTTGTTTACGCTTATTAGTTTATTCTATTGACAAATTGGATTATCTGTAGATTCCCTTAATAAAAGCCAATTCACCTAAAGAATAAGTAATTAAATCTTAAAAATCTGAATTGTATTGTGCAATTTACCTTTCTTTTTTGTTTTTAATTTACACACAACGAAAAACTAAAGTCCTTCGAAATTACCACCACTAACAACATCTCTTTCCTTTTTCAATTATCTTCTTACGTGAATAAGATTATCCTGAATTAACTGACATAAGCTACCCCTTCCCAGCCAGTATATTAATATTATTTTTTGGTAGTTTTTCTTGAATATCTCTTGGATTAGTTCTCTCTCTCTCTTTCTCATAATCATTAAAAGTTTAAAATATTCTATTTTAAAAACTTATTTCTGCTATCTGCATAGGCTAGGATTAGAGATGTGCTTATTTTACATTTTCATAAATTATTTAAAAACCTCTGAAAAAAAATAACTATCCATAAAATATTATTACAATATGAAAATACATAATCTAATCATTTTTGATAGCCATGTATCTGCTGTAGAAATGTATCATAATATGCTAGCTATTTTTTTGAGTCTACAAAAGGGAATACATTGTTAGAAAGCTGAGAAACTAAAGTTTACTAAGTTAAATTAAAACTATCTAATCATTACAGCCTACCTAGCTGGCTCCTTTTTTGCTACCCTTTTTTAAATATTAGATCCATAAAATGTCTGCTGGTTATTTCCCAAATCATAAAATCTGTGAGGTTTATCAGACAATAGGTTCTGTCATTTCCTTGGATGAATAAGGGCAGCTCAGAAGTCCAGAACGATTGCTTCTGAAGTGATTCTGTTGAATATTAAAGTGATACAGTATTACCAAGAATTGCAGCAATATTATGTTGCCTTTCAACTCTTCTTCTTCTTCTTCTTCTTCTTCTTCTTCTTCTTCTTCTTCAAGAATTAAATAATTCTAATAGTATCGTTTTTTTAGAAACAATCTTCAACAATAAGATGGGAAACTATTTCAATAAATACAATAAATTATTCTCAATCCTTCAATTTGAAACACTTCCAGCAATAAATAAAAGAAAATAAGCTAGATATTTTCTTGTAGATTTACTTGGAGTAATGGAGTAATTAGCAACCAAAACAAATCAATTAACAATAAATCTCTCAAATTCATGATTTATCCGTTTTTAAAGTGAAAATGATCTAAATGATAAATTTAATTAATTCATCTGGCGGAAGACCTACAACCTGTTGGAAAAGAAACTAAACAACAAGAAGAAGAAGAAGAAGAAGAAGAAGAAGAAATGTTTAAATCTATGTTCTCTGATAATCATTCATAAAGTGGAGGTTCAAGCCCACAGAATCAAAGCTCAAAAGAGATACAAGAACCTACATAGATTTTAGAAGAACAACTGAGCATCTTCATAAAAAATATGCTTGATGTGCGATCATTTCAAAGCTCTAAGAAAATATCTAAATTGCAATCTCTTATTTCGAAGGCACCTCCCCCTTCAATTTAGTAGGTTGATCTAAACATCCATACTTTTCAAGGCTTTGAAGAGTAATAACAAGATTATAATTAGTTTAGTAGATTTACTATTTGCGAGAATACAATTTCAGTTTTGAAGATGTGTTATTTAATAGTTAAATATTGTGTTATGATCATTATTTTTTAATAGAGAAATCAACTACTTCTTGCTGATAACGTCCTACGAAGAGCTCCATTAACTGTTCATCGATTTCTATGAGATCTTCGATGATGATTAGAATTTTCAAATCGAGAAAGAGGAATCAGACAAGATTCTTATGTATGAAAGATCTTCATTATTTCTTTTTGTTCGATCCTTAAATGCTTTTATTGTAACAAGGTTTATGGCACAAGAATCATAGATGGGGAAAGAATAAGTTGAATATCTTATTGAAAATCTGCTTTAGTTCTTCAAAGTACAGCAATCAAATATTCCTCTTAAGATTCTACAGGCCGCCAAAAAATAAGAGAAATCACTTTCCTCAGAGTTAAAGGAAAAGTTCTTTAAAATGTTTGTCAGCAAAGTTAGCAAGAAGAACAATTAATCTCTTGATCTTCGTGTAACGATGTTATTGTTTAGTTCGTTCATAGTACCTAATTATGTGTTATTAACATAATGCAGAAATTTTTCGGGACACTTCTATTCTTCTTCTTCCAGTTCACAGGAGCGCGCATTCGTTCTCGCTAAGAAGATTGGGATGTAGATATGTGTGATATGCACTTTGTGATTTATATAATAACCTCTTCTAACTCTAAATTACCTCAATTATCAGAAAATTCGTGGCATTGAGACTGTGAAAGGAGTCAAGACAGAGATTCAAGGCATGGTGACATTATCAAATGCTCTGAAGAATGAAACTGGGTTGAATTACTTTGACCCAGGATAGCAATAGTATAAACAAGTTTCATTTCGTAGCATCGAATCGACACTCCTTGCATACAGAAATGCTAATAAATATCTTGAGCATTAAACATTGCAAAGGATACTCAATGATATTGAGAAATTTATGAAAGTTGATGTCCAAACGAAATTAGAGTTTAAGAAGGTCAAACTGAAGAAACTAATCGATTACTCTAGCATGCGGATAGGCTTTCACAGTTGCTGTTAAAACTTATAAAGCTAATAAGCTGATAAATTCAGTTATAATGAAGTAAAATAGGAATATTGAAAAGATACAAAGAATAAAAAATAAGCATAAAACGAACCAAAATGGCATATAATTTTTATGATTTTTTAAATAACTTTTTCCCAGGAATTAATATTGTGGAATAGTTGTGTGTCTCATCATTAATTAAACAAGGGAAAACTCATCCCCAAGATTCAAAGGTATCTCTCTAAAAACAACTACAACGAGAAGACTGTTCTAGATCTTGAATTCATCCTGACGAATTACTTTAAAAGAAAGTGGCCTCTAATTTAGAAGCAAGTAAGCACAGAAGAATGCTTTCTCAACTTTGTTTTTTTGGAATTCTGATTTTCTTTTTTCAGAGTATTTAAAGGATAACTAAGAATATCGTTTCAGAGATTGAGAAAGGTCCAAGGAAATTCTCTGATCTTCCTGATATTATCTACGAAGAACTAATTAATGAAGCTTAATACAAACTAAAGTTCTACATGGTCAAAATAGTAATAAAAAAATATCATCAATGGAATATTTTTTTATTTGAAATTATTTTCGAAATCAGTTTAAAGGTTTTGAGCTTGCCATCACAGATTAAATCAAAAATGATTTTCTTCAAAGCAAAAGAGCAATCTAATGGTCTGCAAAGGAGCCAATGGCTTCAGCTGTGTTTTAACATCCAAATTTTACTATAAAGAATTCATAATTCTCAAAGATAGCTCAAAATAAATAAGAAGGGATAAAACCTTAGAAGGAATCTGAAGAAAGTGTTAGTATTTCATTTGCACCTCCAGGGTAGATAGTTTAATAGATAGATAGTCCTTTGTTTGAGTAATAAAGAAGCAAATCTCTTAAAGGTTAGATGTCTAAAAGCATAGATGGTAATTTTATTTAAAAACGTTGAAATTTCTAAACATAAAGTTATTTTTGTGTTTTTGTTGAATAGATAGACAGGGAAATTCAAGCGACTAAACGAAAGGATAAAGATCGACAATTAATAACTAAGATACACTTAATCATTGCTTTGTTATGGAGGTAATTTCATATATTCTTAGTCTTCTTCCAAATATTGACTCATTGTGATTTTTTTTAAATAAAAAGGGATTTCTAGAGAAATTTCAGTACATGAACAAAGACAAAATCGAGAAGCTTAAGAAGCAAAATATTGCTTCCAATTAAAGTATTCTCCTTTAAGATCTAGAGGAGAATTCTCCTCATCTCGAGGGAGTTAAAAAATAAATTAACTTATTCAAGGCTTAACCTCTACCGTCTTCACAACGAAATATGGGATCAACATAGTATTTGAGACCATTTGGATATTCGACAAAAGGAGGAGATAGGCAATTACTTGAGCTGGCTCATCTACAAGGGAATGATTATTTAGATGATGAAGAAGCTATTATGAATGATTAGATACAAAACTAATAATCTCAAAATACTGATTATAAATCTTAAGAACTTCTAAATAACAGTATTGTTAAACTTATGATGGAGAATAATACTCAATACAGAACGAGATAAAATTATTCACTGAGATTCTCTTTATCAGGACAACTAGGAGATAAATTCATGTCAGAAGATTATGAGGATATTTCCAAGAATTATCAACCGAAAGTTTCATCATCATTTGCTAATAAACCAAATGATTTGCAAGGGCCGAAGATTAACAAAGATGCACTTAATTAAGTGAAAAGATATCATACGATATAGAGATTGTCAGCGATTCAAGATCAGCAACAAAGAGAGTCATTAAAATAGAATAAATAAGATGTAGCAAATAAAAAAACTACTTAATATCGTGCGTGTGAAAATTGTACTGTTTTCTGAGAATAATCTTCAGGAAATAGTAGTAAACAATTTCCCGTTATATCTGCATTATCTTATTCGATTGCAATTCGATGTTTATTTGACATGAATTCACATTCATGTTCTCTTGGCAAGATCCTCTGGATCTTTCCCAATAGTGGATCTAAAATTTCTAAAAAGATTCAACTTTTTCTCATTTGCTATTTGGTTATTATAAAGATATATTTTATTTAGGAGTGTGATTACGAGTTGTCTAGGCCTCTTTTTACTTGTTAAATGGTTGATGAACTGCCTACAATCTTAGAGAAATCCAGCAAGGAGCTTTTAGTTGGTTAAATGCCTTCATCATAAGTTTTCTTTTTGATTTTTTCGTATGTGTTCAAGCCATTTACAGTATCTTTTCAGACTTCACTTAGATGGGTCTTTTCCTGCTAAAGAAGAGAGGTCATTTTCTCTTTATTCTCTGCGCAATCTCTAAAGAAATATTTCAAAAAATTAAGCATTATCAGCAGTAGTAGCAGCAGTATGATCCATTTTTGATAATTTTTGCAATTTTAGGCTGGGGTTTTTACTTTTTCTCCCTCTGAATCAATGCTAAAATCAGAGTTGTTATTGAATTCTAGAATGGAATATTTTCTTATAGAGCTTGCGAAGCTGCAATTGCAATATTTTAAAACTTCTTTGGCTTTCTAGTTTCCTCTTTTTTACTGCCTGCCAATCCGAAACGAAAAATTAAAATACTGTAATGTGATTGCTTCTGATTGCTATTAATTAATATTTTTGCTCATCATTAATTTAGAGTATTTCTCGGTAATCTATGAAGCAAAAAGACAATTTCAAGATAGATAATTAAAAACTTAATTAATAATGAATATCTTTTTGGTAAAACAATGAAT
>Ga0302285_10001099_pt1 | contig 14896 bp, 9 predicted proteins | sample III_Fen_E2_2_FD_200455 | JGI IMG/M metagenome (GOLD analysis project Ga0302285, IMG submission 200455) | Peat permafrost microbial communities from Stordalen Mire near Abisko, Sweden - III_Fen_E2_2 | ecosystem: Environmental > Terrestrial > Soil > Wetlands > Permafrost | place: Sweden: Abisko... | reverse complement strand
TAACTAAATCAACAATCATTAAAGTTCATTCTAAGCTGGGAATCTATCTAATTCTTTCACTGGTAATCTATCTGAGACTCTCCCTGTTTTGCCGCAAAAACAGCCAATAAATCAAGGGAAAAATCTAAATCTTGGTTAAAAGATCGTTAATCCAGCTGATTATTAAGCGAGCTTCAGCAATGAATAAGAAATTCTTCGAAGAGAGAGAATCAAAGAGTAGAATCTGCAGGAGAAAATGAATATCGTGTAGAAAGAATAAAAAATGTCATCTGAGATAGCTCTGTAGTTCAAGTCGATGTCCAGATTATTAGACTCGTGTCTCAAACTAGATGAAACATGCTCTGGAATAGCGCCCATCAAGCAGAATGGTAATCTTAAGTTTATTCAAATTCTCTAATTTATGTTTGGTTGCTTATCTAATAATTGTTCTTCTCTCCATCTTGCTAGATTATCAAATTCCACATGGAAATCAGCTGATTCAATACAAATCTATTGAATTTCCTCCAGCAATCACCAGCTTTTACAATGAAGAACAAGAACGATTTGGTGATAATGTCTCAGTCAACAAAGTACAAAATATTATTCAAAATTCTTGAGATTTTCAATTATGTTACTTACATTCCTTTTATGTACGTATCTCAGGGACTGATTCCTTAGCTTAGCATGGCTTGGGTGAGTATCAACACTAAGCTATTCATGTGGTAATACGGCCCATTATCGTTCTCTTCGTTTTAGCGATTGAAAGAGAAAAACGAGTATTATCGCTAGAATAAAGATCAATTTGGCTCTCGTCAAGACGACAGAGTTGAGAGAGACGCAGTTAGGGAATTCAATCTCGAAGACATCATTCTTAGTGTGTCTTACGGCCAACCTAAGAATGCTATTTTTCAGTAGAACCAAGTCAAAGATGTCCTTGTGATTGCCTTCCCAACTGAGGTCAAAGTCAAGCATCTTAAATTCGAAAAAGCGCAATTTCAACTTCAAGACATCGACGTTTCTGTCTCTACAGACCACGAGCTTGTGAACACTGTTGTGTTTTCGAAGCGAGGGAGGATCTTCTACGGAGGCTCAAGTGGACGAGTGAAGCAGATTGATTATTTCTCCTAGTAATTATTAGGGTTCACACTCTTTCAGAAGTTTAAAGCGAGGGAAGGTGTCAGATGGAGTGAGAAAATCAAATCATAATTTTAGTTCTGGACTGGACAGCAGAATGTCGTGAGCATATCAGTGGATGATACCAGACAGATCTTGTATGCGCTAGTGGAGTTAGAACCAGACAATAATATCATTCGAACAGCGATTCAAGCGATCAAAAATAAGCCTAAACTAAAAAGTAAACACAGAATCGATGTCTATGATCTAGGAGCATTTGACGAAGAGTTTGAGCTTGTAGCGTCACTTTCGCATGAGACCTTCGCAGAGCAATTACTGAAACATTCTTCGATCAATAACTTTAGACTCAAGGAAGCAGATCCTGAGTTGAATATTGTAGCTGTTTCCGCTATTGAAAAAACAGCGTCTTCTGAGTTTTTCTTCATGATTACAACTCAATCCGGCATCAGAGCGTATTACTCCATCAATACAAAAATGGTAATTATCTGACAATACAATTTTGATATTCTGCTAATTCACCTGCTAACTACCTAAATCACAATAATTATCTACATTCATTATTTTTGTTATTGCTATTATCACCTAGGCCTGCAACAAAAAAGGAAATCCTTTGACGACGAAAGAATGCAAGGAAGCTAAGGATAAGTTCTCGATGTTCGAGAGAAATCGTCCAACAGGGGGGTTTGTCCTGCAGCAAGTTAAGGGAATGGTTGAAATAAAACCATAGCCTGGTTCTTTCCGCAGTCTTCGAGTGTTCTATGACCCGAAGAACTACGTGGGATGCAAATCTATGTATATCTAGTTCGACGAAGAGCAGAAGAGACAGATTAAGTCAGTTTTTACTCTTCCAAAAGGCTTAGTATTTTAGAAAGTAGAAAATGGATAGAATAGACTATTGATAATCGATAACAACGATGCGTATGTAGCTAGACTAAAAGAGAATATGTTCACAAATTGTAAGATCTTCTAGGATGTCTCTGCTTCTCAAATCGTAGCTTCCGAGCGCATTAGTGAGATTTCCCTAGAGTTTTCCAAAGACGACAGCTCCAACTTCATTTCTGATTTCACAATCGCTTAAATTCCCGAAAAAAACCTTCTCACACAAGCCACGACTAGACTCCTACAAGTAAGCAGCTTGTTTTTAATTTAAAATTGGGGTAGTATTACTTGGTAGTAGCTTTAATTTCTTGTAATCTCATCAATCCGTTTGTGCATTTTAAGTTTTAGTCGTTTGAATCGTTGGAAGCCAACTAGACTGTAAGTGAGCAATCAGGCTAATAGAGCTTCCTTTGTCTGAACGATCTATCCAGATAAAGTTACTGTGCTCCTTCGCATTATGTAGTTCTCACTAGCAAAGGGATCTTGTTAAGTTACTAGCAACGTCCAATCGACATTCTCTATTAAGTCATCAAGGTCTTGCCAGATTACATCACTGAACCGAATTAATCATAAGAGTAACTCTACTAATAGCAGGCTCTGCAAGCAAGAATGGGGAGACTCTCTGGACAACAAGAAGAGGCTTATTTGATGATACAGCAGAAATAGAATTGCTTTGAATTTTTCGAGCAGTTTTTCGTTACATATGGTATCACAGAGACATTCGCAATGCTCGCTTAAATGCTGTGTCACTCGCACTTCGAATATTATGTAAAAAAAAGGAGATATTTGCTTGAATTGATCAATTACATGATGAGTTTGTTGTTTATTCCAAAAGTAAAATCTGAATGTGCACAATCATCTCGACAAGCAGATGAAACAGAAGCTGGTATCGGGGGTGGAGCTAAATAATACCTCTAATTTCATCGCAGGAACACAGTATGAAGTCAAACAATAATAACAACCACAAGCAGGTGCTCCAAATTAGCTCTAAACATCAGCAGCTAAAAATCCTAAATTAGATCCATCGGATATTCCAGAGACAATCATTACAGAAATCAGTGAGCAAATACTCTGGAAAACACATTTCATTTTCTAAAAAGTAATCATTTATTGAAATACTAAGAAGAAGAGAATGAATATATGAAAGACTCTTTGTTGATAATAATTGTGTGTGTTTTACCTTTTTGTAGTATGGTGATATCTTGCTTGAGGATGACAGCGACAACATACAGTAATCAAAGCAGTCAAAGCAGTAACGAAAGCGTTCCCAGTAATTTCCTAGCTCTGAATTCGCTAATACTCTCGGAAAAGCTTGGGAATGGACGAGACATAAATATACTTCTAAAATCGAAGGAATCCTGCTGTATTTCTCCCGACTCATTAGACCAGTTTGGAATAGGACTCTCGTGAATGGATAGGCATTCTAATATGTAGTAAACGAGCCAGCTGGTAATTTCCATCGAGATGAGACTCAGACGTTCATTAGGCGAATCAACGAATTCAGCTACTGGCTGGAGAATGAAACGAAATTGATTTATTGCAAAGAAATCAAGAATCAAAATAGTTATAATGGATCTATTGTTGGTTTGTCTGATACCAGCAGCTAAACGTTATCAGCTGGAACTTAAATCTTCTAATAATAGCAAGGCTACACTGAAAATGGCAATGCTAACATTTTTAACAAGCGAAATTCCTTGGGAGTTGCGACAAATTAACCCTTATAGCCTCCTAAGAAAACGAAGGAGAGGATAGAATTACAGGAAGTGAAGAATGCAGAAGCATTGCTAATCGATGATCTACTGCTGTTCACCAAGAAAATATCGCAAGTTGCTAGTCTGTTTTTGTTCATCTGCGAGAACAAACTTAGACAGAATCTGAATAATTCTGTTTTCAGTGAGTACAAAGTTGACCTGCTGAATTTGAAATTCCGAGATTTATTTGGCGACAAGAAACACGAGAAAGTCTTGAAAGACTATGTCATGTCGACGATTAAACTTGACCCAAAATATACAGATCAAGCTAGACTGATTCTGAATTAGTTTAATATTATCTTCTAAGAGCGTGATTTCAGTATTTCTTAAGCTGAAATCAAACTGCAAGCGATTCTTCAGAAAGTCGCGTAGAATGGAGTGCCTGATAAAAAATATCTTAATGAATGCACAAGCATCTTGCTCGATCACATTGAACATTTACAGATAGAATACCTGAATCGATTTTATTAAATATATTCTGCGCTAGATGCTAGAGAAGATTTTGTGAGAATCCTATTAGATTGCTACAAGTTTCATCATAGAATTAATGAAAATATTGGTAAAATAAAGAGATTAAATATGGCACATTATTTAATATTTCAGAGATTATATTTGATTTATTCTTGATGTTGATGTGTTTATTAGAGCGCTAGTAAAACGAGTTGTCAGCTATGGAAGAGTAACTCAGAATGAGTGCAAGCTATGCTCCAGTGAATTAATACTCCGAACAGCTCAAAATCACAAAATAACTCTTAGAAGACAACGCGGTGCAGACAAATTTCTGTCTTGAGAAGCTTATCGAAATCATCGAGAATCTGCATAAAGAATCGCTATTACAATAGAAGAATACCCAAAGCAAGACATACAAGGAAGCATAAATACAAACAATCATTTCAATTCTCCAACACTATCCCTTCGAAGCTGTAATACTCCTTTGCAATAATAATTTTACTAAATAGCTTTTATTTTTTCAAAGGTGCATGGTGCAGTGGTAGAGTCACTGCTGAGAAACAAAAGAAAAACAGAAATACTGAAATTAAACAGTCCATTCACAGAACAAGTCCTGGAGAGCTTCGGGAAGAAGAGAACAGAATGCTAGAATTGCTAAGATTGCTTTTATTGCTTGTTTTACTTGGATTGCTTGAAAATCAAATTCAAGTATTTCGAGCAACTGGGGAATATTAGAGAGGCGTACAAAGTAGCGTTTGAAATATCCAACTTCAAGAACAATGAAGATATTAATAGCGACATGGTTTTTCTGAGTGATCGCATTGACTTCACAGATATCGCAATTTATGATGTGTCTCTGATTTTAAGTGATTTCAGTAAGCACTACTAGTTATTTTTAAATATAGTTTAAAATTATATGAAATCGCTATTTGTTGACAACATTATGTAATATTGTATTGTGTGGTGGGATTATGAATTATTTAGATATTTCTCAAGAAGAAAAGTAGAACTTCTTACAAGAGAAGGAAATCTTGCAGAAACAACTTAAGGTTCTCAAGGTGCAGAAAAGAATCCACGATAAGCTCAGCCTCTCACTCTCTTTCATCGAAGGAAATATCAAAAAAATTAAAGGTATTAATATTAATTTCACAATTCTTCTTTATTCTAGTTTCTCCCCACAGATTGCGCAATTAATATCTAATTACAAACTTTTTGAAGATACGAATTAGAAGAAAGCAATCGAAGAGTAGAAGAAGAACTATCAGGAATGCTCTGAAGTGCTTTCTATCATCAAATTAGACGAAGGTTAGCTCGAAAAATACATCATTTAGAACCTGAACCTCGTAGAGTTTTCTCTGATCTTGTATGATCTAATCCCCGAAAACCAACTACCTGGAAATCCAGACAAGCTTTATGAGTAACTAATCACGAGAATGAGTAGCTCAGACAGCTTTGAAACTGAACCCTGGCCACTCAACATTCAGAATACTGTAATTTACATTCTCAAAAGGAAGCCAATGATTAATTTTACTTTTTGATTAAAATGAACCTTCAGTTGAGCATGCTGAACTCGGAAATAACCAACAAGAACTTATTTAGTCTGCAGACTATTATTCTGAAGGGGGAGAACGTCAATGCTGAGAGAGCCTGGAAGGAACAGTAGAATATCCGACAATTCTTAGATTTATATTCGGGGATACTTGCGAATCGAGAAGATGCTTCTGTGAGGATTCTCAACTCATCCTACTGGATGCCACATTTCTTAATCACTTAGCTTAATTTCTCGCCGTTAACTCTGATTTCAACGTACAGTCCGATTTGGAATATTTTCTTCTCGAACAAAGAAGCGAATAGATAAGTACTCAAGAACTACATTCATCTGACGAATTGCTTGATGCTGCTACTTAAGCACTCAGTTTCGTACATTAGCAACGTGCTGCTAAACCAATAGACGAAATCAAGTGAAATCATCGCTGTCAAGAAATCTATCTAAGCCATAGAACGAATTCTAGATTCTTTTAATGTAAAATTAAATTCTCTAAATCCACTCATTTTTAAATGTTGTTGTCTATTTGTTTGTTAATTCTAACAGAATGACGCCTTTACTGCGGTGAGAGAAGCAGCTGCAAGTGAATCTGAAGTAATTCAATACCAGCAGCAATTCGAGAGAGTTTAATAGGATTTATTGGAGTAAATTGGAGCTATCTAACAACTCGGAGGAGACACATAATCAAGAGGAGGTTTAGGTAATTCCACTAATGAATTCGCTAGTTTTGCTGGAGGTAGCACGCTTAGTGGGGCCAAGAATCTGCTGTTTAATTTTGAATAAGAACTGCCAAAGCAACAACCATCATAAGAATAGCAATAATATCAACAGCAATCTTCCTTAAAAAGCAATTCTTGGAACTTCCCAAGTGATCCCGATACAGTCTTGTTCAAACAAGACTAACAATCACAGAATTTGCAAAGAAACAGCTTGAATTCTAAAGGCAATAATAACGCTGTAGATGGATTTGATAAGTCTGAGACATTGAAGACTACGAAATATTATCAAATTCATGAATAAGACAACGAAGAAGAAGAGGAAATAGTCTTTGATAAGAAACAACGAGCTTGAGCAGAAGGAAAAAGGACAAATCTTTATTTTACACTGAAAAATGCATGTTGATATTTTTTTAAAAGAGTGTCTTAGAATTTAAAGATCAAATCAAAATAAGAGTCAATGATGGGCACTGAGCATTATTTTTTAGGAGATGTAACATTAACAAGTTAGGATACATGTATTTGATAAAATTTGATATGTAAAAAGAAAAGAAAAAATGATTTGATTTGACTGATGAGACAGCCAGTTTGTTAGTTTGTTGTTTTCTGAATAACTTCGAATACAAGTTGCTAGAGGGAGTAATATTATTATTTTATCACATCTGAATCCACTTGAAGACCTTAAATCTTACCATCCTTTCTTAGTATTAGTAGACTGTTTTGACAAACTCTGACTTTTCCTTGTTTAGTTTAAGATTATTTTTCTTGAATCTGGGAATGATTTAGCTTTAATTGTTGTTGTTAAACAAACCGCTCATGTCAGAAAGTTCGATTTCTAAAGGATTCTGCTCAATTGGCTTCTTCGTTGGCTGCTTGACTGTATTGCCTCGAAGAGACTCATAATAAGAGGCATTTATATCTGATTAATTTAATTTCGTTTCTCCTTTTATCTTCACGAAATTATCAGCTGAAGGCACATTGGATTCTTTAACAGCTTCGAAGTTCTCTATTTCTTCTTAAGAAATGGCTTGACCAGATACCTACAAGTTGATCCTCTCTTTGAGAGCATTTTTAATGAAAAGGATCAGTTCGATATCGAACGCACACAGGACACTCAGCAAATCCGTTGGCTAGAGGAAATTATCGCGAAGACACTAGAATATCTTCCAATCTACTGTGTTAAGGTATTGCTATTTGTTTGAGCAAAATCAAAATGTTATGAAAAAGAAGGAGGGAGTACAAATATTAAATCTTTTGTACCTTAGAGAAGTACAGTTCATGGCAGTAAGCGCAAGAGCATCTATTGACTCTGATTTTATCTAGGAATTAACTATCTAGATCTAGGGTTACTTCATCCTTGTTGTTCTTGTTGTTGTTGAGACTATCCGAAATGGAGAACGACTGTTCTTCGTTAATTTCCTTACTATTGTTAGCTGATAATTTAGATTTTTCCTTGGTTGCCTCTTCTTCATTATCTCTTAAAGCATCCTTGTTATTACCACGGTTATTCGAGAAATAAGATTAGTAGTCTTGCTGCTTCTAAAAGTCCTTTTCTGTAAGATGTTCTCTGATGAAATTCCAATAATTCCTGTATGTCATGATATTATACACCTCGTTGAGATTGGATTCTGAGAATCTAGCAAACAAGTTATCTGCTCGAGATTGCAGAAGAAAATCAAAGGAATATTCCACTGGCAATAAAATATTTTCTTTGAAGATCTGCTGGTAAAGAGGATTGCTAATATAACGCTTTTCGTATTAAGCTGAGAGTTTCTTTCGTTCTTCAAAGAACTTCACTGCTTCATCATGCAGCTATTGCTAATATGCGTCACAATAGATGTATGCTTTAGTGTAATTCCCCTTTTGCTTCTCAACTACAAAGGATAGCTCACCTTTAGAAGAAGAAAAAAGGAGTTATTTTGAAAATTTATGTAATGGAATTCTGTGTTCTTACCAATTTAATAGCTAGCCTTGTTGTCACTGAAGAGTTTAAGTGCCTGAGTTAGAGGCATCAGCTCAACGGATGTTTCTTTCCAGTGACCTTTCGAAGCACAATCCATGAATGTTGCATGATACGCCTTCATTTCTTTTAATAAACTAGGTCTTTTCAAGAGGAAAAAAAGTTAGAAAAGAGTTTGGTAAAGTTGATGAATATGCATATGAAAAATATAAATTACAGCCAAGGATGATTGATAGGTTCGTTCTTAGTGTAGGAAGAGAAGAAAGGGAAGGTAAATGTCCAAACTGAGATAAAAAAGAATTGGATGTCGCTGAAGAATTTAATATACAGCAGGAACAGGACTTGCTTTAATTCCACCTTGTAGCGAGCGATTTGCACTTTGATCTGCTTCCACATTAGAGTGCTGATTGCAAAGATCAACATGCAAATGTGCACGATTGTGAGGATTATCAACTGCCAACCGTAGAACAACTTAACAAAACAAAATAAATAAATAGGGTTAAAATATTAGATTATTTGATATCCTAAATAGGAGAGAGTTGGTTACTTTTTTGGCTACGATGTTTGAGTCGATACCTTGGGAGCTGTTGCTCAGAATCTGTATGTTGCATTGCTCTATTTCATAGATGATTTTGAAGCATAAAATCAGCAGCATTTCTGAAATTACATGATATCCATTCATCATCGGAAGCGTGTAAGGTTAAACGATAAATATTGCAATTGCCAAACCAGCACAAGAAGATGCCATTAATATCAAGCCAGCGAGCAACCAATCGTATAGCACAATCAGCCCTATCATCATGAGTGTTTTCTTGATGAAGATCAAGAACGAGAAATTTCTTGCCCAGAATGAGTCCACTTTGTAGAATTCAAACAAAGAATCATATTTTTCTTTGAATTTCACTTCTTATCTGCAGAAATTCAATTTGTAGAAAAAGAAGCCCACAGTCAGCAAAAACAAGGCAACTGCAATCACGCAGAGAGACACAGAGAGTTTGTTTATGGAATTCACAGTGTCGAAATTAATCAGTTGAAGCAAAACTGCGAAACACAGTGCAAACCAAGAACCTTGGATGTACTTGATAATCGGGGCGTAGGTCAAGAGATTCTTAGTGAATTTCAGTAGCTAGCATAAGAGACTCATTTAATGGTCTTCTTCGTTGACATTGTAGCAATCATGGATAGAGACTAGCATCCATCTGATGACAAGGAAGGAAATCAGTGCACCAAGAAATCCTGTCCCGTTTATAGTGAAACTGCTGGTGTATCCGTACTACTCAAATTTAGCTGGAGCAATTTGGTTCTGAATATGAGATGTTGCAAGGATTCTTTGTCTGCGAGATACTGTTGAAGTGGAGGTGCTGGTGCTGTTATCGTCTTGTATAGAAGGGAGAAAGTCAATGTTAATGATTTCGATGTTCAGACTGATTGTGTTGAAAGTAGCAAAGAACAATTCGGAGTTAATCGGCTGGGTTAGGTTCATGAAGGTGTAGTAATATGACCATTACATGACATCAACGACAACATCGAGTAGTTAGCAGGCATTGAGAAAATAGAATACAGCACCCATGTAGCTGATGACACTAGATGCAATAGTTGCTTTGGAGCTGGCTTCCTTGATCGATTGCATTTAACTATCGGAGACATATTCAGTTCTGCCAAAGGTAACGGTATGCACTGACTTCGTTGTCTAGGGTTTGGAGATAATAAAAAAAGAAGAAATGAGTGAAAATTATCATATGAAAGATTGTGATGCTTTTCTATTGTTGGATGATTTTACATCTGCAGAATGAGGTATTCCATTGGCATCTCGGATGTAATCTGTAAGCAAATCGATTGTCAACTCTGAGAACATGACAGACTCTAAAGGTACTGCGACAATCTTTAATTAAGAAACATATCCATCAGGTGTCAAATCTATTGGCGTAATTGAAGAATGGAAGGATTGTATGTTAAGCATGGAGAGCTGCAATACTCGATCGTATGTCTGAGCGTATTCTACTCTGAATGGTCGACTGAACTGTATTACTACCGAATTACTTGACTCGTCATAAGAAGTAATTGAGCTAGTGATTTCTCCTGTGCAAGATGCTCCTGAACCAGCACAGCACACCCTTGTATTTGTATTATAGTACGTCGAGGAGCATCGCTTGGCACATTGGTTTGTAGTTCCTACTGTAATGCCCCAATAAACGAAAAACGAGCAAACAGAGATGCACTCGTTGTTTAAATAGTACAATACACCTGTGCAAGTCGAACATTCATTGTAATTTGGTCCAAAACATGTTTAGCAACTTGTATGGCAATTCCTGCAGTCTTCACCATCAAGCCAAAGCTACTGAGTGATATCGCATAAACAAACAGGAGGGCTGGTTCTATTTGTAGCACATGTTAACTAAGAAATAAATAATAACAAGATAAAGACAAGAAAATGAATAAATGCTCAAGATTGTGAAAGTTAAAATAGGATTTTACACAGTTATCTGCTGAACCTGAGCAGGTAAGACAAGCAAGTGAGCAAGAGAGGCATTTCATTTGAGTAGTATCTTCGTAGTAGCTATCTTAGCACACGCATAATCCTGTCAGAGAATTGAATATGCGTTTATCCACAGAAGTAGCGCAGGTAAGGCATTGTGTGCTTGCATTTCCATTGCACGTCAAGCAAGAATAGTGGCAATGAGAACAAGCAGGGACTCCAGGTACATCGTAATATCTCTCTACGCACTTACATTCTGATCTTTAAGGGAGAAAAACAACACAAATCATTACAAATTATGTGAATTTATCATAAATCGATTAGATACGTGTCGCTATCGAGACTGCGATAATGAGTCTTTTCACAGTAAGAGCAGTTGTTCACCTAGATGTCAGTGCATTGCTTGCAAGAATAGTGGCATGTTCGGCAAGCAGCATTACCAACATCAAAGTAGCCTGCATCGCAATCACAAACCTGAAAAAAAGACCAAAAGATGATTTTAAAAAGATTCAAAGTGATAAAAAAAACCTTACGCTTCCTGGATGGACTGCATTATTGCGATTCATAGCTGAATCACAAGTCAAGCACTCAAACTAGCTCTCGCCATAGCATGTCTAGCAGCTTTATTCACACTTTGAGAAACAAGTAGTTGAATCAGTGCATGCAAGACAAGAAACAGACCCACATGAAATGCAGGTACTTCCATCAAAGTACTAGCCAAGTGGACAGCCAAAGATGTCCAGCTAAAATGATCTAATCCCCCACGACCTTTTGAATATCACAAACACACACAAAAATTTATTATTCTGCTGAAAATGGCTGAAGTTGCTTGGAAAATAACATCTTTTTTCTTGTAGAATACCCTGAGTGTGCGGAGGTGTAGATTTTAACAGTCACAGTCCTTTGAACGGTGGAGTCATATCTTCTTTCGATTCTTACTGGATACACCATCGAATCGAGAGTTGATTTGCATGACATAAGTACTTGATTGTTCGTGAATATCTATTTATAACTTAGCAATCCATCGATATCGACTTGCAAGTATGCTTGCGTTCCCCAGTTAGAGATCTTCAGGAAATCAAAGGTTATGACTAAGTGAGTAAAACTGTCCTTGATTTGAAATGATCGCGAAAGCTTTGTGGAGGAATCAAAACAGCTTGGACCACCGAGAAAGCTAGTGCTCGCTAAAGAACAAGAGAGCACAGGAGAGCTGCATGAAGATCCACTGATGACCCAATTAGTCTATGGAAATTACATAATAAAAAAAGGAATTTTGAAATATGAAGCAAATTAAAGAAGTGTGAAAGAGAAAAATAGGGATTTACATCTACGATCGGAGGTGGAAGAAGACTGATGAATTATCTGATAACAGATGGAGTATTCGATATACCACAATCGGTTGAGAGAGGGCCAGAGCAGTAGGTTAGGCAAGAACTGTGGCAAGTGAGAATTGATAAAGTAAACTGTGATATTCCCCAGAAGAGAGTCGCTGTCAAAGTTCCAGATTAAAAGACATCAAAGGTGACTTAAAGGGACTCAGAAAAGTGAGAGAACTCCACGGAAATATCTCTGATTTGATCAGAACTCGTAGAAGAACAGTAACTATTTGTGGACTCACAAAATTCCACGTACCTTAAAAGTTATCCATCTGAACTCACCATGAGTTTGTTGCCATTCCAATGGTTTAGCTTTAGTACCTAATTTAGCAATTATTACCATTGTAAATCTTAAAAATGCATTTGTATTGCATGATGATGTTGAAAATTCTAATTACTTTGAAAGTCATCTTTGCTTTGTAATGTGGGTAGGATATGTGAAAATTGTTCGAGAGCTTGGTCTGCCAATTGAAAACATTCGGACCACCAAGGAAGTTATTTCCTGTGCAGGTCGATACTGTGTTTGTCGAAAGAGGACTAGCGATCAGCCAGTTTTCAAAGAGAACATTAGATAAGTTTGGGGAAAATGCCATGGACTCGATTATCACGTAATCTATAAATTAAGAAGAATAGTAAATAAATATTTTACATCCAAACAATTGGTTTACTATTATTTGGTGTGATGCATGCTGTGGAAGAGGAACATAGTGAGCAACCAGCAGAACATAAATCAAAGAATACTTTAAGTTCTCTGATGCCAATAGAAGTGCCATATGATTTAACGCTCAAAAGCAGATCCGTTCCTGTGTGAGAATACTGAAAATAGATGAAACTAATCGCTGGAAGGGTTGAGCAAGGGTTAGTTATGCTCAATTAAGAAAATGGAATAGAAGTGTTGTCATCATAGATCATCAGCTAGCTTCCAGTGCAACTCTATTGAATCTTAAGAAGAATAAACAAAATAATGATTAATATTTGAAATAATAATCAAAGTAGCTTTGAAATTGAGAAACAATTCTAAAAAAATAATGAATGAAATTAGGTTGCGATTATTACAAGCTTAAATTAAAAGTAGATTGTGAAATGAGCTGTAAGCTGAGAAAGCTTTATATTCAGTGTCTGTGGGTTAATTAACAAGGGATCGCTTGTAGTACCAATCCCAACAAATGGCACGTATGAATTATAGAGGAAAATTGGGTTGGAAGGGCTGCATTATTATTCTATTACTCCAGTCACAGAAACAGCGCTCGGAAGGATTTCAGATTCATAGAAATATTACAGATAATTCGATGCATAGTCTGTAAGAGTAAGCACTGAAAAATCAAGAAACAAAGGAAAACAAAACTAGTTATTAAAAGAGCCAAGATAGCATATAAAATCCAAAAATGGCATTGGGTTTAGTGCGATTGTTCTTACAGATACAGAGAGTAGCAGAAGAACAAATCTAGCAAGAAGAGCTGCACTCTGAAGTTATGAAATTCAATTAGTCGATGCCCCAATAATATTATTATGTATTCAATGCAGATCCAAAGATTGTGAGAGAAATCGTGTCATAATAGTGTTAGAACACTAAGCTCACTGGGCAGATGAAGAACTTAAAAGAATTTGTATTATCCGTGGTAATTGAGCTGCAGGCTAATCCAGAAGGGAAGTATTAAAAGGTATTTTCCTCATTGGAGAGAAATAGTGAATCTGTAAATGGAGCTGTTGCAGTTGTTGGATAGACGAAGTAGAGATTGAAGTTGAGTTTAACTTTGAAATGAGGGGTCAGATGAGTTAGCGTAGATCCAGAATATTTCCCTTGATATTAGACTCTAGAATTCTAGTCAAAACAATTGTACCCTCCGTAGATTGTGTTAGAGTTGATCGCTGAAATATCGCAGTTCAGAATCGTGTTTCTCTGCATTAAGCCTTCAGATAAAATAGCTGAGGTAGTAATAGTGCTAGGGACACTCCAAGTCTCACAGCCTAGACCAACAAGTAAAAGCATAAGGTTTAATCACACACACAGTGCTTTCAAATATAATCATTTTTACCTGCTGTTATGAACCATGCCAAGCACAGAAAGAGAGCTGCATAAAGATTCATTTGATTCTCTCCTTTGTCTGATTGATTATCAAGCCCTCAAATCTTGGCTATCATTAAATCGACATAAAGAAAAACAAAAATTAATTTCTGATTTGAGTTTCACTATTCCCCTCGGATTGAATCCAGAAAACAGTAGTAGGATTCTCATTGCCTCTTTGAATTCGATTTGTCCTATGACAAAATACTGTATTAATGCCTTGCCTTTTCTGAGTTTGTCTCTTTCTCCCAGGTTAATTTCAGGATATAGTGCGAAGATCATTAATTTCTCGAATCTATAATTACCCATTCATCTGATTAACGCTGGATTCTTAAACTGGGGGTAGTGGTAGGGGAGATTTGATTTCTGGCAGACATCAAAAACTACCCACTTGCATTTATTCAACTTTGATTACTCCTCCAAGGAGTTAATTTTCTTCTTCTAATTTGGCTTTAGTTTCAAGGCAATAACTTAAAAGAGAAAAAAGTAACCTTGAGACGTAACTAACATGATATTTCAGTGCATACTGAGTAGGCCTACAAATGGAGAAACCGAGATTTGACT
>Ga0302285_10001096_pt1 | contig 14930 bp, 9 predicted proteins | sample III_Fen_E2_2_FD_200455 | JGI IMG/M metagenome (GOLD analysis project Ga0302285, IMG submission 200455) | Peat permafrost microbial communities from Stordalen Mire near Abisko, Sweden - III_Fen_E2_2 | ecosystem: Environmental > Terrestrial > Soil > Wetlands > Permafrost | place: Sweden: Abisko... | reverse complement strand
CCATATGTAGTAGTAGTATTGCGTGTCCTACCGCAATATTCTTTGCTCAACTCTATATCTCTCTCTCTCTCCTTGTATTTCACTTTATCGGCGCCTTCTTCTTTAAGTTCGCACTGCTTTATTCCTAAGAGAAATCTTCTTCAAAAAATTAATCAAGAAATAACTCTCAATAAATCACAATAATCTACTTCCCCCATATTCATTTTCTTTTTCTTTTTCGCAGTTATTCTCTTTTGAAATGAATCCTTGCTCTGATAAACTGTATTGTACTTGTTTTTAGTTTTACATTCATCGACGTTAGTTAAATTTTTAGGATCTTTTCTTTTAAATATATTTGAATTTTTCTCACATTGATCTTATTTAAGTTTTTTCTGAGTTTTTATCCAATTCTACAATAAAGAAGCTATCATTTTGTATGTATTAGTTTAGAGATTTTATAAGAATTTTAGATAATAAGTATCCCTCTACTGAATTGATTAACCACCTTGATGAATTTATCAATCTAAGTTACAACTAAAATAAACAAATTCAAATAATTTTATTTGGTATCCCCAAAGACATAGTTTTATTTGAGTTATTCACTTCTTAATTCTATTAGTTTAACTAAAAGCAAAGAGGAAATGCATATTTACAATTATTTAGAGTTTACTAGAAACTAATCTAATCACTTTTTTTGCTCTTTAAAAAGAAAGAGAGAATACAAAAATGAATGAAGAGGTTTTTTAAAGATTTGAATGGAGAAATTAATAATAGTTGTTTTTGTTTGATTGACATATTAAAATGTTAGTGATTCGTAAAGAAAAGTGCATTTAAAAAATAAATTAATGTAAAAGATAACATCTAAATGTTGTCGTTTTTAAATAAATAAAAAATCTGCTTGTTTGTGCTAATGAAATAACTCCCAATCATCAAAGAATAGAACAGGACAATACGAAAAGATGATTGGTTGGGAGGGAAACAAATTTATAGAGTTAAATAATTCTAGCTCAATTTAAAATACCCTCCCCCATCCTCCCAATTTTTTAAATGAGCTAAGCTAGAAAGAAAACCAGCAAGACAACTCAAAAACTAAGTAGGTTAAAAAAAATAAATAAATAATAGTTATTTTTTTTTTCAAGAGGGTTTGAATTGATTTTTAAACCATACTAAAAAGGAATGCTAAGCCTTTAGAATGCTTAGAAAAGAGAGAGAGAGAGAGAGATAGATTATAATAATCTTTTGGGTGAAACCAATGATAGGATGCAGTTCAAGCGTGGAAGGGCAGTGCAATAAAAAACAAAAAGAAACAAATTAAACTAAAAAACAAACAACACACTTTCTTTTTGATTATTTAAAAGATATATATATAAAACACACTGATATATGATGCAGTCAACATAACCAGAATATTATAATGACCCTGCTTTGCTGGTGTTACTTCAATCACTTGGAAACTAAACTAGCTTGGGAAGATAACAAGAAGATTAGCTGCACGCACAATAGCATTCAATCGAATCTATTCTCTAGTAAGTTTAGCTCTTGTAGGCATTTTAGGAATTATCTGAGATGCAGCGCAAAGATGGACAAATGCAAGCAGAAGAAGAATAGGAAGGCTAACGATATGGCGATGAAAACTCAGATTAAAACACTCAATAGGGATAGCAAAATCTCCCGAGTGCACATGCCCTCCCTGAAGAAGAACTATTGGAGAAAGAAATAGACTCCGGTAAGGAAAAAAAGAGAGATACAATATCGATCCTTGGTATGGATCCTTCTACTGAAGCATCTCTCTGCTAAGAGATCTTTAATTCTTTGATTTCAGCAGCTGCAGGATAATAGTAATAATAGCAGCCCCTAGCTCCAAATAATCAACTTTTACCTGTTTTCCCTTCTGCTTATCCAATCGACAAAACTACTAGCTTTTAAGTAGAAAACCCATAGCACGAAAACAACAACAACACCTCTAATGAGATGCAGCTATTTTAGTTTCTTTAATCATGCTTGACACTTGATCAACTAGCCTCCGCCGCAGTAGCAGCTGCAGTGTCTTCTACGTCAAATACACATCAAAATAGCAATACTTTTAATCTTAATAATTCGAATGAATCTACTTTAACTCACAAAAGGCATGTTTAGGTGCTGCAAACACCAACAAGTTCCATAAATGGATTCAAAAGTACAAATGAAACTACGCATAATCAATCATGGTCTGCTTCAAACTCCAGAATGAACATGAGAACCTCCAATGATATTAATATCTTGTAAAGCGTTAATGCTAATCTCAATGCGTAATTCAATATGAGTGCATCCACTCTTGACAACCACAACAACAAATCTACATCGATTTCATCAACATCAACACCTCCCAAAATCTAGCATACATTTATCCCAACCGTTCTCTCGCATAATTTCTCACTCGAAGGGTTTGAATCATTGGATTCCCTCGCAGCAGCATAACTCAGCTTGCAAGCACTCATCGCTAGTGGGTTGAATGACCCAAATCTCCTGCGATTTTAGCATTAAAAGCGACTTGAGAGACAATTCAAAATCGAACGCTACAAGAACAAACGCAGAAATTGGATTAGAAAAATCTCCTACGATTGCCGTAAGCGTGTTGCTGATTCGCGTCTCCGCGTGAAAGGAAGGTTCATTTCGAAGAAAGATACATAGAATATTAAACCGAATGGTGCTGAGGAGTCTTCATATTAGACAGATAACTACGCTTAGAATAGTAATTTCAGTGATCCTCCCAAGCAAAACAATCATTCTGACACACGCAATATAATAGTTTCGTCCAAATACAATCCGAATTCTGATAAAAAGTCAGACGAAACAAGATATTCTTCTGGATCATGTGTTGTTGAGCTCACTAACGCACTTCAAAGGAAAAATCTACTCATGCTTCCTTCAAAGATGAATGCAATCAAGCAAAGAATCCAAATGAAAAAACCTATTTTTGCACTTCGAATTCATCAAAAACAGTCTCCAAAAGAAGAAGAAATCTTTCCTTCAGACAATCAATGCCTTGCTTTGCTAGACAATTAGATCCCAACAACTTCCAGCAGCAAGACTGCTTCATCCAATGAGCAATATTTTGAACTTTAAACTCCAGTTTGATCGATGACACCTTCGATTCTAACCACTCTAACAAAACAAAAAAAACCTTAAACAGCTTTCCCCTTATAAATTTCAATGTCTCATTCTAACTTTGTCACCGTTTATTTACATATGTGTTTATTTGGATTGCCTTTCTTGAATCCAAGCCACTTTTAAACTCCCCCCTTTAGTTTTAATTATTTTTTCTATTTCAGTTATTATAATAATGTGTTTTTCTTCTTTTAATCCGAGACACTTTTTAAAAACTAATATAAAATTAACTTCCCCACAGCGAGATTAGCACATTTAATTTTGCCCAATTATTGTTTTAAATTTGATTGGCTGGAAAGGTTTCTTTATTATTCTCTCAGTTATTTTTTTATTTTTCAAAAACCAATTACTCCCTTCCCATTCTTCTTGAGTCCAAATTAATCTTCTTAATAAACTAAAAATATAATTAATCTCTACTAAAGTAATAATGTGGAACAAGATAATTCAATTTTCATAGCAAAATGAAAGCATAATAGCTTTCATTCTTCGATATTAGAATCTAAACTTTGATCATACAAAATTGTTTTTGATAGTTGTATTGTAAGTGAGAGATTGCAACTAACTATTCCTTTTGATTGGGCGTTTTGCTGATTCTACATATAAATGGTGAAAGAATATCTATCTTTCTCAAGGTTATTATGAGAAAACAGGAATTTATTTATGATTAAACTGCTGTTGTTGCTATTGTTATTGAAGTAGTTATTGCTACTGCTGCAACTGAAGAGAGTAGTTCTACAAGAGAGCAGGATTCATATTATGATATTACTAAGCTAGACTACTTTAATCTTATGGAGATTATTGCCCTGAAAGGATCGAACCTTTAGTGAAAATTAACAAATAATTAAAACAAACAATACAAACAAGAATTGAGAAGAAACAATAATTTTATAAATATTTGTCTTATTACCTTCTTTACTGAACCGTGCAAGATCGGCTTACTAAGAAGAAGAAGGAGGAAATTACACTGAACCCAATTGCACTGATGACTACTGATCTAAATGCTAATACTACTAACCCTGGAATAGCTGCTGCTCGGAAGGTAGTAGTAATCCACTCATTGGTTGCTAGAATGATTCTTGCTATTATTGGAATACATATTGATTAGGCTAGAGTTATTGTGATTATTATTGGATAACTTGCTGCTTTTGCTGCTGCATTGGTGGCACTGGTTGATAAATAACATGTTGTTGTGATTACTATTACTATTAAGCAAGAAGTTAATTCTAGATAAGTTGCTGCTGTTGCAATTATGCGATCAGCTATTATTGTTACTGAATCTAAGCTAAAATATCAGTTTACTATTGTTATTGTTTGATCTGTTGTGTTTGCTGGAATAGCTAAACTGGTTAGAATGAATTGGATTATTGTGAGTTATTCGATAAACCTTGAGTAGAGACAGTATCAGGACTATCTTTAGAGGATGGTTTCTTTTAAGAGCTATTGTTGTTGTTATCGTCTCCTTTTATTTCACTTTATTGCTTGCTGCTGCTGGAGATAAATAAAATAAAAAATAGGTTCAAATTCATTCTTGAATAATATATTTCTGGTTTTTTTATTTATTTACTCTTATGGGAATGTTGAATCTGCTTCTTGTTGGTTATTGTTCTGTCCTTGTTGAGGAGTTTAGAATTGCAGTGGCGATAGTAACAGCTAATTTTATTATGGAAGACCTCCTGCTGATTGAGGAGCATAATACTATTTTGATTATTGTTGTTGGGGTTATCCAGAAGAAGACGAAGAATTGATGGTTGATTCTAATGAATGTGGATTCGCTGGAGAGCGAACTGGAGCAATGTATGTGACAGCAGTTTGATTGTTCGCAATTATTCCTTGTGGTTATTGCTAAGGCTAATTCTGCAGGGGAGTTCGTGGTAACACAGTTTACTAAAGATTTGATGGAGGCATTCCACCTGTTGTTGAAGGATTGATTTACCAAGAAATAACTTAAGTGTTGAGAGGTTATTACTGCTATTATTTGTAGATCTACTGCTATTAGATGTATGGCTGTGATTGCATATTAGATTGCTGTTATATTTATTGAATGATTTGCTGTTGTTGCTAATTTGGTTATGAAGTCAATTGAGATTGAGTACCAAATGGATCCTATGCATTAAACGCAATGAATGATGCTGATCCATTCTGCAATGCTACTTAAGCTGCTTAATTAGGTGGTAGGAAATTGGTTGTTGTAGTTGTCGCCAACTTCAATAACAAAAAAATTGATTTTAAAAATCAACTACAACTGGAAAAAAGTCAATTAAAATTTTTTACATTTGGATTGTTGTTGTAGTTTTGGAGTGTCTAAACAGGTTAGGATTGCTGATAGCCTTAATTGGGTTATATCTATTGCTAGAATTGCACTGGCTAAGTAGTTGTAAAGAGCACACTGTTTCTTTGAAGTTATGTGTTATTTTATATGCTACTTTGAAATGGAAGCAACAACGATTTTATGCTATCAAATGTAGGACGAGTAGATTCATCATCTTGAATCATATCGATTAGCACATTGACTAAGAAATCACTGTATCTGCTCCTGCAATCGTTGAGAAGCTCTTCGAGAATCGGGTGAGAAATTGTGAAATTATCGAAATCATATGCAGCCATCGGAGGACATAACGAAGCAGCCTCAAGGATGCTCATTCCAAGAGAGTACATGTCCGTTTTATATGAATCATGGAAGGGCTTGTGTTCTCCAGCTCGCAGTGATCGCAAAAGTGTTGGCGAGAGATAGCATTTATCTCTGCCAGAAAGCATTTTATAGTAGCTAGTTTAATCTGTGTTGAAAATTCCGTGATCAGCAATTTTGACTAAACCATCGTTGCTGAGTAGAATATTGCAAGGCCGTAGATCGCCATGGTAAATCTTGTATTTCTACAGGTAGCTGCATACTTCAACTAAGGAATCCAGCAGATACCACAGCTCACTCTCCGAAAAGTACTCCTGAGAAAGCAAAAATTTTTTTCAAATTAGCATTGCCTTAAATTAGTGTGAAAATATCTCTGAAACATAAAGTGCAAATTCAATAATAGGGAATAAATCTTAACCTGCCCATTTTCACGTCGACGCAATACTTCTTTCTCTAGGTCATGAAAGTAGTACTCGAAATACAATGTGATTTTGTTGAAATCACCGCAGATGTTGTCTTCATTTGCTTCTTAAGAAAACAGTAATTGCAGTAGGCTCTTCTGCTTTAGATTCTAACGCTATTTGCACGATCTTATGAATGACTAGTATTCCTCTGCAGAATTGCACATGTGACCTATTGACAAAAATTTATTTAGAATTGAACACATTGGCCATTTTGTATTTTGTGAGCATTTTTTTGTATTTTATCCATTCTTGGTAATTATCTTTTACCTCTTTTTGCAATGTATTTCTTTTCCGTTTTATGTCGATAAATGCACACATCTCCGAAGCGCTTATCACTAAGTTCAGTTGTAAAATCATACTAGCTTTTAAATTCTCTCATGAAGCAACTTTCATCTCCCATTGAAGATGTCTCATTACCCATTTTCGCAGTCTTTTTTGATGTTGCAATATTTGATTTTCAGTTATCCCTCAACTTTTAGCTATTTATCAATATTTACACAATTATACTCTTTGCAGAAATTTAAATGCTCTTATTTTCAACGCTTTTTTTTATTTTTAAGACGGGGGGAGATAGACTGCATTTAAATTTAAGCTGGATATTTAGGTTTTATTTAGACAGTTCTACTCAATTTAAATCTCTAAGAAATATATTTATAAAATTTATTCTTCCCTCCTTCCCTCCCCCTTCTATTTGCCTGTCAGATAACTGATTAGTTATGCACCTTACTTTAATTGAAAGTGGAAGGATTGGCATTTGCAATTCAAATGGAAATCTTCACATTATTTCTTTATCCAAGATTATTTTAACTAAGTTGCCCTAGAAGATTGATTGATTTGTGCTTTATGTGCCATCTAACTTGATGGGAAACAAATCATGAATATTGATTTATGAATGGCATATCATACTCTTCGAAGTTTGCTTCTTTTTTTGAAGATCAAAGGGTTAGCACAATTATCTTTTAATAAATTGTTCTTATGTGCTCTACAACAAGTGAACTCTTTTTACATTATTTTAAACAAAACAAACAGAAATTGATTATCTCTTTGAACAATCTTTGGGAAATTATAATTATTATTATTATTTCTATTGATAATTATTCGCAATAATACTAGATGGATTTGAAATCGAGCAGCTAGGGGAACAAGAACTCCTTGGATTCTGAGCGTTCCTTCCTGGAACGTTTAGAACTCGAAATCAAAGCAGTTCTCTTCAATGTACTTTTTCAATTACTCAAAGACGTTGAACCATCGATTTGGATTGCAAGACTCCTCAGCATCATCTAATGTCTTCAAGCACTATATTTCCCGTTTCATAGATACCTCAAGCAAGCTTGGTCTTACTCATCCGTAGCTGATGGAATGGAGACATTCTTAAGTTACTTTCACTTAGTCACGTACATGAAAAGCTCCTCATGGACAGCATATGTTGCAGTGTTTTACGTCTGCGTTGGATTAGTCGCTGTGGTTTTCTTAGATATCTTTTACATTTCCTACAGCTTCACAAAGAAGAATTAAGCATTCTCCTGGCCAATATATTCTCTCCGTACCTTGCTCTAGCTCATGATTACGATCTTATTCTACCCACTTCTTGACTTTTTCTTGTCGATCATCTAATGCGGGACAACTTCCACTTCAAATGAGCTTGTCCATAAGTTCTTTCCGAGTGTTGTATGCTGGTCGGATGTGCATATCCTCCACGCTGCTGTAGCCATCTTCACTAGCATCTTCTTTGTTACGATTACGTTCTTAGTAGTATTGATCTATTTTGAGTGCTTGCAGAATTCAAATGACCCATCTGCTAGAGTCAGCTCTCGTCCTAATTTCTTCTTTCTGCTGTATGAAGTCGTCCTCATCGTCGCGTTCACTTTTTTGAATGACGAAACGAATGATTACATTCTTATTGCGCTTCTTTTAGTTGGGTCTCTCATGATATTCGCGAAATTCCATTTTAATTCCCCATATTATAACGAGGAATTCTAGAAAATATGGAGTTTCATAGCGGCTTTGCAAGTCTGGAGTGCGATTTTGATTTGCTTTGCGAAGTTTCTTGAAACTAATCTCTTCGAAGGGACGATCATTGCGTGGATCATAGGTATTCCTATTATTGCACTGATTATCATGAATCAAAGGAAATAGCATATAGATATACTGCTACTCAATGTCAATAAATTTGAAACAGGAGAACATCTCATAAGGTAAGGCAAACTTACAAGTCAATTACAGAAATGCTCTTTTGCGTTAATTTCACGCTTAATAGTTTAAAATTTTCATTTAAATCTTATTTTTTTATTCTCCAAATAAGTTAAATAAAGTACTTGATGCAGCTTATCCGATGGTCAAAGACATCTAAGACAGCTTCGATACTTCTCGATGGATATCTCGAAGTTCACAGACAAACTTGTCAACGAGATGACTGCGCTTCGAAATAAAAAAAAGGAGGAAACACTCGTGTCGCTAAAAATCTAATCACCGCAAGTCAATCCATTGAAAGCTAAGCTGAGCGTGATAAAATCAGCATAGTCTATTAAGTAATTTATCAGATGTTTTTCTACGGTGTGAAGAAGTTCCCGAACAATACCAATCTGAGGTTAGCGTATGCGTTCTTTCTCATGGAAAATTCCAAGTACAAGCAGCAGGCATTGCAAGAACTTAATCAAGCTGAGCAAAACCATCCTTCGTTTGATATCGATTTCATCATTTTCAGGTAAAGTTATCGACTCTCTTACCGCTCTTTTTTAAAATTCTATTTTTGCTCGCAGATACAAGAAACTCATTGAAGATGAAATCGCAGAATCCCAGCAAGATGGCAACATGGATATCGTATCAGAGATGGCATTTCAAAATAATCTCCGGACTATGCAAAATAACATTGAGAGATGTGCACTGTAGCATATGGATTTCTGGTCATAACTTGGAGAAGACAGCCCAGATTTAGGAAAACTAAACGAAATAGGTGCACGTATTAGTTTAGGTATTCAATCAGTGGAAGAGCAATGGAACAGATTGAAGAAAATGTCCAATAATATCCCCAAAGCTATGAGACTTTATGGAAAATACACTTTAGAAGTCTTAAATGACAAAGAAAGCAGCGAGCAATTGTTAGAGAGAGCTAGAGCGATTCACAACTCCAACAATAACAATCGAAAAGTTTAGCTGTATACCTCCAATGATGACATCCAAAATGAGTCATATCCTACGATTATCCTCACGACTGAGCAAGATAAATTTGGATAAGTCGTCAATATGAATTTAGCTGTTTCTAATCTTTTCGGGTATTAGAAAAGTGAAGTTGTCAACAGAAAAATAAATCTATTAATGCCATCTATCCACTCGAAATATCATGATTAATTCTTAGAAAATTACATGAACTCAGCTGAAGTAACAAATATTCAAAAATTCATTTGAAAATCACAAAAATAAAGTATCTAAAACAGAAAAAAATACGAATTATTTAATGTTTGCAAATAGGCTAAATTCATGAATAAAGAGAGAAATGTGATCGGTAAAAACAAATCAAACTATGTATTCCCTTGTTTCCTGTCTCTGCGAACACTGTCATCGTAAGCATAAGGATTCTTATTCGTGGGTTCCTTCCGTATTGAAAAAGTCCATAGAAAGATTTCATACCTCTACACTGATATCGAGGGAAACATCGAACATATATCTAGCTCCAGCATAAACTTCCTTAAAATCGACAACAAATTCATAACTTCAAAGCGATACAACATAGATGAAATAGCACCTGGCGTTTTTGGTAATTATATTGCAACAGAATGATGGTTAAAGTTTGAATTATGAGTGAAAAAAAATTGATTTAATTATTTTTATTTTTGTGTCCACAGATGAAAAAGAGAAATTCTCTGCTAAACAAGGTGCTAATTATACATTCAAACCACTGAAGAAAGAAGACGATCCTACAGGTTAAGGAATCGAAATGAATGTGCTTATCAGTGAGTTATCTTTTAATTGCTGTGCTCATGCTGGGTATATTGTTAAATTCGAAATTGTCCAGCCAACTTTGACAAATCAACAAAACCTCTAGATTTCTCATTTAGGAACACAGTCAAAGCTTAAAAAATAAGGCGTATCTGCGTTTTAATTCACTTTTGTTCCCTCGAAGGTACATTAGTTATTTTTAAACAGTTTATTAGTTCTTGAAATAGTCTAATTCATAAGAAAATAACTCTTTTTTCTGCATGATTCCATCAGTAAACAGTAGTCGGATAGTATGTAGACTAGATGAATAGTGAGATACACTCTCAGCGAATTGATGACAGCTTGTTAAATGGAAATGATGATGCTACTGGAATTGATAAATCTCATTTAGTAGGGTTATAAGAAGAAGAGAATCAAGAATCAAAACTACTGGAGGCTCCTTAGAAAAATTATGGAATCGGGATCAAACGAATGAGGTTGTATTATGATCACATCGCGGAAGTGGAAGAAGAGCGCTCAGACAGTGAAGAAGACGAAGAAGGAGAAGCACAAAAGAGCATCTTCTAAGATAAAAATGATGAAGAAGAAGGAGAAGTAAGTTATTATTTTTTCATTTGTGTGCTCTCATCATTGATTTCTCTCTCTTTTCCCCTTTCCAAACAATACAAGGATGCAAACATAAATGAGTTCAACTCTAATTTTAAAAGCAGAAAAGCTTTGAAAGCAGTAGTTAATGATGAGAGTGAGCCATCTTCCGTATCAAATCTCAAACGAGTTGCAAATGTGCTTGTGCTGATTCTCATTCTCCTAGCTTTTTTGGACTATTTCTTGTCCAGCAATGAATTCTCAAACATTAAAAAGAATGTCGATCTTGTTATTTATTCTAATCGGCTGCTGGCAGAGATGCAAGGGATGCTCTCATACCTCAGAGATCTAAAACTTTTGGAAATGGGATTGTATGACTCACTTTCGACGAAGGTTGAGAAAATAACAAAAAGTTACTTTAAATGGAAAGCGTAATTTGAATTTTTTTGTTTGTTTTTTCTTTAGGCAGCTTGGTAAACTGCATGGAAGGCTGCAGTGGATGTATCCATAACAAACATCTAAGCTCTTAAGTAGAATATTACTTTCAGTGATTTATCTGTCCAGAGTGCGCATAGTTACTTGCTGTAAGATATGATTTTATTTATTTTTTATTCTTTCCATCTTTGTTACTGTTTTCTCACAATTTTCTGTTATTTTTCTTCCCCAGAAACGAGTAGCAGGTGAACTTAAAATCCTCCGCAGGTTAGGACATCTAAAAACCATTTCTCACAGCAATCGAGATCATGTACACATACGCGTAGAACATAATTGATTCGTCTACGCCAATCAAATCAGCAGTGGAATACTTCGAATGGAACATGTTCACGGAATTCTACAAGTACCTAATCCAAAACGCAGAATATTATGTTTCCGAATTATCCGACAGAACTCTCTCTAATTCTGGGCTCTTTATCATCTGGATGATCATCGCTGGTGTCGCATTATGTCTATCCATGCTAATATTCATCCCTCTTAGCGTCATAGTCAACAGAAGCCGCGAAGAAATCCTCGGACTCTTCCTCGATATCAAAGAGAAAAAAATCAAAAGTCTCTACTCGAAATGTGAAAATTTCATCAATAATCTCCAAATCGGTGAAGAAGACGACGTCGGATCGCTCGATGACTTAGACAGGATGAACGAAGAAGATCCGCTTGACTCGAAAATGAAAAAGAGAAAACGCAAATTCAAAAACTCCTCCATGAACTTCAAATAAATCTGTCTTTTTTTGCTGCTAGGAGCATTAGTCTTCGAGGCATATTTCTTCGTGAACTACTACATAACGTATGATCTGCTCAATACAAACTACTCCCTTGTCTAAGAGCTCAATTCGACATCATACTCTGAAAGCTTCTTTATCTTTGCAGATAATTGCTAGAGATAATTATTTTACGATTAAACTACCAAAATGTTTGGGAGTGATCCTGCAACATACGTAACGTCTGTTCTGAATTAGCTTTATTAGCTAGACAGTGTTGTTCATCAAGAACATGCATCGAATACGGGGAAGCACGATTCATCTTACAATGACGCGTTTAACAATGTCATGATGCTAGATCCTTGTGCTATTGTCTTTTCACTAAAAGGAGAAAATACAGCGACATGCGAAGCATTCGCTGAATAATCTGTAAACTTCTAAATGAATTTTTTCATATTTTTTTAAAGCCTTTTGATTCGTTCCTTTCAGCTGCTTCAAACTCTTATGAATTTGATTTTTTATTAAACATTAGGTCGCTTAGGGAATGGCTGTAGCAGTCACGAGATACTTCGAGAATATCAGATACTTCAATAGTCTATACTAAACATTTGCAGCTGCAGATGCTGCTGGTACAACCTTAACCTATTCATCTGTCGCTCCAACAGGTGTTGTGCTCTAAACAACTCTCACAAGTTCGCTGCTGAAAAATGAAGTAAAAAACAAATAATTGTAGAATAAACCAAGAATCCAATTTTTTTTCTTCTTTTTATTTAAGCTCTTGTCACTGCTGATATCCTCCGTGGCGCTTGAAGTAAGATCCATGCAGACAATCTACATCAAACTACTCTACAGATACTTATAGGATTACGTGAGCTTTTGATTTATATTATAGCTCTTTTAGTTATCTCATTTTTGATTTAATTTTGTTTACTTCTTTTCTTCACAAATACCACAGTTCTCTACCGATATCTACTAGCATTTTACAGATGCAAATACAAAGAGAGTCGCCTTATTCATTATCTTTAACGTTATGGTGTTCATTATCTACTTCCTTATTTGGCTCCCTGTTGTGTCTAGATTGTCGCACAGCATATGGAGAACAAGAGGGATGCTCACAATGATCCCTCTCGAAGTCATCAAAGAGACTAAGCCGATACAGAAGTTTATTAGAAGATATCTGAATGAGCACTCTGTTTCGAACTATTGAATTTTTGTAGGTTGTTTTTCTTGTTTTTGTTATGCAAGTGTAGTAGCTAATTCTATTCACAGTCAAGCACAGATTTGGAATTTAGATCAATTCGACAAAATCTTTCTTTGCTGCTGGCTTTAAATATTCCATTTTATTTTTCAAATTGTTTCAAAATATCATTCTCCAGGATGTCAAGTTGTTTAAGTCTTTTCTCCAAACGATTTAGTAGAAGATTCCGAAGATTGATTAAAATATCCTATTTTTTTCTTTTCATTTCCTTTTTGAAAATCTTCCTTTCCTTCTTATCAGATTTCATGATGCTAACCATTTTAAGATCTTCCTGCTCATATCTCAACAACTAAGCGTATCTTCTTTCCAAAATCCCTGCCCCTTAGCGCATCGAAGCTTTTCTTAAAAACTCCGGGAGCTTCTCTGGGAAAGACAAGGGTGCTTTTCTCTTGACACTCTCTCCAAGAGAGCAACTCTCCAAAGAACTTTCCGCAGGCATACTTAATAACCTACAAATATCTCACATCGCGCATAAAGATTTATCTCTCATAGCATATCAATTATCGCTAAATCAAGTGCAGAGCTAATAGCTATGGAAAAATATTGCCCTCCGAGGGTTCAAGATTATCGAAGATTTCGATAGAGATTCCCTTCCTCGATTTCTCAACGCTGTTGATCGAAGTGAACAAGCAGAAATCACATAATTTTGGGAAGCTATTCGACTCTATGCTGAACGGAATTTTACATTGTTAAATGCTGAATGTGCACTGTCGTTATTCTGCAATCTTGTTAGACGCTTTGAAGATGCTAAAGACCAAGTACCTTCCTCTGCGAGATAATCAGATAGCAAAACTGCATAGCATAACAAAAGTAATTAAAGTATAACAGATGATCCTTTGGAGAGTGACTTTCCAATTTCCGAATGGGGAAGGGAAAGCAAAGGGTTAAGCTTAGAAACGATTTTTTAGAACAACTCGGAGGCTAATGAAAAAGCGAAAGTTACAAATATGGAAGAATAATAGCAATAATCGCTAGAAGAATGGGAGCAACAAACGAATGATATTATCTTCGATCTTGCATAATAGATTGCTATCAAGCATGCTAAAAATCTATCAGGCGAGTAGCTGCTTTAGTTCATTAGTTTCTTGTTAGAATGTCGACCTGAATGGACCTTGAAAAGAAGAGAAGCAATTGGTGCAATTAAGACTACTCTTGGACATCTCGAAAATCAATTGTTGTTTGTTGATAACTTCACTTTATTGTTCTTGACACTCTTGTAAGTAGCTGATAGGATCCAATCCCTTCAGCCTTAGCTTATTCTGAAGACTTTACATTTAGTTCTCAAGAAACCACAAAATATCAATGCTTAGAATATTCATTTAATTTTTACTTTACTTCATGCTCTGAACTTGCATAGCCATGCTGTTTACAAGAAATTCATCCCTCATCTATTGACTCACGCACCTAGAATTTCATCGAATGAGTTGTAAGCTTAACTTATAGAAATGATTATCCAAGCTTAAATCCTGCAATCAGATTAAATAAAGCCTAATATGTCTCTTCAAGTAGCTCTAGATTTGCTAAAAATAAAATATTCTTCAGAAACTTCCAGCAAATTAGCTGCTAACTCGCAAGAGAAGATAATGCATTGAAAGAACAATTAAAGAAATTAAAACAGAATTGATTTTTCAATTAATCTTGTGTGTTTACAATATTATTTAGTGTTTATTTTTGTGGAATATTTTGGAAAATTAGTTGATTATATGCTTAATTAATTGTCTGGGGTTGGGGTTGGGGTT
>Ga0302285_10001095_pt1 | contig 14933 bp, 5 predicted proteins | sample III_Fen_E2_2_FD_200455 | JGI IMG/M metagenome (GOLD analysis project Ga0302285, IMG submission 200455) | Peat permafrost microbial communities from Stordalen Mire near Abisko, Sweden - III_Fen_E2_2 | ecosystem: Environmental > Terrestrial > Soil > Wetlands > Permafrost | place: Sweden: Abisko... | reverse complement strand
TTTCTTTCTTCATTTATCTTAAAAAATTAACTTTACATTCAAAATAACCCTTCTATCTCATCTGAAATGATGCAAACTCCTCTACGCCAAAGTAATAAGTCCTCATGGAAAGGAGGAGAAAGTATTGATGTTTCTAAAGATCCTAGTCTTGAATCATCTGATTTGGTGCAATCCATGAGATACTAGGATTATGCAAAGAAAGAAGAATCATCATTTATGAAGAGAGATCCATTCTAACACTAAGAGAGGAAGAGAAAATAGCAAGGAAGAGTTTAAACCTACAATTCAGGAGAAAAAGTCATTGCTACCATTGATAATGTATTCGACAAGATTAGAGAAAAATATAAGTTTGAATCTTCGCCAATCAAAGAATACCCAGAAAGCAATCAAAGCATAATGAAGGATTCATTTCTTGGATAAAATAATTCCTCAAGCATAGATAATAGATCATAGGAGTTAGGATCGCAACAGAATGGAGTATTGCTTGATTATGACGCAAACGCAGATTCAATCGTTGAACGAATTCGCAATAAAATGTAAATATTTAATATTCTTATTCTTTGTATAAATATCTTTGTAAGGATGAAACGTTAGGACAACAATGAAACAACAGAGAAAAATGGGGCTTAATAAATATTTGATGAGAAACAAAAGAAACAAGAAATAACTATGAAATTCAACTAAGTGATTAAAGAAAGCAATACACATTCTGTTGACAAACAGAACATAGAGAATGAGATCACAAGGATCAAAGGAAATATCTCTGGAAAACAAGTGCAAGAAGAAATAAAGATAGATGCAAGTTAGAATTCTAATTCAAAAGATCTTATCAAAGAAGATGTCTCCAAAAAAGGAAGCTAACCTGTTAAATAGTAATCTTTATAAGAATTGAGAAGAGAAAGAAATGAATTAGCAGGAAAAGATACAAAGAAATAAAAGAAAATAAATGTTCTACACAGACTCTATAGCTCTGATGAGGAAGAGGAGGATTAACAAGAAAGAAATGTTTAAATAAAAAGGAAAAAAGTAGTAAAAGAAGCTGAGAATAGTGTTTAAAAGTAAGAAGAGGAAGAAAGAATGAAAGATTTAGAGAGGATTAAAACAAACAAAATAAATCCAAAAGAGAACATCAAAAAATTAAAGTTAATTTATTAAAACATCGATAGTCAGAAAGAAGTTCAGAATTAAAAAAATCAAAAAGAGCAAGACAAATCTATTGAAAAAAAGGAAGAAAACAACGAAGTAGAAAACGAAATTACTAACTCATTTGTCAATCAATAGTCGGAAGATGGCCATTTACTTAACTACTCTGCTGATAATCATTCTCTTTATAATAGTTTCTTAGAAAATAGCGTATTTTAGTAGGGTAGTCCATCGATCAGGAAAAATATTTAATTTACTTCCCCAGTCTTGAATGCTAATAATCCAAACAAAACAGATATTCTGGATTCATCCAACATTAACATTGAAAGAGAAAACCCTAGAATCTTAAAGAAATCCTAGCAAAATGGATTCAGAAATAATAGCCCAGGTGAAACATTCCAGAACAATTCTAATCTTAGTTATAGTTAGTCCTTAAATGGATAGCCTTCGTTTGTAATTACAGATGCTAAAAAATATGGTAATTTTAATAAATTCGACCTTCCAATTTGAGTTAATAAAGATAATTTTATTAAAACAACAGATGATAGCATTCCTTTTCGAATCAATCAAGAAAATGATGATTTTTAAGAAATTTATTTAAAAGATGCTATTCTTTAGCAATTAATATAGGAGAAAAATACTTTAGAAGAAGATCTTTTGTAAGCTATTTTAATGTTCTTAGATTGTATTAAACTAAGTTTGTTTTATTTGAAAATAGGAAATGGCAGAGATTTCTTCAGAAGATTGATTAAGGTAGTCATTGAATTATTTGCATTAGTCAATACATTAAAATGGAATGTTTTGTTGCTCAACTCAATGTTGTTAGGGAATGTGGATGGTTTCTACTTTTTACAATGCTTTTAAACTGTGACATTTTTTTGTAGAGAGACTGATTCCTTTTTCATGGTTGAGAATGAGAATAAAAATAGTTTTATGCTGTCTGAAGATTCATTTCTTTGAATTATCTACTTAAAATTATTTTTTTGTACTCTCTTCAAATGATGCTTGCGAATTAGTCTGTAACTTACTAGTTTCTGCAAGTTTTAAACTATTTTTGAGAGTATTTTTACTTAAGTAATTTAATGACTTTTCAATAAATTCAATGATCAGAAACCATAAGGAGCTTTACGATAGCTGAGAGACGCTTCAATACTTACTCTTACTCAAGATTGCCAAAATAATTATGTTTTCTTCGATAAATTTTAAGATAATTTGTTAAAATGAAATTAATTATTTGATTGTATTACAGAAAATATAACATTTTTACACAATTTATTACAAAATATTTTATTAATGCCTTTTTAAAACAAAAATACTTACTGATAAGATTGAAAATAAGAAACTTTAAATAGGCATCTGAAATTCAAAGAGAAGTAGTTATGTTACTCAAGACGAAACAGCAACATTTTGGGTATTTGATATTACAGAAGAAGTTGCCCTTAGTTTCTCTGAATCTGCAATAATATCAGAGAGTTGATTTTTAATATCTTTGAAGCTAAAGCTGAGAATTGGAAAAAGTTCTTCATATTTTTTATCTTTTTCAAGGGAATTAAACAATTCAACTAAAACTGCAGCGTATTTATAGGTGTAAATAAGAACTTCTTCACTAAGAATAGGCAGATTTTATGATGAGGGTTTATATGAATTTACTCTAAAATCGCGCTCAATTTTTTCACTGATCAGTTTTAGTTTTTGTATGTGCTTAAAAAGGCTAGATGAAACAGCTTAGCGATTGGTTTCGCCGATTTGGTCAGATAGCATTTTGAACTTGTAAAATAGTTTGTAATATTGTTAACTCTTGGAAGTAGCGTGTTCTTTAAAATGGTCTTGTGTGATTTGATAACGTGTGAAGTAAGGATCTCCTCCTTAATGGATCTATTCCTAGTTAACCTACTATTTTTCATCAGATCGACTATATTAACTGTGTTTCTTTGTTGGCGAATCTTGATAGTTTGTTGATGATCCTGATTTTTTATTCTTGGGCTTCTTTGAACTTGTTGCACAGCTTCCCATGAAGATGGCAGATAAATTCTTATAGATTATATTTTCTAATAGGTTTATGTCGTATCCACAGTTTCTCAAATTAATATTTTGCCTTTCTTATTGGACTAATTTACATAATTTATGGAAACAATCAACAATTACATCCACAATTTTATTATTATTTCCTCTTTCCCAAATTTTATGGTTAGTCCTATTGTTTTGTCTGGCACTCAGGAATTCTCAAAATAGTTTAATAAGTTTGTCTATTATATTGATATTTTTATTATCATTTTTTATAAATATTCTTTCTATTATTGGATTTTGGGACCATCTTTATTTTTAAAATATTAGTCAACAAGACAAACATTTTAAAGCAAACTATCTTATTTGGAATATCGAAGTTAATTCAAAGAAATTAATGAATCTATTATTAATATTCAGAGGATAGTCTTTTGAAGGGAAGGGTCTTTAAATCCTTCTTTCCTCATTCTCTCCCAATCCTAGCTGTACGAAATAATAATATTTGTTTGCTCATTATTTTACTATGCAGGTTGTGACTCCAATGAGTTATTATTCTCATTGGGATTGATTGAAGATATTGAATTGTTGTTTTTCCTGTTCTTTTGCTTTTTGATTTGATCTCCTTCTTGCTGAGCCTGTAATTTATTCTATTTTAACTTTTACTTTTAAACTAAAATCTACTCTCTAATGTCATCTTTTTCGCTTATTAAAAAGTCAGTAATGCTGATATTATTCGCTACAAGATCAGCAATAATATTGCTTTAGTAATTCTCTTAGAGTTACTTTTGCAGCAAATTCGGTCCTTCTTCTTAAACTGTTAAAAATATGTTCCCTTTTTTAAAAGAATCTTTCGTTGTCTTGCTCTTTGAAGCTTAGATGATTTCATGTTTAAAGAGCTGATCACTCTAATTTTTATTATCTTGTGATCCAGTTGATGTTTCTGCACCGCGTAATTAAGAATCTCCTGAAGATTCTGCCTTATTTTATGATCTAAGAACTTGTTCAAGTAAGGCGTCATCATTAAGAGAAGGTAGTTTTTAGGCTACTTGAATTGTGGGCTTCTTGATTCTAGTCTTTTTGGTATTTGAATGGGAAAACATGAGAAAGAAGCATATTGAAAAATCAAAATGAACTAAATTTCTAATGAATTTTGAATATTAACTAAATTTGCTTAATTCAGAAGAGAAAAAGAGTAAAAATAATTAAGCCTGAAATATGAATGTGTGTTACATCTTCTTCGCCTTAAGTGCCTTTTGTAGAGAAAAGGATATCAGCTTCGTTATCAAATAAATTGAGAGAAGAATTGTTTATCTGTAAATCTGGCTGTTTGATCTAATTTTCATCATATTCGATATGCGATTTACTGACTTCACTTAATCTTCGATGGTCTCCATTTTGGGATCCTACTGCTGGCAATTTCACAATAGTTCCATTTCTTCCATGATTTTCTATTACCATAGAAATCTTCTTATAAGAATCTCTTCTGATGGTTTTTTGCGATTAAGGCTGAAAGTTAAACTAATTGTCATTATTACGATCTGATGATGTCAGCATTCCAGTAATATTCGCAAGATTTTATTGCCTTTTCCTCTGTTGATTTTAATTATCCTCATTTTATCCATCTTCAAATATTTCACTTTCCCCTCTTTTCAATGAAATTCTGGAAATTTTTTCAAGAGGAATTTTCACAGGACTGCTAAACATTCTAGGACTATGAGGATGAGAAAGGTCATTAAGTTTGATTGAGGAGCCTTTAATATGGATAGTGTGCTTTACATTTTTAGGAGATTGCTAAGGACTGCTTATTACCTAGTCTTAGCGCTTTTGAGGGATATCTTTTTTCTGAACACTTGCTGTTCCCCCCATTCAATAATTTCTTTCTGATTTACCGCAATCCTTATTTCTGTTGTTTCTGGATTAAATTTTCTTAGTTTGAGAATGCTAGGAGACATTTATTAAATCAAAATTCGTAACAAATACAGAAACCTTTCTTATTGAACTAATATCAAATAAAAATAGTTTTTTTTATTCAATAGTACCAAGTTAGTATTAGTGCGTGTTTATGAGCATCCATCAATAAAAATAATAATAATATTCATACTCCCTTTAATTAGGGAATCAGTTTGCTTGCGTATTGTATCTTTGTTGAAGATACAATATCATCAATATGATACAACAAACTGCATTAAAAATAAGGGATGATTTTAACAAATTGGAAAATAATAAAATAATCAACAACAAAAAAACAAATAAAAAACTAATCCATTTCAACAACTAAATAAAAGATGATATTAACATCAAAAGGTAACTTTGCTTTCATTTGTTTGCTTTATTACATTTTTTGTCAAAAAGGAGGAGAAATTCGACTTTTGGGAGAAAACTCTTAACAATGTTTTCAGAATTCGCATGAAATTTTTGATGGTAATAATACTTTAAGATTACTATCAAAGTGAGAATTGATTTTGTTAATTAGGCAGAAGAGATCGCAAAGAAAAGAATGGCAATGCTTAAACTCCCTTTCCTATTGAGACTTTCTAAAGAGTGGCAACTAGAGAAAGTCCTTTTTTAGAGCCTTGCTAAATCACCTCAAACATTGATTAAGGTCCTATGTCCTCTGTGACACATCCTTCGTTAAGCTGTTAAACGCAATCTTATGGATTTAACTCAAATCATGATATGGGATTTAAGCAAGCGGATCTTGTGGCTTACCCTCAAACTGAAGAAGAAAGTGTTCAAACATAAATGCAGATGATGGAGGAAATAGGAAGCAATCTAGACGAATAAATAGTATGCTTGGAAATGCGACTGAATGAAGTCACTCAAATGAGAAGACAATACTTTGAAATGATGATCAAAGACATCAAAAAAGAAAAGCAAAGAGAATTCGAGCACATTCACAAGCTCATATCCAAAGGTGCCTTCAAACAGACATATTAAAAGGCTATTGGTTCCCTTCTGAGAAAACTTAATGATATCTCTAACGAAATAAGCGATCTAAAAGAGCTATGCAATACACAAACATCTTGCCTTCCTTCAGTATACTACAATCCCTTTAGGGCCTCAAGATAAATAGACTCTATGCAAGGGCTTAGAAGAAGTTATTCAGCTTCTAATATTCATTCAACCGAGAAACCTTAGACAGTGTTAAATATTAGTAAAGAAAGAAAACATGAACTTGCCTGTTCTGAAATTTCCCCAAGAAATCCATAGTTTAGGATTCCTTTTAACGATGTCAAACTACTTCGAAATTCAGTATCTCCAAAGATAAGAGAAAACTAATTAACTATTAGTTAAATACTACATAACTATCGCCAAGCTCAAGGCCAAACACCTTTTGTTTCTTCGAATATCCAAGATAATTAGTTTGACAGAGATCTTGAACTTTCAAAGAAAAGTAACAGTAGTTCATGTATTTAACAGGTTCCAGTTGAGAGTCTAACTTGGCAAGAAATGAATTGTTCCCTTAAATAGGGTTCATCTCTTCAATAAGCACCTCAAGATTCACAATTACTATCAGAATAACTCAATATTTAGTAATACAATTAATTACCCGTAGAATCATGTAATTACTATTAATCTCCTTAATTCCAACAATTCGGAAATTAGCATAGCAATACAGCTTTAGAAGAACAGCCTTTGATGTTTCAAGTCAACTGTTCAGCAAATAATTACAATTAATAGAACAAGAATACTATGTAAGATGAAGAGGATGATAGCAATTCATATAAATAAGCTTCTCAATAGCAAGTTCAGGTTTAGAGATAAAAGCAAAAGAGAAATTTTGCAGAGGCGTCCGTTCAGACTTCTTTCTCCTTAACTAAAGGGTTTGGTTCTTATTTTAATGCAAGAAATAACCAAACTTCAAATTTATCAGCTTCACAGTACCCTCATTCGATGGATGACGAATACAAATAAAAAGTATTGTAATCTGCTATTTTATTAGCTGCTTCTATCCCTTCTTAGCATGATTTTCCTAATGAAGGAGCTCTCTACCATGATTAGAGCTAATTAAATCAATTAAACTTTCAATAATAGTTAGCTAGTTTAGATGGTAATCCAACTCTTCATGGTTCTACTGAAAGAATGGATAAGAAGGGATAAATGAAATCATTCACATATTCCCCTAGTCAGAATGATTCAAATGCTTGCTAAAATTAAGAAATATCTTAGATTAGCAACTCTAAACTGTTTTCAGCACAAAAAATGAAGGACAGCTATGTTAGTTCTCGTTATTCCTAATAAAGTGAAGCTAATCAAGAAGATAATTAATAAAATATTGATTTTGTAAACTAAAAGCATAATTAGGTATCTTAGAGTGAATATGAGAAAAAGGATTCATCAACAACTGGTTTAACAACAACATCATGGAATCCTTAGAGTGTAGAAAGAGATTTCTCAGGAGTGAAATAAAAATAATAAGGCAATCAAGTGGAGTATTCTATGAGTAATAGTAACTCAGTGAAATAAAACACCTAAACATGTTTGAAAAGTGAAGAACAATCAAGATTAGAGAAATCTTCTGATGATAAAACAACTCAATGTTTTGAGGATATCATTAAAAATAGTCACCCAACTTCTACCTTGAGTTAATAGTAAACAGCAGTTTAAGAATCAGATAATAAAGTTGCGTTAGAATAAGATCAACTTATGAGATTTAAAGAAGAAGAGCTGAAAAGATAAGAAGCTCATAATACAATAACCCCAGAAATAGCAGATCAATAAAACTAAAACCATAGAAAGAACAATTAGAATCCCTCTAATTTGAATTTGACTTATGCTGATTCTAATAATAAAGGTGCTTCTCTACAATCACCCCCTACCTCGTTATTCTAATATGCAAACCCCGCTGATACAAATATAGCTAATAATAACTCTAGATCTTGTGAACTCCCAGAGTAATACAATAGATACAGTCACACTAGCATCAATTAAGGAGAATGCACTAATGCTTCTGAAATTGATTTTCATTTTCTAAACTCAGCACCAGAAAGGCTAATGAATGGATAGTATTAAGGAACACATTTAGAGAGATTGAACCACAGCAATACAGGTAGAATTAGAGGATAATAAAGAATGTTGAATCCAAATGTACTCAGCTGGTCTCAAAATAAGCAAAATGAGTCTTATTGCAATTCAAAACAATCAGCAGATATATTTCATTCTCAAACTGATCCATATTATGTTAGACCTGAATCATCTAGTTTTCATACTGAACAAGGACACTCTTAAATGCATGATGACAAAACAAATAAAAAAACTGTTCTTGAAAGTCCTTAGTTGCAGCACCATTCACTCAGCCTATCAAATGGAAACAGAGGTCAAGTTGCGGGTGCGAATTATTCCAGTAGATAATAAGGCTAAATGAATAACTCTGATTCCAATTTAGCATAAAAATAAGATAATCAAGATTAAGTAATTCTGTATGAAGGTATTTTCCTTGGCTAAGTGAAAGCCAGAATATTTGTTGATTAAGAGGAGAATAACTTCTTTTATTAACATAGTGCAAGTAATCAAAATGAGGAAGAAGTGGATGAAAGTGGGTTTATTAATTGCGATTTATTGTATAAAGAGGATAAAAAGCAATTCACACTACTTGCTCATACGCCATTGCTCCCATAAATTGCAGAAAGATCTTACATTCTTAATAGTTTTCCATTATCTTTAATATTTCCTTAATGCTTGGAGATCGTTTCATCTCCTAATAATGAGCCATCTCTCTAAATTGTTAGATTGGGTATTCCTTCTCCATAAGTTTGTTTTATTTTACTTCAGGCTTGCACAGATTCAGACTCTTAAATGAAGAGATAGTTTCTTGAACATTTAAGAAATCAAATTCAAAGGATATTATTATCTTCCTAAACAACAAATGGATAGTCTCCTGAAATAATGGTGTAATTGAATGAGAGTGACTCTTTCACACAAAATCCATTATCCGCATACAAAGAAAAGCACTTAAATTAGTCCAAAAGAGAACACATTTCTCAAATCCAATAAAAAGAAGTTATGGAAGCTGGAACCTAAAATAATGAAATAAGAAATAGTATCAAATCTAAATGTTCCGATTTGGAATCTTCTAAACAAAGATATGGCTAGGATTTCACTGATTCTATAATAATTACCTCAAAAGAAAATCAATTAAGATAAAAATAGGACCAAATATTTATTCCATAAGAGGGAACATTACAAATTTAGGAGACAAATGTAGAAATAAGCATGGAAAAGAGTAAAAATGACAACTAATTAGATACGTAAGGCAACATTGGAAGGGTAATTTCAGAGAAGAAAATGATAACTCAAAGATAAATTGATCAATAAAAGGAAACTAATTCTTCTCCATATGAGAATCTGAAAAGATCACAAAAATAGAACTTGCTTTCTAGCATTTAGGTTCAATATTTATTCTTTATTTTACATCAACTTTACCTTTTAAAATACAGAAAGTTGCTGAAGACGATGACGATGATGAAGTAATTAGACAGGCACAAAGCTAGATTAATGAATTTAAAGCCATCTAATTACCGATACATGAGAAAAAGGGATCCTTTCAATAAAATAGGAATCTTCCTTAGGAAAACAACGAGAGTATGTAAGTTGTGAATGAAAGAGCAAGTGAAATAATCAAGGCAAATTAACCTCACTTTTTGATGTTCAATCATCACCGATATTAAGTGTTCACTGGCAGAACTCAGGAAGAAGAATAAATGATCAATTTCTTCAAAAAATTTGATGAAAGAGAATTTATTATGAAAAAATATGGCTAAAATTCAAGTAGCCCATAACTAAGGCGCCTTTTCTTCAGTAGCGATTTCCGTTTCTTTTGCTGGAAGAGCCCAAATCAGCCAGATATTAAGAGAATCATTCCTATTTATATGATAGGAAATTACATCCTTCATGGCAGATCAACTGATAACTTTAAGCGCTACAAGAATTTAAAGTAATCTCAAATTGATTGTTGTTTCTCAATTATAATGGAGAATCGAACCATTGATCTTGAAGCTCTTTCACTTGATGATAAGGATCTGTTTATTTAAGGTCTTCAATTTGTTTTCATTGCTTTTCAATGAAAATATTGGAAACATTGTACTTAACTTGTTATTTCATGACAATTACTTCATATTTAGAAAAATAACTTATGAATATTCATACTTTGATAAAGCTGCAATCTTTAAAGGTTGTCTTGGTCTTCAAGCTAGTTCTTATTAATATCCATTATTTATGAAAAATTCTTTTCGTCCTTTACAGAAGAAATATTGATTTTTTCCTCTTGTATTGCTTTTTCGTCTACTGGAATCATTAAGGGTTTTTTGCTTACAATAGCGTCGAATAAAGCGGTTTGATATACACTGATTTTTTTTGCATAGTATGGTGGGGTAAATTTGAGTACAATACCAATGATATGGTGAGGTATGCTCCCTATCATCCAATTGAACAAATTCTCTACTGTAATGTAAAGCATGTCTTTGTTATGTTCTAATATTTCTTTTCCTTCCAATACTGCTTTATCAAAGTCTTCAACATAATCCGGATTTTTCTGCAGCAATAAATCTCTTGGCGTAATATATGTCCAATATGCTCCCGTTGATTTGGCGCCATAAGCTACCAAAAATCTGATCATTTCTTTAAATTTTGGTTGGCTTGAAGCCTGAGATACTGCTTTGTATAACGCAAAATCTCTCGGCATATAGCCTAGCATAGTGTTAGCACCTACGAAGCTATGATCTGATAGCAATTGTAACACTTCAATATTCATTTTTTGTGCAGCGAGTGCAGTTTCCCAAGCTGTTTTTTGTAAAGGGCATGCCTCAATCTCGCTTGCCAAAACTGGATAGTTTTTCAATATGCTTTTTACTATAGAAGCAAATCCAAAATTTATAGCTACTTTAAGCATTGAAGTTCTGTAACCCTTTAAATCAGGACTATCATATATGTCAAATACATTGTTTTGATTATTTTCTACCATATAGATTGCTATTGCTTCCTTACGCTTTAACATAGCGGTGAATATGCCACGACGATCAAATATTTGGTGCTTACACAAGAAGTCTATTGATGATACATGACCTGAATATATAGCGTGATCAAAAATATATTGTGTATGCAGAATTTTCACACTTTTTATATTAGCAAGGTATTCCAGTATTTCCATATTACCACTCATTATCGCTACACACATGATATCACATGATATATAAAAAACATGGTGAAGATTGGCTCCTAAATCTACTAGTTCTTTAAATGCTGAAAAATCTCTTGTAGTTGCAGCATATTCAAGTGCTCTTTCCATCACAAATTCTTCTGAAGATTCAAGAGCTTTTTGTACGGCATAGTTTGAATGTTTTTTCATATTTATCGCTATTTATTGGGAATACATTATCATCAATATCATACAAGGATTCTCAAGAGAGGAACATATTAGCTAAATTGTGGATAGAATACACACATTTCTTTGATGAATCAGAAAGAATGGATATTGAAAAGTCTAGAATGGAATTGAAAGGGATAAAGGAAATTTAAAAAGAAGATTCATAGAGATACTTAGATTTTAAGAATCTGTGTTTAAAAAGAGAGAGAGAGAGAGATTGAAATAGGATAAAGAGTGTTTGAGATTAAAAAACAAAGAATGATTCATGATAGTCATTTATTAGTAAAAACTATTAAAATAAGCCTGTAATTTATCAACATATTCTCCAAAATAACAATAATTGTTGCCCAACCTCTTGTTGTAATGAAGCTAGTTATTCAGTTTGCTTTTGAGTTGTCTGATTCTAATTATTGGTTTCTTCTCAAGCTGACATTTATTTACTGTGGGAAATATCAAAGTTAAACATACAATCTAAGTTCAGATTAATCAGAAAAATCGTCTATCAGAATTCTGATAAAAAGCTGGAAATCTAGAAATCGAAATAAGACAACAAAGGAGAAGGGAAGGAAGTAGCAGGAGAAGTAAGAAATGATTAGGATCATTAACATTAATACAAATATTATATTCTCGTAGCAAGGACATTAGCAAATGGCATGAACACTAATAGCTACTCTTAATTATCAAGCAATGGTAATCATGAGCGTAGAATTACCTCAGAATAAAAAAATTTGATTGATAAATACTCAGATAAACTATTCATTTTACTTCAATAAAATTAAACAAACTGACAATGAGCAAAACCAGATAACCCAAGGATAGTATGCAATCAGGTTATCTGATAGATCTAAGTCAACGATTCAGATCAAGACAACGAATTCTTGTTCTTCTCCTCTCCAAAACATGAAAAAACTGCTTACATCTATATCGAAGACAAATGCTGGTAATAAAAACCAACTCAAGACACAATGGCCATTTAGTTTCAACAAAGAGTTTGTAAGCAGATTTAGACATCAAAGATGCATCCCGATGGCTTGCTTTTCATTACTGTAGAATACAATTCCCCTTGATTTTTTATATTTTTCTGAATCATTTTCCATTTTAGAGTTGCAAAAATCTATCAGCGAGTTCAAATAATAAGTATTTAGTGAATACTTCTTCCAAAGACAACAGAAGAATGCCACCATGAGATCTATTACTTAGGTACAGTTCTCCTAATTATCAGGAAAGTCCTTAATGTAAAACCAGAATAGAGCATACAAAAGAAACGCAATGGCAAATGAGTATTCAAAGTTAACAGAAAACAGTCATGAGATATTTTTAAGATGCTCATTATTTTGTCAATCTCAAACCAAATGCAAAGGGATATTATCCAAGGTGATATTAGAAATCTAGAAAAAAGCAAGGAGAAACGAGAGGAAAGAATCATACAAATGACAATAACAGTGAAATGAAAAAAACAATTCAATTTGAAGAAAATTCAACACCCCCTTAGAACATAATAAACTCAAGAGATCTTAACATTTCCACTCATTGAATAATTTAATTCTGCTGGTTTGCTTTAACAATCCAATCTTCTAAGGGAAGATATCTTGAATCAAAAGCAACCCACTACCTAGAACAACATCTCATTTTTACAACAATTCAATCATCTAAAAGAAAAAGAAAATCTAATTCTTTTTGATTCACACTGCTAATTACTGAGTTGTTCAATCTCAGGATCACATAATTACCTTCAATTCTTCCTTTTTTCTTCCATTAATTATTATTAATTTCACCAAAAACATTACAAAATGAACTTAATGTGATAATATCTGAAGATATTATCTTGAATGGTAAAAGAAGAAACAGAATAGTGAAGATTGCTTTGATAGGAAAACAAATAATAGACAAGAGGAAAAGTAATTCTTGTTGGTGTATCAAATTAAAAACCAGCATTTCCAAATATGAATAATCTCAATATCTTTTCTTGTTCACATGAAGATAACCTCCAATCCGTTCCGAACTTAAGAGACCAAGTGTATCTATCCATCAATGATTATTTATCATTCCTCTCATCCTTTGCAGCAATAAAATTTTAATGATCTAATTCAAAATCAGGAGGGAAAAGTTAATTTGAAATTTAAATTTAATACAAGGGGAAAATCTGCAAAATCATCTTTTTTCCCGGGTGAAATCAGCTTAAATCAAGTTCTTTTTGATTAAAAAAAAAATAAAAAATAGGGAAAAAATCTGGCAATCACTAGCTGCATAACCTACCCCCTAGGTTCAGAAATAAGGGAAATAACTTAATTAAGGAAATATATTATTTCCCATTTGTTTAATTTGATAAGCAAAAGGGATTAGTGATTATCAAAGAAAAAGAAAAATTAGTTTTGACAGTTAGAATGAAAAGGGAGTTAGAAAGTTCAAAGAGAGAGAGAGATAAATTGAAATTGTTAAATTTAGAGCTGTGAAACGAGAGAAAGAGAGAAGATTAATAGAGTTGTAGATACTAAAAGAACTTATGCATGTTGTAAATGATACTTTTGTTTGTATCAATCTAAAGAATGCATGAGTGTGTATAATCCTATTCCAACTTGGATTTCTCACTCTCATAATTGCATTGTTATTTTGTATTTTTATGATTTTTTATAGTTTTTTGTTAAAGTTGTTGTATTTGTTATTTAATTGTTTATTTCTTTGAATAAATTCATATGTATATGATAAATTGACTGAATTTAACTGATTGGCTGCGGTCGTTGATGAAAATTATAATAGTATCGTTGATGTTTTTAATGAAAATGTGTATTTCGATTCCATCAAAGCAATAGATACTAAAAATCTTATTGCGAGGAACGAAATACATAAACAAAATGGAGAGAGAGAAAGAGAGATTAAGGAAGAGAAATGAAGAGGAATAGTGCTTATTTCTATCAGGAGAAGGACGTAGATGATGGTGATGCTGCTGAGATGATACTGAGGAGGAGGTGATGATGATCCAGATGAAGCAAGATGGCGATGATGCTGAGGATGATGTTCTGTATGGTAACTGTACTTGAGTTGACTTCTTGTGAGGGTTTCAAGTATCCCCTTAATACATCATTAAAAACTAACCTGTAAGGTTCCATTCGAATTGTATAATTCAGGGGGATTAAACAAAAACTAATTTCAGGGAAAGACACTTTCTTTTGGTCTCGTTTTGTCACTCATTTTTCTTCTTCTCACACTCATCTCTTTGAATTGATGATTCTGATCGAATGTGTTTTTTAGTTCAATTAATATTTTGTATTTATTTATTTCTTTTTCTCGTTGGAGAGACATAGAGACAGAGTGAGAGACTGTTAATCACAGCACAAGCGAATTGATCTTCAAATCAATTAGAACTTTGTAAAAAAATTTAATGTTTTTTTAAGATTTAGAAGATCTCTCTTTCTCTGGGGAGATG
>Ga0302285_10001093_pt1 | contig 14939 bp, 11 predicted proteins | sample III_Fen_E2_2_FD_200455 | JGI IMG/M metagenome (GOLD analysis project Ga0302285, IMG submission 200455) | Peat permafrost microbial communities from Stordalen Mire near Abisko, Sweden - III_Fen_E2_2 | ecosystem: Environmental > Terrestrial > Soil > Wetlands > Permafrost | place: Sweden: Abisko... | reverse complement strand
GAATCAAAAGCAAATTTAAATCTCGCAGATAATTCTAATCCCAGAGTACAACTAACCCCGTTGTACCTCCCTGGAATGCAAGATAGTTTGCTATAGACCAGTAGAAATCACAGAGATGATGGGATTGACTGGATTAAAGAGCCAATTCTTCCAAGAAAGTGTTCTTAAAATAATTAAGCAGTTCTTCCTGTTCTTGAAGATTTTAATATTTCAACTTCAGATTGGAACCGAAGCAGCTAAAAAAACACCAAAGAAACACTGACAAATCTGAGAATAAGTGAATCAAAAAAGAATTCCTCATCTGGGAAGGAGATTTTGAGTAATTGGCAGCAGAGTTGTGGAGAAGATAAAACAGAAGAAGAACCTATTGATATGAGCTAAACTGTTATTTTCAAGCATTAACCTTCTTAGAATAATCATTCGTAATCAAAGCCTGAATCTCAACAGTAGTAATAGCAATAATCAAAAGAAAATTCTGAGCAATAGGTATTGATGAGAGGCTTTGGTTCTTTTTAATACCATGAAGAATTCTCAAAACAGAATTCAATTTCAAATTATACCGATTAATCGAAACCACAAAGTCCATAGATTTGTAACATAATTGGGAAACATTAGTTGAAAGCCTAGAATACAGCAGCGTTTGGGTCAATGGATAGTAGATCAATTGATAATCAACATGAGGAAGAAGATGAGAATTATTCTTCAAGGGTTATTCCCAGCCCTAGCTCTTTTTCAAGAGTTGAAAATAATAATAATAATAATAATAATAATAGTAATAAAGAACATAAACCACTTAAACTTATGTCATTTTAGCTAGAGCCTGAAAGCGATGATATGCCACTGGTGAATAATCTAAATAAATTAAGTAATTTCAGCAATTAAAACAATAATAATACGAAAAATGCTAATAAAAACTCAGATAACTACAAAAATAACCCTGAAAAAGTTGAAAATCAAAACAATAGTGAAAACCAAGAGAGTTTAGAAGAAGAAGAAACAAATCTAATTTAAACTGTAATTTTTAAGGAAAAACAGAATAGTAATAATTCTAATAATGGTTTTTAAGCTAAATCAATATAAGAAAACTCTGAACTGCCTTAACTCTACACTACCTTTACCAGCATTAAAAAGAATAACCTCAGTGAATCTGCCATAGGAACTAATCCAAATTATTTCACAAGTGAATTTATTCAGATTGGAAGCATCAATATATTAAGCTCAAATGTTAAGAAAACATCTTAGAAATATCTTCCTGAAGAAGACAAAGAAGATGAAGGTAATATAAAATTTATTTTAGTTTCAAAAAGATAAATTAAATTTGTTTTTAGAATTATTTCTTTAGTATTTCATTTCATTATTTATTTAGATACCGATCCTTGTGAGGAGTAAACATTCATTGGAAAGTTAAAGGAGGCTTCTGAGATCTTTCAGCCAAGTAAAAGTTTTAGGAAATCGGAATCCCTTATCAAGCTCTCCTAAAAATAATAATCCAGCGGAGTTGGACTTTTAAGTAAACACAGGGACACTAATCTCATAAATATTTGTTGGTTTTTTCTCTCTTTAAATTTCATTTTTATTTCAGATTCCAGCATCCAGCAGACCTAATAAGCCATCTAACTTTAATCATATATGATCCCTTCCGTTACGATGCTATCCCCTCGTGCTCGTTAGGGCTAGGTCTATTTTAATTATGAAAAAAGTGTTGAAACCATAGAAATTAAAGAAAGAGGTGTCACTGGCCATTTTTAAATTACAAATAGTAATTTAATTGAGCCAACTGTTAAGGAGACTGCTACAGCAAGTACGATTTAGAGAATTGAGGAGAAAATAAATGAGTAAAAGATTGCTTTGCAATAGAATCCTGGAATCTAGTTGCTTGGTGAATTTTAAAACAATTAAACTACAAGTCAAGTAGTTTTTCCGTAAATAAACTAGTCTGTATTGAAGACTACTAATTAGTAGCCATCTTAGATCTCTTCGTAATCACATTCTCAGATCTCGTAGTATTCACATTCACAGATATCTTCCAAGTCGTCTTCAATAAAGTTTCCTTAAGAAAAAGGATTGTAATAATAGCATCTGTAACCATAGCAGCAGCAGCCTTAGTAGTAATCCTATTTTAGAGAAGTACCGATTTATTAAGATGAGAGTCAATCTTTAACAGTAATTTTACCTAAAAAACCAATTCCTATCGATAACTCTGAACATAAAGAAGAAGGCACATTCATCAGTTCTTTAGGAAAAACTAATCTAAATTTCAATCATCTAAATGGAAACCACACATCTGAGTCATAAGAACTCGAAAACAAATTAATAACCACTCCATAGTAGGCAAGTACTTCTCAAGCTTCGTAACATGTATTAACTAAGCAATCTTCATTTCCTCTGAGCTAATAAGCATAGATTACATCAATTGCATTATAAAGTCCTTCAAATGGAATTATGTCTATTAAAATACCTTTAGATAAACTTTAATCTTCGTAAACATCAAATGTTTCTAGATAAACCAACAATAAGGATAATAAAAAGTTAAATTATCAGTAATAATCATAATAACATATCGGTTCTTCAAAAGATGTATTGAAAAATCTAGGTGTGCAACGAAAAAAAACGTTGCTGAATTTTACTCAAGCTACGTCAATGAATTAGTTTTATCCTAATGCAGGTGTCAGGAGGAAGAACACGATGAATGGATAGGGAAATTTAACAAAACATTAGAAAAAAGATAATGAAATGTATGAGAATCTAGCAATTCGCTTAGATCCCACCAGAAGTTTTTTAGATGCTAAGTATGTTAATGGTGCGACGTCTATTTTTATGAATTAACTGTAAGTAAGTGAATTTGTAGGGATTAAGCCATCAACATCAGTTTTGAATGGTCCAAATACGGGGAATGTAGTAGCTCCGCCAACTCTAGATAATTTAGATGATACTAATAGTAAGGATAAAAAAGTATAAAAAGTGCTAAAACCAATTTAGCAATCAGATTGGATTCCTTAAATTAAAGACACGCAGTTCGATGGTACTGACTTGAATGCAGATAAACTTAATGGAAATCCTGGAAACGAGATTGGAAGAACGGAGAATTACTACACTTTCGAGAGGAAACTTGGTAAATTTGGATCAATTTTTGAATCATTCCGCGGTTAATTTATTAATTTTTGGCTATGGATTTTTGACTTTAGGTCTTCGTGGCGATGAGAAAAATCAAGCTCTGTTTTTAAAAGTGAAAGAGATTCTCGAGGAGTAGAAGTTCTCAGATCTCAACATAATTGGTAGAGGCTCTTATGGATTGGTTATTAAAGTCAAAAACCCATAAAGATTTGAACGAGCCATCAAAGTGTAGCTCGTAACAGCTGAAGATAAAGATAAATTTAAAGATGGAGAATTTCGAATCGGGAAATACTTAACAGATGATGGAACTGAGAATCTCTATGGATAGATCATCACTCTTCATAATATTTATATACTTTCGGATACAGAGAGTCCTCATAGGATTTATTTAATGGAAATGGAATTAGCTGAGACAAGTTTATCTAAATAAATCAGTGAGAAACTTGAAAAAGGAAAGCTAAAATAAGCTATTTCGGATTAAGAAGTAAAATATTTGAATGATTTTCTTTAAATTTTTGTTTAAATCATCATTATTTTTTGGTTTGTTTTATGGAAATAATTACAGTTCGAGTTCATCTGTCACTGGTGCATTTAGAGCTTGGTGAGATTTCACAACAGTGGCTGTGTCCACAGAGATATCAAACCAGATAATATTCTCAAAATGGGGAATAATTTCATATTCACTGATTTTGGTGAATCTGAATATGTTAATAATCTTCGAAGTGCACATATCCGATAAGAAGGATCTGATACTTTTCAAGTTCGATAAAAATTCGCGGGAACAGAAACATTCCTTTCCCCGTTGCTTAGAAGATGTTTTGAACTATTAGAAAATGATGTAGAGTATGTCACACACGATCCTTTTAAGAGTGACATTTACAGCTTAGGATTAGTATTCTTGTAGATTGAATTATTTCGATAATAAATGTCAAAAAATGAGATTCAATGCATTCTGAAAGATGCTCAAAAGACATATGAATTAGCTGGAAAGTATTCGATCAATAAAATTATTTTGAAAAAACCATATTTTCTCTGGGGAAGCAAAGAATACGAATGCATAAATATCTTATAAAATATGCTTGAAATCGAAGAGCAAAAGAGAATGTCCACTCTTAAACTCGCGCTGATCTGTTAAATTGACAAACAGTTTCTCTCCAGAATCTTCATTCCATACCCTAAAATATTTCGGCCTAAGCAAGTCTAAGAAGAATTTGGGAATAACATATGCAAGATATCTTACTGTAAAAAAGATATGTCCTATGAAGGTAACATAACAACAGAGGCTTTCAAAAAAAAATGCAAAAAACAATTCGATTTGATTCTTCAAATTTGCAGCTCAAATTTTTTATATAAAATTTCTTTAAGGTGCAACATTAAAGGCTGATGATAGAATTATGAGACATGGCCGGGGAAAACTCTTCAAATAAGAAAAGGGATAGAGTATTTTAATTTACGATGGCTACTGGAGCCAAGATCTACCCCATGGAAATGGGAAAATGAGAAGAATTTTCTAAGACGATTGGGAATATGAAGGTAATTTTTACAAAGGTGTATTTCACGGACAAGGGGAGATTCGATTCAATGGGTGCAAGATCTACGAAGGAGAATTCCGTAATTACCTCTTGACGAGTTTTCTTATTGAAAAGAAGCCGTTTCCCGATACAGGATTGTTTGAGTTCACCTCGCAAACTAAGAAGAAATTCAAACTCTACAAGCAATCCAAAGATAAGTAAAGATACTCAAATTTAGATTATGTGATTTTTTTTGAAAGAAAGCTGAAAAAAAACTACTTTTTTATTCATTTTTGGTTTTTTGTTTGTTTTTCTGAAAGTCTATGCCTTCAAGTGAAAATTCATAAGATTCCACACATCGCTAACTTAATATGCGCACTGAAGGAACTAGAGAAAACTACTTCTCTCACTCTTTAACTAAGGCATTTTAAAAAATTAAGCATGGACAGTCAATCCCATATGACAGTGATAGACTCCTTCCGATAAAAACAAGTATTTTTATCTGGGAAGAATCGTATTGTAGAGATTGTTTTCGATGAGGAATTTACTTTAACCGATGAGTAGCTGGAGAATATCTTATCGTTCTGCCCTGAGTTAGAGTATATTGACTTTAGATTTGTGTCTCCAAAGTAAGTCTAAATTGTCTTAGATTTCTGTGTAGCCAACAAAATTTAGCTGAAATAAATCCGCAATGCAGATGAATACAAATTTAATGAAGAAAGTTTCTGTAATTTTATTTAAATGGAGATAACTGCGTCCTTAGAATCACTAGAGTATCGGAATACAAGACTATTTGGATTAGCTCTTCAAAGAATCTTCGAAACGAAAGCACTCATGAGTGTTACAGCGATTAATTTGGCTAATTCTAGCATATCTGCGTAGCACGAATCATTCGAAAGTTTCTTTCAGTCGGAGATGCTAAAGCAAATCAAATGCATTAATCTGAGAAATCTATCAACTCTCGATGATGAATCCCTTCAAACTGTAGGTATATCCCCGTTTCTCATGAATGTTGAGGTAAAAATTGATTGTTTTTTTTTCTTTTCTTCAAATAATTCTCATAATTTTTATTCTTTATTTTACATTCATTTTCATTTTTTTATATTAGGAATTTAATATCTCGCTTTGCACTAAAGTAACACCAAAAGGATTGCTTGATTTCAGTACATAAGCCAAGAAAACAATGCCAAAGCTAAAGAATCTTCATATTGGAGGGCTCTTGTCTCCTATTCCCAATAAAGGCCTTAAAAGATATTTCTCCAATCCCACGAACACTATGATTTCTGCTCTTCTAAAAGAATTCACACAACCTTTATTTCAAATAAACCTTAGTGAATCAGCCTTACTCACTGATTAAATGGTTAAGCAGTTTACTCTATCGAAATATTTAGTTCAATTAAAAGAAATCATCCTAGCTTCTTGTCCCCTTTTGACGAACAAATCCTTCGCATATTTCCATCGCCAAAAGTGTGTCCTAGATAATCTTGAAGTTGTTGATTTTTCACACACCAAAATAACAATAGGTAAAAGGAATTTATTGGCAAGAATCAAGTATTTTATGAAGCATATTTTCTTGGTTTTTTTGGAAATTTACAGAGACCTTGACAGCCCAGAAATTCATACAAAAGATGCGGCTGATAGGCTGTGAGAGCATCACTTGGAAATATTTCAAAGCTTATCTGAAAATATCAAAGGTTCTCTACGAGATCCACTTTGATTCTGATTTATTAGAGTAGGATATTAAAGAAGAAGATGACGCTGAACAGAAGTGGAATGAAGTCAGTGTTTTATTACTAAGTAAGAAGCTTTTCATTAACATCACATCAGAGTCTTCCTTAGAAAATATCACAAAACTGTTCTACAAAAAACGAAATCTCGATATTAGTTTGTTCAGTGAACTGTATCCTGAATTCTAACTTGAGTAGATAATAACTAAAAACAAGACAATTTAAGATGAGCATAAATTCATCAAAGTTAAAGACATGGCAGGGAAGAATTTCAAAAAAACTTTGAAGGACATCAAACATGTTAAAAACTACAAACACTTCTAGATCATGGAAGTGCCTTTGATTGTCTTAGATCAAGATTAAGACGAAGAAAACACTAAATAATTACCTGGAAATTAAGAAAAATTTGAAGATTTAAAAAGAATTCTCAATGGACGACTATTCCTTGAGTTTAATGTGTTGGATCTCAAGGAACAGCCATTCGCTCATTTGATGGTTAAACCACTTGTTTAGAGTAAATTCACTAGAGGCTTAGAAATCGTTGACTTATCAAATTCTCTGATTAACGACGATGATATCCTTGAGTTGACAAAATCATCATATTTTGTGAAACTGGCTGTTTTCTGTGTAAATAATTGCCAGGATATATCCGTAATTGGGCTTAATCATCTTATCAACAAAGGATTCCCAGTTCTCAAAGAAATCTAAGCGAAACAGAGATTAGTGTAGTTTTACAATATCGATTTTAGAACACTACATCTTCGTCCATCTTTGAGGTTAGCTACAGATACATTGGAGATCATTAATGGAGATTTGGGTATTGATGATAAAATATATTACACGTAAGTTCTGAGTATCTGCATGCACAACAGAGCAATTATGAAGACAATTTATCTCCGAGGCACACCGAAGTTTGTCATGAAAATACTCACTCAAATTGCTATGAGAACATTGTCACCTTTGAAATATCTAACTATTGATCTAACACTCACATCGGAAACAGATCATCAGGATATTCACTAAGCTGTTTAGCTTGTCAAGCATTTCAAAGTATTAGAAAGCATTGTTTTCGATATGAGAAGGTAAAAAGAAATCAATCTTTACAAAAGCATATTTTGTCTTTTTCCCAAATATTTGACTTCTCATTTTTTCAGGCTAAGATTTGTATCCTATCCGATAATGACTGTGTTATTTACCTCTATTGAGAATCTCTCTCAACTCACACAGTTTAAGATATTAATAAAAAAGTAAACTTCAAAATATTTTCCGTGAATCTTTATTATGAAAAAAGGCTTTCGAAAAGATGATTATCTTCATTGTTCTTTTCTAGCTATGGGAAGCAAGAAAATTTACTTGAGGGACAGCATATCCTTGAAATGCTTGAGAGGTTCAAGTAGCTTCCAAGACTCAAGAAGTTATCTATTTTCATCTAAAGGTACTTGGACTAGTTAATTTAAGTGATTAATTGTTGATTTACCTGATGTGTATGTGTTTATCTTAGCCATAAGTCTGTGAACTAGTAGATCAGCAAGCAAATGATGGATAAAATATCTGGCAGTATCCGTGAGCTCCTTGCGAGGCTTTCTGAATTACATCTCTCGTTCATTAAGTATTTACTTTATTTCTAAGACCTATCTTTGAATCTGTTCAGTTTAGATTCCCAGAATTAATCAAATTATGTTATTTTTTTTGGTGAAACAGCTGGGATGTTTGCTAAAGAACATCTGACTTTCAAGTGATCTAGTTTTTTCCGTTTGAAGCAAACAAATATCTTTCATAGATAACTCTAAACTTCCGCAAGTAAGCATAATAAACAAAAAGAAAATAATAGAATTTATCAGATTTAAATAAGGAGAAATTGTGTGTCTAAGATAGAATGGCTATTGCAGAAATTTTATTTCTATAACGAAAATAATTACCTTTCTTGATTTTTAATTATTTTTTCTAAAAGTATGCTAAAGTCAAGCAGGTAATTCCTTAAGAACGAAACTGTCCTTAGCTTAGTCGAAAGTCTCAAGAATATTCAAACACTCCGCTAGATCAGTCTTGATTTAAAAAAGTAAAAATAATTGGATTTTCTGCAAAAACTCAATAGAGAAGTGAAAAAAAACAATAAAATAATTGTTTTTTTATTTAAGTTGGGGCAAGAATAATGACGAAATAACAGGTGAATCTCTCTAAGCAATCACTAGCTTACTGTCTTCCAATAAAAGCTTCAAACTCATTGACATTAATCTCAAAAATTGGTTTACTAAACTCACAAATCAATCAGCGGTTAGTTCAAAGGATGTGATTGATTTTTTCGAAGCAATTGGAGGATAAACTAAACTCATCACACTCTGCTTGAACATCGCTAAGTACATACATTTGAATATCGAAAAATCACCTTTGTTTTAGGTTTTAAATATCTTATTTGTTGTTCTCAATTGTATCTAGATGGGGAGATGCTAGTAGCGTATTATCAGGAGATGTTCTTGAAAAATTATTTCTCAAAAATAGCGAATCACTTCAAACCATCAAACTCAATTTAGCCCAGTAACAACAGCACAACAATAATTTGATTTATTTATCATGGATTTATTTATTTTTTCTTGATTGTTTAACTAGATCAGATATATTGAAAACCAAGAATGTGAATGACAACCAATTGGGACATCTCCTGTCTAATATTTCCAAGATGATAGAATTATCCTCTCTTCACTTAGATTTATCTTAATGGGGCTAAAACAACGAATAAATCACAGATAATTCCATTTAATATTTCGAATAACTCATTACACAAGCAAAACGGCTAAAGCATTTGGCGATAAAAACAAAGAACTGGGGTTGCTAAAATCGCTTCATCACGAGCTCTTTCGTGGGAAGATTAATCTCAACAATAACTAGTAATTGTGATGTCGAGACGTTGTGTCTAAATTTCTAAGGGATGGGACATTTAGCTTCTGATAGTCCGATTGGGATAGCTTCATGTGTTCAATAAATTAGTGCTTCGCTCAATAAACTGAACAAAACAAAAGTACTTAAGCTGAACTTTAATGAGTAAAATATGAATCTTTTGAGGGAGATAAATATGGCAAAAATATGTTTTGTTAATTGATCATTTTTTTAAAAAAAAAGATGGCGCACTATTGACATCGATTAATCATTTGAAGCTCTCCTCAGCAGTTTAGAATCCAAACCGAGATTAACTGTTCTTGAGTTTAAAATCTCCAAGTAACATTGTTTATTCAGGAGGGAATTTATGTATCTTTGTCAATTATTAATTTGCATTTCAATGAAAAAAGTTGGATTTAGAACTCTGCCCGTGTCAAAGAGTGTAGCAGATAAGTCTCCCAAGGTAATGGGGAAGACTAAGACAACGAATATCATGATTAAAGACAGCTACTTCAATCTACATTTGATTTTTCAAGTTGGATGCATATGTAACAAGCTATTTCAGCTTGTCGCATTAATGTACTTTGCCCTAAAAAACTCTTGTTTCTCGCACTAAACTTGTCCAAATGGAACAACCAAACAGACGATTTCGAGCCATTAGCAATAAGTTTTTTTGCTAATCTTGCTTAATTTACAAATTTAAAAACCTTAGTTCTTGATCTTTCATGGTAAACACATATATAAAATGAACAAGAATTCTCATTTTATCCCTAAAACTACAATTGAACATGGATAATTTTGTCAACAAAGTGAGAATAGAATCACACAAATGAACTTATCAAAGAATCTGATCAATCAAATTGAAGAAACACTCACAAAATTGATTTTGTTAGATAAACTTAACATGAACTTAAAAGGGTAATAAGCATCTTAACTATTATGCCAATTATTCTTTGAATTAATTAATTCTTTTTTGACTTTTTGCATGAGAAATGCCAAAAACCTTTTTTTTTTTGGTTGAATTTTTCTTAAAACAAAAGGTGGAAGTTTCAAAACTAAACCATGTTGAATGATTACTTGCAGCAGATCTTTCTCGGAATTTCCAGATTAATACGTCTACGCATATTGAAACTAAATCTTGATGAGTAAACATGACTTTTTTTATTTGTTTAAATAATTTTCAGTTTGGAAGATTTGATCCCTATGTCACTAACTTTCTTTATCAACCTTCAGCTGGAATTCTAGTTTTGAAGAATTTGGCAAGTAAAACTTTGAAATGCTCAACAAGAATCTCAAGAATCTGCATGTCATCTCGAAATTATCCCTTAGCTTTCAAAAGTATTCAATTAATTGCAAATGAACAAAAATTATGACTCATTAAATCTAACAATTTTGCTGTTTTTCCCTTACTATTTTAGTTGGTATCAACTACCAGCCTAATAATCTGGTATTTCTCTGTCGTACACAATGAAGAGCTCACGAAATGAAATAGCTGCCTAACAATACAGTTTATTCATCGAAAAAATATTAGATATTCTCAATCAAGCAAGATAACTGGACAGCTTCCATCTCAACCTTAGCAAGTTAACAGAATTCAAAGAAAAAGAACTGATTACCATTTATTTTTAATACAAATTTCTTACATTTTTTTTGTTGGAAATCGATTTTATTAGCTGGCCGAGCATTGATAAGAGCTTACTCTCACATTTTGAAAATTTCTTAACCAAAATCAACATCAGACACACTATCATTGGGAAAATACTCTGAATTAACTGATAAATACAAAATGCTGATCATAATCTAAAACATTTTGGTTAATAGCGTTCTCCTTTCTATGATCTTCCCTTTTCCCCTTCTTTCTCATTTTTCCTTTTATTTAACTCTCTATTTCTCTATCTCTCTTCCTTTAATTATTTGCAAGATTTCTTTTCAAGCCTATTTTCAGATGTCGTATCATTAAATTGAGATAATTTCTGTGTTGTGTTGTTTTAAGGATCCTAATTCACTTTTAATTGTCTCCCTCATGAGTATTTTACAGACTGTTTCAAAGGGTTATATATGATCTTAAAGTTTTTTTTGTTAAGAATTTATTGAACCCCTCGAAAGTGTAATCGAAGTGTTTCTCAGAAGACATAGAACTAAAAATATAAGTCAAATAACAATTTGAAACTTGAAAAAAGAAGTATATTAGATAGGCCACTCAAAGAGCAAACTACATAGACAAAGTTAATATTTTGAATACATCAACTGGACTTATTCAGTTTAATGGTTCATATCTAGAAGTGAGTTTCAATAAATTCAAATAAATGTTTGGAATTAATTGGTTTTTAAAGAAAATAATCTGATCCACATTGCTACGCTTTTGACTTTGAAGCAATGTCGATAAATGCAGAGCAGATCACAATCATGACCTTGCTTGTTGTGTGGTTGAGTTAAATTAAATTTTTGATTTCGATTGTAGCTTCAAATCCGTTTTTCACTGGCATATTTAAGTCCATGAAAATGAGAGAATATGAGGATAGACCACATTGTTAGCATTTCTTTCTTTGCTAGAACATAGTTACAGCTTATTTCCCATCGAGAGCAGTGTCGAATAGTAATTTCTTCGGGGCTAAAATTGCCTTCATAACAAAATGATTGAATGGTTCATCGTCTACGCAGAGGATTTTAACGCAACACTGCGAGGAAAGACCACTAGAAGTCGATTGCTTTTCGAGCTTGGGTACACTGTAAAGACCTTCAAACTGTGGGTCATGATCATGATGCTCATCGGGGATGGTGATTTCAAGCTATGATTTTTTATCATTGTTGTTGTTGCTTCTATTGTCAATGAAAATCTAAGTTGGATCTTGAAGTAGATTCTCGCTAATTTTATCAGTTGCAAGCGTCTGTAAGGTATTTTTATCAGCTTCTATTTTTTTATTGGATTCGATATTGAACGTTTCTTGCTTATATATCTGGAATTTGGTATTCTACACATCTACTTGATGCCTAACTGACTCATGAGGATTGAGTACTTTCAAGATTATCCCTCGTTCATTAATGTCTTCTGTTTTGTTAGGATACTCTTGATCACTTGACGCTTCGGAGTGCAATGATTCCAGAGATTTCGAAATTAACTTATCAAGTTTTAACGGCTCTTCATCGAGACTTGGTGGGTTACCTCCTCCAAACGTAACTCTAGACCTTCTGTTCATGAAGCTCTTATTTGAGAGTCTTCGATTCGGGGAATGCAGATTGTCATTCAAAACTGAATCTTTTTCTTTAAGCGAAAACTAAAAAGCATCCATATATTTTTAAGGTCCCAGCGAGCTGCCATACCCCACCAAATTAAAGTTTGGACTCGCAGTTGGACTCTCCGCAAGAGCAAAGTTAGTGTCGAGAAGTGGCAGTGGACGAAAAGAGCGAATAACTCTGTTACTTTCTTTCGGTTCAAATATTTTTTTTTAATTTATCCCATCAGTTATTACAATCGATTCTGTTACTTGTGATTTGCTATTTCCAACTGGATCTGAAGTTCGCTTTGTTCTGTCAGGTATTGAAAGAATATTTGCTATTTTTTAATTTTTCTCAGCCACAGCAGCAAAACCTTACGTTGATTATACCAACACTGAGGAGTTGTTCCGCGCTCTTGAAGGAAGATTAACTGTATTGCTGTGAGTCCTTTGCAGATTATGTGCTTGCTGTAGCTGCTGAAATGAATAACTGTCGAATGTTAATCTGTTTTTAGAAGTCCTAATGTGATTAAATAAACTTTTCTTGCTTCCACCGAAGTTCAGCAAAGGAGAGAGTGCTTAACCAGTTGATTAGACCTTCGGCGAGTTAAGTGAAAAGTTGTTTTTATTCGTAGACATTGAATTATCAGTTTCTTGTGATTCTCGAAGACCTTATTCCCGAAAGAAATTTAAGTTTGTCATGAGATTTTCAACTTGAAAATCTTCATCTTGAATATTTTCGAAGCGCTAACTTTTAGCTAGAGCAGCACTTGTGGATTGCTATTAGATTTGGTATTGCCGTTATGACGATAAAGGTATGGGAATAAGGCTGTTGCTGTTATTCTAACTGGATGGTGTGGTAGACGAAAGATTCTAAATAAACACGCTCTGAGCAGCTGCATGAGTAGACCAATGAGATGGATTAGTTGTTAGCTAAGCTGGGAGACTTACACCTAATCCTGATATGTCTTAGATCTTCGTTTTAGTGGGCAAACTTATTTGTTTTTCGAAGACTAATTGTTGAATAAAAGTGTGCTGCTAAAGATCAGTTTGTTTTTATTAATTGACATTAAAATTATTCTCTTCTTGTTCTTCGTCGTCTTGCTCATTTAGCTCCTCTAGTGGGTTCAATTATTTATCTTGCTGCGGATTAGAATGAACCCTTTCTTGGAGGGAAACACTTCTTTCTCTGTTGACTTTTTGGGTTTGCTAAGAATAATCTGTAACAAAGAATTCTAGTTTTTCTCGGGATTTGAGAGTAACTTACTCTTTACTTTGAATTTACTCTTCTTTCTCTGAAAAACTCGGGTTAAGTGCCATTCTGCCTTTTTTCTCTTGATCCCTCTCTATAGCTTGCATGCTACGAATCAATTGAGAAGAATACACATGGTTAATCAAAGTCTCCTGTTTATTAGCCATATCAGGAGTAGGACTTACTAATCCTGATGCTATTTCCCAATCATTGTAAGCTGTTTTATCTAAATTTCCCTGATAACTTAAATCGATTGGAATAATAACAGCACTTGGATTCGTTTTTATATTAGGAAAATAACCATTTTTTTAAGAGAGAGACTTAGTGCAAAAAACTTAGAAACTAAAGATCGTACCATGATTATTATTTGCACAAGGGTTTTTAATAAAACTAATCCCACGATTAATCTTCCCACTTAGCCGGATCGCAATGAGATTAGAGACGCATAATCCACCAACTCCATTTCCAAGAGAATTCTTGCTAATCGGTTCATTGCAGAATCCATAGTTTAGCAATTAACGCAACCGATTTGATTCATACTCATCAAGTCCAACTCCAGTATCAGAAACTTCAACTATTAGCATGAAATTACTGCTATGAGAAATATTCAACTAGGTGTTATGCTTGGATTTGATTTCGACTGTAATTCCACCACTTTATGTGTATTTTATCGCATTTCTAATCATAGTCATAAGAATTGATTGAATTCTATTCCTGTCAGCGCATATTAGATCGGGAATGTTTTAGTTTACTCTAATTTCAAGTTTCAAGTGTTTATACTCTACTTAGAGATAAAACAGTTCAATAAGTTCAGATCTAAGTGCACTTAAGCTAAAAGGTTAGTCATCTAATAAAAAGGTATTCTGCAAAATCATATGATGATCAAGAATGTCATTCACCAGGAACTGAATAAGTGTGGAATTGTATCGAATTGGTTTGATAATCGTTGTTACAGATTGCTGAGAGAGTTAAGAACATGCCGCATCGGAGAGATTGTTAATGCAATTCAACGCAGTGCCAAACTCATGGGAAACGGACTAAAAAGAGTCAATGAAGATTTTCTTAACGAGCAGCACTTCGGCTTTGTTTTTGTTTTATTCTTCTTGAGAGGAATGCATCGTGTGCACGCTCTCAAAGAAATTTGCTGAGAAGTCTCTTCGGAATATCACACGGACTTTCTCTTTCCTAACAAAAAAAGATCCAAGGGTTACGTGGTTATTGGATGAAATTGGAAACTTTCAGAATC
>Ga0302285_10001088_pt1 | contig 14959 bp, 12 predicted proteins | sample III_Fen_E2_2_FD_200455 | JGI IMG/M metagenome (GOLD analysis project Ga0302285, IMG submission 200455) | Peat permafrost microbial communities from Stordalen Mire near Abisko, Sweden - III_Fen_E2_2 | ecosystem: Environmental > Terrestrial > Soil > Wetlands > Permafrost | place: Sweden: Abisko... | reverse complement strand
TAGATTCAAAAAAATATGTTTTTGACAAAGAATTCGCGAATGTTTTTTGGGCTGAGGCTATTGGTGAGGACTGGATTAATTCACTAGCGAAATCTGGTCTTACTATGGAAACAGTTGAAAACTGGGAAACTGTTTTAAGATTCTTCTGCTTAATACCAAGTATATGGTAACATAAAAGAATGTTGATTTTGTTTTCAAAAAACACTGTGAGCAAATATACCGCAATTGAGTTTGTAATAAAGCAGAAAAGGACACAATCTATTGATATTGTACAGCGATTAATGAGAGTGTTTGCCGTGAGTGCTGACAACCTTTTAAACGATAGTGAAGATAGTGTGGTGGAAATGCAAAACCGTGAACTGAACGAGCAACTAATGCTTATTAATCAATTTGACGAAGACGAGAAAAACGCCCTGATTAAAATCATTAATTCTATGCTAACTAAAAAACGGATGAAGGATTTACTGGATGGTAAAGTGAACTTCTAAAATTATTTTGTGCCATTTTGATAACTCTCTCGAGTTGTCAAAACAACACAAAGCCCTGCAACCTTAAATTGCAGGGCTTTGTGCGTATCTATAGTTATACCATTCTTGATAAAAATTGAACCCGAGTTGCGAGGGTTCTAACTCCTGATTTTAATCAGGCAAAAACGTTTAACTACGGGTTAAAACACATCTTGCTGTTGAATTCTAGACAATCTTGAACACGCCATTTTATTAAATATTCAAAGAGAATAAATAGGAAAGAATAAAAGGAAAGAGATAAATAAAACCGCTCTGAGAGTATCAGAACGGTTTTATTTTTAGATTAATCCAACTAGCTCAAAAGTTAGATTAATTTGCTTCTACTTTATAAAACTTTTGTTTATTGATTATTAAATAATTGTCACTAATATCTATATTCGCAATGGCCTTTATTTTAGGGTTTAATTTTACAATAGACATTTTACCATCTTTAATTGACCAAGAATCGTTTAGTGTACTTGTTTCACTACGACACAATTGACCTCCAACAACCTTTTTGATATATGCTACTGTAAAAAAAATCTTTCCATCCTTTATTGCATACTCGCCACCTAAAGCCGTTATAGGGTTTAAGCCATCATATCCATTTATTGTATATTCGAAGGTTTTACCTGTAAAGTGGTACCCACCAAGATAAGCGTCGGACACATTTTGTGTTTTTTCCTGCCAAAAACCATTTGGAATTTGAGAAAAACTAAATTGCGTTGCTATAAAAAATACAAACGCAGAAATAAATACTCTCTTCATATTGTCTATTTTTTTTGTCCCACTGCTGTTACAGTTGGAAGCACATTAGTAAGTAAAATGAAATACTCTTTAGATTTGTTCTTGTTGATAGCTCCATTTAAGGAAACAAAACCTGTATATTGAGCAGTTCCAATATTGGCAATTTTACCATCAACTAAATTAGTTCCAACACTAAATGTTGCAATATGGCCACTTTTGTTGGGATTGGGATTCATATAGGTTACCAAGGAAAGTCCTCCGGTTTGCGCATTTTTGGTAGCATCTGATTCATTAACTTTTAAATAATTCTCATTTTTACCACTCGAAAGTGTTTTTGCCATATCATTTGCTCTTCCATTAACTACAGTTGAGGTTTTGTTCTCCAATGCTGAATCTACAGTTTTCATAACATCTCGTGTTGCTTGATTACAGTGAGTTTCATTGTTCCCTTCTGCATTTTGCTGTAATGCAGGATTCTCCATGTTCAATTGTTGTTGTTCCTGAACTGCACTTGTCAAATTCACTACTTTTGGATCACTTGAATTTCCATTATAGCCTTTGAATTCGTAATGTAGATCAGTACCCTTTCCTGTATGTTGAAAAACTGCAGATGAACCATCATCAACATGCTTTACTAAATCTCCATTCCCATCTTCAAAATCAGTTAACAACATTCCACTTGGGTCAATAAATCGTATAAGATTCCCTCCACAATACGCATACGGTGATATTGAGTATGACTTCTCCGCTAATGGATCTACATAAGTTCATATAGGAAAAATGGTGAGCATTACACCCACCATTCTCCGATTAATTTCTATTTTTCACCATTGATAATCAAAAAGATAATTGAATATCGCCACATTTGATACATTACCTGTATTTTCTATTTTTTAATGAAAAATCATAGGAAATATTGTTTCTTTTTAGCACCTCTGTATAGCTAATTAACTCATTTTCATCATCAATGGATTCGCTCAGAAAAATTACTTTATAAACAGTGTCTTTAGTTTGTATCTCAAAAAAAGAATTTCCAGATTCCCATGACCAACCTCTTGCCATTAAATGGATATTACCTTTTGCTCCTAAGTATTTCAATTTACAATGTTTAATTTTAGGTAAATCAATCTTTATGTATCCGCTTTGTTCAGTAAAGAAACTAATATAATAGTTTGTCAATTCCAAATCACCTATTATTTTGTTTTTTACAATTGATAATGGTAATAATAAATAGATTATTAATGATATAAGCAAAATTTTATTAATGTAAAATCCTGAAATGTCTATTATTCCCAAAATGACAAATAAAATTAATGGTAGTAAACCTACAATAATCTTTATTTTATTTCTTTTCGTTGATAAAATCTTATATTTCATTTCTTTTGTTTTTTAAATTCAGTTTTTGTAGTGTTAGCTGTTGAATAGATGGTAAAACCTTGAGACATCTTATCTAATATCTTTGCTGCTTTCTCACCTACTGACAATATCTTCAAATATTTACTAGCACCAAGAGTTAATATAGAAGCATATGCCATGCCCTTATCAATAGAGGTAGCTTTATTTCCATAAATATCTTCTCCTTTTGCAATGGTTTTTATATCGTTTTGGACTCCAATCAGAGGATTAAGAAGTGCGAGCCCCATAACAATTGGTTTAAATATTTTCATAAATTCTGCCTCCTGTTCTTCCGCGCCTTCATTTCTCATATGCATGGCTAAATCATCAATCCAATTATCGTGTTTTATAAAATACTTATACATATGACCTATTTCATTATTGTAATTAACCCATGGGTCTTCGTTTCCTACATGCTCTAGACCATCTTTTTTCTTACCATTAGCTATCCACTCACTTATATTTTCTACTTTATATACATTTGGATCCCCATCGTCTCGATGTTCAATGATAGTTCCATTAGGGCCAATAAAAACGGAAGTGGTAGGTTGCGGTAATTCTACCGTCATTCCAGTAGGATCAATAAATATAACCGGATTGCCTTTGCAATAAGCATATGGACTTACACTATAATCAATTTCCGCCAGCGGATCCACAACAGTCCATATTGGTGCCCAGCTAAATCTGCGTCTTGCCCCATAATCCATTTGGTTTAGCCCGTTCATAGCTTCCATTTCCTTACCGTTGTAACGGTAAGCTAAAGCACTGCTATTGCTGGTGCTTTCAGGGAAGAAACGGGCTCCGCTTGGGTAGTAATGGCTTTTCTCTACGACAGTTCCACTACTGTTTATAGTTACGCGGTTGTTACCCAAGTGATCTTTCAGATAATAGTAAAATGTCCCATCCTTGTAATATCCCTCAGGTAGCAGTATCTCTTTTAATGCTCCGTTCTCATAAATTATATTACCTACATAATCGGTTGTAAGCGCAATATAATCCGAAGGTGTTGATGACAACGGAGTGATGGTGTTCATCGGGATGTCTAATATCCGGTTGGAAGAGTAATTTACCGTCTTTAATTTATGCCCGCTAGCATCGTAGGTATATAGGTTCTTGTGTCCTGCCGTAAAATGAATTTTATCTGGCAAATTTAATAAATTATATTGAATTGCACTCACTCCGCCGTTAGCATCGTACAACATATTTCCATTTGTATCATACGCATACTCTGCGGGGATGACGATATGATTATCATAATCTTTAAATAATTCCGATCCGTAGCTAATAAAGTGATTTTTCCCATTGTCCACTTTTTGCAACTGATTTCCCATATACTGTAAACCTAGGGTCACTACCAACGTTCCGTTTTCATTGCGGGTTATGCCTTTTAGGTTACCCATTTTATCATTCTGATAATCTAAGGTTTCATTGTACCTATCAGAAGTCCCGCTCACAACGCCAGCGTTGTCAACTCCGTAATAATTAGCGTTGGTAAGGCGGTTGAGATCATCATATGTAAAACTGTACGCTCGCCTATAATTTAGATTATCGTTTGCAACACTCCATTGCATGGCCGCTATATTGCCGTTATAACGGGGAGTAGCACCATTCAGCGTCCCACTGTTGTAATATAGGTTTTCAGAAAAGCGAGTACCAATAATATCTGTTGTCCAACTTCTCACATTATAGGCGTAGGTAGTGGCATCTACATTGCCAAGGACTTTAGCAGAGATCCTACCCAACTCATCATAATTATTGACTGACAAAGCTATAGGACTTGCCCCATTCAAACTATACATAGTGGTTGTGGGTTGTTGGGCTTTATTATAGCCATACGTGTATAGCTCGGTAATAGTAGCCGAAGCACCGTTGATACCGTGGGTTTTGTACGTACTGGTGGGTTTACCTGTAAAATCAAGGGCATTATAAACCAAGTCATATCCACCTAAGTGATTGGTAGCCCGGGTTTGTACCACTCGCCCATATTTATCGTAATAGATGGCAGTAGTTTCGGATGCATCGGGGTTATCCAGATGATATACCCGTGTTCCGGTTAACAGTCCGGTGGCATTCAGACCGGATGCACTTGTTTCAGTTATGGGGTAAGCTTTATCGTAACCGGATACTATCTGATAAGCCAGTGTTGATGGAGAACTTGAAAGGAAATTATAGTTATCATAATAATTTCTGGTCAGCGCTGTGGCGCTTGCAAAACCGGCATACGAGTCGGTTACTACATCATTCGACAAGACGTCTCGGATAGACTTATAATTGAGCAAACTGTCTGTTTCGCTTCGATACATCAAACCCGTAAAAACAACTCTGCCTAGGGCATCGTATTTCGTTACTGTCCATTGGATCAAATTCGCCTGAAGCTGTCTACGTTGATTTCCAACCTGACTCAGTACCATGCGGTTAGCTTTATCATACACCATGTATATTGGAGTGCAGCCCGGTAACCGTTTGAAGTTACAATTTCCCCGTTCATCGTATCGGTACAGATAAGCGAACTGTTTCAAGAGAACGTTGGCGTCATCAAAAGTTGTAGTACTCCCCATGCCGTCAATAAAGTTGGGAGGTAACACGTAACACAGTTGTTCCAGGTCGTTATATACATAATACGTGTCCACATTACCGCCGTTGTATACTTGACGTTTCAGCACTACCTGGCCAAGTTTATTTTTGTATTCTGTAGACGTTTTTCCGTCTTCGTCGCTAACTGTTGTTTTGAACAAGGTGTTAGGATCGGAGTTTCCATTTCGTTTTAATTGATTGTTTTCCACAGAGAAGCGAATTACCTCGTTACTAACGTTGGATTTATAATCTATTCCAGTGGGGTGTGCATACCAGTCTGCCCCAGGTTGACGCTGTCCTAGTGGACGGTTCAATGGCGAACTTTCGAGAATTGTTTCGGTATATGGTTTCGCATCTCCACCGTAAGTATTCGTTGCTTTAGTACCAAAGTCACTAACATATGCTCCATAATTGCCGGCAACTTTACCAGGCAACCAGTGTCGATAGTCACGTCCAAAACCGTCGTACTCAATCCCACTTACCAAATCCATTGCGTTAAAGGTAATAGCTCTCTGCACGGTTTGCGTTGGACGACCCAGACCATCAAAGTATTGAATTGTTGTGTTGGAATTAGCATCGGTCAAGCTCATAGGGTCGCTTACTGCTTGGTAAGATACTGTGCTGACAATATAGTTTTGAAAGTTTATTTGAGCCGGTAAACAGAAGGGTAAAGCCCATAACAGAAGGCATCCTAATGCCTTGAAGAGAAAGCCCCCCACCCCCTGAAGGGGGAGAAAGAAGCGATTTAATTTTTTTTTATAAAATAATTGTTTCATATAGATACGTTTGAAAGTTCATAATGTGTAAAGTTTAAAAAGTTGATATAACTTAAAGGTTCTTGTTCCTCCTCAACTCTGACTGTGGTTGAAAACCCTGTCAGCAATTGAGAAAACCACATCACAATTTATACTTCGCTCTGACTGGTAATATAACAGGATCGCCATTAGGCAATGACCCGAAGGCTAAGCGGAGATAACATCTCCCGTTGGGTTCCACGCGTAATTGATATACGTCGGATGTCAAACTAAACGATACGGTTTGACTTTCTCTTGGCAACATTGAAGTTGATTTAATACGCCCTACCAACTGTTCCTGAGTCCAATCAATGGTTCGGTCGTGTTGTACAATCATTTCAATCATTACACTATCCGTTTTAACCATTGTGAGATATGAAGCAAGAAACTGCCAATCGCCCTTATGATTTACCGCTATATAACTACTATCGGCAGATGCTTTTTCAAAAGCTTTTGCTAATTCTTTCGAATTATTTTGTGCACTTAGTTCTCCCATGCAAAGAAGAGAAAGGCCTAAAAGAAAATATATTTTTGATTTCATAATGTTTAATGGTATCTGATTTTTTATTAATGATTAGAGTTGCTGCTCGTAGTTTAGAGATTATATGTCAACGATCCAAAAGCTACAGCACTGCCAACCGGAAGATTGGATCCACTTATTATTCTACAGTAGACATTACCACTAGGGTCGAACGTGATATTCCAGGTTCTTCCACCGGTGTCGTAAGAAATAGTACGACTAGCTGATGGTTGAAAACCTGTAGACACACTAGCAACATAGTAATTATTACCAACAATCATTGGAGAGCTGGTAGGTAGAAATACTAAAACGGATGTGACATAACTCCCCGTTTTTGAAAGACTGGTATATGGATATGTGTAACCGGACACAGTGTAAAAACTGCCATTAACCGTAACCGCACCAGAGGTGATAGTGGTTGATGGCGTTGATGAAAGCCCTGTTATATTATCAGTGATAACACATTGGATAGTTAACGATCCACCTTGGGAACAAGTAAACGAAAACGTTGTTGAAGTTGTATTCAAATTGCTTGCTAACACGGTACCGGTGCTGTTTTTCAAGTACCAATTATAAATATAACTACCCGATCCTCCTGATACGCTACCCAGTGTAGCAGTGCCTGTAGATCCGTAATTGTAAGTAGTAGCTCCGGGAGTAACTGTCGCTACTGGTGCGGTATATCCATTCCCTGTTGCATTTTTATAACCATACAGATACCTACTAATAATATTCTTATCATCGTTGCTAGTTTGAGACAAGCGACTGAAGGCGTCATAGCTGTAATTGGTTGTTACTCCACGAGGGTCGGTCATTGAAGTCATCCCGAAAACAGGGTCGTAAGTATAGGTCGTAATTAAACTACCTGAACTATTATTTCGAATAGTAGTATTAAAAGTCGTCCATGCTGAACTCGGTAAACTGCTAATGCTTTTCAATAAATTATCTATAGTTGAATATCCCGTTGTTGTTAACGCTTGTTGAACAACTGAATTAAGTGTTTGTGAGCCAATATTAACGCCTTTTACAATAGGCAAACTATTATTATAAGCATAAAAATAACTTTCTCTAATACCGTCGGATAAGTGTGTTTCTGTAACATTCCCATAAACGTCATAATCATCAAATACGGCTCTCTCGTCAACTGGATTTGCTCCAAATTTCGAACTTATTTTTGACGGTGCATAAAAAGAATTTTTCCAGAAACTATAATCAATAATCGTTTTATGCTGGTTGGAACTATTTTTATATTCGCTTTTCACGACAGGTAAGGTTAGTTGATTTTTTAGCACCATAGCATTTAAAATCGGATCGGTTGGATAATCACATGTATAGGTTATGTCAGTATATTTGAACCCATCACTCGCATCTGTTTTAGATGAACTCATGCTAAAATTATTTGCATTATAGGTATAATCAACCGTTTCCTTTACCTTTCCTGTCGATAAATAATGGGTTGTTTCTTTGTTGTTTAAAGTATTCCAATAATTTCTGGTTGGGTAAGTAAATATTTTATAGCGACCTACGTAAGACAACGCATTGACAAAATCGTAACAACAATCTGTCGGACCTTCATAATTGCTTTCTGCATAAACATTTAGAACTTCTGCGGTTTCACTTCCTGCCAATATACCATAATTATTCTTTTCAACTAACAAAGTGTCTCCTATGGCATTCAATATGACTTTTTTAGACAAGCTTCCAATGGATGCATCTGAAAAAAATGGAATTTTATCAAAATATAAAACTCCGGGAGAGTTGTTATAATAAGATATTTCCTTCCCATTAGTTCCAGCATTCTTATCGTATGTCTCTGTGACTACTCTACTGTAACCTACATTGTTGCCTGTCGAATATCCTGAAAGCGACACGTAGCTGTTACCAAAAAGAGTATGAGCAGTTGTGTATGATGTAACTCCATTACTTTTTTCCAATCCTGTCATCGTGTCCAAGTATCTATCACACCTACCAAGCCTAATGTTCTTCATATCGAAGTTTCTAAGTGGGATAAGTAAATTGCCACTTGAATTGCCACTTTCATCAACATATGAGTATCTTTTTGAGTAAACAACATTCTTGTTTTCATCATAATTGGCCACAGTCTTAATTCTTAAGCCTCCTCCAACGTGATTACTATTAACACCTGTTTGATAGTTATAATGCTGGTCATATATGATTTTGCCTTGGATTTCCGGATACATATCTGCGCTTTGCGTGCCGGTTGGTGGTGCAGTACACTTTAAAATATACGTTCCTGGGTTCAACCATATAAGCTTGTCATTCCATTGAGCAACGTGTCCAACAGGATTAGGGTCGCTAGCTTGATATGTCAATGACGTAAAACTAGGAACATTCACACCTTCTATTGTCAATGCTCCACCATTAAAATCAGAATACCCACTGAGTATTACATTTTTTCCTGTAGTCAATGTAAATGTTGATTGTGTAACATTGGTGACGGGATAGGGAGTAGTCCCCCAAGCTCTAACATTAGCTTCATCGTAAGAAACAGAAACCTGACAAGATGATTCATCTTCAGCAGAATAATACTTATAGTTATTGTAATCATGGGGCTCGTAAGTAAAAACGCTCTTCCCTTTAGTTGGATATTGGATAGATTTAAGCATTCCGGCAGAAGCAATATCAATATTTTTACTTGCTCCCCTAGTAGCAGTATTAAGTGAATAAAATGAATAGTCAAATCCATTATAATCCAAAGGGTTGCCAACTATCAATGGCAATACGCTAGGAATAATCGTATGATCTTTTCCTGGAATAAGTGTACTGCTATTTTCCTTACCATTGTAATGTCCCCAATGATCAATAGCAAATGAGGTTTTACGTGGGAGCGGTATGGAATCGTAATAAGCAAAAGCATACTTATCGTTAGTCGAATTACCGCTGACTTGAAGTAACGAATCCAATTTTAGTCTTTTCGTCTTATTATCATCACTAAAGTTGGTGTCTCCAACTAGGAAATCACCTCCAACACTGCTCCCTATAAAATAACTGTAACCAAAGCGGTATGAGAATTTATCGGTCTGATTGATTTTATCTTTTACAGTAATCTTATTCAATTTATATGCCCCAGCTAGATCAGTTCTATTGGGGTCGCTTTCAAAAGTTACAAGTTCATTTTTTGTCTCTATTGTCTCCAAATACAATGCATATAGCGGGGAAGAACCTCCAATATATCTAGTTGGCACCCTTACATTACCCTTAATCATATATGATTCGCTTAGATTCGGCAGATTGGAGGTTATAGCCTTTTTGTATGTCAGCGTAATTATATCTCCCGTAGTACTTATAATTTTAGTAAGAACCCAACTTGCCGGAAACGAACTTTGTTCAATACTCTCAAAACGATATATAGTACCATCTTCCCCGGTTATAAGAAATCCTGAATATACAGGATTATTGTCGATGGTTGGACAGTTTTCAATTTTACATTTATTTTTTTGTCCCATGAAAAAATAGGATCCGTTTATGGGGTGTTTGATAAACTTAAATGAATAGTTTAAGAAGTTCGCTGAGTAAACATCCCTTTCTTCCACTCCTTTAAAGATGTTGTACATCACGTCGGGGGTAAATATCTTAGCCAGAAATTCTGTAGAGGTACAGCTCCAGCCTGAATACCCATCCTCTTGCGTGACCATAGGATGTGCAATAAGGTCGTGACTTGCGTAATTCACTATGTTTTGAAAAGTTTCAGGACTAATCTCAGACATTGATTGATCGTTCCCTCCTACAGGAATATACGATATACAACCTCCTGCAATAAGATTCCAACCCAAGCCGACCCAAGTAGCCTCCTGGGTTACTTCAATGCCGGTAGCGTGGTAGCTCAATGTTATAGGAAGTGATAATTTCCCGGCTTTGATTGTATAGATAGGAATGGATATATCAGGAGTGCCTGTATAAGTGCCTACCGGTACATCTCCAAACTTCCCCATTCCTTTTGACTCTGGTGAAACTGGAATTATATCAGGCATTTTAAAATCGGCACTAGAGTTTTGGCTTACTAACAAAAAATTGTTTGCCATTAAAATAAGCAATATGATTAATTGCTTGTATAGTTTGTTCATGTTCATTTATTTTGATCTTTATATTGAATTTTATCTCTTTTTAAAAACTCTCCTATTATCAAACATAGAAGACTTGAAGTTCTTTTTGTCGAGTCCATTTCTATTGTTTCACCACACTAAGCCTCATTACCATATCGTCCACATGTACATACAGACTATATACTCCGGTAAGAAGACCGCCCATCGGCACTGTCGTGCTATGTTCACCCTCTCCAAGCTGTTGTGGTGAAGTATTACGCTGAGGTATACCTATGCTATTGTGTAGAGTAAACCATACTTTGGCTGAGCGGACCAGTTTGTATTTGATATAGAGATTATCGATGACCGGGTTAGGCATAAGTTGTGCTTCGGTAAATACTGCGGCCGCTCCCAATTCGGCTTCGGTTTTGTCCTCAGGAATAGGCGCTGTTTCTACTTGTGAGGTCTGTTTTTCGGGTGGGTAGTAAAATGAAGTTCTAAACACAGTAGTATCTTTCAGGCTCTCGCCCTTTTCATCCTTTTTATCTCCCTTTTTGCTCAAAGTAGTTTTTATACTTTCAAATACAGGATAGCGTATACCCGCAGCATACCACGAGTAGGTATCAAGAGTCATTTCCACACTGTCTTTTCCCGTTTCGGTATAGTGCCGTAGCGTGCGTACGCGCATTGCTTTTTTTACCGTTTCGCTTTTGGGCAAAAGCAATTCGCCTTCGGCGTCAGCTTCAACACGGGTATAGCCTTTTACCGCCAGTTCGAGCCGGTGGCAGTACTGCCCTTTGCCCACAAAATAGCTGAATAGTGTATCGCCATAGGCAAAAGGGAAATGCATCCGCAGTTCGGGTGTGGGATATTCCATATAAGTGGTAGAATTTTCATACCCCACAGCTTGCAGACTGTCCTTTTGCTGGCGGAAATAATAGCGGGTGTTGTGTTCCTGTCCGCACAATCGTATCATATTGGTACTGTCGGGGATAAAATAGTTGAGGGCGTATTCCTCGTTAATGGGTTGCAGAAATCGAAAGTCCCAGGTCAGGTTCTTGCCCGAACTGCCAGGGTCTTTGTATTCTACTTGTTGTTTTACCAGTTGGTCTGCTGCACGGTAAGCGTTGCGTTCGGTGCTCAATTTGTGAAGATTCTGTGCCTGTAGGCTTATTACCATTAAGGGAATAGAAAATAGGGAAAGTGTAATTTTTTTCATGCTTCTACTGATAGGGCTTATTGTATATTATTGCCACTTTGCGGGTAAGTTTGTTATTTATCGCAAAGCGGTTCTCTGAATTTCTATAATACAAAAAGTATTATAGTTATATGAACTCAATGTATAATCATTTGAATTCAACAAATCCATGCGATAAAAATAACATTCTATCTTTAAACCATCAAAAAAAGGGGTAAAAAAAACTAGGACAAGAAAAAACGCAATGTGTTAATTATTAACTGATTAGTACTGGACAATCGAGAATAATTAGGACAAGTAATTTAGGAGGACAATAAAGAGTAAGAAAAGAGGGTGTTTTGAGCAGGAATAATTTAAACTGTCAATAAATACGGGAAATTTATATTCTATCAAAATAAAGGGAGATTTCAAATAATAGTCTGCTAAGTTAGTCATAAAAAATGAAACCATGATACTTTTTCTACAAAAAATCGACATTACCAAATTACGGCAAAACGCGTTAATAAGAAATGTCTGCATTCAAATTTTCTTCTGCTATTTTTGAAATTCTAAAAAAAAACTCATATATTTGCACTTCATTGAATTATCTCGTCAATTGTAGCGACAGTTGCATTACATATTATATAAAGCTTTAGCTTTTAATTCTTGTCTATAGAAACCGCCAAATTTATAACGCAAACAGAATTAAGTCTATCGCTCATGCCAATGGCGTGGGCTATTCTTATTCGTTTGCGTGGGTGCTTGGCGGTACCTTATAGGCGGGAAGTTTAGTTCCACGCCTTTTTTATGCCTAAAAATGAAGGTTCCATTTATTCCCATGCAAGATATTCAAATTTTAAAACGACAATAAATTGACAATTATGAGAGCAACTATCATTTACTTTTCATTTGTACTATTTCTATTTTCATCTTGTAGCTCTGATAAATCCAGAGACAACTCTTCAGCTAAGGAAGTAAAAAAGACACAAGCTAAAGACTCATTGGTTTCTAGTAGTGATAAGAAAACTAGCGACTTAATAAATAAGACAACTAGAACAGAAGGTAAACCTACTTTTGAAAAATACAAATCAGGTCTTTTAGCAACGAATAAAAAAGTAAAAATCGATAAATCAAGTAATGAAGATGCTTTAGGACAATTGGAATATGCAACAGAACAAGGTGTCGTACAAACGGGGAAAGTTGGATTTGCGTCAAACTACGAAATGATTATCTATGGAGTTGGATCTGGCTGCGAGCAAGGAATAATGATTGATGTCCGTAATGGAAAAGTTTATAGCCTACCTATTGAATGTCCAGCGTGTGATGAAGGTAATGACGAATTATATAGCTATAGAAAAGACAGTCGTCTCTTCATAAATACCTTCTGTTTGGATGGAAAGAAAAAAACAGTTTTTTATGTATGGGATGAAAATGATAAAAAATTCAATGTGCTTCAAAAGTAAAAAACAAATGACCCTAATAATCAATAATAATGAAAATGAAAATGAAAAAGACAATCATACTTATATCCATAATAGCTCTATACTCGTGTCATAAAGCTACCGAATCAAAGCCGCAGGACATTACAAAGGACTCAATTTCTGATGCTCATGAAAAAGTTAAACTAACTCCTGACTCTGTGTCAATGACAAGCTCAATTGCCGATGCTCCTTTTGATAAAAATAATCATAATATGAATTACTTTATCAAGAAGTTTAGCAAAAGTACTAAAGTTATAAAAACTCTAAAAACGAATAATTATGACGAGTCTATTACTGATACTATCTCTACTATTTATTGGGGGAAAACATATATCAAAAAACTAGATAATACTTCGATCAATGAATCTGTACTGCTTGAGGTTCATGTTGTTGATGATAAATTCACATTGACTAATGGTGTGGCAGTAGGCCAACAAGCCATTAATGTTTTTAGAACTTTAAAAGCTAAATACAACAATGACAGAGATTACAAATTCTTAGAATTAAGATCCCGTGATAATGAAATGGGATTTATAAATCATTTGAAAATTAATTTCAAGAATAATATAGTTTCAGAAATTATTTACTTACCGAGCCTAGATTAATCTAATATGAAAAAAGCACTCTTTCTTTTTATACTATCAATTATTACGATAGAATTTACAAATGCGCAAACTGCATCGAGTAATGAAAAATACAAGAAAATTCTTACAAGTAATATCTTTCTAAGTTCAAATGGATTGACGTCTTTGATTTCCTTGAACTTCACCACAGACAATCAATACACCATGCAAGTGATTACGGTTAATCAGATAGAAGTCGTAAACGTTAGGGGGACATATATATTTGTATCAAAAGGGAATAATTCTTATCTCAAGCTGGTTCCATTAAGAGTAAATAAAACAGTCGGATACAATAGTTTTCAGGAGTTTAGCGTTGATTATTTTATTCAGAAAAACATTTATTATCTTCTTCGTAAATTCACTGATTATGATGCTAAAAAATATGCAACTGATACCCCACTATTGGCTCAGTCTAATGTTGACGAAAATAAAATACCATTCTACTTGCTAGAGGGAAGAGTAAATTTCTATTCAGAGAGAAAAATAACTCAAGCTGATAGAAATGCCATAGAGAATAAAAAAGTGCAAGCAGAAAAAAAGAAAATTGATTTAGAAGAAAAACTAAAAGGATGGTAGTCTATATTTTATTTCCCTTGTGACTATTAATCAAATCATTTTCAATTATACATTAATCAAATTACTATAATGAAAAAAACAATACAGTTTACAATTTTTCTTTTAATGTGCATTTCTTTCTCTTCTAAATCTCAGGAAAGACAAAATGAGGTAAGACAAAAATTAAGTGCCAGTATTGATGCACAATCTGAGATTCTATCTAAAATTCCCGGTTGGTCTAGAATTGAGACCACAGAGGGAAAATTCTGGAAGCAGTCTGATATGAATGATGAATTGAGCTACATACCACGGATATTAAAACCAGGTTATGCAAATGAGAAGTGTTTTGGATTCAGATCATTTCGGATTTATAAGTTTTCGCTTGAAGGTAGCACTTTTTATTTATTAAATAAAGTTGAGCAATCAGGAAACAGTTATTATGTATTCACTGAAGAAAGCCTTAATTCACTCAAATTATTTGCAACTGAACCTCTCGCACTCGACTTACGATGTGTTGACATCAAATACTGTGGAAATCAAAGTG
>Ga0302285_10001087_pt1 | contig 14963 bp, 11 predicted proteins | sample III_Fen_E2_2_FD_200455 | JGI IMG/M metagenome (GOLD analysis project Ga0302285, IMG submission 200455) | Peat permafrost microbial communities from Stordalen Mire near Abisko, Sweden - III_Fen_E2_2 | ecosystem: Environmental > Terrestrial > Soil > Wetlands > Permafrost | place: Sweden: Abisko... | reverse complement strand
AAATATAAAATTTCTATTGACAATGATTCTCTCTTTGTCTTCAGCTGCTTGTCAAGACAAGGAAATCTAATTGGAAAAAAATATTTGAAATTTTCTATAAAATTTCAATGCAAAAAAGTGTTTATATTAGAAGTAGTATGACGAACATTAGAAGTCACAGAGAAAGATACATTAATTAAAATATACAAAGAGATCTCTCTCATTCATATCCTCCTCCCCTCCCTTCTCCCCACTAATAATAAATTTACCATCATAAAACCTACGATTTCTTATGATTAAGATGAAGAACCAGAGAAATCTAAGAAGGAGATTAAAAGTTTGAATTGAAATCAAAAGGCGGATTCTTTCTCATCTCCATCTCCCTGGGTATCTTTTCCTGAGGGAGAACATACCTAAAAAGCCCTTCTTTCCCAGATCAAAAAGGGTTCTAAAGAATTATTATTAATTCCATACAAAATAAACAAAAAAGTACAACAAAGAAAAAAACATGGCTAAGGCTGTTAAACCAATACTCAAGAAAAAGAATGCTAAGTCTTAGAAGCCAAAGCGACTTGGAACGATGGGTAATACTGCATTAGAGGCGGTTAATTTCTTGAATTACACCAAAATAGCACATGCAAGAAAGTAAGAAGAACGAAGAATTCTTCAGAAAAAAGCTGATGAAGAATATGCTAAGAAAAGACAACTAAAGAAAGCTAAAGCATTAGCGAGAAAAGAAAAAGCAGCTAGTAAGGAGAGCGCAAATGCTGTAGCTACTACTACTCCTGCTGCTAAGGCAGTGAATAATCTTAAAGCTAAGGTTGTCGCGAAAAATGATCTAGCAGCATAAAAGGCACTTGCAAGTGTTGCCTCCTCTGCTCGTCCTTCTTCTGCATCCAGCAGTGTTGTCGTAAAGAAAGCAGGAAGACCTAGTAAGGTGAATGCTGTTGTACCAGCTCCAGTTCCTGCAGTATCTGCCTCTGCATCTTCATCTGCAAAGTCTAATGTCATCCCAAGAAAAGCTGGAAGACCACCTAAGACTCCTGCACCTGTTGTTCACGCAAAGAAAGCTGCAAAACTACCTTTACCTGTAAAAACCGATGCCAATAAGACTCCTGCTGTTTAGACTCCTAAACCTACTGGAGGATCAGCTTAAGTACCTGCTCAACCTAAGAAAGCAGGAAGACCTTCTGCAAGTTCTGCTTCGGTATCGAAACCCAATGCTGCACCTGCCCCTGCTGCCCCTAAAAAAGTAGGAAGACCTGCAGGTATTGCCAAAAAAGTTGTTTCCGCTTTCCCATCAAAAAACCAAGGAACCCCTTCGAGTGAGCAAAAAGCAACGATAATTGCTGCAGTTGTTGCACCCAAAAAAGCAGGAAGACCACCTGCATCTGGTAATAAACCTGCTGCAGTAGTAGTAGCTTCATCTGCTACTAAAGTTGCAGCAATTCCATCACCTTCTCCAGCAGCAGTAGTAGTCCATAAAAAAGCAGGAAGACCCGTATCTGCAAAGAAAGTCCCTGTTGTTGTTGCTGCTCCAGTAGTTGCAGACAAACCATCAGTTTCATCAACATAAGTAGCCCCTAAGAAAGCAGGAAGACCCGCAAATGTTAAGAAACCTGCTGTGAATGTGCCTGTTGTAGCAGCTCCAGCTGCAGTGGTTGTGGCTAAAGCATAAGATGCATCTGCATCACCTGTGGTAGCCTCTAAAAAAGTTGGTCGCCCTGCTTCCAGTACCAAGGGTGTGAAACCAGTTGGGATTAAGAAAGCTGCTGCTACACCTAAATCAGCTAAATCTACAAGTAACTCAACTGATACTAAGCCTCAAGTTACAGCTGTTTCATCAGGCTCAGGTGCTGCTTCTCCTAAAGATACTAAGCCCGAAACTAAGGATAAAGCGAATAAAGTTCCTGGAAAAGTTGGAAGACCTATTAAAAAACTCCCTAAAGATTCACCTATAATTGGAACAGCAAAGAAGACAGACAAGGCTGCTTCTGTTATTCCTTCTAAGGCTGCTCCAACTCCAGCTAAACCCTCTGCAACTCCAGCTAAACCGTCAGAAACTCCAGCTAAAGCATCAGCTACTCCTGCTGGTAAACCCCTAGTTACTCCTGCTAGCAAAGCCTTAGCCACTCCAGCTGGTAAAGCTGTAGTTACTCCAGCTAAAAACGCTCTTGGCTCAGTTCTCAAAGTCAAGACAACTCGTGCTGAATCTAAGCTAATCGAATCTGGTTTAGCAGCAGGTATGATCGATTGTGTGTTTTGCATTGACACGACTGGTTCCATGGACGAATATCTCCAAAAAACCAAGGAAACCGTCTCTAAAATCGTAGAAAAAGTCAAAGAACAATCCAAAGGAGAATCTGTGAGTGTCCGTTTCGGTGTTGTAGCTTACAGAGATCACCCTCCTTAAGAGGTCACTTATGTTACCTAAGAACAAGATCTTTCCAAGGACAAAGAAATCCTTGAATTCTTAGAAACTTTAGATTGCCATGGTGGTGGTGATGGTGCTGAAGCTGTCTTCGATGGACTCCTAGCTGCATCTTAGTAGATCAGCTGGAGAGACTCTGCAACTCTTCCAAGTCTTAGGTATATCTTCCACATTGCTGATGCCCCACCTCATGGCAAGTAATACAAAGGTTATTCTGAAGAATGGGATGCTGGCTGTCCTTGTGGCATCGATGTTAACAAAGTAGCCCACATAATTAACATCCAGTAGATTCATTACAGACTAGTCAAAATCGGACCTAAACTGGATGCCATGGCTGCAGAATTCAAGGAAAAATTCACAAACTATGAAGAATGTGCGATTGACAACGCAGTCGGCATGGATATCAAGATCACAGACATGATCATCAGAGAACTCCTCCCGGATGTTGACATGAGTCTAGATTGAGAGGGAAATGACCCACTGAGGAAAAGAGCAGGAGGGGAATAACTTTCATTTATTGAACAAATAAACCATTCTTCCTGAGGTTTCCTCAGAATATTCTATATTTCTTGATCTATTCATAATTATTCGAGTTTCCATTTTAGCACATAATACAAACACACATTTAAGAGTTTACATTCTTTTTCTCACATTTCTTGCAATTTTAGAAATGACTGCTTTTTATTGGATTTGGAAATTAATTTCCTTTTAGTTTTACAATAAATTCAATCAATTTTGCTGGGTTATTACATCGATTTTTCTTTAGAGTGGGAAAGTCAGTCATTTTAGAGATAAATGAATCAGAGAGAGGGCAATATTGGTTGATTTATTTAAATTCAGACAATTACAGTAAGATTATTATGATTGAAACTAAACAATAACTCAAGATTCTTCACTTTGCTTGATTGAGTTGGGAACAAAGGTGAATTAAAGAAGGAGAAGAATTAATGAGAAGATAGTAGTGAATTATTGTCACATTTCATTGCAAAATTGTAAACATTTTAATTAAAGTGAAAGCAAACTCCAAATATATTAAGATTGTAAAGAGGAGAGGGGAAGACTGGCACTTAAATATTTCCGGATTACTGGAAGAGGAATCATACATAAATTGAGACAAAATCAGACTAAAATCAAGAAAAGTTGCTGGAAAAAAGTGATTTTTAAGCTGCGTTTTGGCAACAACAATTCTCTCGCATGATCGAATAAGCAGCAGATGCTGAGACTGAGAGGATACCCTAGTAATAGAAGAATGCTGGAAATATTGAGATTTAGGAAAACAACTCAAATAAAGAAAAAGAAGATGGTAATAGTAAAGTATCAGCTGATCCTCAAAGTCCAATAGGAGTGTTAGACAACTAAACCGAATCATCACATGCCCCAAATGCATTATCACATTCTCTCAATAATAAAGTTAAAGCACAAGCATCAGCTTTTCAGTTTATCTTCTAAGTTAACCAACAAACCAAAAATCGTCTTAAACCGCATGAGTTAGCTGCACTTACTACTGAGGAACGCCTTGACCAAGCTATCCTGACTCTCATGAAACCTTCTGATAAACGGAGCTTGCTCGATCACAAGCTCATCGAAGAAACATTAGATTAATTCTAATATATCCAAAAAATGCGCAAATACAACAGCAATCTTAGCAAGCAAGTTGCGAAAGTACTCGAACACAACAAGACACCACGCGGCAAAGCAGTGTTCTTCGCTGGATAGCAGCCAGAATATTTCTACATGATCCTCAAAGGCAAAGTCGCTGTGCTAGTGAGAAAATCAGAGAATTAACTAGCTAGTGATAAAAAAAATGGAAAGATTGTGCATATTGGTGGAAATAACTCTAATTTAAGCAGCCCGTAAAGCAACAATAGTAGTTTCAGAAGGAATAGTTGCATGAATGATTCTCTGAATATGATATCGTAGCGCTCTCAGCAATCAGATAAACTCCCTCTGAGCCACTTTGCTGTGGCAAGTAATGCACCAAATGGATCAAAATCGAAAAGCCCAGAATCGAATTAGCTGCAATCATAACAATCCCCTCTTTAATCTCCATCACATGAAGGGTTAAAGATCATAGTAAACAAAGGAAATTCTGGTATTCTTGCTGAATAGATATCATAAGATAACAATAACAGCTTCGATCTTTAAGGCTCCTTAAACTTGAAGGTAAGCCACTTACATATTTCCCCTTTGAGTTCCAGCAATATTTGAGTATTTCAAGGGATTCTCCCCCAGTTATTGGTTGGCTTATCGTTTTATGGATTTAATCTCACACAGCATTGTCCTTTTCGCATTATTCCCCTTAAAATTATGGTGTTTTTGGTTTATTTTGGGGATAATTTTTCTGTTAATCTCAAAAAATTTCTGATAAAATCAAAGCAAAAAAAAAAACAAACAAATTATCCAAATACTTTTATTATTATTTTTCATTTTTTGGTTTTTTTCTTCTTTTAGCACTAAAAGCCTTCTGGCGACCCAATTCTTTCATTAAATCGAAGTCGCTTATTCACTAAGAATCTCACACCAAAACTAGAATCTTCTAACAGCAATTCCCCTGCTAAATACGTCGAACCTATCTGCCCAGGAATATCCTTAACACCTGGTGATCTAGACGAACCAGAGAGATTCTTTGAAGCAGGGGTATTTGCGTATAATTATGTAAAAGATCTCCTACCTGGTTTAGCCTTTGGAGAAATGGGTTTGCTATTGAAAGTCCCAAGAACAGCAACTATCCTAGCATTAGAAGATACAGACTTAGCGGTAATGACTAAGCAAAGTTATCAAGAGATAATTAAAGCATTCGAGAACATTAAGCTTTAGAAAAAAATATAATTTTTTCATTCTGTCATGCATTAAGATTTGAAAGTGCATGAATTGTCTAGGATCACAATTGATTTCTCGTAGAAGAAGAAATTCAATAAAGGTTAGTGTATTTTCTAAGAAGGTGATCCAGCAGATGTAGTCTATGTCGTTAAGAAAGGAGAAATTGAATTCTTTAAAGCGTTCTAAAATGATGGGTAAATATAAGAAAAAGATATTTTTGAATATCCGTTTCTTATTATTTTTTGTTTTGTTGTTGTTATTTCCCTTCTTAGAAAAACGAAAAAAGTCCAATTTAGTCTTATTGGTCCCGGTGAGATCATAGGTGTTGAGGAATTGTTCTACAGTTAAGACGAGCGATATTACAGTGCTGCTTGCATGAATCAAGTCACCGTTTATTTCATAAAGCGAGTGATTTTCATTAGACTCATGCATGAAATCCCCGATTTGAAGCGTATCATGGTGAAAAGATCAATTAATAAGCTGAAATGGCAGTAACACAAGATCGTAGAGGTTATAGAGTAGCAGAAACTAGATGGATAATTCGAGAAGAATATATTCATCGATATTAGAATGCCATCAGATGATTAGCTATGTGAACCAATCTATGAGAAAAGTAAAAAGAGAGCCAAAAGTACACATTAGATTAGAAGCACATAGGAAGGAAAGCAACAAAAGTAGCTTGAGAAATCGTAGCTAGGAATCGCCCAACAAGAACCAAAAAAGTAGTCATTTCATGATAATTAATTAGACTAAGAACGTAGTTTATCTTCAGCGCAGGTATCTTCCAAGATCTCAAGTAGTCGTAGTGCCACGGATCTAATGGTAGGATTAGCTAAGAAAAAAAGAAAATTAATTGGGAATGCCTCTATCTAGCAGTAATACCCTTCAAATGGCAACTCAATTCAAGATAACCAAATTATCGATGCTATTGCAAACAAAGAAAAAATCATGTAAATAATCGAAAGACGAAGCACTAACATAGCTGCAAACACAGATGACATCGGCTTAATCAAAAGCCCTTCACATGGATAATTCCTTAGTTCATAACCTTCCAAGAATACTTTACTTCTACCTTCACAAACTCAAATATCTTCCAATAAATCATTTTCTCAATTACCTCCTGAAAACCACCCTAAATCATCAATTTCAAGTGACATTGGAAGTGAATCACAATGGTTTGATCTCGAAAAGAAAAAAGAACTAGAATCTCGTATCGAGCTTGCAATCAAACAAAAACAAATACCTCTCAAGCCGTCACATCATAAAATGAAATAGAAATCTCATGATTGCTTGCTTCTCACATCTGATAATAAGCTCACCGCAGATATTTCGATTCTTCCTGCAGCTATGCAGAAAAAATTACTTTATTTTAACTCTCAAAGGGAATAATCGTAATTCAATGAATATGTTAACTAAGGAACAGATGATGGGGATAATGAATTGTCTTCGTCGTCATCGCCGCTGTCACCGTTCAAAGGAGCAAGGACAAATAACAAAAACGGACTTTGTTTTAGTATACAAACTGTCCAAGAATAAGCTGCGAATTCAAGGTATTTTGCTAATTCCTTAAAATCAACTAATGCACTTAACAACAACAACACCACAACCAATACCCATGACATATCTAAGCAAATCCTTCCTCCATTGACCAATCCCCATAACTCCCATAGACTCAATTATCTCCCAGGTGCTAACAATCCCCACCCAGAAGACCCTAGTAAATCAACAAATCCATAAGATTTCAGTATCAATTCCTTCAGCAATACCATGATTTGCGCATCACCAGGTAGGAAATCAAGTCAATTAAGTGAAAATAGTTTAACTATGATCCCACCAGAAAATGGATATCTTCCTTAATCAAGCCCTAGAAAGAGTATTTCTTCATTTTAATATATAACTACCAACGATCTAGCGTTGCCTTCATCGTCATCGCCTAGACGATCCTTGCAGCTTTAGTAATTCAATTCCAATGGATAATCATCATAATCTGCTAACTTTCATATCAAACGAATGGCTGTTGTACCGTCTCACTCTGAGAAAGAAGAAGCAGATGATGGCAATGCAAAAACTCAAACTAAGGACGTATCTTCAACTTAGAAACTCCCATAAAACAATCAAAATGACTCAACTGTGCCATCATATTCTGACATACAACTCCCCAGTGAAGCATAATTAACCTTTTCACCAGTCTCGTTATCACATAGAAAAAGGCTCAGAACTCATGTCTTACCAGCTATGTAGATTAGAATTAACATGCAGGTATCCTAAAACTCCAAAGACGGCAGCTAATCCGATACGCTAAATGCAAATCCAGGGAATGAAAATTCAATATAAATTTAATAGTTACTTCCCAATCGATCATAAAAATAATCTGAGATAGGATAGCTCCTTCGAGGATCAGATCGACTAATATCATCTGGTATGACATCCAAATAATCGATTATATTCACTTCAGGAACAGCGCACTCACTGATTCTCCCTGGATCATTAAGCCCAAAGAAAATGCAAAAAGCTGCAGAAATACAATAACATCAGTAGTAATTATTATTCTAATAGCTCTCCAAATCGTCAAACCATTAGAATAATAATCTAGCTGAATAATCGATACAGATTCCTTCGAATTCCTTCGAAGATCCAATCATTTCTCGTGGTAAATTCCCAGCTTCGTTTTCCACTGAGATCATATCGTCTCGCCCATATTTCCCAGTTCTGAGCAACAACAAACACTAGATCTTCAATAATCTAACTACAAAACAATTATCTCCACTACTAAAGCCATCTTCAATATAAAAAACACCAATATTATTGCCACCTTCACCTCAAAATAACAACAATAATCGTAGTATCAGTAGCAGCAATATTCCAGCCAATGAAATCATCACAGCAACTACATCAAATCTACTTAAGCTTGTCAAATCCTGAAAGAAACACACAGACAGCTAGTAAACCCATTACAAGTCATTATCTCTCTTGATATCCATCAACTTCATTAATTTCTTTTTCTAAAAGACAACTCATTTCTACCATTTACATCAACAAAATCTTTTACATTTTTTATTTTGTGAATATAAATAACACAACAGCGCATTACTTCTCTCCATCCAACTCGTTTTTTATTTCATTCCTTCACTGCTTCTGTTTTTGTATGTGGTATGACATACTTAGATACTTCTTCTTGTTCTTTTTTGATTTCTTCTGGATTAGTCTTCTTTGCTGATATCTTGTAAAATACATTTTCTCCTTCTTTATATAGCACCTATCTAATAAGTCCACGTTCTGTTAGATGAGTGTCGAATAGCTTCTCTGATACACCAGCTCGTATGCGTGTAGCTGAGAAGATCACTAAATCAGGGAATTTATCTAAAAATTGCTTTAATGTGATGGCTAACGGTTCAATGGATTATGGCCAAAACATTATGTCAGCTCCGATGATAATATCGAATTTGACTGATGGATGAAGAGTCTCCAGGAAAGCCTATTAGGGAAAGACAAATGGAAAATGATTATTAGAGATATTTGTGAGTGAATAGATCATGAGAGAAAGTCATATTTTAGGGAAAACAAGTTTGCTTACTAAATTTCCCCAAGGAAATATTTCAGAGGTGACATTTTTGCGTTCTGCATAGTCAGTGTTAAGTTTCATGAGTTCACAGATGATCTCATTCCCATCAGTGATAATGACTGATTTAGCATATTACGCGCAGACTAGCCCAGATAAGCCAACTCCTGCACCTAATTCTAAAACAACTTTGTCCTAGAAGATATGTTTATTTTCAACGATGAATTCAGCTAGTTATTCAGCTGCACGCCAGACGATTTATCCTGTGAGATCATAGTCTGTCATGGCAGATTTAGATGCTTTGTAGGGTTGGATGCAGTCTTTGTATTTGAAGGAGCACTCTTCGTATTCACGGTTGACGAACATATCAGAATCGAAGAATTCTTCCATTTATGAAATATAAAGGAAGGAAAGAGGATATGTTAAAAATTAAAGGGGTTTGTGTGATGAATAACAAGCATAAAAGAGAGAAAACGAAAAAGAATAAGATTTTAAGAATTTTTGAGATGATAATTTAGTCTTTTTTGGGGGATAATGAGGGAGATAAATAGATCTCGATGAGATAAAGAGAGAAAGACACATTGAATTGGCCTCTTTTTTTTCAAACTAATTAAAAAACGAAATGCTCACATTAAACTCATAGGTTTAGATTTCTTTTGGTAAATTTGTAAATTTTAGTGGATTGATTTTGAGATATTCGAGCGCGGAGTTTAAAGGATTCGCGCCTGACTGACCAAAAAATAGGATTAAGTAATTTGTATTAAAGCAATAAGAACAGCTAATAATACGCAAGTATGGGACCAAAGCGCTTATAATTAGAGGAACCAGCAGCATCGACAAGGTCATCAAGGAGAGGATCACTTCCTATGGCTGATGTTGATGTTGTAGTTAAGAAAAAATAATCCAAAAGTAAAGATTAAAAGATTAAAAACGTTGAACAAGAAGAAGAATAGGATAAGAAGAAGGTTTCTAAGAGAAATGCTAGTAAAAACAGAGAGGAAATTGAGGAAGTGTTAGGAAGAGGGAGAAGGAATGCAAGTGGGAAAAGAATGGATGAAGAGAAAAAGGAGAGGAAGAAAGTTAAAGAAGAAGTGGAAATTGTTAGTGGAAGAAAAGGAAGTAAAAAGACTAGAGAGATAGAAGAGGAACAGAAGGGGAAGAAGAAATAATAGGTGAAGGAGGAGATAGTCATAGTTGAGAAGAAAGCAACTAGGAATCAGAAAGATTAGCATAAATAAGAGGAAAAGAATGAGAGTTTAGTAGTTAAGAAAAGCAGAAGAAGTAGTGGTATTTCAATTGACACAACTCCAGTGAAGGGGGAGAAGAAAGAGAAGAAGAAGGAAAAGAAGGGTTTGTAAGAAATTGAAGTAAAGCAAGAAGAGGAAGAAATTAAAGTGAAATCAAAGGGATCTAAGAAAGCAGTCATTGAGGAGATAACAAATAAGGAAACTACAAAGGATTCAAGGAAATCGAGAAAACGAAACACTGAAAAGGAAGAAGAATAAGAAAAAATATCTGTGAAAAAACAAGATAAATCAGTAGAAACAAAGTAGAAAACTGCTAAAAGTAAGGTATCATAAGATAATATTGCAGAAACTAAGCAAAACAACAAAGACAAGAAGAAAGATAGTAAATTAACAGATAAGGGGTAGAAAAATTCTTCTGGTAAAGTAGCTGAGAAACAATAGGAAAAGAAACTACCTGAGACTACAGCAAAATCTGACAGTCTCTCCAAGTAGCCTCTTCCAGCAAAGCCAAAAAGGAAAATAGAGATTGTCATAACGAATGAAGCTGAGAATGAGTTATCCACGAAGCAACAAAAGAAACGCAAGGATTTTGTCGCTTCTGAGCCAAAGGAGTTCAAAGAAGTTTTTTTTTTGAATCCAGAGTTGATCAAGAAATAAGAGCAAGCATTTGAAGAAGCAATGAAGAACTAAAAGTTAGAAATTCTAGGGAAAGTTGCAGTTTAAAAATAGAAATAATAACAAAAGAAAACATAGGAATAAGTAAAAGTTAAGGAATAAGTAGATGATGATGTTGATAATGATGATGATGATAATGAAAATGATGATGATGAACAGGAGGATAATGAAAATGATATGGTAATAAATATTTCTGTGAGTGAAAAAGAAGAAGAAGAAGAAGAAGAAGAAGAGGAAGAAGAAGAGGAAGAAGAGGAAGAAGAAGAAAATGAAGATGAAGAATTAGACTAGGAAAGGGAGGAATTAAGATCGGAGAAGAATAAAAAAAGTTCTGCAGTTGTGCCATTCAAAAAAGGCATAGATTTAAATTTGTTTTTTGTTAAGAAACAAAAGAATTCTAAAATAAGTAATGATAGTGATAGTAATAGTAATAAAAATACTTAACAAGCAGAAAGCTAAAAAGATAGCACATAGGTGAATGATTAAGTAATTTAAGAAAAACCTAAAAGAGGTAGAAAGAAAAAGAGTATTAGTAGCAATGAAATACAAAGTGATCGTAGAATGCAATCTAAAAAGGACAAATAAACTAAATATATCGAGAATGCATAACCCGATTCAAGTGAAGATGAAGGTGGTGATGATGATAACAACAACAATGAAACAAAAGCGAATACATAGTAGTAGTAACTCACTGTGAATTCGAAGTCAAAACATTTTAGAATTAATTCAAAAGGTAGAATTAAGAAACAACCGAAAAATTAAGGATAGCTAGATGAGAATGGGTTGCTGAGTACACTAAATATTGAAGCTGTTAGGACTGATTTTGATGAAGCAATTGAGACACTTTAGGAATATTCGCTGCCTTCGGAGATACCTTGTAGAGAAGCTGAGAAGAAGGAAATATTAGATTTTTTAACGGAAGGATTAGACAACAACGGATCATCGAATTGTCTATGTAAAATCAAATAATTATTCTCTCAATTGTGTGTTTGGTTTAATTTGTTTGCTGCTACTTTCCCTTAATCATTTTGATATTGATTTTCTTAGATATCTCTGGTGTACCTGGAATTGGCAAAACGGCTAGTTTTCTGGAAGTTGTCACGAAGTTACAGAAAGATCGAGAAGATGATTTTTAATTCATCAGCGTGAATGCTATGAAACTAAGTAATCCAGAGAGTCTCTACAATGTGCTGACGAAAGAAATAGCTTAAATCAACCCTAGCTCCAAGAATCAAGCATGTTTGATTCTCAGTAATGAATACTTTTTTAACTTTCAAGATTTTAGGAAGAATTTTTATAAATTGTTTGTTTTTTTGTTCTGTAGATGAATTGTTTACACGAGGGAAACTTCCCAAGAAATATCAAGACAAGCATGAAGGATAACTCAAGAAATAGAATATGTAAGAACTTAAATATCTTAAATAAACAAGAGAAAAATATTACTATGACTACTTCTTTTTTTATTTATTAATTCCATTTCTTTTTCCTTTTTTTAGAATTATCCTCCTTGATGAGTTAGATTACTTAGTAACATCTGATTAAGAAGTGCTTTACAATCTCATGGAGTGGCCTCATCACAGGGAATCACGATTAACTATCGTTGGTATAGCTAACACAATGAATCTCCCTGAGTAGTTGATGTAGAAAATCAAAAGTAGAATGGGTAGTCGTAGATTAGTTTTCAATTAATACAGTCATAAATAGATCTAAACCATCGTCCGTGCACGATTAGAGACAGTTTAGACCGTTTTTGAGCCATCTGCAGTGGATTTTGCTTGTAGGAAAATTGCTATTTCATCGTCTGATATTCGAAAGACACTTAAAGTTTTAAGAAAATCAGTTGAAATATGCTAGAAGGAATCTACAAATCTTGTTAAAATTTAGCATATCCAAGAAGCATACACATTGCTGTACTCATCGCCATCATTGAATGCGATTAAAAAACTAGGTTTTCATCATAAATTGCTAGTGTTGTCATTAGCTTTGGAGAATAAACATAGAGGACTACCAATCGCTTATTTATCAGAGGTAAAACATTGATTTTTGGGGATAATTATTAATCTAAACTATTGATTATAACCCCTTTAATCATGATTTATTCTAGAGTTTCGAGCGATATAGGGTGATGGCAAATAATCTTGGAAGTGCTTAGATCCTAGGATCGAGTGCGATAAATTTAGTTTTATCTTAGCTATGCAGTTTTGGATTGTTTTCTGTGAAGGAAAAGACACATTGTTCTAAAGAAGGATAATAGAGTTTAGATCCTAATAAAAGAAAACACACGAATGTCTTAGATGCGTTAGTCACATCGAATTTCACAGTAGATGATATCACGAATTCACTCAGGGAAGATGAAATTTATTTGAAGTTCTAATTCTAATTCTGAAGAAGAAAGAGAGAGATAAATAGGAGGGATTAGAGGAAGAGCAGAATGAAGAGAATAATTAGGTAGTTCGTTAATTATAGAATTGTTGTTTATGTAGAAAATTTATGGATTCTTGTTAAGAGAAAATATGAAAAAATTAAAACAAAAAGAAAAGATTGTTTTGAATATTTTTAGAATAGTGAATCCCAAAGGAAGCAAATTGTAAATAGGATCAGTTTTATGAGAATTGATTTAATCAAATCAAACTCGTCTTTAGATATTCATTATTTTTGTACACAGCTTGTCTACTAACAAATGATACCTTTAATTAAATTAAAAGTTTGTAGTTCATCAAGAAGAGGGGGTGATTATTAAGATCCGAGGTAATAATAATTCATTACTCTTTTGAAAGTTAATCTTGGAATATTTCCAAGTATTCCCACTAATTTATCGGACTTGAAAAAGCAAACAAAACAATAGCACAGATTTTTTTTTAAATTGTTTGTTCGACATTTTTCTTTAAGATAGATATTTACTGAGTCATTTTTCACATAAAAAAAAAGAGAATCTTTTAAAAGCTTAAAAAAAGAATTCAAAAGCTATTTTTCTCTCTTCCTTTACAGGTAGTTCAGAAAAACTAAATAATTTGTTTATTTAAACTGAAAGATCAATAGAAATGAGATCATAAAAATAGCAAATAAAGATAATTTTTTAATTAAATTTATCAGACTATTTGATGAATCTTGATGACTAATAATCATCATCTTAAAATAAGTCTTTCTCCTTAAAAAGTATTGATTCTATTCGATTTTCAAAAAACACTGGATTTTATTCAAGAAATATCAATATTATTTTTACATTCCTTTCCATACAGTATGGGAACGATCACACGACAGTCAAAGAATCTAAAGGATAATTCATTAACCAATTATTGTCACACTCTTGACAATAATAGCTAGATGCATAGCTGGCTATTCTTTGTGTTTTTTGTTAAATATTTTCCAATGAAAATCCTAGCATAAAGGCATACTAATTTAAAAGCAACATCTCATCTCAACACACTCACATTTGCACCACGTCATGTTTGAGGCTATTCTAGTTGAATCAATATGATATTTCGACGGAACATTCTCTTTTTCTTGAGATTTTAATTTCGATTTTAGAAGATTGTCAAGAGAAGTATAATTATTTTCAATATGAAGTTAGTATAAAAGTTTGTATTAGTTGAGGATTTTTCATCGTTTTAAATAGAAAATCGATCCTTTGACTTAACTTTATATTTATTTTGGTTAATCTAAAGAAACTAACAGAAATTAAGGAAAATATTACAGAAGAAATTAACTTCTAATAGAAGACAATTCTCTTACCCATCAAATTAGTCAATCTTGAATATTTTCATTTGAATTTGTGAAATTTTCAAGAATTTAGTCATGGGAAATAAATAAAGAAACAACACCATGAGGATTAACGTAACAAATGAAACGTTTCAAGTTCAATTAGTGAGCGTTTGTATGTGACGAGAGATAATCAAAGCTCAAATGAGTGTTGGCATTTAAAGATTAAAAATACCTCTATTTGTGTTGCTATTTTGAATCTTCTGAGTAAGCACAAGCGTTTAATAATAATAGATTCAATGAATTTCTTAAAAAAAAACCATTATTTTCTTGTAAATGTTGCATAATTTCCAAGAAGGTTATTTAATTTATTGATTCCTGATTCTAGATTTGTTTACTCTTATTCCCTTTAATCTACTCCAAAACCTTAAAAAAATAATAAAAATATCCAACAATAAAATCTCTCCCAACAATCTCATTTAATTCTTTGATTAAGTTACAACTGCATCCCCTCCCCAATGAATTCTAATTAATTTAAATCAACACTATACAT
>Ga0302285_10001084_pt1 | contig 14978 bp, 8 predicted proteins | sample III_Fen_E2_2_FD_200455 | JGI IMG/M metagenome (GOLD analysis project Ga0302285, IMG submission 200455) | Peat permafrost microbial communities from Stordalen Mire near Abisko, Sweden - III_Fen_E2_2 | ecosystem: Environmental > Terrestrial > Soil > Wetlands > Permafrost | place: Sweden: Abisko... | reverse complement strand
GTATGATTAATCAAACTTCTTGACATCTCCTTTGGTGAATATTACTTTTGAGCATACACTCTACAATAAGACTTCGGATGGAAAAACCAATAAGCACAAAGTATCATTGTCTAAATCTCAAATTTTTTTCAAATATTTTGATTATTTTTGTTTGCAAAAATCTTTCACAAATTAATCTTAAAAAATCCTACTAGCCTACCAAATAATTTCTTTTATTTATTTTTTCTCAAGAATGAAGTGCCTTTAGAGCCTTGCACTATTTAACACTTCCAGCCTTTCTTCTCAAATCAATTTAACTGGACAGAAGCTTTTATTAAAAACGAAATTAGTGATTACCTTTGTCTAAAGTAATTGGTTTTGAAATTCCAATTCCAATTAGTGTCTTTATAGATCTTAAAACACCCAGATTGATTTTTGTTTTTCATAGGCTAGGGGACACTTACAAAGTCGGAGGATAGTTTATCAACGATAACTTTTACTTTTTAAAATTTACCATGACTTAATGCTTCAACTCAACATCTTCTTCTAGACCTTGGAATCCTGTTTGTTAGAACGCATAAAACGCAGCGAACTAAGCTAGCGAAGATTCAAGAATAGTTTTCTTTTTCACAAACAACCTTATCAACCCTGAAAAACCTTCTAACCCTGTCAAAAACTTTCTGTAAAGTACTTTTTTCACTGTCCAGCCGTAGCATGTAAATTTCTAACATCAAAATCCACATTTCAAGGGATATATTTGGAACAGCATAAAATAGCTAATGATTTTTTTTTTGAAAAATAAGATGTACACTACAGCGAATATTCTCTTCAACTTGCAAAGCATCAACACGGATGGTAGTGTCATGCCATATTCTGATATAAACTCTCAAGATTATATTGTCTATGATCAAAATGACTTTTAGCAATCTTATGCTGTAGGAAATTACACAAATTACTGTGAGATTTTCTTTTAGAGAAGTCTTTACACAACTAAAATCGACAGAAGATTCACAAAAATTGATGAAGTGATTAGCTACATGGGAGGATTTTGTCAGATATTCATTCTTTTTTCCAGCATTATTGGTAAGTTTTAGCTGTTTGCTAGGGAGAATTTTGAATTTAAAAATAAAAAAAGAAGAATATTTTGATTTAACATTTTTATTGTATTTTTTTCTTCGCAAAAAAAAAACAGTTGGCTATTACAACGACTTCATTTACACGATTGAATTAGCGAACAGACTGTATAATTTCGAGTTCGACAGTTAAAATACTTTAGGAAAGAATTTTAAGAGAAAAAAGTCAGAAAAAAATAGCACTTCACAGATAGGAAACTAATAAATTCAAGTACTTATTTCAGATAAAAACATGAAAAAGTTAAAAGTTGATAAAAATATTGTGATCCCATTAAATAATCATCTGAATTCAACTCTTTCAGAATCTAAATAAAACGGGCCATCTTCACCTAAAACGAAGGAACTCTTTAATAAATAAAAAGAAAGTAACAGTAATACAATAACAAATTAAGAAAATTTTCCTCTTCATGATAAAAAAACAAGATAACTCTTTAAAGATCACTCTCTTGGTTTAATTACAGAAGTTAATAAATCTAAAAAAAACTCAAGTTCAAGGATAAATAACTGCAATGAGGCACTTCCAATTTAAAGAAATTTCACTACTCTTTTTGGATAGGCAAGTTCAAATACGTACTTTTGCAATTAAAAGATCTGGAAAGAAGATCTTTATTCATCTAAAGAGCTGGAGCTTAAGGGGAAATGCAATGGCTAAGAATTGAAAGGAATTGAATTGTAGATATTCTAGAAGCAATAAGTTAAGGAGAAAACGGTAGAATAAATCAAATCATAAAGATAAATATCTTAATCTCAAAAGCAATAATCTAGGGAAAAAAGTAGTTCAATGAATTGTAGCAAAGATCCTTAATAAAATCAAAAGAAATTAGAGTTACGCGAAGTTGAAATCCATCCAATGTTAGCTAAAATATCTCAGATTCAAGGATAGGGGATCAATTAAAATTAAGTTAATCATGATAATAAAAATAAATCATTGTAAAACCTAAACTTTAAGGAAAACTTAACTTAGAAAGAAGAACAGCCAAACCACAGCTATTTAATTGGTAAAATAGCTGAAAAGAATGCTTAATCTCCAAGCCATAAAATATCAAACTAAGGTCATTTTCTAACAAAAAACTTTCTCGATAAGGAATTAAAGAGTGTCCTTGATCAGCGAAACCATAAAATTCAACTAGGGTTTAAGTATCTAATGAATAAACTAACTTTTGGTAGATTCTTTCTTACTGAATAAGTTAAATTACTCAATGAAGCAGCTCGACTTGTGACAATGGATTTAGATATTTTCACAATCTTAGATAAACTTAAGGAAATGGAGAAATTCAAGAAATTACTGTTGTCATAGGAATAGCTGACACTCTTTAATTTCTTCCCAAAACCTATTATCAGCGTGAAAGGACAGAATAATCTCCTTTCACCAAATAACCTTAGATTTTAAGAAAACAACATAAATGATTAACCTTAAGCGAACAACTTAAGTAATCTGCCAATTTTTACCAAAAATAGAAACACCATTTTTAAGGCCGTAGCTGCATTCAAACTTGGTTGTATCAGAGAAAAACAACTATCAGGCTATGAGCAACTCTATTAATGTTATGAAAAACTACTTGAAGACGAAGATGCAGAGTTGAGAGTTTTATTTCACTTTTGTTTATTGTCTTATCTAGATTTTTTTTTATTTGAATTAGACCATAGAATAGTTCTCTAAATAAGAAACTCATCGATATGTTAGGATTGGAAATCTTAAAAATATTCCAAGCAACCAGGAAGTAAATTTCAATTAATCGAAAATACAATGAATATGTAATTGAAGGGAAAGAAAAAATAATTGTTTGTATTTTGTTAGAATGAAAATGAAATTCAGTGGGGAGAGTAACAAGAAGGCTTTATTGCTACTCAAGTAGGATTTATCAAAATAGGATAAATCATTATCTATTGAAGAGGATAAAATAAAGGAATAGAAATCACCTGTGTGTCAGGCAAATAAAAATACTCTCAGATAAAAGTTTCAAACAGATTTACCTTAAGTGTTAAATTATCAAAAAATTCCACAATGTTCAAGTGGCTAATATGAGAATGGACTGATACAAGCAACAGAAGAATAAACAAGACCACTTGATTCTCATTAAAATGAAGAAATCCTTATTTAATTTGATGATAATGAAGATTATCTAGATGTTTAAGGGAAAGAAGAAGAGGTGATACCAGACAAATGAAGGAAAATAGAGAGTTGAATATTTAATTTCAATACAGTGTTCAAATTAACCTTTGTAAAACAGTGTAAAATACAATTTAATATCATGTCCGTCTCATAGTTTAATTATAAAATCATATTATTTTAAACAACTTTCAAACATTAAGAAAATCTTTCTTTATTTAAGTAAATTACTATGATCCTCTATCAAATTAAGGAAACTTCTTCTAAAAAACTCTTACTCAAAAACAAAAATCTGATTAATTTGACAAGAACCTGTGTTTGTAATTAGTTCATTCTGATATTTTTGCTTAACTTTTTGATTTCGTATTATTTACTATTTTTTCTTAAATCAAAATGTAAAGTAAAGTAGTTAAGCAAAAAGGAATCTCCCAGACAGAAAAAAGTAACTAATTTGATCTTTCAATCTAATTAAAGCTAAAAATGTAGCAGATTAATTATTGTTTAATCAAGGAAAGATTAATAAAAATATCTTTTCCTTTTTTCTTTTATTTGTCAGAGATAATTAATAAGGGATTATTTTCGTATTTTTATTAGAAAGACAATAAGACATATTGCTCAAAAATACAATCAATTTTTTATGACTAACAAATTAGAATTAAGGGAATTGCTTATGTTGGTTAATCAAGCAATGTTGAAACCTTGCTTTCCTTCTTGAATTGAAGTTGTAAGCTTCTCCTTGAGAATCTCCTTTGAGTCGTACTCTGGGAGATCCAAAGACTTTGTGCAGGTATGTGCAACTGGTAGTTTATCTTTATTATCTACTTTAGCTATTTCTATGGTTAGGTTCTTGAATCCTCCAAATGGAACCTTGAATGATCCTGTTTTAGAGAGAAAAAAAGTAAATTAACATAAACTTGAAGTAATGCACAAAGTATCATTCTCTAAATTAGATGTTTACCAGTAACAAAGAAGAGGAATAGACTTCTTTGATCTTCATCGTATTCTTCCATGACTTCGAAGAACCACTGAATCACTTGAGATTCAGGGGAGTAGTCATAGTATCGTATGTACTTTCTCATGTCATCCACTTTTAAGTTATTTTTTGTTTTAAATTCAAATTATTTAAAAGATAAAAATTATTATCTTACCATCAATCTTCTTGACACCTGAGAGAATCAGTCCAAGTTCTTGTTCGTTCATGTACTAGAGCGAACGAAGAGGGAGGATTTCATAAAAACCATGAAGGAATGATTAAATTGGATTTTTGATTTCCTCAGTCATCTTGAAGTTAGAAATTGCCTTCACGTATTCCTTTTTGTTTTCTTGGATGACTTGAATGTTTCTACCATTTGGGATGAGATCAACAACATAGCTTGTGGATAATATCTCCCTGTGAATAGAGAATGTGAGGCTTAGATCTGTGACATCATTCTCAAGCACCCAATTTAGGTTGTTAGCCTCGTCAGGATCGATATCCTCTAAATCACTGATGTACAGAGGGAGATCTATGCAAAAAGAATTTCAAAAGAAAATTGATTTTTAAGTAGCGTTTGTTTGTGGTTACGTAAAATGTGTTTCAGGAAGGATTTGGTGAAATCAACTTCGAAATCTAATTTTTCAATAAGTCCTTTAGCAATTAGTCTGCCTGCATATCTGAAATGAGTCAGATGGTTTGGGACAAGGAAAGAATGAGGACTAGGTTGCAATGCGACGTTGTTTGAGGAGAGCTTAAATAATCCTTTTGCAGGATCAAGGATATCAGTTAAAGCTAGCACTATCCACTCACGAGTTAACCCACCTAAGTAATCATAAAGATAATATTAAATGAGTCAAAAATTCTTTTCATTTTTATAAAAAGAATGTATTTGTTGCATATTATTTTTATCTTTTTTTTCTTCTTTCAAACAATCTATCCTTACCTTAATCTATGCCATCTTCTCCTTCAAAAAGCACATCGAATTTCGATAACACAAACTACTCAGGGGAATAATTCATGAGATCTCCAAGAGAGGAGTACCATGTTTAATCTCTTTGACAGTTAATCAGCATCTTTCTTTAAGGATGTTTTATCTTCTTCTTAGCAATGAATTTAGCGAAAGCACTATGAAAAAAAAATAATAATAAAAGTTCACAAAATTTTTGATAGAAACAAAAAAGACTTACGCTGCTTGTGCCATTTTCTTTTCAGCATCTAATCTTCTCGAGGATTTAACATCGACGGCAATGATATTAGATATCTCAACCCATTTTTTTTTCGATTTTACATCGTAGCTGTTAATCAAATACTGGATGAGCTTCCCCATATCTCGTAGGATAAGATCGTAAACTTAGGTAAGCTCAATGCCCTACAGTTATTTGAGAATGGAATTATCAGAGTTAAGTGATGAAATTGTCCTAGTAATAGAAGCTCCTTCTATTATCGGTTCAGGTGCCTTTGTCATCAATTTAGATAACTAAGGGAATTACCCTTCGGAATCAGCTTCTCCTGTTCCATCTTCTTTTGTTAAGACTTCACATAATCTCTTTGCTTTCTCCTCAGGATACAGGAAATCAAACATCGAGAGGACACTTTTCAAGGGGTAGTCAAAGAAAGAGTATTCGGGGACAATCTAAAACACAAAGCAAAAGCATATTATTGAATTAATAATCTTAGCAATTAAGAGCATGAATAAAAGGAAAGTCTCATTCAAAAAAGAATTAACGTTGTGGAAATTAAAAAAAAGATTACGTAGCCCTAAAGTGACCAGGCGTAATTGATTGAGTGAATCATAAATTAGATTAAGTCTAAGAAGAATTTTAGGATTGCTTGGTCATCAGAGAGAATAGCGTTCCTTACATCTTAAATCATCCTCAATTAGACCTAATAGAAAGGAAAAAGAGAATATTTATTAGAGAAAAATAAGAATTGGATAAATTAGTTATTTTAAAAGCGCTTTTTTGCTATCAGAAAAATAAAAATTTACTTATTTTTTCTAGAAATTAAACCATTCCAAAGCAGACTCAGTGCCATCTTCTGCCTATCGAAGGTGATATTCTTCTAAAAGATGCTTTAGCTCTTCTTTCAAGGCGATCTAAAACAAATCCTAAAGATCCTTGATGCTCTTTTTAAACGCCTTCATTTCTTGAGAAAAGAACCCTCTGAATTATTCTAAGAACTCACTGAAATCAGCGTAATCTCCTTCATTTGCTTTGGGATCATTCAAATCTTCTAACTCCCCTGTTTGGATAATAACAATTCATTAGACTCCACTGATAACATGCTGTTTTGGGATAACAAAATAAAAAAAGAAGAATCTCCTTACTGTTTTGCTTGAAATGTGTTCTCTAGTGAATAAACGATGCTTGAATTCTCCTGAGTTCAGGATGCAGCTTTTTGACACTAATTTTGAGATAATTCTTAGCAAAATCGAGGTACACTGAGAATATCTTGCATTGTTCTGAAATCAGAGAATAGTTGCTTGATTGCTTTGGAAAAAGGATTATTTTATTCAATGAATTTAACATCAAAATAAAATATAATTAATTCTTTATTTATCTTACTGAAAGCCTTCTCTTCTTAAGAAGATCCATAGGAATATCGCTAGTGAGTGATTCACTCATTTCTTCAATATTCAACTCATTCCAAGGTCTGAGAAGCACAGGGTAGCGACTATCATAAAGAGCTTTGTTGTCTCCTTTGAATTGAACACGTTTAAAGAAGATCTTATTGAACTTTTCAAAAGGTTCGAGGATTATTTCCAGAGATGATTCTTTGTTCTAATAAACTGTCGCTTTGTCCGATAGATTCTTCTCAACTTGAATCCATTTTTGGACTACATTCACGAGATTATTCAAAGAAATCCTAAGACTACAAAAAAGCCAAAAAAGAGTCAGCACAAAATGTAATAAGAAACATACAATATCTACCCGTCTTTCTATCCCTTGAGAAGATTTCCTAGTCTAATATCTTTGAGCTAATCGAAAGGACGGAATGATACTGGGATAGTTTTGAGCTTAGACTTTTCTTCATTATTGCCAACTTTGATTTTGCACTCTTCAAGCGCTGCAAGAGGGTAATCTTGTAAACAATAAATCGATAAACATTGATTCTACGCTATTATTCTATGGAGAACTTCAACATAATTAGCAGCCTTCCAGTATTTCAAATCAACGTCAGGTCTGTACGAGACTGATTTATCAAAAACAGTGACAGGTGATTCAACCAAGGCATTCGAGTTATTCAGTGCAAGTGCTTCATTCGTTATTTTAGCTCTCCTGGGGAACACAAATAGAAGGAACGATATCAGATCAACTATTCTATGTGCATTGTAGGGATTAAGTGCGAAAGCGCAGAGAAGCTGAATTACTTGATCCGTCGATCTATTTGTATCTTTGTTCGTGTAGATATGCAATGCTTCGAATACTTTCAAAAGCAACTCGTCTTCGAACGTTGGAACCATCTCGAGAAGTAGATTCTTATGCTTGAGGATTCTGTCGATCGAGGAGTGCACAGGTAAATCATTTGTTAGCATGTCTTCTTCTAATTCCTAGGAGGTTATTTCTTCCTCCAACTCTTCAATCGTTATTTCTTTCTCTTTTTACCCACTTACTTGGATTTCCTGCTTCAATTTCAAGTTCTCAAAGCGATTACGGAGTTCATCTCGAATAGTCTACACCTAGTTAAAAAATTAGGAAAAAGATATTTAGCAAACTCTCATTCATATTTTTTTTCTCTCTTGTTACTTTCTTTTGAACAGCCGAAGGTGCTTGCTCTAAGAACTACGCATCCCATGAAACAGCTTGAACCCGCTGATCTTTCTCTTTCAAGTCACTGAAGAAGTCAATGATGTTCTATTGCAGGTATTGCTTTAAAGTCTCAGGAATCTCAGGAATATTCAATTTTTTATCATTAGGAGAACCATCTTCATTATTTTCATGGAGTTAATCCTTAGATTCCTCTTCGTTTTGTTCCCCTTCATCACTAGGTTTAGGATGCGACAAAGCAACCACGCCTTCTGAACTCTCCATCTAAGCATTGATCTTCTCCATAAACTTATCCAGCAGATCTTTTTCTCTTACCATGAGGAATTTGAGCTTTTCCAATAAGGAATGTTTTTTCTTACCTTCACGGAGCATTTCTTGTTTTTGCTCATTGCTCGCTGCGAAATATCTATTTTCATTTATGCCATACAATCTGAGGGCATTTGGAGGATATCCAAGGGTACTCAAATCAATTTAGCTATTTTTTTCTTCGTTTTACCCGAAATTCGCTGTATTTCCAGCATCCGCAGTTTATCTTTAAGTATCTTAAACTCTGCCTTAGAAACCTGAAAGAACTTATTGCATGAATCGTAAGGCATCTTGAATCATGGCTGTGTTGGTATTATTGTTGCCTGAATTGAGGACTACAATTCTGAAGCCGTTATTGCCATCTTGCTACATTGAATTTTACTATTAAGATAATGCTGGTTGGTTATTTTCAAGCTCCAAATCTTGATTCGAATTATTCACATCTAACGCACCATCTTACTGGTCTTCAGGTGGAAATACAACAGGTTATTACTATTCTTCTGAAGACAACTTTTACTATTAGTCTGGAGAATTTGTTTAGTTTTTCTTGCTGTTAATGCTATTGTAGACGATTGATTCAACAATTTAAAACTATGTTTTATCGGATGGTCTTGATTAATAAACAGCTTCCAGCAAAGAATAATCAACCTTATCAAATGGCAGTTACTTTCGGAGAATCACATAGAGATGACTCAGGCAGTAAATAAACGAAGCAGCATGCTCTGTTTTGGCAAAGAAATTAGGATACTTATTGTAGTAATCAAAAAGCTACTGCAGTCCACAATCAAATTAGTTAATATGTTCATAGGCCATCTCATCGAGTGATTCTATCACATTTAAATCTCTAAACAGCCCCTCAAATCCTATGGAATGTCAAATAAATCCAAAAAATATTCATAAAAATATGAAGACAATTAATAAATCGTTGTTTACCTTGATCTTCGGGTAGGAGTGGTTCTGACACATCAATAGTATCTAATCGTTTCATATTGGGGGACTCATTTGGATTCGAAATAGGGATGAAATATCGAATTTGCATGATTTCTGGTATGTTTTATTTCAAATTTGAACTGATGCTAGAATATGTTTCCAGTGGATTAAACGTAGAATTTTTCTCTAATTCTGCAGCTTTCTCTTTCTCAAAATACGAGAGCGCTTCTTTGTTAACATAATACGACAAATAATCAATAGCTTAATCGGCAGACACTTCAACCTTTCTTTCATTGAATATCTTCTATGGGAATAATTTAAGTGTAACAGTCGCTAAATCTAAGATGCCAATTTCAATTAGTTTAAACATTTCAGATGCATTTCCAGCTCGTTTGATGAGAACTGTTGTGATACTTAGAACTCTTTTCAGTTATTCATATGAGGTATATTTACTGTAATTCTAAAGTAAAGCTGTCAATGTTGATACCAACCCATAGAGTAAAGTATGACAACTCTCAATATTCATGAAATTCTTAGTTTCGATTATCTTTTTGAGATAACTTATATTCCTATCAACAATCACCCTGTAGTAATGCTAGCCACTGCCAATCACATTAGCAACCCTCTTTTTCTTCTTTTTTGGGATAACTTATTTCCCTTCCTCTCCTTCAGCTCCTCCATCTGCAGGTGGTTATTATGATTCCTCCGGTGCTTGCTCTTCTGCTTCTGCATCTTCTTAGTTATCTTCTCCTTCTGCAGGTTTCTTCTTATCCTCCAAATAAGTGTAATTTACCGATAGGAGTTTTTCAAGCAGCACAGTTGAGGAAAACTCTGTGACGGTCGACCCAAGGAAGAAGAAATCGATGAAAGGTACAATGTTAGCTTTCTTGAGTACAGCTATTTCTGGAAGACGGATCTTTCTGTCAAGAATATAAGGGATTGCCAATGGATATTTGTGGATAAGCATGCTGATTATTTTTGTGAAGAAAGGATACTCTACATAGAATATCTTGAAAATAGCTTTAGTTTAATCAGCTTGCTTCTCTTTGGCTTGATTGTATGAATCGTTGATCCTGTCTTCCAATAACTCAATTATCCTGTCAACTATGTGCCTTTGCTGCTAATTTAGCTTGACAATTTTAGAAGTCTAAATTCCTCCTATGCTCGCATCTCCTCGGAATCTTAACTTGCGAAGATCAGTTACTTTTTCTGCTTCACTTTCCTTAGCAGTATTCAATCGTCCTTCTTCAATCCCGTTTCCTCTATTACTCTACTCTTCTTGATTATTATCCTCTTATTCTACAGCTTCTCCGTCTCCATCTACATCGTTGTTGTTGACTTCTTGTCCATTTATCCTGATTACCATTTCAGCTCCTTCTTCTTCTTATTATTCTCTAGTTTGTTCAGGATATTCCTCTTAGTTTTGCTATCCTCCATCTCCTTCCTCTTAATTCTCATTTTCTTATTATTCTATTCCTTCTTACTCTTGTTAGTTTTCTGCTTCCTATCCATTGTTATTATTATTTCCTTCCATTTCCCCAATTGGTTCTTCATTGTTTTTCTCAGCTAAATCAGCTGCTGGTTCATTTTCATTCCCAGCAACCTAAGCAACTTCTCCTTCTTCCTTGTCTTATCCTTCTTCATTTTCTCCTTCTTTTTTGTCTTCTTCCTTGACATCAGCATCTTCATCTTTAATGATTTCCGGAAGAATCTCTTATTCAGGCTCCCAATCATCCTCAAACTCAATTTGCTCTTCAGGGAGACCTTCAAACAGCTACGACAGCACTTATCTTAAATTTCTGCCATGCTCAAGCATATCCCTTTTGATTATCTTCTTGTCATTCAATGAAGCAAGGTCAATGTATTTGGGGAATCTCTTTTATCCAGAATTGAAAATTGAATTCTTGATCCTTATCTCAATGCAACTCCTAACGAATCCTTCCTTTTAGAAAGTGAAAATCACTTCTAAGCATCTCATGAGTGGTGTCCATAAATAATTAGTGCTCTTATTCCCACTTATCCTAATCAAAAAATATACAATCATATTATTTTCAACTTCTTTAATTCCAGAGTAGTTTACCTATCTTGCAGAGTATCCTCATATGAGATAGACGTCAACCTAAATATTGCATCAGTTAACTCCTCAAGTTGTGTATCAATCGTAACTTAGACGTATTTAAGTTTTCCAAGAGCATACGATGCAAGACTTAGCAATAATCTAATAATTGCTAAAGGTGAGAATGTCTTGCTGTACTTGGAATACTCTTTGTACACAGGTGATTCGAGGAAATCTGCAATTTTATTCAGCGCAAAAGTGCTTTTCACAAGCAAAGCTTCGAATAAAGAGTCTTTAATAACAAAACAAATACAAATTTCAAACAATTTCCTAATTTAATAAAAAGGAATCTTTCAAAACAAAAGGTAATTTACTTTCTAGGGGTTCATTTTTGGATTTTGGATCTTCCTGCAGATAGAAACTCAGTTAAGTAATCCATATTGTGAATAGCTTCATTGAATTCGATAAATTAACTACAGCATACCGCAGTGTCTATGGGCTTACTCGAAGATTATCCAAATACACATCAAAGACTTTAATGTAGAACTAAATGATATTATTTCTACCATATTTCATGTGCTTCATTACCCAAGACTCATATTTGTTAATTACATCAATAATGAGGAATAACACAGTGCCAAGTAATGACCCTCGACTTGTTGATGGAGTATTCTAAACTTCTCTTTTTAGACCTTCTATGAAAAATCTGATTCCTTCTGGTAGTTATTCTAATTCCTTATCGATTTTCATGGATATGAATAAATCAGTTGCAGGGAAGAATTATGGTTAAAATGATGGCTCATATTGGGTAAATAACTCAATTGCCAAGTGTTGCAAAGAGGCCATTGCTATAGCGAGATTTGTTCTGTCGTTGTTGTTAGGCTGCAATTCAAGCATCAACGATCCTAGTTTCTATGATTCCTCCACTCCTAAAGTCAATCCTGATCTTTAGATTTTATTGAAAAAGAATTTGAATAAATTGTCGTGATTTGTATGAAAATAAGGAATAAAAATATTTTGATATTTTCTTGATAATGTACCTAGAAATTTCACCGAGAATTCGAGTGATATAATTAGCTAAGAAGACATTTGCTCCTTCAGGTAATCCTTTGAGAATCGAAATATTTGATAGTTCCAATCCAAATGATTCCTCGTATGTGTTCGACATGAAGAAATGTCTAATTTCAAGTGAATTCAAGAGGAATTAAATGCATTGTTCTTAAGCTGATTTTAGCTGAGATCCTTTGATTTATGTATCACTAATAAGATGTTTCAGCATCTCTGGATATTTTCCAGCTTGTGGAATTTCTTGACCGAAAAACAGGTTTTGCAAATTGAGCTATTATTAAAATACAATATGTTTTTAGAGAGTTCGAATGAAAAAGACAGAAACACAGCAGTTTAGCTGATTATGTTTTGTTAAATATTTACCTGCAAGGAAGCAGAAGAATTCCATATTCTGAACCACCAACGAAGGTAAACCATTGCTAAGATAAAGAACTAGTATTTCAGCCAGTTTTCTTTGTTCACGCTTGATTCTTCCTTCAGAATTTTGAGAGTGTCTAAGTTAATTTTGAATTTTCTCATAACAGAAATGATAGCTGAAGTTAGTTTCTGTAATTTCGAGTAATACAGTCCTTAATCGAAGCCTGTTTTGCTAGCGTTGAAATTCAAACTCTTTCTGATTTCTTGTTCGGCAACAACATTTACAGCTAGATCTCTCAAGGCATCTTAAATACTGTTGGTGTTGATTTCACCAGTAAAACACTCTTCCAGAAGTGATTTGGTTATTGGAAAATATAATTCTTCAATTATTTCTCTGTTCTCTTTATTTCGTTCTACGATCTTCAGAATTTACTGAGGAAGACCTAGTTAAAAAAGCAAAAAAAATCAATATGAAATATTGTAAAGAAAAGCAATATTTTGAATTGCAGAAAGAAAAAAAATTATTTTACAAATTAGATATTTCTCAATTCCTTTTTTAATGGAATGGAAGGCATCAACATCTCCAAGGAACACTCTTGTTATGATAAACTCATTTGTGCTGACCATTGCTTCATTTCCTTTGTAGAGAAACGCACTGTACAAGTAGATAAGAACAGCTTTTTTGACTTGTGGATTCTAAGATTCTTTTTCGAAGTTATTTTCAAAACATTTATTCATTTTAAAGAGATAGTATTCTATTTTTTGAGGCAATCTCAAGGAAACAAACAAAGGAAGAACATTCTTAACCTTTTGGACAAACTATCGAAGACTTTAACTAGAGATCAAAAGAGGGCTATTTGAGTTTAGTTTCACTTAGGTTTTAAATAGACCATATAAAGTACACAGCTATTTTGTCAACCGTAAGCTAATGACGTTGGGAAGATTGTAGTTGTTGACAAAGATACTGGCATTATCACCAATGCTGAGAGTGTTTCTCATAGCTAGATTGATGTTGTTTGTCATCCCATCGAATGGCAGGAACGATAAGGTATGAATGGAGGTTTCAAGGAGTTCTGCCATGAGTTCTAAAAACAAATGAATTATTGATATTTTTTCGCCATCATCATCGACAATTATTGGCTATTCCTTTGGTATTCCTACGAAGTAAAGTAGCAGGATCTTAAAGTCAATACTGCATGTATGCACAAATACTAAGGATTTTCTTATCAATTCTTTCAGATCCCTGTGAATCAACACTATTTATGCCTTTAATTAATCAGAAATAATATCAGATTCATGTTTGAAAAAAGGAATTTTGTGAAATATTTGCATAAAAAATATGAGCAATACCTTGGATAGGATGGAAAGAAGATTTTAGAAGAAAGAACACTGAAAATATTATGCCCTGTAGGCATGGACTGCACAAAGAGACTCAAAGAATGAGCGGACTTGATTATTTTTCTAGAAATTAGGGAATCTACTGATGAATTCGTTCTCCAAGGCTATGTCTTCCTTGATTAGTACTGCTTTTTCCTCAATATAACGAGAGAAATACTCGATTAAGGATTACTAAAATGTAGCAAAAGTATCATCAACGATATCTGATTTCAAAATAGACACTGCTTAAATTGATTCAGCTGTAGCTGCACGATTATCTTCTTAGATTGTTTGTTCCGCCTTTTGATCGGGGCTAAGATTCGCATAGCAAAATCTAGCATAGTTGATCTTCTCGAGTAAAGGAGCTTTATCGAGTTGATCATGAAACTTTTTGACAAACCCATTGAGAACAGAGTTAGCTGGAGAAAAAGGTTAAAGAGTCAGATTGTTTTCTTAAATGTATTGAGCGACGATTTCAGCTACCTAAGCAAATCTTTCGGTATCTCCGGAGATCAAAAATGTTCTTGCAAGGCTGTCGCAGTGGAAGTAAATGAAATTAGCTGGGATCTATCTGATTTGGCTTGTCTTAGCAGCTTAATAGCAGTCATCGAAAAAAGTAGTTTGTGAAACAAAGTCCTTTATTTCATTTTTGAATTATCCATTCTAGAGTAGCAGACGATAATTCTAGAAACTGAGATAAGAAAGAGCAGTTAAAGTTGAGTTTGGTATGTTCTGCTATTAGTGAAGTTTGCTTAGCGCCTTATAAAGGTTCTTTAACGATTGTATGAATGGCTCTGCTTCTTTTTCTAGGAGTTTAGCATTTGTTTCCAAGAAATTAGAAACCCAAAGATTCAGATAAACTAACTCTACAATTTTAAATGGATCTTTCTTTTGGGTTGTTTCTTTCTCATCTTTAGGG
>Ga0302285_10001083_pt1 | contig 15013 bp, 7 predicted proteins | sample III_Fen_E2_2_FD_200455 | JGI IMG/M metagenome (GOLD analysis project Ga0302285, IMG submission 200455) | Peat permafrost microbial communities from Stordalen Mire near Abisko, Sweden - III_Fen_E2_2 | ecosystem: Environmental > Terrestrial > Soil > Wetlands > Permafrost | place: Sweden: Abisko... | reverse complement strand
AGAACTACTAATGAACATTCAGATGCGTTCTTTCCTTGCAAATCCTCAGATGAATGTTCATTAGTAGTTCTGCTCTATTAAACATAAACCAATCAAGGTTTAAAATTAACAAGTTGCTTAGTTGGGAACAAATTGGAATTTTATTCGGCATTCTGCTGATCGGCTTAAGATCTCTATTATTTTTTTCCAAATCAAGTTAACTTCACAACAACTTAAAATGCTTTTTTTTTAAAAAATGAATAATTCGATTAAAACAAGAAGTAAATAAATATCTTTTTTGGTTTAGGATATCGAACTAAATAATTCAACCCAAGATTAACCATAGTATTATGCCACCTCTCTCTCTCTCTCTCTCAGCAGAAAACAAAATTGTTTATTTTTCTTCGAGTAATTTCTGGTCATAACTCATTTATCGTAATGTGCACATTAGTTCGTTCCCAATGGCAGGACATTTAAGGATTATTTAATACAAAATCGTTGTTTTTATTTCCCTTAATTCTTCAATCCATTGTCCCTTCCCTATCTTCCAATGAATTTCTATTGCAAAAATACCATACTTTTCTTAACTTATTTTAAAAAAACACTTACAAAAAAAACATAGCAGCTAACTAAAATTAACAATTATCCCTTTTTTTAATTACTGGGAAGCATCTCTATGGGCTAATCAAAAACGAGCGCACTCATAGATTTCATACATATCGAAAGATTTGACTTTAATGCAGGATTCTGAGCTGTGGGGAGAGTGTTCTCTTCTTTTCCTTGGGGAGGGCTATGGTGAAGGAAGGTTAGAAAGTGCTTATTGAATTTTATTTAGATAGTGATTCACTCTTTTATGAGCGAAATTTAGTAGTGATGGATGTAGTATCGTTTGTTGTTGTAAAGCGTGACTGCGGATCAACGCAAGTAATGTAGGTTTATTTGCTTTGAAAACAGATTGACTTGTGAATGTGTTTTACATTTGCTGCTCTAGAGCTAAAATGAGCGATTAAACTTACGACAATTCTTCATTGACTGGAACCTTCAGTGATGATAACAGATTCTACAACCCAGAAATCGCATAGGACTATATTCCAAATTCGAATTTCTTCGTATTGGAGAACAGCAACTCCAAGAAAGTTGCCCTAGCTAGTTCAATATTTTATTTCGCTATGTTTGTGTCACTGTTCGATTCCTCTGTTCTCAGCTGATTGTTGAGGATCTCGTATTTCTGTGTTTTAAAAAGTAAGGATTTTGTTTCACCCACTTCAGCTAAAGGATAGCTTAGAGTGATACTAGCAAAAAGAGAATCATCACTGGAGATTACTTCGGCATTGCTCAATCTAATCGAAATCTCTTTGGTTTGCTCATATTGCAAAGCTCCTACTTGAATAGTAATAGTTTTATTTTCTGAGCTCAACTCACTAGGGAATAATTAACTCACTCCATTCTATCCAAGAACGCAAATATTTTTCTCTTTATTGAATTGAACAGCTACATTGAGCTTGGGTGTGAACTACGTCAGGATATTTGAGACTAAAGGTGCTAGATAAAGCTGAGGGTTTTCAATGTTTTCAATGTGAGATAATTACCCACCGAATTCTTTAGCAATTTCAAGGAAAAAATATGAATCGGGTGTCTTAGAGATTGTCACTGCATGGATAGATAATGTGTCCTTGATGGCGGATTGAGCATCAACGAGGTTTCGGATTTTCCTCACTTGACCTTCATTTAAAGCCCATTTATCTTCATCTTTTTTAGTTTCTCGTTGATCGGAAATAATCACAATCGTTGGGAGAACTGGAAACGCTGAAGATCTAATAGATTCATTGAGAAGGCTTACTGCAGTGTCAAGACTCTCGAGTAGTCTGTTAGCATTACAAGTTCTGAAATCATCTAAAAACATATTGACTTGCATTTTTCCTTCTTCAGTCGTGTTCACTGGTTTCAAAATGCTGGGTTTTTTCTCATTGTTGGATACCACAAATGCTACTTGATCGTTGCTGGAAAGTGGACACAGAAGGGAGTTCAAAGAGATAGCTAGAGTCTACTCGAATGTCTTGCCTTCTAAGCCTTCAGAAGGTTTAGCGTTCTCCCAGACTAATCTGTCGGAGATGTCCAAAACAAAGCAAATACTCACACTGGAGCGCTTCACGCAAGGAGGAGGACGCACATGCAGTTGAAATATTCCAGAGCCGCAAAGATGAGCGCCAAGCTCAACACTTTAGTCTGCTTATTAAGATACTGGAGGGTCTTATTTGAAATTCATGTTAAAATTCCTGTTTTTTTATTTGCTTAAAATCTGAAAATAAATTGCACAAAGTAAGAAATGTTTTCACAAGAGATTCTTTTTCAAATTGGCTGTCTTATCTCTTCTGATTTAATAGCCAATCCCCCGATAGATTACTATTATTTATTTGAAAATTGCTTTGCCAAAACCTAATATGATTGATTCATCCCAGCCGAAAAATAAAAAAAAATAGTTTCTATTCCCGAAATTCTCAACACTAAATTGAATGTGTTTTACACTCCCTCGGCTCTCCTCTTATCTTGATTTATGTAATCGTCTTCATAAATGTCTTGAAAACTCAAAAAGAACACTTATGTGTGTGTTTTTTTTTCAATTTCTCATAATTTTCCTTAAACTTTCTATGAATTCTATCAGCACGTTTATTCAATATATTTTCTTAGCGTTTATTCTCATATTTTTAGTCTCCCCTCTTATCTTAACTTACTTTTCCCTCCATTTTATATTAGATTCTAAGCAATATTTTTCCAACAAATCTCTATTTCACAAATATAAATTTATTATATATCCTTTGAGATTTTTTCTGATCAGATCAAGATATGTCAGTCTACTTGAGAGATAGAAGGCTGAATATGCAATATTTCCAGTTTCTCCCCGATCAGTGAAAGGGAAAGACAAGATAATTTTATATATAGATTAATGTGGAATCAAATTATATTTTAACTTACAGAACAGGAGCATTACAGTCTGTAGAGACAAAGATGTTTCTGAGAAATAGCAGCTGTTTTTAAACGCTGAAAGAGTCTTTGATTTTTGAAATTTTAGAATTTAAATGTCTTCTCCCTAAGAAGTTATTTGGTATTCTATTATTTATTTGTATGATTCCTGTAAGGGAAGGATTTATTTAATAAAGCTAGTAAACTTTAAAGAAAAACACATTTAATTGTGTATTCTAGAGGAAAAATCTAAGTTAGAATGGATTTGATGATAAAAATCATATGGAAATGCCAGCAAAAAAAATATGTCAAATAGACCCTTATTTGGATAATGTTGTTAAAATCAAAAAATAGAATTTTTCATTGATCAAAGAAGGAAATTATTTGGGTGACATTTGTAGTTAAATGCTTGAAAACGAATAATCTAAGAGTTATAATTAAGAAATATGAATATGTCAGTGTGATTTGAAGAGAGCATAAGTTGTTTGATTAAAGGACTCATGGATGAGGAGAGGAGTGCATAGGGCTCATAAGAGAAATCGATGTTAGATCCTTAATTAAAGAAGTTTATTAGCAAAGTGTTAGAAGTATTGACTGTCTTGCGGTTGCTTTGTTGTTTTAGAATACATTTAATTAAGCTATGTATTTCTCTTCAACAACAACAACAGCTTTTCTAATTAGTTGCTTCTTGAAAAATGTCAAACTTTTAATTTTTTATTGTTTTCCCATCCCAACAAGGATTTAAATTGATATCTAGGTATATAAAACTACGCCAAAAAATGAGTATTTTTGTTTTCTTCTTCTCAATTTCATTTAATTTTTTTATTCAATAATACATTTTTCTTTTGTATCTTCTTTAACTTTCAATTTATGATTAGGTATTCTCTATTATGAATTTCCTGATTATTTTTGAAAGATCAACCAAAAATAAATAAGTAAAAGTCCATTTTAAACTCTCAAACAACTCAGCTGTATCTTCTCTTCTAACAATTTAGTAATCAAATCCCAGATCACACAAAATGAATTAATTTCAAGTCAAAAAATCCCTCGTTTTTCTTGCAAGAATATTACAGTTTCTATTTGTTAACTCACCCTTTAAAGAAGACACTCTTTTAAAGGATGCCTCCTCGAATTTATTAACTTAAATATAATAAATTTACAACAACTTCCTTTCTTTTTGTTCCTCCTTTGAACTCCCTGTGCCCCCTGATATAATTCTCTAACTAAAAAGAACATGAACAACGACAGAAATATCTTTCTATGAAGAGGGATGAATACATCTATTCATTGCTGAATTTATTTCTCCCCTGGGAGTGATTTTATTAATACAGCCTTCAGTACTGATCTGCAACTTTCTCTGCGACTGATTGCAGCTTGAACTGTAGGTTAATCTGACAAACAAAAACAAGATTTCTAATTAAAGCCTTGGATTTTGGTGTCCCTCAAAATAACAAGCACAAATTCAAATTGGAGAAAAAATAGCTCCAAAAATATTCTTTAATTTCTCTTCATCTATTGATATTTTTATTTACAGTGTCGAACTCTAATTTCTCGAGTATCTGGTAGTAGGCATTAAGAGAGGAGTGCAGCGTGTTGTTCGCTGGTTGTGGTTAGTCTTTTTATGGATTGATCTCATTAATTAGCTAACTCACGTTCTTCTCGATTTACGTTAAACCATAATCGATCCCCTAGATTTTCTCACCAATTGGATTCTAAAATGCATTTGCCTCATTGTCACCTTGGAGTTCTAATTGCTTCGTCAGCTTCGAGCGGATTATGTCCAAATGCGACTCAATCTGAGACTACAAAGGTTGAAGAAAAAGATAAGTCAAAGAACTTCCCAGAAGAAGAAAAAAACAGCAAAAAGCAAATATTTCACTCTTCACAAGTTATTTTACTTGATATTATTCGATGTTGTTGACTTCAATGTTGATTTATTCAAATTATCCATTGAGTCCTTGCGAAATTGATGCTATATTATCGTAATACTTGTAGCATTATTCGATTTGTTAGATACTCTCCCCCAAGGATGTGTACGTCTGAAGGAGATTATCAGATTGATTTTGAATCTTTCTTTTCCATTTCTGTACGAGTGGGTTAAGCTTCTCGTTGCCTATCAAGGGTAAAAGGTTAGAATAAATGAGAAAGAGAGAAAATGAAATAATTGGATTTGTGTCTATGCTTTGTTGAGTTATGTATTGTATTACCTAGCGATACATCATTAGCACCAAGACTCATCTATCCAGCTGATGCACCTCCTGAGATTGGTTGTGTTTATTGTTGTTAAGTTTAAGGCTATTATTATTATGTCTGTTATGTTTGTTATTACTATTATGGCTATTATTATCCTTATTGTTGTTGCTATTATTGACCTAAAGGATTATTCAAAGTGTTAGTTTATCCACCTGTGAACAACGACCCTTACTATTGTGGCTATGTTGGCGCGAAAAGGGAACCTCCTACTGGCTTTGGTTACTGTTATTGTTGATTAGCATTCTGTGTATTAGTATTATTAGTATTCCCAAACAGATTTTGTTATGGACCTCCTCCTAAAAGATTTGGAGTATTGTTGGTATTGTTGTTAAAGAGTCCTCCAGCAGGCGTAGTTGAATTAGTATTCCCGAATAGGCCACCACCCAGAGTAGGAGTATTTGGCTTATTTCCAAAGAGTGATCCTTGCGGGGCAGGGTTATTGAAAATACTCATTTGGCTAGTCTTTGCAGATCAAGAATTGTTTTAAGTTTTTTGGACTGAAAAAAAGAAGTAAAATTAGAAAATTAATTTAAGCGCTAAGATTGAACTTTGAGAGAGTTTATGTGTTTGCTTAGCTTTGATTGAGAGTTCTAAGCATTCGCTACAAATTGTCCTTAGATGGGGTTCAGTATTTATTCAATTTAGCAGCTTCAATAAGTTAATTACAAGGGAGGAAATGAAGAATTTAATTCAGAATATGTGTCTCCTTGAATTATTTATTACCTCCAGTTTTTATTTGTTTATTCGTTGATGAAATCGAATGAAGAAGATATGATTGTTTGTTTTTCATTATTTTGCGTTTGCTATTCCTAAATAGTTAATTCTTCTTTGAAAAAGAAGAAAAGAATGCCAGAATAATTATAAGGCAGCTCAATTCTTCTTTTTAGGTTAGCTCAGCACTTCTTTTTTCTCCTATTTTATAAAATTAACAGGATGTAATATCGTTTCGATTATTGAACAAAATTTGAGATTCTTAAGATCATAAAATCATACAAATATCTGTAAATAATGCTCAGTTACCTAAGGATAATGCAATTCAACTCCTATTACAACTTGAACTATTAAGACTTTGCACAATCAATTAATTTATATTTTTTTGAGTTTAGCTGATGGATTTTGTGTAGTGCTAGGCAGTGTGAAATGGATCCACAGCTGCAATAAATAGCAGTTGTTGTGTTAATAATGTAAATATTCTCCAAATATGTTCATAATAACAGAGTTTCAAAGCAAACGTAAAAACATAAACCACTTTTACACAAACCCAAAGATATTTTTTACACCAAATAAAAAAGAATAAGTAAAGATATGTTTGGCTGAATTGCTCAAAGAGTTTTCAAAAAAAGATTGAAAAATAATTCTATTTGATTATTGATATGCTTTAGAGCTAGCTGGACTCCACATCCTATCCCCCCAGAGTTCCGTAATTTGTGAAGAAGTAATATCAAGATATTATTATTGCTTTTATTATTTGATTGAAATAAAATAATTCAAAGAAGCTGCTAAGTTTAAATTATTTCAAGGAAATACACCTCAAAGCAAGTAAAAGAGACATTGTTCATTTGAGCAGTCACTAGAGGAACACATCAAACAATCAAATCAAAAGAATCAACAAAACAACTATCTTTTATTCGCCTTATGGATCAAAAACTTGTTGCAGACATTCTCCAAGCTGAAATCTAAGTCGGCAAGAAGATCAAACTAAATCAAGATAATCTAAAAAAATTCAGTGAATTTAACCCTGAATAGGCTTTCGATTAGCTCAAGAGATCCTCTGTTGGTAGCAGCAACAACAGCCTTGCAGGCAGTATTCCAGGAATCACCTCAAAAGGAGTCATCGACGTTGAGCGATTAGTCTTGTTATACAAATAACAAGATGAAAGTGTCACTCCAATTGAATTGCAGTCTATCATAGCTAGATACTCCTCCTCTGCTGAGCAAGGGTTGGATTACGATGCGTTCCTGAAAATGGTTGGACAGAATTTAACTGATACAAAAAGAAAAAATCCAATTTTTGAAACTAACAATCTCCAAAACAGCAAAGCAGACAAGCCATTATCTGAAAGAGTCATGAACGCGCTATCGAGCATATTCCTTCTAGAATTAGATCTCTTGAAATTCACTGAATAATATAAGGTAAAGATGTTTATTTAGAGTGAAGGGCAGTGCTGATATTACTGAAACATTTCACTTTGTTTTCTGTTAATTTATTGATTATTTATTCCTCTTTGTAATACTGTTTTCAGGTGAGTTTGAAGAACACATTTAGCTACGATCCAATGAATTTCTTTAATTCAATCAACTTCAACAACTCAGCTACGTTGAACTTCGAGTAGCTCTAGCAGTTCTTCAGGAGAAATGGCTAAGAGATCTCTAGAGAAGACTATTAGGTTCTAATTATCAGAATCAAGAGAAGCAAGCAGCTAAACAGCAACGACTATGATTAATTCATTTCGTAACAAGAGTTCATTTAGCTAACAGTACCTCATTTGCCATACAGCAGTAAGGTATCAGCAGCTGCGTTAAATGCAAGCAAAGCAAGTATTTAAGGATAACAAGTATAACAGCAATAGACATCTACTTAAGTGAAACAAAATGAGAAATCAGTGAAATTCCAGTTAGATGGAGAGAATAATGTCAATAATAATAATAATGTTATTACGAATTCAGTGACTGTCAAAGATTAGAGTGGTGTGCTTTACATTCCACCTGCCAATACCAATATCTAACAACAGTAGTAGTTAAAATAAACATCTGATCCACTCTTTGTGAATTCTTCATTGAATAATAATACATCTAAGAATGTCTTGTATGGAGGTTAAATAAGTACTTAGAATCAAAATATTCAGTAAGTACAGTACCAGTAGCAATTCTAACAACAACAATAGCAACCACAATAACAACAGCAGTAATTCTAACAACAAAAACAACAACAACAACCACCATCTTAGCAAGTTTATATTGCCCCATAGACATCTGTTTAAAACACAGCATTCTTTTAATAACAGTAACCACAAAGCATGTATGCACTTCCTTAGTACGTTATCATCCAAGATCAACAGACACTTCAACAACAGCAACCACAACAGCCACCTTAATAAACCAGCAATGTTTTCCCTTAAGTAGTAAATGAAAATGCTGCAAACTTAAACAACAGCAGCAGAGCGAACTTAGCCTTAGAAGCTATGAATGACTTACTCAAAAGAGACAACGACCGACTCAAACAAGAGAACTTAGAGCTATAGTAGAAGGTGATTGAAAGAGAATAGCTTGAACAACGTGCCAAAGAAAAAGAATAATTGAGATCGGAAATAATACTAGAATAAAAGTAATTTCTTCAATAACAGTAATAGCAGGAACAGCTACAAAAACAGCAGCAACAACAGCCACAACAACAAATAGTGCTCTTGTAGAAGTAACAACCTCAACAGGTGTAAGTTATTACAGTACCACAACAATAATAGCCAGTGATTCCAGTTACTACTTAATCATTAGTCAACAAATATCTGCCGATTTAACCGCCATAACAAAATTCAGTGAGACTAAGTGAAATCAGATCTTCGTTGACTCCTGTTGGTCTCCCATAGTAATAGCAGCCATAACCTCAGCAGCTTCTCTAACCTTAAGTGATTAATTAAGGTACATTTGTGAATCCTCCACCTTTTGTTCCTGGAGTGATTTCTTAATTCCCTGGTAGCACCCTTCCATCTGCTATCAAGTAGTCACCAGTTGGTCCTGCTTCCCCTCCTTCTGCTTTAGCTAACACTTTAATGTTCACACCATAAAACACTCATTCCTAGTAGATCGCCAATCAACTGGCTCATTCGCAGTATTCTCCTCCAAATGCTCCACTCCCTGGATATATCCTGGAACCTAATCAAGTTCCTTCTTTCCTTGTTGGAGCCTAGTAATTCAACAACAGAGCTGGGTTAGCTAACTAATTATCTCCTTATACATAAGCTCACCATTACAATGCAACTTAAGCAGAACTGAGAGAAGCAATTCACAACTAATTCCCTACACCACAATAGTAGTTTGTTCAACAGCAGCAGTAGCAGCAGCAGGCTTAGTATCCATTCATTCCACGAGAATACGCATAACCAAACTCAGGGTTTTAATATCCTTAGCAATATCCTTATTGAGTAGGAGAGCCTATCATAGTTGTTTGACAGAGAAATAAATAAATTTTTTTATGTTTTGTTTTAAAATTTCTCGAATATTTTTGGAATAGTTTTCGGAATTTTGTTTATTCAGGGGATTTTAGTTTTATTGTATTTTTGGATTTATTACCCTCGGGGAAGAAAAGAGAGAGAGGAAGAAGAAGAAGAAATAATTAGTGGAAGTGGCTAAACTTGAGATGTGAAATATGTGAATTGAGCATGAGGTATTTGTTTCTGGGGGTTTTTAATAAACAAAAATAAAGAATCTCTTGGGATTTATCATGGATAAAATTTGGAAGGAAAATAGCAGTTAAGTTAGCTCAAATTGTAGGAATCATACAGATCATTATTTTACTCATAAAATCAATTTGTATTGGCATCTCTTCAAGGGTTAAAAGTTCAAAATTTAGAAGATAAAATACAAGTCGATCTGTTAAACTACTTACTCACACACATGCACAATAGGTTCTAAATGACAAAAAAATAACTAAAAATAGAAATAACAAAAATGAGACCAAACAGCATAAACAAACAATTCGTCCTTCTGCTTGAAAAAACTCAAAAACTCAACTTGGATGGCTGTTTCTCTTCAGCCCAACTGCCAACGGTTACCACTGTGCACTACTCGTATTATTGTTAGAATTATTCTATTATTGACTCTGACTTGCATTAGATAAATTTATGATCTATTATGGTGATAGTCTTCTTCCATGAATGCTGGTTAGTTTTTCCTTATTATTCTTAGCATTTTCACTTCCTTTCTTGTTGATATCTCGTAGCATAATATGCAGGATCAAAAAATGGAAAACCAAACACCCAAAGAACAATAGATTTTCTTCAAAGAACTCCAGAAGATTCTCGTAACTCCTAGAAATTGCACCCTAAGTTTATTGGGAAGCATTGAGATATCAATAACACGGAAACACAGATAAAGGAAAATGGAAATTGCTTACAAAGAACGAAGGCTATTGTTACTATGGGTGTGACGCTTTAAGTGATTATTGCAGTTTAGCTAGAGTTTGTTTTCTATGTTCTGCAGTTTCTAGAATTTATTATTCTTGGGATCCTGAATATTCCTGATTTCCAAGATAATCTGAGTCAGAATACGAATTCTACTGAGGATTGGGACAACTGAATTGATTTTGTTCTCTGATTTTTTATATAAAGTATTGTCTCAAAGGGAACACATATTCTTTGTCACTTTAACATGTGATTTAATTCCCCTGTAAGAACACCCGAAGTTCTTATTTCGTTAAGCCGCGACCGCTGTTGGATTTATACATGAAGGTTTCTACCATGTGGTGCTTTATTTCTAAGGAAAGAAAACAAAGAAACAGTCAGAAAAGATGAAAATTGTAGATTCTTTTTGGAGATCAATTTGGATTTCTGTGAATGAACTGTGGGGTTAAGTTCAAATCTGCCGAATCTTTTAAATCGCTGAATGGGGAGAAGCTGAGGGGGATTAATAAGTAAACTCTCTTTTTGAGGGAGTAATTAATGCAAAACAACCACACATAAACTGATTATGTCTTGATTTTAATCAGAAAAACCTCTTCCCTGAGTTTGAAATCAGTAAGGAAAAAACAAAAATAGATTTCTTTATGTTCTTAAACCTTTTCTTTTTCTTTCATTTCCCTCTTATTTTTCTTTCACTACTACCTTAGAACGTTCCTTCATATAGAATCAATGCATCCAGCTTAGCATAACCAACTACACTCTGGAAAGTCACATTCAAGTACGGCTCAACGTTCTTGTATGTTGAAATCACTGACCCTGTTGATTTATTCGTTAGTACGCTCTTGTGGAAATCCAACTCGATTATCTCATGATAAGGAATCTACTTCCCTCCTGCTTGCTGGTAGATGTCGAGGGCATTGACAACCACTTCCCCTTCGAGAAGTATGTTAAATTATCTACGACCAATTCCCATATCTGATATCTAATCAGAAAAATAGCCCAGAGATTAAAAGCGAAAAATCAAGGAATTGAGGAAAAATTTATAAGTACAAAAAAATGTGGATACCTCTGCGAAGATGAGAATCAATGAATAATCCCTGTCTGGTTTCATCGGGAGGATGTATGAAAAGGCTGTTTTATCGTAGACATAGCTTTTATGGATGCTCCAGTCATATTGCTCGTTGAAGATTGTCTTCCGAGGCTGGAATTTGACTTCATCTCTTCGAGATGTGGTGCCACCTTTTCTGTAAGTGTCCTGGATTTGGGATGAAAAGAATCAAAAATAAGAAATGCATGTTCGGATAGATGCAGTGGGTATGTTTTTATAGTAAATTGTAGAGTTTGATGAAGGAAACAAATCAAACTTTAAAAAGTGCTTTGAGTGAGAATATGTTTACTGGAATATATAAGATCCCATTTGCTTTGTCTGTGTATAATTTGTTTTCTCCGCAGCTTATTGCTAGTGCTTTGCTTTTGTCGGGTAAGAATCCATTTGCTTTTTGAGAGATCATACATACTGAAGAGATGAAAGCGATAATAAGAGACTTCAAGAAATGCATTTTCAGAGAATTGGAAAAGTGAATATGTGTTTGTTTTGTTTTTAAGCAAAAGGAGAATCAAACTATTGGGATTTCTTTCTGCATTTTGTTTGTTTGATTTTCTGCTAGGTTTTTTCGTAGTAAAAGCGTTTGGGAAGTTCGTTTTGATGATTAAGATAACAAAAAACTAATTTAATTTCCTTAGGATTTTGTTCTTCTTCTTCTTCAAATCCTCCCTTCCCCTGTGAACTTTTAATAATAATATCAAAAAATAGACTAATTTGTGAAGGCAGAAAGAGAAAGAAGAAAGGGGGGAATAGAGCATTTGTACTGTTAGTATTTTTTAAAATTGAGTGATTATGATGACTAAAGGATAGCAATTAAATTTAAGAATTGAACACAACAGGGATGGGAAAATAGGGAAAAAAAGAATAGTTAAAGAAAAGTAATTAATTTTAATTATTTAATAGCACTTTTCTTTTTGAAATTTCTATTTTTAGACAAAGATTATTAATCGATTGATTGTGGATAGGAGGTATTTGTTAATGCAATGAAAATACATGTAAATAAGCAAAAAAGTAATTATTTAAGTCTTTTGAAAGGCTTAAGGATAATTATTCATTGGGATATATTTCCTGAATATTTGAGTACATTTAATGCAATTTTTGCTTGAATATCTCCATTGTGATGGATGGAAAAATGAAAAAAAAGGAAAAAACCAAAGATTTTTTGTATTAATTACATAGGATAAAACTTTGCTGAGTTTCTTATTAAATAGTAAAATAAAAATACTTTCTTCTAGATAAAATCAGAAAAAGGAAGACTCTAGTCAATGTGATAAGATCTCTTTCCCCCACCCCTTGCTGTACTTTCAAATCAAAAGCAATAGGAAAAGCATTTTTTATCCTTCGTACTATTGATGAATATTCCTAGTCAGAAATAATATTTGGGTCTACTGGTATCAATGCTAATTCAAAAAGCAAAATATGAAAGAGAGCTTCCAGAAGACAGATAAAATCAAAAATAAATTAGCAAATTAATCGAACTTCAGCCAGAAAAAAAAGAAAAAATAATTTTATTTAGATCATCATAATGGGGATGCTATTTTCAAAGGCCTTAGAAAAACTCTTCAATAAAAAAGATGTTAGAATATTGATGCTCGGTCTGGATGCAGCAGGCAAGACGACTATCCTCTATCGACTCAAACTTGGTGAGGTCGTGCAGAGTGTGCCGACTATCGGGTTCAACGTAGAAAGTGTCTAATACAAAAAGATCAAATTCACTGTGTGGGATGTCGGTGGCTAAGATAAAATCAGACTCTTGTGGAGACACTACTTCCTAGGCACATAAGGTCTTATTTTCGTTGTTGACTCCACAGATAAAGAGAGGATTGAGATCGCGAAATAGGAACTGTAGAGATTGATATCTGAAGACGATCTCAAGGACGCAGCACTTTTAGTTTTCGCCAACAAGCAAGACCAATCTGTTATGAATGTGGCTGAGATTACAGAGAAACTTGGTCTGGCCAGTTTGAGAGGACATGAATGGTACATCCAAGGAACGTGTGCCCTCAGTGGAGAAGGTCTTTTTGAAGGGCTCGATTGGCTTTCAGATGTTATTTCGAAAAAGAAATGAGATATTTGAGCCTTTATTGAAATAGAATGAAAGAATTAGCAAGGCATTATGCAAAATTGTTTGGATAAAACAATGTTAGCATTTCCTATGAATATCCTTGAAAGAGATAAATCATCAGAATTACTCTCTAATTTAAAAAGAATAGGGGAATATGTGATTTTTATTATATTCTCGGTATTTATTTGTTTATCTACATATGGGAGGGGAAAAAACAAAAAAAATTGCTTTGAAAATGTACTATCACACAACCCTTTCGATTCAGTCATTTATTAAATAATTCTTCAAAAGAAAGATATATTCATTCAAATCTCTTTGTTTTCAAAATTCAACACTATTAAAACAATTTTAAAAGGAATAAACTGAAAAAATAATGAGATTGCTAGTTTTAGTTTGTTGATAGGAAAATCAAAAAAAAATACTTGAGAATAATGTCCTTAACTTATTTAATTAATTTTCAAAAATAGTAGCGAATCTTAAGTAGTTTAAACAAATTAATTCATATCGAAGGCCCAATCTTAAATCAAAAAAAGCATTTTGAAATTTTCAGTTAGAACTCAAATCAAATTCAGAAAATCAAAAACTTTTTTAATTAACAACGAGCGACACACAAAATACAAATGGATACACATAAAAGGAATATGAGCAATGAAAGATACTAGATAGACTCTCGAAAAAAAACTAGTTTTTCGCTCTAATCCCCAAGAGCTTAGGTTCGTATAGATATGTCTGCCTTTAGTTTTTGTACAATACCTTTTTCAGAGAATATCACTAGCAGGATAAAAGCTAGAAGAATAGTATCCAAATTGCTCACGCTGAAATGGATCGATTCAAGCTAAAACTAAGTAAGAAATTGTATGTTGTTGAATTAAAAACAAATTTGTTGATTTGAATAAATGTTGTTATTGAATTTGCGTTGATTGAAATGAATCAATATTAGCAAATACATGTTAAATACATGAAACAACTACAAAAAGATTACGAATAATATTGTTAAATCTCGTTAAAAGAAGAAGAAGAAGAAAAAAAAAAGGAAGAAGAAAAAATTATGAAATAATCAAATGAAAAAAATCAAATTAATTCCCCATTTGAAAAAGTTCAACTGAAAAAATCAGATTTAACTGACAAATTTAGGAGGAAAATACAAAGAAGATATTTTCATGGGATTTAAGTAAAAAAGAGCATGGAAAATGTAGAAATTTATTTATCAAATGCTTTCACTTGTATATATCAATGTGATTGCAGTAATGCTTGATTGGTATCAATGTAGAGGGTTATTATGGGAATACATCATTCTTGCTTTTGCGGGTGTTAAAAAGAAGTTAAGGGGGTTGAAAATGTTTGTTTTGATACACTAGTTTAGAGCTGTTATTAATATGCCATATTCTACCCCTCTAAGATTTCATTTATTTATCAGCAATCTAAGCTTCTAATCCAAACAAATACACTAAACCATGTTTTTTCTGTTTAAAATCCATCTTCATTATTCTTCGATTATTCAACTCATAACAAAATTGATATGACTTCCTTCTCTTC
>Ga0302285_10001082_pt1 | contig 15015 bp, 11 predicted proteins | sample III_Fen_E2_2_FD_200455 | JGI IMG/M metagenome (GOLD analysis project Ga0302285, IMG submission 200455) | Peat permafrost microbial communities from Stordalen Mire near Abisko, Sweden - III_Fen_E2_2 | ecosystem: Environmental > Terrestrial > Soil > Wetlands > Permafrost | place: Sweden: Abisko... | reverse complement strand
TATCAATCCTAGCAGGTAATATCCGTAGCATCCATTGGGAATGGAATCACCTCCTACTCTTCTGCCTAATAATTCCATTGAGAACAATCCTGTATCGAGCAGCAATGCGCGCTCTCCATCTAGGAAATAGTTTTTGAAAGGTAAGATAATTTCAAACACTCCATTCTTTGTTTTTTATCCGTTTTACCTTCATATTTATGGAGTTTTAAACAAACTAATGCGAATCTATATCGATTCATTTCTGATCTGCAGTGCTTGAGGACTTCGTAGACCTTGTAGTATTTGTTTTCAGTCAAAAAACACTCAGCCATATAGCATTCAGCTAATATTCCTCTCGTTTCTTCTCCATCTTGTTCCGCTAGTAACCTCTCAGCTAAGAAAACTGCATTCGACGCTAAATGATTCGCTAGATTATCTTCGATCTCAGCTATGAGCTATCTCACAAGCAGGGCATTCTAAGGCTGCTATTATTGCTATTAAGTTGAATTCTCTTCTTCCATATTTTTCTTTGTCTGACTACTGTATTGATTCTTCTTGAAATTTTGTTGCCACTTTATTTCGAAAATTAAAAAAATTCTGTTTGTTTTTCTTCTTCTTTTTTTTCAATCATTTGGCTAACCTACCTAACCTAACTAACTTCTTGTTCAAACAATCACTCAAGCCCCATAAGTCTAATATTAGCAAGCCCAAACCATCCAATGAATTCCTTAAGTTAAGAAAATACTAAAAATTCTTAGCATTTACTGTGTTCACAGTATGAATTAATATGAACTTAATAATTAATAAATAATAATTTAACTAATTGAGAAGACACCTCGCCTTGCATCATAAATCATATTTGTTAAGTGACTTTAACTAACCATTTGACCTTTAAGAAGATGTAAAAAAATATGAAAAAAATATGTCGTTAGTGAAAAACAAGGATAGAAAACTACTCAGTAAAGATAGTGTGAAAAATATCAAGTTTCAGCTAGTATTTGATAATATAAAACAATCATACAATGCAATTCGTAAGAAAAAGAGAAAGGAATCAATCTACTTATTGAAATCAACGAAAATAAGAAGAAGAAGCAGATACACAACTCACAACTCAAAAACAAAAAACAATGGGATGCATCAAGTCCTCCCTTCTCATTAAAAAAGCCTACAGGCATCAGACCTTAAAATAAATGGAAGATGTCAAACTTGCAAACTTAGCTTACAGTACAATGTCGATTGAGGAATTACAGCTCCGGTGAACGGCTTTTGTTGTGGCTAATATGACATCAGCCAAATTTCACTCTAAAGCCATCGAAGAAAAGCTCAATTTTCTTAGGTTTGTGGACAACGAACTCGGGTATGATCTCAAGCATTATGTCTGCGTTGCATGCGATATGCTTATCCACAAGATTTAAGAAGATTTTCGAAAAGTTGAACTCACTTCTGAACACGATAATATGGCTCTTCATCTTCGACACATGCTGAAAGATTGCAAAAAATATCTAACTATTCTTTATAAATTGGACACATTGCTCTATACACCAAAGTACAATAACCTCCCTCTCCTTCTTCTCAGCATGCTAGCTGAGATTTACCACATATTTACTTCCCTTGTAAATATGTTTGAGGGTATAGAAAAGGATATATGGTTTGTGTATTAACTCGGAGCCAGAAAATCTGGGCAAAGAAGTTACACTAACTTTATCGAATCCAATACTGATATTAGAAAATCCAAAAAACTCTCCAGCCGCAAGTTCATTCCAAGCTCGACTTTGAACCTTCCTGAAATGAACATTTTCTAGCCATCGTTTCCATATTTAGAACAGTTCCGAAATAATATTTTCTCTTTGTTCAAAAAGGAAATCGAAGAAGCTCTTGATGATGTTATCAAGCGGTATGTATAAAAACCTTCTCTTGCGCACACAACTTTAACGGTTAGTCATTCTTCAAATCAACGGAAAGGAGAATTGACTAAAGCAGAAGAGTTAAAAAAGTAGATTTGCGAAGATATTCTCACAGGTACGTTAATTTCGTAAGTTGAGAGTTCTGAGGCTCTTGAGGATCAGTATCTTGAAGACTTGACTATTAGCATCCATCTTTCTGAGAGGCATCAAATCAATTTCTTTGCTGTTGAGTAAGCCTTCAAATATTTCTAGAGTATCCAAGACTGACTATTAATTGTTCAGAAAAGATTAATAGACTCCAATTTTCATCTAAAAGACACAATAATTTTCAAAGATTTATCTTGCCGTTGTATTCAATCAAATAGACTAATTTAGTTTGCCTAGAATCAACTATGCTCTGCCCCTTAAAACCACTTAAATACGGGAGTCTTTTTGTACTTTTAAGGCAGACACATTAACACACCTGGCTTGAATAACGGCAAGAAATAAAAACTCAACTTAAATTCAAGTTGATAAACAAAATTTTCCTTTATTTTTCTAAAGTGTAATCTATAGATTCTCCTTAGGAATTAAACCCCACACATAGAATGCATCTCTTGATTCTGTTAGAAATTTTAAAGATAAAGCAGTGTGCTTTAATTTAAACCAAACTCCCAAATAAAATGCAGTTATTTCAGCTGTGCTTGTGAAAAAGCGCCAGTAATTGTAAAGATTTCTAAAATAACTGCATATGCTTTTGTTTTTGTTTATTTATCTTTAAAGAGAGAATATTTTAGAATACTTTTGTGTGTTTAGTCACAAAAATAGTATTCTCCTTTTATGCGTCTGTCTTTCTTTAATTTCAGAAACAAAAAGAGATTTATTTGTACCTCTGTTATAAAAGAGGTTTAATTCATAATTTTTCTTAAAGAAAAATGGATTATTTAATTTAATTTCAAACGCAGCAAAAATCTTAAACAAATTTTTCAATTTCACTGATTCTTAGCAAGCTCAAATTTTGTTTTGAAAATCAGTTTCTTTCCTTCTAGATCAACTTGTAGAAATCCACTTTCGGAGCTCAATTAATTGAATGAAAACGATTCCTTTGCAGAATGGTCTTTATCAATGACTCTAAATGTCAGTTTCTCTGTATTTATTAGCTTCTCGTTGAGATTCATCACTTTATAGACTCTCTAGATATACTCAGGAAGAATAGGATACATGAAGATCGATATTATTCTGATGCTCTCTAGGATTAAATATCCAGTTTTTTATTTATTTTCTTCAGAAATATCTTTTTACCATGGAGCCTTGTCCGTCATGAGCTTATTCGATAGACTCCAAAGTTCAGCGAGATTAATGTATCCTTTACGGAAATCACAATTATCGAAGAATTACTTAATTTCCTAGGTTTTTTGCTAAAATTTTCGTATGTATTCATGCTCATCTTCAGTGAGTACCCAAGTGATTTCCTAGATCTTTCCGTCTTTCACGATTTTCTTATTCAAGATTCTTGACATCAAATTGGCTATGGTTTAATAGATAAATTAGGTTTTTAATGGAAATAAGTGCATATAGAAACGTTTCGTTTATTTGTTGTAATAGCTTATTGTGCTTACTGAAACCTTCAATGAAAAGATTAGTTGTTTTGGTAAGATCAACTTCATCGAAATTCGAGTCAAAATCTTAAGGTCCTTCTGCTAAGAAATACAGTCTGACGCTGTCTGTGCCATATTTTCCACCTAGCACAACAGGATCTACAACATTTCCAAGACTTTTACTCATTTTTTACTGACAAAACAATATCAAATAAATTTATATTTTAGACATTCTTTTTCTTTCTTCAAGGTAACCAAAACGAATGAAAACTTACATGATCTTTGATCCAATGATGATGAATCAGAATATTCTAAGGTGGCGCATATCCTGCAGCAAGAAGAAAAGCTGGCCAGAATATCGCATGAAATTTCAGTATATCTTTCCCCATAATATGGTAAAGACTATTCGATAGATGGGTCTTTGGAGTTTAGTGTGGATATCCTAGTCCAGTGAGATAATTAGTTAAGGCATCAAGCCAAACATAGATAGTGTAGTCTTCATTTGAAGGAACAGGAATTCCCCAAGATAATCTCGATTTTGGTCTACTTATGGAAATATCCTAAAATACGTTAAAAAAGATAAAAAGAACTTTTTAGATATTGAATTGGATTATTTCATATGTTTGCGCAACCTTAATATCTTCCAGTTGCTTGAGTACACTCCCATTGTAGTGCTCAGGAAACACTGGCTTTTAGCTCTCGATGTAATCAATCACTTATTGCCGAATCTTATCAAGGACGAAAATGTGAGTCTCTTCACTGACCCAATCAACAGATTGGCCTGATTGAGTCACCTATTAAATAAAAGTTGAGGACACAAGTATTTTGAGGCATGTGGTATTCTTAATAAGACTGTTAAAAACCCAAACTAACTATTAAATTCTTACAAACTTGCCATTTACATCTTTGAATAGATCCTTCTCAGCAACGAATGTTTCGTCAGACGTATGATACCAGCCTTCATATTTTTCTTAATCAAAACACCCACTATTGTAATATCCATAGCTATTTTTTTTGAGTTGCAAGTTCTAATCATTGTTCAAGTATTTTATCTTTTTGTTGAATGTTATTGTCAAGTGAATATTTTTTACTCATTTAGATAAATCCTTTTTTTTCTAGAACGCTCCAGAAATGTTGCGCTCCTTCTTTATGAGAAGCTACACAAAGAAAAGCAAAACGTAATGAAGAATTTGCTCATTTAAATCAATTAAGGTGTGATAACTTACCTGCTGATGTTCGGTTAAATTTATCATACTTCACTCCAAATTATGCTGCAAGGGATGAAAATTTCTAGCTGACTTCGTCTACGAATAACTAAGGCTCTTTTTATGCCAGTCTGGCGGAATTCTAAATCTTTTATCCATGTTCGTCAGTACCTGTGTGAAGAACGAATTAGATATTTTTCGTTTGTTGATAAAGGATATGCATTTAGAAAAAAACTGAATTATTTAGCATTTCTGATGCTATTAAAAATACCAGTTTCTAAGAATGCATCGTAGTTATCAATATGTTTCCATCGATAGAACGCATCTGAAAGGATCAATGTGTAGAGATGTCCTATGTGAGGTTGCGAATTCACATAGAAAATAGGAGTTGTAATGCAAATTTCTTTTTTATTCTCTAAAGTTGAAAAGCCTTATTATTTCATGTCATTTAGATAAATTCTTCGCCTTGGAACTAAAGGAGACGCAATTAGTAACTTTCGGAACATTTTTATGCTTTTGTTGATAACTTTACTTAAATCGATTGTCCAGAAAGATTTTTTTCTTTTTTTTGTTTTGAAAAAGAGAAAGACATAGAAACTACTGAAAGATAAGATTTTAGTCGCTTTATCTCTCCCTCAATTAAACGAATAGGTAAATTCACATAAAATATTAAAAAATAATTAAAATTCTGAATTAAAAGGGAAAAGCCATGAATAGTTAAGCTCCAGCGGATGGCGGATAAGACTCAGGTAAAGGTAAGTGCTGGAAGATCTTGTTCTTGAAAAAATGGCACCCATAGCCAACCGTTCAAGGAACCAAATACTTGTTCTTGCTGGTCGGAGTGATTTTCATTATCTTTGGTGTTGTGATAAACATCTTTAATGCAAAAATCAAAGAGCATGAAATCACTCATTACGAAGAGCAATGCACTGGAACTACATGCTCAATCAACTTCACTCTCACTGAAGACTTCAATGACACAGCTTATCTGTTCTATGGTCTCGAGAATTTCTACCAGAACCATCGTAGATACATAAAATCCAAATCCTCCTCGTAGCTCTCCGGAAGTGACATCTCTTCATCTGATGCAGACACTTACTGCAGCCCTATTGTGAAAAACTCCGATCTTGGTACATAATACACCTAAAGCATCACAAATGTTCCACTAGTGGCAAATAATGTTGCTACTCCATGCGGACTTATTGCAAGAAGTGTGTTCACTGACACATATAAAGTCTACCACGCTACTGGAGCTTAAGTTACTGTTGACGAAAAAGGCATTGCTTGGCCTGATGATATTGGCAACAAATTTAAACTTGACACCAGCAGAAAGAGTCAATATTGGATCAATGTCGAAGATGAGCATTTCATAGTGTGGATGCGTACAAGTGGACTTCCTAACTTCCGTAAATTATGGGGAGTCATCCGTGAGAAGTTAGTTGCTGGAAAATATAGAATAGACATTTCAAATACCTACAACGTCTAAGACTTCAAAGGACACAAGAATATCATTCTCTCAACAAGTGGTCCTTTTGGTGGAAAAAACTACTTCCTCTCGATTGCTTTCATCGTCGTAGGCTCCATTTCAGTCCTCATTGCAGTTGCGTTTTATATCAAACAGCGGACGACAGATAACCGTTTTGGCAACTCTCGTCATCAAGACTGAACTTGTTGTTTAAACTTAAAAATAAATCAATCGTTTTTTTTTTCTCACATAGAGACTGTTTTGAAGTTTTTTTAAAATAAAACATCCATTAATCTTTTAATTTCCTTATTTTTTATTCAATATTTTTTGGAAGTATTCTTTCTTTTTTCTTCAGTTTTTTCTCAAAGGGAGAATAATAAGTAGTTGAGATTGTTTATGTTTGTGGAGGAGTAAGATGGAAATATTAATACCTTAAAGTAGATTTTCTTGTGCTAAGTAGTTCAAATTCATCAATTTAGAGATAAAGTTGTGAACAAAACAAGAAATTTTGAGGTTACAAGAGAAAAAGAGAAATAGAAAGTTTGATCCTAAAACAAAGAAAGATTTACAAAACCTAAATTAAAGATTTTTTTTATCTTTCTCAATATCCATTGAAGTAGAAACTATCAACCGATGATTTCCTGTCTAAGGATAGCTATTTGTCGATTACATTGTTCTTCTCGATCGCAATTAACCCACAAGGCACACGCTCATATTTTATATTATTAAAGTTTGCGAAGTTTATAGTTAATAATGCGTTGGAGAACTCATCCAGCAGATACACAGTGTCATGGACAAATATAAGTGAAAGATCATCTTAGTATGTCCTAAAATAATCCTAATACTTGATTTCATTGAAGATATCGATTTCAGCGAATTACTCTTTAATAATATCTTCTTTTTCTTCGTCTATTCTGAATTTGATATTGATCCCTCCCTTGACGAGTTCAAAGAATTAAACGAAGATAGCTTCATGCGTCCTTTACACGGAGATGAAAATGTTGTTTCCGATGTGATCGATCGTAGGCTTCACATATCGATTATTCACAAATGGACTTCTTATTGATAAATCGATTTTAAGATTCCACTCATCCATTTCAATGTCATATGTTAGATAATTGAGTTCTTTACCTCGTAAATCAACTTCTTCAGAGACACCACCGAATAAATAGAGAATTTAATTGTCTTTACCTGCGATGACAGTTGCGCTAACTACACTAACAGGCATGTCACTAATCTACTCCCAATCTTCTGATTTAATTGAGTATCGGTATGCTTTCTTGGAAATATTCTTGGATCCATCAAATTTTATGTAATATCCACCGATACAGTAGACGTAATCGTTGCAAAAGAATAACGAAGGCTAGAGAATTGAATTTGGAATGTCTTTGAGTTGTCGCAGCTTCAATTTCGCTAAGTGGATAAACGAAAAATCCATTGAATAGAAGAGTTACGAGGGTGTCTTGAAATCTTCTCTAGTGTTTTTAAAAATATCGAAATTCAGGGAAGATGTTAACAAAAATAAAAATAACAAATGAAAAAGAAAAAGTGAGCTTACTTGAGGGCACCTGACATGTACATGGTGCGTTCTTGATCGAAAGTGAACATGTTGTATTTGGAAAATTTATAAGAAATGTTGTTATGGAAAAAGACTTCATTCTTGACGAAAGTGAGTTCTTCATAATAGCAAGAAATCACATAATTCGACCCATAGCCTACCCAGAAAATGTGTTTGTTCGAGGATGAGAGAGATTCTTTATTTATTTTGAGATAATTTACTTGCAGACTTTAGTATATTTCCCTGATATCTTCGGAGATATGATCTGTTTGCAGATTCTCACCGTCTTAAAGAATTAAGAGATTATTGAGAAGAAATGAGAATAACCCAGGATATGCCTTTAATTTCTCTTGATTTGATTGCAAGATCGTGCTAGTAAGTCGTAAAGGTTAGTTTTCATCGAATTCTAAAGTCGCGATCTAGTATATTAGCGAGCAGGCATCGATAAAATCATTTTAAAACCCCTCTCGATTTTCTAAGTACCATCCAGCTAATCTTATGAACCCTTTTCGAGTAAAATAAATGAGTCGAGGATGGATGCACCCGTGGGCTAGTTCAATCGTTTGAAGGCCTATAATTGCTTTGAATAAGGCTTTTAGTATTTATCCCAGTTCCTAGCTTTTATAGAAAGTTTTGTCGATACATCTTTTTCGAAGTTCATCTAGCAGGCATGCTTCTGAATCTTCTTCGACAATATTCGCTGTTAGACCTCCAGTTTCATCATCTTGATTCATAAAACACTACCTTACTTACATCAGATAATTGCTGGGAGGATTAAGTTCAAGTAGCGATATGTACTATTCGTAGAGTTCAATATTATTAATATCAACTCTCCTCACTGAAAATGCCCCCGACTAATGCATTATTCTCACCATTCTATATTCATTTGTTTCTTGTTAGACTTTCAAGATCTTATATTAGTTTTCATGGTACATATTCGCTTCGCATATGTTAGTCCCATCCATGCCTGCACTCATGCTGCTTATTTTACTTATAAACTGCTGTAATTTAACCTCCTGCTATTTGGAGTTCGCTAAGTTATTATGGTGCATTTGATTTTCAGGCACATGGATACCGTTTTCAGGATTAGAGCCTCGACTCTTGTCAGGGAGGGCGGTTAAGTTATTCTACGATGATAATGCTATTGTTTACTGAGATTACTTTACATATAAAGCATTATTTGCAAGGGGAACAGTCAAATTGTTATTGTTGTTATTAATATTATTTGCAAAAGTTCGAGTAGCTATTGGAGGTTAAAGAGCAGTATTTGGATTAGGTGTTTCACCAGATACAACTGGGAGATTATTAAACGACCCTAATCCTTACTATGTAATATTCTAATGCGATGCTATGACTCCTTGCATAGCAGTCTATGCACTTTTTTCTTCTTGCTCGAAAACTATTTTTTTGAATTCCTAGAAATTCCAAATATCTACGATCTAAATAGGTATTTTAAGAAGAATATCGTCAAAAGAATGAAGGGAAACACATTTCTTAAGAACCATCACTCCTTGCGTAGGGAGAAGCTCATAGGAACAGATGACAGTTTCTATTTCTTTCCTACCAAGGATATGCAACATACCTTCTTGAAATACGACATTTTTCCCGAGATTCAATGCATTATTGAATTTAATCTCGAATGGCTAGTTGAGTATTTCATAAGCATATTAGTACCTATGTGGATGCTTGTGGTTGTTTTTCTTGTAGTTATGGAGTTATTTCAATGTGCTGAAGGAGTAAAAGCACTTGTAATTAAAATCTAAAACGTAAATATTCTTCGATGCCTGCAATAAAAACACTCCATGCTGCACTTCTACACAGAACTCTACTGCTTCAACGTTCATGCTCAAATCGCAGAATTGCTCGTAGACCTATCAAATAGAGATTATTTCAGCACCACTAACATTTTAAAGATCAACAAATAAAAGGGTTTCTTGAAATGAAAATTACTTCTTGTGTGCTGCACGCAAATCGAAGATTTCCATCTTTGAAGTCACCTTTTTCGATGCTCGTGTCGAAATATGAAAAGCGAATGCCTTTTTCGAATATATTGTTGGAGTCTAAGATGCAGTAGATAAACTTATTATGTGGGTCATAAAAATGAAATGCTTTTCTTCGCCAAGTGTAGTTTCTAGGACCTTCAAATACTAATAAAAAAATAAAAAAATATGGCTTTTGTCAAACTCTTATTCTTTGAATGAATTTTCTGTTTTTTCTTGTACTTTGAATTTTCTCTTTCCAGTCGTCTACCAATGGATTATCTTATTTATATTAAATGCTGATGATAAATGAGTTGTAGTAGACATCATTAGTAGTCTCATCAGTGTTTTTTCGGCTATTAAAAATGTACAAAGAGAACGAAAAATCATCTGGAATAACTGAGAGAATTTAGGGTTCTTCGATTGGGATATTTTTCACTGATTTGAAGAATACAACTTCGGATTTCTGGTTAATAACATGCCGCTATGTTGAATTGGTATTCAATGGAATCTTAACTACTTTACTGGAATTAGGAGCTGCAAAGAAATAGAAGCAATTATCGTAGTGGCAAAATGTGAGATGCGTCCGAACTTAGAATTTAGCTTTCTTACGGATTAACTTAATCACCTTGAAGGTTTTACTTTCGAACTCGTAGAAATGCACTTGATTCTTTCTACGAAAGTACACGTGGTTATTTTCGTTTTTCAGCGGATGGGAGCCATGGTATGAGAGATATGCACTAAGAGAATCGTGCTTGAAAGCAATCTAAGGGCCTTTCTCGAGCACTCCTTGAATTTTCACAGCAAATTCTTCAATGGATTTCTAGGAATGTAAATCAGCAATTGCAAGCTGGTCTAAAGTTTCAACTGCAACTAATGGGATTTTTAATTTTTTAATAATATTTTAAAGTTCTTCTTGATCTTAAATTGAGACGATTTCTGAAAACGAAGGGATGTTGGATATGCATTGTAAGGAACCTACTGAGTTATTTCCATTTGGTATTAGGTTTTAGCTTGTGACATTTTTAAGAGTTCCTGGATTTAGAGTCTCTAGATTTTAATTTGGTTTGACTGGACTGTTCGCATTACTTTAGGAGAATATCATACTCGGATTCACTTCTCTATGCGAGTCGCGTCTCTTTTGTTTGATATCTTGAATAGCTAGGAAATAATGAATCATAAGTGCACTCAGGCATTTACAATCATAAAGCATAAAGTCAGCTTCAGTGGCAACGTTTTTTGAAATGTAATTGAGTTCTGTCTCTCGCCAGATGAAATCCGGGCTGTCAAGATAAGCGGTAAATTCCTTAGCTCCAGAGTGGAAGATTCTAACCATCGACGGACGAAGAACACGATAAGAGAACCCTGCTCGATGCATTTTGCAGAGTGTATTTGCAATAGCATCGAATATTTTGAATCCCTTTGTGCAGATTCTCAAAATATCTTCACCTGGAGAGGTTGAATTGATAACTTCTTCAAGGCTTTTCCCGCAATCTGGGAAGATTCTATCGACAAACATAATAAGTCTGGATTCTTCTTCATCATCTTCTTCGTCTTCGTTGTTTTCTTCATTGAAATTGACTTTGGAAGACTATTTCTATGAAGCCATCAGCTGGGAGTTAGCTAGAAGTAGCGTACCTGTTCTTTTTAGGGTTCTTTTGGAAACTGGTGTGTTGTTGGACGTATCCTTGGGCTTCTAATCAGTAGGTTCAATGACTTTGAGATTATATTGTTAATTCTACTGAGATTTTTAAGCCTCCGTGCGCTTTTTTAATTCTGCCAAATCTCCAGAATAGCTAGCCTCTCCGATTTACACATAGGAAAAAGTTAGTAAATTCGGAAAATTCATACGCTTGAGTGCAAGGAGGTATGATAGAAACGCAGACAATTTATCGAATTCATAGAAATATCGTCGCTTAAACTCTAAAATACTTGTAGAAGTTTGAATTTCAGCTAAGCAAATTGCTTAATTTATCCAATTGTTCTTTATGATCTTGAACTCTTTTATCACATAAATATTTGTTCCATTACTAGCTCTAGCGCCTCTCGCAGTGAGATTCTAAGAATGTATACTCTGCGCATGAGAATGTGCTTTGTTTCTCCCTCCAGAACTATCCATGTCTTATCCTTCATTTTTAATTGCTCGCAAGGAAGGAACAACGTCCGAAGAGTTCTACTGGCTACCTTTAGCTCCTTATTTACCGCCTACACTGTTGTTTCTTGAGTTACTGTGAATTCTTGAATTATTATTCTTTTAGCTATTCTTCAATCCTTGAATGTCTTAAAATTTCTACATGTCGACATGCTACCTGCCTTCCTCATCGTCATCGCTGAGTTTGTTATCACTTTCACTTTCTTCAACTGCATTCTTTTTAGAAATTAAACTTTTGTCTTCAATTATTGATTTCGTTCTCACAAAATCTTTATCCTTGTTGGATATTTTGCTGGCATTTTTAGACTGCTTCGTTGGTTGAGTGTTATTTTAAGATTTAGGCAATTTACCACCTTCGCTGATTTATGAAATATCTTAATCATCGTCTTCGTCATCACCATCAGATTCTTCTCCTCCTCTATTGTCTTTATTTTTCGAGGACGAAGAGGAAGATACTTTAGATTTTTTGTTAAATTGAGTTATTTTATTTTTTTAATTCTAAGGACTCTCATCACCGTCTTCATCATTTTCATCACCTCCTTCGTGCCCATCAGATTCGTGATCATTCTCATCTTCTGAATGTGGAAATGCAGAAATATCTGCACTCTACAATTTCGCAGTTTCTTAACATTTCTAAAGAAATTCCTGCATTTGGTCATTGCGGAACTGCTCATCATCTGTAAGCCATTTAGGAAAAGATTCTTAATGATCGAGTACCATGTTTTTCAGCATCGGTTGGAATATCTTTGCAGCTTTTTATTCTTAACTGGTAACTACTAAGAAACTAGAAACAGTTCGTAGTCCTCCAGCTGCTAATAAGTACCCTTATTTGGAATATTATTCCAAGACAATATTTGTGCTGAGATCTTCACCAAAATAAACCTATTATTTAGCGATTGCAGCTCGCTTGGTTTCTTCTCTTTATTTGACTCGAATCAAAGTCAATTTAACTTTTCGAACCTGCACATCAGACTTTGTCTGATTGGTATTCATGCTAGCACATCCTCCCATTTCAATGCAATCTTCACTGGTTTAGCTAGAGATGGATAAGTGTTTCCCTAAGAATGGCTCAACACTTGAGGTATCTGATTTGTCTTTAGATTTTTTGCTATTAAAAAATAACTTGCTCCACAGAAAATCAATTTTTTTCTAATTTAATCTAAGCTATTAATGAAACCACTTAAACAAATTATCAGCTATTTCCCAAATCGAGAGCTTAGTCGGATTTTCCATTAGAATGCAGATTACTAAAATACCAATATGCCTTGTAGACAAACATGTAAGCTTATTATTTTTATCACTTCTTAAAATTTTAGTAAAAAGTGTTTCTTCCATTTATTTTCTGAATCCTACTTAAACTCTCTCTCTTTCAAGATATCCTCCCTCAATTACATGTTGATTTGCTTTATCCAGAATAATAGCTAAATCAATCATATTAAATTGTTTCTATAATTATTTTTTCGAGTTAATTTCCACTGAAAAAATAATGAGTACAAGTTCAATGATAATCAATTCATAATCAATTTTAGTTATTTTTCTCAAATGATCTCAAAAAAGCACTTAAGAATATTTTTTAGTGATTCACATATTTCATTATTATTTCCAGCTTCTTATTGATTGCATAGTTTGCTCTCAAGAGAAATTTACCTAAATATTTAGATTTTTTTAACTGCTTTAAATGATACCCTTTATCAATCAAATTCAATTTTACAAATTTCTTTATTATTCTTTTCCATAACAACAACAAGCTTATGATCTTATTATCACGCAAACAAGTAGTTAAATATAAAATATTCAAAGGAAACAGCTTATCTTTGTTCAAGTATTTTTTGTAGGACTTTCGCAAGGATAAATCGAAACAGGGGAGCGGAGTAAGTCATGGAATTATTTCTTAGATAAAGCAGTTTCTTTACTGATTTCATGAACTGTCCTGTTGATTTGTTGTTTCCAGTATTTCTCAGAGGAAATGTCTGATTTGATTTCGATGAGTTACTGGTTCTTTTCTTGTTGTGTTAGGGGTTTTACTCGAAAAACTAGAATAACAATAAAAAATGAGAAATCTGTCAAAATGTAATCATCTCAAAATATTTCAAAAGACAAATTAATACTCTGCTTGATCCTATATGGTAACGTTAAGAACTAAGATGGAGGGAAAGATAGGAATGTTGAGTACTGTGTTGTTGTGAGAGTGAAACTAAGAGGAATGCTTGATAATATTTCAGATGCTCCTACAAATTAGCAGTTTTTAAGTGTGTTTAACAAAAATGGCTTTGGATCTCCTTCAATTTTGATAGTTTTCTCAGCTGACCCTTTCAAAAGCATCAAAACATTGCTAGGAACCTCTCCTTCTTTCCAAATCACACTTGATTCCTCATACTCAAGTAGAGTACTTGAATCCACTAGCTACTTAACAACATCACATCCCACACTTGAAAATTCTCTAGTGCTCATGATTTATTCACAAAGGCTATCGCTAGCACTACAGATTGCTTTCTAAACATGAAAATATCAAAAATAAAAATCTAGTAACCTCAGAATATTAATAAAAGCAATCGATAAGTGCTACTTCTGAGATACTATCGAAGAATGCCTTTGAAATAACTGCTATTTCCGCATCTTAGAAGCACTTAAAAACAATATTTCCTCTGTGATCTTGGCACAATTGCTCATCCCACCAAAAGTACTCAGCTCTAGAAAAGGTATTAACAATAATTTCCTATTAATCTTCTTATCCATCATCTACAACCAATACAACATCAATATATCCTAGCAATACGATGATTATCTCCTTCCTATCTCTCTCCTTTCTCAAAAATTAACAAAAATAGAAACATTTCTGCTAAATCAATGCAAGCAAAAATAGGAAGAAAGTTACTTCTTAAAACAGTGGCTAACCTGCTTTGATTGTTGATGTCCGAAGTTCTCGAATTGCTTTATCGTAATATGCACTTCCAGCCAAATGATCAAACAATGATATCTTCTAAAAAAAGAATTTAACAAAAATGAAATTAGTCAATGTTTCAGAAACATTCTACTCAAAATAATCTTACTTACTTTGCATAAGGAGCTCACCTCTTTCCACTAACCATCACTTTTGTCTCTTTTTTCAAGCAACACCTTAAGTCTAGCACTTTCCTGCAAACTCAATGGCTCCTTTTCGATTTCATTCATTCAAAATTCTGTGTAAATGTAAATT
>Ga0302285_10001081_pt1 | contig 15019 bp, 8 predicted proteins | sample III_Fen_E2_2_FD_200455 | JGI IMG/M metagenome (GOLD analysis project Ga0302285, IMG submission 200455) | Peat permafrost microbial communities from Stordalen Mire near Abisko, Sweden - III_Fen_E2_2 | ecosystem: Environmental > Terrestrial > Soil > Wetlands > Permafrost | place: Sweden: Abisko... | reverse complement strand
TTGTTAGTTACGATTAATAAAATGATGAAAACAGGTCGGTTTGTAAGTTCTGATTAAAACAAATATTACAAAATCTTCAAACCTCAAACCTCAAACTCCAAACCCCAAACCCCAAACTCCAAACTCTTAACAATGCTTTATCCCGATCATTTCGAACAAAAGATAGATTTTATTACCATTCGCCGGTTGTTAAAAGACAAGTGTGTGAGTACGCTGGGTGAGGAAAAGGTTGATGAAATTAAGTTCTCGTCGGATTATGCAGAAGTCATGCGGTTGATCAGTCAGACCGACGAAATGTTGCGTGTCCTGACTTCCGACAGTGATGAGCTGCCCATCGGTGATTTCTATGATGTCCGGCCGGCTTTAGCACGTGTCAGGATAGAAGGGCTGTTTCTGGATGAACTCGAAGTGTTTGATTTACGACGGGCTCTGGAAGCTGTGCGCCGACTGGTAGCATTCCTGTCAAAGCATGAAGCGGAAGTGTATCCCCATTTACACGAACTGGTGGTGGGAGTAGAGACCTTTCCGCTTATTATACAACGTATTGATGGCATCCTGAATAAATTTGGAAAAATTAAAGACAATGCTTCTTCAGAGCTGGCGCGGGTACGCAAAGATACTTTTCAGGTGCAAAGCAGTATATCCCGTACGTTGAATGCCATATTACGGCAGGCTCAAACGGATGGGTATGTCGAAAAAGACGTTGCACCCACTATGCGTGAAGGAAGATTGGTGCTTCCTGTATCCCCGGCATTTAAACGTAAGGTAAAAGGAATTGTCCACGATGAATCGGCTACAGGTAAAACAGTCTTCATAGAACCGACCCAGGTGGTGGAAGCCAACAACCGGTTACGGGAACTGGAAGGGGAGGAGCGTCGTGAAATTATGAAGATACTGGTCGAATTCACCAATTTTGTTCGTCCGCATTCAGAAGAAATTTTTGCATCGCAATACTTTCTGGGTCAGATTGACTTCTTACGTGCAAAAGCACTCTTTGCGATTGAAATCAAGGCCATTAAACCCCGTGTGGATGATATGTGCCAGCTGGAATGGGCAAAAGCAGTCCATCCCATTTTATACCTTTCACTCAAAAAACAGGGTAAAGAAATTGTACCGTTGAATATCGTCCTGAATGAAAAGCAACGGATTTTACTTATCTCAGGCCCGAATGCCGGTGGTAAATCGGTGTGCCTGAAAACGGTTGTCCTGTTGCAATACATGATCCAGTGCGGGCTCCTTGTTCCACTGCATGATAGCAGCCGGGCCGGCATTTTCGAACGATTATTTATTGATATCGGTGATGAACAATCCATAGAAAATGATCTTTCAACTTACAGTTCACATCTGTTGAACATGAAGTTTTTTATCAAAAACAGCACTCCTAAAACCCTTTTACTGATTGATGAATTTGGTACGGGTACCGAACCGTTGATCGGCGGGGCAATTGCCGAAGCTTCGCTGGAACGCTTCAACCGGAATCTGGCTTTTGGTGTGATTACCACGCACTACACCAACCTGAAACATTTTGCAGAAGATGCAGAAGGAATCGTAAACGGAGCCATGCTTTATGACCGCCAGCATTTGCAACCGCTTTTTCAGCTGGACATTGGTAATCCGGGAAGTTCTTTTGCGATTGAGATAGCCCGTAAAATTGGACTACCAGAAGATTTAATAGCTGAAGCTGCCGAGAAAGTAGGAGCAGAGCATCTCGATTATGATAAGCATTTGCAGGATATAGTCCGTGACAAACGGTATTGGGAAAATAAACGTCAACTCATTCGCCAGAAAGAAAAGCGGTTGGAAGAAGTATTGGAAAAATACGAAGAAGAACTGGCTTCGATTGATCGTCAACGCAAAGAGATTACTACGAAAGCAAAAGACGAAGCAAAAAGCCTGTTGTCGGATGCCAATGCAAAAATTGAAAATACCATTCGTCAGATCAAGGAAGCCGATGCTGAAAAGGAAAAAACCCGTACGGCACGGAAAGAACTTGAAGATTTTAAAGAAAGGATAAAAGATGAGTCTGCCTCTAAATCAAAACATGCTGACAGAAACCTGAAAAGTATAAAAGCAAGTCTACAGTTTATCCCGAAATCAGAATTGCAAACTGAAGGACCTGAAATTCAGAACCCTGAATCTGTAAGACAGCACCCGGAACGCAAAACGCGGAACCCGGAACGTGGAACGCGAAACATAGAAATCCCCACTTTCAAAATCGGAGGTTCTGTCCGCTTAAAAGGCCAGGTTGCAACCGGAACAATTGTCGAACTGCAGGACAAACAGGCTCTTGTGACATTCGGGAATATGAAGTCGACTGTGAAACTATCAAAGCTGGAGCCCATTAGCAACAATCAGATTAAAAAAGAAGCCCGTAAATTTGAAACGTTAGGGAATACAACTACCGATGAGGTACGGCAACGAAAACTCACTTTCTCTTCCGAAATAGATGTCAGGGGCATGCGTGGGGATGAAGCCATTCAGGCTGTGATGTATTTTATTGATGATGCCATTATGGTTGGAGTTGCTTCTGTAAATATTTTGCATGGCACAGGTACCGGTGCGTTACGCCAGATGATCCGGCAATACCTGGGTACTGTGAATGGTGTTCGTACATTCCATGATGAACACATCAATTTTGGGGGAAGCGGAATTACGGTGGTGGAGTTTGAGTAAAACAGAAGTGATTTCTATAAAGTGTTTTCCTTTGAACTGGTTGAAAGTAGATTTGATAGAATGTTTTTTTTAAAATTTAATAGAGCCTTGATTGAATGAATTCAAATCCGTTTTAATGCAATAAACAAAGTTAACAGAATAAGTTTGTGGACCAGGTGCTTAGAATACCAGGTTTAATTACCTCCAACTTTAGAATTTGTGTAAAAAAGAAAAATTAAAAAAATAAATACTTTAAAATTGAGACTAAATTTCGAAATAAGCGAATAAGGTTTGGTTTTGTGGGTGATCGGTCTCCTACTAAGTCCCCACGATCAGAAGATCGAACAACAATAAAGATAACGAACCACAATTCAGACCTATCGGAATTGTGGTTTTGTTCTTGTTGATTATTAAAGCATTACAATTAGTTATAGGCTGTAGTTTAGTATAGCGTTGTAAACTTGATTTTAATTATTATATTTGTTGAAAATATGAAATTATGGATTATCAACAAATTCTTTCTGCTATACGAATTTTGCCTATTGAAGAACAAAGTAGGTTGATAGTAGAACTTACAAAGGTTTCATTAAATGAGGATTACAAAATTATACGCCAAGAAAAATTATCAAATAAACAAATTGGCTGTCCTCACTGCAATAGTTTGAAGTTCTACAAGTATGGAAAAGATAAGGGTAGTTTGAGATTTAAATGTAAAGAATGTAATCGAACTTTTACCGAACATACTGGAACCTGGTTAGCAGGATTACATAAGAAAGAGATTGTAAATGAATATCTTGAAATGATGTATCAGGAGAAGTCTTTAGACAAAATTAAAACTGCACTTGGCATTAATAAGAAAACTGCATTTGACTGGCGGCATAAAATTTTATCATCGTTTGAAGATGTAGAAAAAAAAGATTTTAATGGAATTATTGAGAGTGACGAAACCTTTTTTCAGCAATCCGAGAAAGGGAATAGATCAATAAAAAATCGAAGTGGACGTAAAAGAGGAGGAAAAGCCTCAAAAAGAGGAGTATCTGATGAACAGGTAGCAGTAATTGTAACTGCTGACCGTACAGGCACAATGGATTTGACTGTTGCTACTTTGGGACGTATTGGGAAAAAAGATATCGAGAGTGCAGTTGGAAATAGGATACATAAAGAATCAATACTTTGTGCGGATGGACATTCTAGTTATAAGGGATTTGCTATTGATAACAATCTATCATTGATTGTTTTACGTGCAGATTTAAAACAGTATGTCAAACAAGGAGTTTATCATATTCAAAACGTAAATTCGCTACATCATCGGATTAAGAAATGGATTGACTCCACATTCTGGGGTGTTTCTACTAAATATCTTCAAAATTATTTGAATTGGTATAGAATAATTGAAATTCATAAAAACTCTATGAGTGCAAAGCAAGATATCATAAATTGTTCAACTGAAGATCTACTGACGCTAGATAGGTATAAAATGATAAATCAAAGATACCAAAACTTAATTACAACGCAAATCTAAACTACAGCCTTAGTTATATAGTAGTAATAGCGGGTTTTTCTTCAAAAAAATAGAATAAAATGATTAATGATTTGTACTCTCTCTGTTGTATCAGAATTGCCTTATATAGTCATTAATTTGTATAAAACATGAAATGCAACTCCTTTATATACAATGGCTAATACGAGGATGTTGATATTTGATTATCCACACTTTCAATTCGTTCTATCCATAGCATTTGAGTAAAGAGGTTCAAGAGGTAGAAGTGCAAATGTCAATCTTGAAATCAAATCCTTATCCAACGAATAAGTAACCATAATTCGCAGTAATCGCCACAATGAATCGTTGCATCCACAGTTGTTTTCAAAGCCACTGGAGAACTTTTCAAAAACAAACGACCTGAATCTTGAAAAGGAAACAAATAAACAAGCTAATGAACTTTATTCCGGTTAAATTTAGTCTTTTCTCGAAGTGTTCAACCATTACTGAGGTTAAATCGCTACTTTTGTGGGGGAACTTGGAAACTTATATCATCATAACCGATTGGTAGTCATCTGTAAAAATAAAATATTTCAGGGTCTTTTCCAAATATAAAGAAACTTATTATTTTGAATATCAGATAAATATTTTCCATTATATTTTTTTCATGTACTAAATGTATTAATTTAAAATAATCTGAATAACTGACAATGAATAAAATTTGTAAAAATAGACTTTCAAGATTGCATAAGTTGAAAAACTTAGTCTCTGTACTATGTATCTCTTTTCTGCCCGGCATTCTACATGCTGCTTTATTACCTGTAGAAATATCAAAATCAATGAAAGTTGGTGAAGGCATTGTCCAATTTGTACCCGTTGGGTTTGATGCCAGGAAAACGCCTTCTTTAGCAATATCCCATAAACTTAAAGATAAAGGAACAGTTCCGGCATCATGGAAACTTATACCTTCGTTCTCAATAGATGGATTGAAAGCAAGTGCTTCATTAACTGTCCCAACGGGTACCAGTTTATATGGAGGAGGCGAAGTAACAGGCCCACTTTTAAGAAATGGAAAAACTATCACTTTATGGAATACAGATTCCGGTGCTTACGGGACTGATGGTGGGAAGAGATTATACCAATCCCATCCGTGGGTAATGGGAGTAAGGACAGATGGAACAGCATTCGGAATAATTTTCGATAGCTCCTGGAAGGCTGAATTAACGACTAATTCTGATAAAATAGATTTTAAATCGGAAGGTTCCCTGTTCAGGGTTCTGATTATTGACCGTAATTCACCGCAGGATGTACTTCGGGGTCTAGCAGAACTAACCGGTACTATGCCCATGATTCCTAAATGGGCATTGGGATATCAGCAATGCCGCTTTTCATACAGTCCTGCTGAACGAGTTATAGAAATTGCAGATACTTTCAGATTGAAGAAGATACCTTGTGATGTTATTTGGATGGATATTGATTATATGGATGGATATAAAATATTTACATTCAATCCTAAAACTTTTCCCGATCCAAGTACATTAAACAGGGATTTACATCTACGTGGATTTCACTCGGCCTGGATGATAGACCCGGGAGTGAAAGTTGATACAGGTTTTAGTCTATATAATGACGGTACTCAAAAGAATGTTTGGGTTAAAACAAAAAGTGGAAGTGAGTATCATGGTAAAGCATGGCCAGGTGCATGTGCTTTTCCCGATTTTACAATGCCGGAAGTTCGGAGTTGGTGGTCATCTTTATACAAAGACTTTATGGCAAAAGGAGTGGATGGAGTCTGGAATGATGTAAATGAGCCAGCTATTAATGATGAGGAGCTGGGCGCTGCTAAAACTGGCACAATGCCTGTCGACAATTATCACAGAGGTGGTGGAGATCTGCCATCGGGGTCCCATTTATTATATCATAATGCCTATGCACGCCTGATGGTACAGGCTTCCCGTGAAGGAATAATGGCTGTAAATCCGGATAAACGTCCGTTTTTATTGACACGATCAAATTTTTTAGGCGGTCAGAAGTATTCCTCAACCTGGACAGGTGATAATTTATCCAGTTGGGATCATCTGAAACTATCAATTCCGATGTCCCTTACCTTGGGTCTTTCGGGCCAGCCATTTAGTGGGTCCGACATTGGAGGGTTTTTAGGAAATGCAGATGCCGATTTATGGGGAAACTGGATTGGACTTGGTGCCTTCTACCCTTTTGCCAGGGGACATGCCTGTGCCGGAACTAATGCAAAAGAACCGTGGGCATTTGGAAAAGAGGTGGAAGATGCAGCCAGGATAGCTATTGAACGCCGGTATCGACTTCTGCCATATATGTATACGCTTTTGCATGAGAGTTCAGTTGAAGGGTTACCCATGATGAGGCCCGTATTTTTTGCAGATTCAAAGGATTTATCGTTACGTGCCGAAGAACAAACTTTTTTGCTTGGAGAAAATATATTAGTAATTCCTTCCTGGGCAATTGCACCATCATTACCTAAAGGGATTTGGCAAAACATTTCAATCGTAAATGGAGATAATGGAAAGTTTCAGGCTCAACTAAAGATACGAGGAGGGTCAATAGTCCCATGTGGTAAAATAATTCAAAATACAAATGAAAATTCACTAGATCCGCTTACCCTACTTATCTGCCTGGATGAAAACGGAACTGCATCAGGGAGTATGTACTGGGATTCAGGTGACGGATGGAATTTTAAAAGTGGTGAATATAGATTAGAACATTTTTATGCTCAAAAACAAGGGAATACAGTCCTAGTAACTTCCGCTGATGTAGAAGGAAAACAAAAGGTGAGTTATAAATCGGTTCAGGTAGAACTGATTACTGCCAATGGTGTGATAAAAGGGAGTGGCTCATTAGCTACCGGAATTACAATTAAGCTTTAGAAAAAAAATAAAACGACGCCCATTCAAATTACAAATTTGGGCGTCGTTTGATAAAATTCCTTTTTGATTGAAGTAATAAAGAACAAAAAACAATGATTTTGTTAAAATAACGTACATACATTCATGCATTTAATTTATTTCCACTCCAAAAGATCTAAGTGGGGATTTGAGATGTTATTTTTGAATGATTCCAACTAGTAAATTAAATCTGATAATACACTTTTTAAACCTTCATTTGAGGTTTGTAATTACTACCCAAACTAGCTCATTAAATACTTTGAATTACTTATCTGTCATTTCATTATTTGAATTAAAATATTTTGTTTTTTTTATAAATAATGATTTTCTGATTTTTTATCTGCCACATTTAAACATAGAAGTATCTGAACACCCTATCGGAAAAAACAGATGCAAATTATCAACGATTTGTTTTAAAGATTGAAAATAATAGTCGGTCTGCAGTTTAGAGGTATGTCTATTAAGTATCATTACTTTGTTCCTTCTGTGTATACCGGTATTCAAGCATCGTTCATGTTTTTCCGCTCAATGGTACGCCATAAAGTATAAGATTGGTGTTCTGTCCCGCTTTATTGCATAATCTTTCAACAGGCAGATTGTTTTGAACCCGAGGTGCACTTTCTTCTCCGTTGTCAGCTATATTTAGACAGAAATCCTGAATTTTCAATTAAACAAGGAGCAAATGCTTCAAACTGCATTAAATCAACTCATAGAACTTTTATTCAGTAGAGGGCAATATTCGGATCTGCTTTAGTGGTGTTGCGCCGGAGGATTGAATCTTCAATTTAAAACGGAGTTTGTTACTTTATAATAAACATTTAGAATGGCTGTCTTTGCAAAATGAAAGAATATTAAATGATATTTCGTGCAATTGTTGTGCGACTTATAAAACAAAATGCACTAATAGTCTACCTGTGAGATTATTAGTGCATTTGTACGTGATCCGGAAGGGATTCGAACCCTTGACCTTCGCCTTAGAAGGGCGTTGCTCTATCCAGCTGAGCTACCAGACCAGGGATTTTAAGAATAATTCAATTTGTTGTTATCCCCGATTAAATGACGACTTTCTACAACGAATTATTAAAATTGAGCTGCAAAAGTAGTTCATTTTTTGGAAAGATACAACTGTTTTACTGAAAAACAGGTAAAAGCACTGTTTAATTGGGGAAAAAACGCTAATTTTGCAACTTGTAAAACAAGATAATTTAAACATTACTCATAACGATGAAGGTATTAAAATTCGGCGGAACATCCGTAGGTTCTGTCAATGGCATATTAAGTGTAAAAAAGATTGTTGAAGCACAGGAAGAACCCGTGATAGTTGTTGTATCGGCACTTTCCGGAATTACGGATCAACTTTATAATATTACCAGACTTGCATGCGATGGCGATAAATCTTATCTTGCTGAATACGAAATTATGCTGGCACGCCATTTGGAAGTGATTGATGGCGTGATCTCAGATTCTAAAAAAGAAGATATTCTGCACCAGGTACAATTCCAGTTTAATGACTTGTCAAATATCTTTCGGGGTGTATCTTTAATTAAAGATATTTCCACAAAAATCATTGATACAATAGTCAGTTATGGTGAATCTATTTCGTCTATCATTGTTAGTGCCGCGATTCAAGATGCCATACATTACGACTCAAAAACATTTATTAAAACTGAAAATCAATTCGAGAAGCATATCGTTGATTTTGAGAAAACAAATAAACTGATACGCGAGACTTTTGATAATGCTCCCCGGATATGTGTTTGCGGAGGTTTTATTTCCACTGATGCGACTACAAATTTCATTACTAATTTAGGACGTGGTGGTTCCGATTATACTGCTGCCATATTAGCTGCTTCGTTGCATGCATCCATACTTGAAATATGGAGTGACGTCGATGGTTTTATGACTGCCGATCCTCGGATTATTAATAATGCCTATGTCATCGAAAAGCTGAGTTTTATTGAAGCTATGGAACTCTGCAACTTTGGTGCAAAAGTGATCTATCCACCTACCATTTTCCCTGTTTTCCATCAAAATATTCCGGTAAAAATTAAAAACACCTTTAATCCGCAAGCTGAAGGTACTTATATTTCGCGTGAAAAAGCGAATGCCACAGGTAAAGCCATTAAAGGAATATCTTCCATCAATGATACTTCATTGATTACCGTACAGGGACTGGGTATGGTAGGAGTTATCGGTGTGAATTACCGGATATTCAGAGTGCTGGCTAAGAGTGGCATCAGCGTTTTTATGGTTTCACAGGCATCTTCCGAAAATACGACTTCAATCGGAGTAAGAAATGCTGACAGTGCTTTGGCCGTGGATGTCTTGCGTAAAGAATTTGCATACGAAATAGGGCAGGGTGAGATCAATGAGATATTCTCGGAAGATGATCTGGCAACAGTGGCTATTGTCGGAGACAATATGAAACGTACCCCGGGTATAGCCGGTAAACTGTTCGGAACGCTCGGACGTAACGGAATAAACGTTGTAGCGTGTGCACAAGGAGCTTCAGAAACAAATATTTCATTTGTTACCGATCGTAAATCATTACGAAAAGCATTGAATGTTATCCATGATTCATTTTTCCTTTCCGAATATCAAGTACTGAATATCTTTGTTGCCGGAATAGGGACTGTTGGAGGGAGCCTGTTAAATCAAATAAAAAAGCAGCAACAATTGCTAATGTCCCAAAATGGACTTAAACTTAATGTTGTCGGGATTTCATCCAGTAAAAAGATGTTGTTTTCGCGCGATGGTATTGATCTTGAAAACTATTCGGAAGAATTAAAGTCGAATGGAATAGAGGCTTCACCTGATCTGATTTGCTCTGAGATATTGAACATGAATATTTTCAATTCGGTTTTTGTTGATTGTACTGCAAATTCTCAGATATCCGATTTATACCATACTTTTCTACATAATAACATTTCAGTAGTTGCAGCGAATAAAATTGCAGCATCATCATCGTACGATAACTATTTAAATTTAAAAGAAACTGCTCGCAAACGTGGAGTGAAATTTTTATTTGAAACGAATGTCGGTGCAGGTTTGCCAATTATCAATACAATGAATAACCTGATTAACAGTGGTGACCATATTCAAAAAATGGAAGCTGTTTTGTCAGGGACTCTTAATTTTATTTTCAATACTATCAGCGAAGACATTCCATTGAGTAAAGCAATATTGATGGCTAAAGAAGCCCGTTTTGCAGAACCGGATCCACGGATCGATTTAAGTGGTAAAGATGTCATTCGTAAATTGGTGATCCTTGCACGTGAAGCAGGTTATAAGGTGGAACAAACCGATGTGATAAAAAAATTATTTATACCTGATAAATACTTTGCCGGAAGTCTGGATGATTTCTGGAAAACAATTCCGGAACTGGATGCTGAATTTGAACAAAAAAGAAAGACGTTGGCAGTAGAAGGTAAACGCTGGAGATTTGTAGCCACTATGGAAAATGGAAACTGTGAAGTAGGGCTGCATGAAGTAGACAGCCTCCATCCCTTTTACGATTTACAGGGGAGTAATAATATAATTCTGATTACAACAGAACGTTATAACGAGTTTCCTATGATGATTAAAGGCTATGGAGCCGGTGCCGGAGTAACTGCCGCCGGGGTTTTTTCCGATATTATCAGCATCGCAAACATACGTTGATCGGATATGTTTAAAATAAAAAATACAATTGCCCTTTTATTTGTTTTTGTTATGCTACTATCCTGCAACAGGCAAAAACCTCAACTTCCTTCTAATAAAGGAAGTGAGACTGACACCAGTACAGTGTCATTGTTGACTATTAACCGGAATTTAGCAAAAAAAGAGGATGTCTGTCTCAAACAGTATGCTCTTCATAAAGATAAGTCTTTCAAAAGAAATGAACTGGGATTCTGGTATAAAATTGATCATACGGGCAAGGGGAACGGAATAAAAGATTCAACTGTGTGCAAAATCTCCTACAGGTTATCAACTTTAAAAGGTAAAGAACTTCAAAATGAGATGAAGCAAGTGGCTATTGGAAAAAAACAGGTTGCAACAGGTCTGGAAGAAGGACTTAAATTAATGAACAAGGGGGATAGTGCCACTTTTATCATTCCGTGGTACCTGGCTTATGGTATGAAAGGGAGTGAGCCATTAATTCCACCCTATACTTCACTGATTTATAAGATTAAAGTGTACAATTGATTTTCTGAAATAAAGGCAATTATTGAAATTTAGTTAAAATTGTTAACTACATATCTTATAACTTTATTTATTTTCTTAACTTTTAATTCTCAGTATTTAATCGGATATTTGTATAAAAATAAAATAGTGATATGAAACGAATTTCTTATTTGTTTTTTCTGATTTTTCTTGCTTCAATATTTGCATCATCTTGTAGCAGTACCAAGACTTATTCTCAATTATTGAATGAAGAAAAAGATCTGATGGATGGATTTATTAAACGAAATAATATTCTCGTAATATCCGGAACACCATCTGAAAATACTACGTGGGTAAAAAATGGTCAGGATGTTTATATCCTGACATCGACAGGATTGTATTTCCATATGATTAATACCGGTGATACAGTTCCTAATGATACATTAGAATATAAAAACATGGTTGTTCCCAGATTTAAACAATATACTCTTGGAGTTCCATCGGATACTATAAGCAATTGGACAACAATTGATTTCCCTTATCCGTCTGATTTCATCTATGGTGATCTGACTCAATCCTGTAAAGCTTTTCAGGAAGCAGCATCCTACCTCAAAAGAAATAATTCTGAAGCTAAACTTATTGTACCCTCAAAAATCGGATTTAATGCTGATATGATGAGTGTTACTCCTTACGGTTATGATTTAAAAATTAAATTTCAAAAATAGAACCTGTTTCAGATCGCTGTTTTTAAATTTACTTTATTCGAATTCATACACTTCTGTTTAATTATTCTAATTATGACACTTATTAAATCTATTTCCGGCATTCGTGGTACTATGGGCGGACCGGTAGGTGATGGACTGAATCCGTTGGATATTGTCCGTTTTACAGCTGCATACGCTACTCAGATTAAAAAGAATGCTACCGGTTCAAACAAAATTGTTGTAGGCAGAGATGCCCGCATATCGGGTGCAATGGTCAATCAGCTCGTTACAGGCACCCTGTTGGGGATGGGCTTTGATGTTGTGAATATCGGACTGGCTACTACTCCAACAACCGAACTGGCTGTAACCATGGAAAAAGCAGCCGGAGGAATTATTCTTACGGCAAGCCACAATCCAAAACAATGGAATGCTCTGAAATTACTGAACGAAAAAGGTGAGTTCTTTAATTCACTTGAAGGAGAAAACGTGTTGAAGATTGCAGCAGACGAAAGTTTTATATTTTCGGGGGTTGATGAGATCGGCAAGTTGAAAGAAGATGCCTCGTATACCCAAAAGCATATCGACAGCGTTCTGGCACTTGAGTTGGTGGATATAGAAGCCATTAAAGCTGCTGATTTCAAGGTGGCGATTGATTGTGTCAACTCGGTGGGCGGAATCGTTATACCAGCTTTGCTCAAAGCGTTGGGGGTATCTAAAGTCGAAAAACTATATTGCGAACCTAACGGTCAGTTTCCTCATAATCCGGAACCACTTCCTGAACATTTAACAGAGATTTCGTCATTAATGAAGTCGGTAAAAGCAGATGTCGGTTTTGTGGTAGATCCTGATGTCGACAGGTTAGCCATTATTTGTGAAGATGGAAGCATGTTTGGAGAAGAATACACCCTTGTTTCAATTTCAGATTATGTACTTCAGCACACTCCGGGTAACACTGTTTCAAATTTGAGCTCTACACGTGCTTTACGCGACGTGACGGTTAAATATGGCTGCACATATACTGCAGCAGCAGTTGGTGAAGTAAATGTAGTCACAGCCATGAAAGCTACACATGCCGTGATTGGTGGTGAAGGTAATGGTGGGGTGATTTATCCTTCCAGTCATTATGGAAGGGATTCTTTAGTAGGAATCGCTTTGTTTTTGACTCATTTAGCTAAATCTAAGCTTACAGTTTCAGCATTACGAAAGACATATCCTGAATATTATATTTCAAAAAATAAAATTCAACTTACTCCTGCCATCAATGTCGATGATGTTTTAAAGATTATAAAAGAATCCTATAAACAATATGAAGTAAATGATATCGATGGAGTGAAAATTGATTTTCCTACCGGATGGGTTCATTTGCGTAAATCGAATACTGAACCGATTATTCGAATTTACTCCGAAGCACGAACCAAAGAACAGGCTGAGGGATTTGCGAATGCTATCATTGAGGAAATAAAAAGAATCGCCAATATTTAAAAAATTATTCAACAAACAAAAAGGACTAATTCATTCATTTGAATTAGTCCTTTTTGTTTGTTGATTATATCTCGGATAGTTTATTTCTTTGGTATACTCTTATTCATATTCTGTGGGGGCACAGTTTTATGAAAAGGTGCTATCACAGGAGTAGATTTAACAGGTGGAAAAGTCGTTCTGGGAGTAGTAACAGGAACAGGAGAACTGACCCCAACCGGTTGCCCGGTAGAAGAACTAAGCCCTGTCGGTTGTGCAGTCGATACCGGGGCCTGAGTACTGGCATTCTCATTCAACGGGAAAGTGCCTTGTGGTCTCTTAATCGTATAATTGGTCATACTTTCATTTGACTCAAAACCTAATCCGGTTATTATGCGTGTTGCTTGCGTAATTTTGATTAACGTGTCGGAATAAAATTTTTGCTGCCGTTGATTCCAGAATAGTTTTTCAGTTTCAAACAACTCACCCTGCAGGTTCATGGCTCTTACTTTACCCCGTAGTTCCCACAGTTGTTCGTTTTCATTAAACCGGGCATATTTGCTTTGGATATTAGCATCGACTTTCAGGTTAGCATCAAACTTTTCAAAGTAGATGCCATCCGGGAATTCCTGAAAAGGCTGATTGGCTTTATCAAAAATATCCCAACGACTGGCTGTTATGCGATAACGTGTAATCCCAGAATCTGAAATGATTGTGGTGATTTCGGTGGCATGAAGTTTGGGCAATTTAGTCCGGTCGACAATTGCCCCTATTTTATCAGGTTTATCGTTGCTGCAAGAAATAAGTAAGGACAGAAAGAGCATGCAACAACCGATTGTTTTGCTGATAGCAGACGTTCTAAACACCAAAATAGCTGAATTTAGCGGTCTCATTTTAATCATTGATAGATTTTGAGTACAGCTCAAGATTAAAGTTTACGTTTAAAGAACCAATGTTCGTTGAAGACAACATTCAGACTGATTTTATAATAGTCTTCACGAAGCATATTTACAGTCCCAATTTTACCGTATTCGAACGATGCATTTAACATCGATATTGAATTTGTTGTTTTATTATATAATGGCAAACCAAATCCGCATGAGATGCCATAATTTTTAGGAGGCGTTGCACCTTCAACTTTATAGTATGAATCACTCATATTAAGTCCGGCGCGATAGCGTATGTGGTCGCTAAACTTTCTGCCTCTGGCATTAGGTTGGTATTCGATGCCTAATGCGAGTTTTGACCGGTTGCTTAAGCTGTCGAGTTTTCCGAAATATTCGGCTTTTTTCCATTCCTGCATACTGTAATCTAACCCGATTGATAGTTTTTTATCAAAAGTATAATTAAGTCCGATTCCATACATGGTGGGAAGTTCAAAACCATATGCAACATAATTTGGATGACTTGAATCAATCGTATCATTTAATACTCCGGTTGTTATTTGAGAGAAACCACCATTCAGTTTGATTTTTGGTTCGTAAATAAGTCCAACCGTAACATCGTGTTTTTCTGCAAAAGTATTATAATACTGTAATCCAAACCGAAATCTGAAATTATTTGCTTTGATGGTGTTAACCTGGGTCGTTGAAGTATATCCTGACGTTGAGCCGAATGTTAAGTCACGATAGTTATTAATTGTACCGTAGATATAATATGCA
>Ga0302285_10001079_pt1 | contig 15032 bp, 14 predicted proteins | sample III_Fen_E2_2_FD_200455 | JGI IMG/M metagenome (GOLD analysis project Ga0302285, IMG submission 200455) | Peat permafrost microbial communities from Stordalen Mire near Abisko, Sweden - III_Fen_E2_2 | ecosystem: Environmental > Terrestrial > Soil > Wetlands > Permafrost | place: Sweden: Abisko... | reverse complement strand
TGTCCGTACGGGAATAAGTGCTACGAGAAGAACAAAGTTAGCGCATAGATTATCAGTGATATTTTGCCAGTGTTAAGGAACAATTAGCTCACTGATCTCACATTAGAAATCAAGTAAAAACAATAAAAAGTTCAGAAATCATGTGCCTCTAATTCTTTTTTCTGTCTGTTTTATTTTGATTTAATAAACAAAAAGCGACAGTTTTGTATCATTGGAGTTCTTCAAGCCATTTTTAGTTCTTCTCACCAAGCAAAATCTAATCCAACTCTCTCTAGGATTAGAGTAAGCTCTGTTCTTCTTTTGCATTTTTTCAATACAATATTATTTTTGCTTCTTTCTTTATTTGACAATATAAATATGTTTTTGTCAGGTCTAATTAGATATTTAGCAGCGATCCATAGAATGCAGTCATGTTTTCAGAAATGTTCCGCCATTTCAACTTGACTTCCTTAACCTTGAATATCAGGTATTGATTTCTATTTTGTTCTCCTCGTGTTTTTTATTTCTTTATTAACTCGTGGTAAATTCCTAGCAACAATCGGTTGACAGAAGAAAACTCTTTAATTATCTTTTCCTCCCTCTAGCAACTGAGCGAATTGACAAGTCTATCCTTGAACTTAAAGCTGAATAGTATCGGAGACAATGGTGCATTGAATCTGTTCTTTGTGCTGTCAAAACTTCGAAATCTAACTGCACTCAACCTCAATTTAAGGTATAAGTTATCTAAAATACTCAATACGATAACAACATTTTGCAATTTCAAATATATCTTCAGCGACAATCGGTTGTGTGAAAAGAGCTTAGCTAACTCAAGTACTTGCTTTGAGGCTCTGACTCTACTTTAGACCTTAACCATGAATATTTCTAATAACGGGATTGGCTAGAAAGGAGTGCATTTCTTCTTTGGATCATTTGCACCCCTCATCAATCTCTAGGATTTGACACTCATTTTCAAGTATTTATTGATTTTAAACAGAAATTTAACTAAATTGAGTATTTCTTTAATATATTTTTGCATGCCTTAGTAACTGCAATATCAAGGAAAGAGTCTTCAAGACAATTAAAAAGGTTTTTGACAGCTAAGTAACTAGTCTCACTAATCTCTCCATTAGTTTCAGGTACTACTCATCCAGTTCAGTTATTAAATCTTTCATAGCTCAATTGTAAAAAGAGACATTTCATATTTTCCTTTCCTTTAGATCCAATCCAATCGGAGATAGTGGTTGTAGTTTCTTGTAGAACGCAATAATCTCTCTTTAATATCTCCGAAAACTGTCCATCGATATCGGGTAAGCAAAAAATATGATTTAGTAACTGTTTACTAAAACTTTATCTTGCAAAAGCAACATCTAAAACGAAGAAGAAGGCCTAAAAATGGTATTCTAGACACTCGCAGCCCTCAGAAAGCTCACATTTCTATCACTCAATGTTGAGTAAAAAATAATTAAAAAATGGATGTTTTCCTAAGGGCGATTTGGTTAATAATTAACACCTTAGAGAAACAAATAACCTTACCACATTTAATCTCAATTATTTTGCTTTGTTTTTTGGTGTGAATTGAAAGATCAAATCAAATCAGCGACGATGAATTTGTTGATTATGCTTCTGCGTTTATTAAAATGGACTCTCTCAAAGAAACCTATCTTTTCTTGAGGTATACGAACAAATATTTATTATTTATGGTCTGTTACCCTCTGTTCTCATTTGATTTATTATGGCATTTAACCTTTTTTTTTCTTTCAAAGGGATAATCCAATTTCTTATGGAAAAATCAATATCTTGAAAAGCTACTTCGATAAGAAAGCTATTAAACATAATCTATGAGGGAGAAAACAGAAATTACAAGGTGCAAATGAATCTATGTCCTAATGAATACTTTAAATGATTCAAATATTTCATGAACTGACACAAACTTTAGCATTTTGATAAAATTATATATATTTTTTGTTATTACTAAACACACACACATACATGACTTTTGTACTGAATTCTTTTTATGCTTTGCATTCCGCTGGTTTTTTCAATGCGTTTTAAGATAGAAATTAATCGAGAATGTTAAGAGCGAAAACAAGAACAGCAATATACTCTTGAGTTTCAAGAATGTAATCGATATTCCAAGACATTAGAATGGTTACGTAGCTTCAAGTAAAAGTAGCTCACTTTTTGTGTCATCAATCGAATTCAAGATATTCTTGATTTTCTAGTTAATCAGTTTATAATCATTGTTCGTTAGTTCCTTAAGATTTGCTACAATAGCCCTGTAAAGATACGAAGACAACTAAGTCGTTGCAAGAAATGCTTCTTTGGATTTAAGATTCCTAAACAGAATTCTGATTTCTTCAAGTATCGTAGCATGATAGACATATGAGTAATTAATCGATGCAGCGAAGTATAGTGACACAGCTATGCTGACGGAGATGATTATGAAATCGTAGACTCGAAACCACACTTCTAATGTTGAGAATTCGAATAAATCAAAGAGATACGCGAACAAGCACGCGATCGGGTAGATAGAATACAGCACCATAAACGACAGGTTAACTTAACCTCGCAGCCAGAACTTCTTGCCGTACTCGCAACTGATCCTACGCAGTTAAATCCAGATTTTGAAATTATTACTGTCAACGAGATTCAATGTAGGGAACACCTTCTTGTGATTGAGAAACTAATCGTCTTTTCGAGGTCGGATGAAGAACAGCATCTAGATCATTAAGTAATAGATTCTATGGAAGTCTGCGAGCACTGCGATGAGAAATCTGCACATGATATAGTATAATATGAAGTTAATTCCGATTCCCAGCGCTGTTGTGATGGAGATACTCCAATTGAATTGCTGAAATGCAGAAGGATCGAAGATTAATCGGTAGAGTAAGCACATGACTGACCTGACAGAGGAGATGATCACAGCATAACGATTTTGCGTATAGAATTTACATTTCACATTGAATGTGTTGATTAAGTAGCAGAGAATTGTCATCCCACAGTATTCGTTATCTTTATATTGAACAAACGGAATTAGATTATTTTATGCTGATTACAGCTCATTTTGTATCTGTTTTGGTGAGGTTTCATTATCATTGAGAGCTACTAAGCACGTTTACTTTTGATTATGAAAATCCTTGTCAACAGACTTTGATCTTTGTTGTTCTGCTTATCTTTGATTACCATCGTTGCACGCAAATCGATAGTTCAATTTGTTTTTGCTGTTCATTGAATTTCTCGTTAGTATCTAAGAACTGCTATTGCTATTGGGGGTAGAGATTTCATTGCTTTCACTTTTATTTAGGAAGTTAATAGCTTTAGTTGGGGAGTCTTTATTAATATCCCCCATGTTTCTGCGAGAACTTATTTCTGGATTTTAACAAACATTGGATAGTAATTCAGATTGTTTCACTTTGGTTGCATCACAGTCTACGATCATTTGATCTTTTGAGCGTATTTAGCATGAATCTGGTATTTCCTTCTTGAAGAGATCAACATTACCGCCATTAGTATAGCACTTTATGAACATATCGCAAGTTGGCATATTCAAATGCAGGGTATGTTTGTATTTCTAAATAAAAATGGTTATTTTATCTTTGAGAGCAGCTAACTCCAGCTGCTTTTGCTCCGACAGTTTACCAGAGAATGATGGAACTAGCAGTGATAATTCAATTTCGTTTCGCTTCAAAGCGCAAATCAGTTATTCATATTAGCGATCTTCGTTCTGCATTAGCCAATCGCCTAGATAGAAATCACTGCTCTTTTCAGTTTTAGAAATAATCGTTTTCTTATACAGCTACACCGCGATCGGATGCATCATAGCATACCTGCAAGCGACTGAAAACATTCGAAAAAGTAGAATTATCCATACATTGTAGATCTCAAAGAACTAGATGTTATCTTGGACTTTCTCCTACGTGAAGTATAAAACTGTGATGGTTAATGTAAACAGCCACATAAGTAGTTGCGTGAAATAGAAATCTCCATTGATGATGAACCCTAAGTTGCGATAGACGTGAAGGTTCCTGTGAACGACCCAGAAGAATATACAACTGAATGGACCCATGATGTAAAACACCAAATGGTAGAGAAAAAATTCGATAAATTGATTCTAATTCCATGAAGCATAAGAAATGGATACATCCTTCATTTATTGTCCGGCGATGTTCTCGTATTCATATATTTCATCGTAAGATTTGCTGTCTTCCTTGAAATAAGAAGCCGAATCACTCTCAGAAGTTTATCGTGTGATCAATTAAGGTATTTAGTTCTCAACATCTAATTTTTTAGAATCGCTAATGTCATAATCTTGAGTTTGAGAGGAATCATATTGGGAAAGGATTGGTCGGCTCAAGAAATCTGCTGATTTCCATCTCTTCTAAATCTACATGGATAAAACAATAAGTTATCGAATGCAACTGGCTCACACAATCGAGTTATCAGTATATTCTATGTAATTGTTAAGTTCTATTTATATGTCTTTCTCTATCTGTTGATATAATATGTTTTCTCAATATTCGTCTCTTCTCACTTTCTTATTCTTCTAGAAAGACTTAGTTTTTTTCTTATTTACTCGGAAAAGTAAACAAATGAAAAAATTGCATAATCCAAAATAAAAGAAAATATTCTGTTTTCTCATCAACATAAGAAACCTTCTTATGTCGCCTTCTTAACCAAGTCTATTTATCTCATTAAGTAACTGCAATCATTCAATTAAAGAAAACACATTTTCTTCCCAAATTCTCAGAAAGACAATATATTTTGCAAAATAATAGTATCCCATTGAGATAATAAGATCTTCAAAAACTAACTCAATTAGACAAACACGCATACACACAAAAGAAAATGTTTCCTTTTTTGGGAGTTTTTAAATGCTTCTGACAGCATTATTGTCATTACACATTCCATACAAAGGAGAGATTCCAATGCATATTTAAAAATAATTCTCTCCTTACCTTCATAAAGTACCATATGCTTTCATGAATCATGATTGCATCTCTCACCTTTGGAGGAACTTAAATTTTCTAACTAACAACTTGAATGATTGTTTCACTCTGCTTATTTTCTTTCCTTTCTTATTTCAGTTGCTTTCTTCTGTTGGGTGATTCTTTCCCTCAAGCCTACGAGATATACCGTGATTTGAGTGAAGAAAAGTATTCTTCTAATTTTTTATATCCCTGAAAAGTTATTGTATGTCCACTTTTTTATTCAGTGAACAGATAAAAATTATAATCTTTTCTTGCATCTTTTAATGGCTTGAATGAGTCAATCGCCAGCTAGTAAGGTATGACTGAATCATTCTTAGATATTCCCACAAACACTGGTAGTCTATCGTTGTGTCTATCAGTAATTCCAAAATCTAATCCACAGAATCCAAGCACTCCACCTAATTTTTTCTCATTCTCCAGCCCAACTTTCATCGCCAGCATGAATCCTTATGAGAATCCACCAAGGAAAATGCGGTCATATTGGTTACTTAGAAACTACACTTCAAATTCGATTATCTGTGAAATAAACTCCACAGCTTAGGAGATCCCTCGCTCGTTAGGATTACCACGTACCTCACGTGGCTGTAAATTATCAATATCAAACCAGCTATTCATGCGGAATGCAGGGCTTGCTTTCGTTTTGATTAAAGGTGCACATGGAAGGACAATTTTTGTATTTTCGCCAAATGGGTTGATGTTTTCCATGAAAATCTCATAGAATCCAAAATGTGTATCACCATAGCCATGCAACCAGATAAAAGTGAATTCATGCTCTTTCTTTGGCTCAATGAAAATTATTTTCTTCTATTTAATTAGCGCTTTCAAATCTGTTTTGAGATACTCCTCCATGGTGTAGGTTAGTTGTTTCTTATCTAAATTTATCCCTCAAGAAGATTTTAATCCTAAAGAATAATTCAAGAAAAAGGTTAAACATTTGGAATCAATCAATATTTACCCTCTCTTGCAAAGCATATTATCTAAGATTCTTATGACGACAACTTAAATTGAGAAGGATTATTTAGGGGGGATATTAGATAACAAAGTATCAATTGTTTCTTAATTATCTGGAGATTTAGAGATGTTCTTTTTACTTTATGGAATCAAAAATAACTTTACACGTATTAGAGAAGATTCTCAAGAGAATGCATGAAAAAAGAATAATCGATTCAGAGAATGAGAGAAAAAGAGAAAAAGAGAGTATTGTCCTTAAAAAATAATAGATTTTATCTTTTCCAAAAACAAAGGAAAAAAAAAAATGAATTATTAGTAAACATTGTGAGAATAGTATCTCACAATTTAAAGGACAAATCATTAAGAGCTTGATTTCTCAAAACTCCTCTAATTCAAAAGTAACAGTAATTTAATTCATGAATAGTCTCTGATGTCTGTGAATATGTGTGTATGATTCAAAGTTGGAATTTAAAACAACCCCCAAATCAAATTCAAATTAGTTTGTGCGCGAAATATAATTTGAATTCAAACTATTTATTCACTCCCTAGGAGACGGAACGAGCAAAGAGTCGCGAAATATCAACTTTTTTATTAATTTAATAATACTAAATAGGGAATTAAGAAGAGAGAGAGAGAGAAACACCCCAAAGATTAAAAAAATAAGAGATTCAAATTATTCTACTTTAAGATCTTTGCAAGAGAACATTGAAAGATGGAAGATTAGAGTTTGTTAGGTTCTTCTACCACTAAATCCTTCAGTCTAACTGGTTTGAATAGCTGTGTGAAAGCTGCTATCAATCCTTTGAGGACATTGTTGAATGGAACTGCTAAGATAGATGATCTTCGTGTTGCATACAGCGAAGCTGAAAATTGTGATGACTGTGAATTGCTAAAAGAAGCTTAGAGTAAGATTCTCTTAGGAAGCCAGCTAGAAGATGAGACGAGACAGCTGACGGCGAGCTGCTTAGAGAAGAAAGTTGTTTTTAGCGAGATGGAAAAAGCTGAGTAAATTACATCTACCTTGAGAGACATTAGATTGACATTAGCCGATGAGAATATGCTGTTTCTGTAATTGTTAGCAGATTTCATGTGTTTCTTCTCGAAGGCTGCAAGAGAATTGAAGATTCTACCAAATGGCAGTAGGAAAGAAGGATTGGAAAAGGTTGAGATGGTTATTTCAGAAGAGAAATTATCTGATGAGCTTGAATTGCTGCAATTAGAATCACTCTAAGTAGATTTGCTAAATGTCTAAGAGCTTGCAACGAAGCTATCTTGCACCTATGAATGGTTCAAGTAATAAGTAGTGGAGATTAAGTAATCTTTCGTCAGTGCAATATGGCTAAAGAAAGCTTCTGAGATTGTACTTCACCATCAGAATTAGCAATCTTAGGTTTAATCTTAATAACCTCAAGATCACAGTTCATTTTCGTAGAACATGAGTGTATTAAAATTCAATGAATTCCTCATAGAAGCACCAAAGCATAGTGAAAAAGCTGAGAATCTTTTGATCTTGCTAGTCGCTATGCGAAAGAAATACGAAGAATTCCTGGAATTGTTCTAGGCAGTTGAATCGTTTGTGAGAAGTAAATATTCAACAGCAGTCCCCGTAACAGATGGCATATCACCACTGATGTATGCTGCTGATGAACGGATTCTAGCGGTTTTAGTGGAAGACACAGAATGCCTTGCTGAGTTAAAGAGTAGATTTGGTGAATTAAATGAGATATTCAAAGCAGTCCCGTTGATTATTTCAAGTGAACTTAGGTCCAAGTAGCAGTTGATCCAGAAGGTAATTACTAGAATTCAGTAATTTAAAGGAAATAATGCAGCTAAACAGGGATAGGCATAGTATCTGCTGGAATTGGAATAATCAAAAATTGATTTAAATTCAGTTTTGAATGTCTAATCTTCAATTTCCTCCTCATCAGTGAATCAGTCATCAAGCGCACATCCAGAGGAGCAAATCGAAGGAACTCTAGCATTAAGACGAGCCAACAATGAATTGTCTTCTATGCGAGAACAATCCAAAGAGCAGCTATCCCTGCCAGCTCACAAGAAGCTGTCTGTGACGATGGTCATTTCTCTTTTCGAAACATACAAGGAACTGCACGCAAAATCACAAAAAGTCGGTCCATAACTATCAGAAATTGAAAATTACTTGAAAATGTATTAAACTGAAGAATTTACACTCCTGAAGCTCTCCAAGGAATGGATAGCAAGAATCAACGAGACTGGACTCCCACTCAAGTAGTTCAGAGCTGACTTTGATGCAATTGTCGAGTTAAAGTAACGAATTCTATAGACAGAAACAACAACAAGAACATACTTATTATTTTAGAAAATTTCTCTAATATTTTTGTGTGTTTTGCAAACAGAAAGAAGAGCATTTTCCAATGGAGCAAATACGAAGACAACATAAAAGGTTTAGAAGTGATTCTCCGTCTTCGCGAGGCACTAGAAGGCTGGAATGGCGGAACAAGCTGGAAGAGTGCAGGAGAGATTCAAAGTTTGCTGTTTTCTCTTGGTGAGAGGAATTATGTAGTTCGATCATATGAAGGTAGAAGCTTATTCACAAGCAAATTAGAAGAATTAGCTAGCATTAAAAGTGAATTATCTAAATTAAACTAAGAGGGCATAACCTGTGAGAGATTAGAAGAAATGTCTAAGATTCTATCGAACTCCTTTGTCAGTTGCACTGTGGAGAAGTAAAGAGTGAGTAAAATGAAGGCAGTTAAAGAGAATATTCTGAGTGAAATGAATGAATGGAATAATCTTAAGATTTAAGGGAAAAGAGTGACTCTAGCGAGAATCCAAGGAATTTTAGAATAACTAAAAGCAAGTGGGGTAAAAATGGAGGATAAGAAATTGGAAATTGAAGGGATGATAGATTAAGCGTAAGGATTGTAGAAAGCTGTTCGAAACGCAAGGACGGAGGAAGAATACATCATAAAGGAATATGGCAGGATGCATATTGAAATCGAGGAAATTGAAGAGATACTAAAGGAAAGTGCTGAACTGAATAATTGGCTGAGTTCGATTGAATGTAACTTAAGCGAAGGATAGAATGATCAGAGTCATATGAATATTACAAGTTGTGACTATGAACAGTTGTTGGAGTTGAGCATACAGCTTGATGGAGCCAAGGAGAGATATATTTAGAATTCGAAGCTAAAGAATCTCAAAGAAAAGGTATTTGCACTGCTTGCGGTTTTGGTAGCGGATAACTGGCGGAACAACTAGCAACTTACAGGGTTCACTTAGAATTCACTGAATTAGCTGCATCACCAAGCGAAATCATTTCTGAAGGAAGACTAGAAGCAAAAGGATTATTAGTTTAGCAAGGTGTTTGAGCAGATGAGAAGGAGTTTGTTTGGTGAGAAAGAAAATATCGGAAAAGATGGAGAAAAGGAGAATAAGGTAGAAATCGAGTTAGAAGGAGGAACAGAATAAATAGGACAAGCAGAGATTTCGAAAAAGGAAGATGAAGAAGAGCTTGTAGATATGGAAAATATGATTCATTTAGATAAGCATACGCAGGAATCAAGGGAAGATGGTTAACGAGAATCATAGGAGAAACAAGATATGGAAGAAGTCTTAATGGAAATTGAACTCGAAGCAGGTGATCAAGAGATTGAATAATATGAGGAAAAAGAACTGTAAGAAGAAGTAGGAGAATCTAAGCAGGAAACAGATGAATGTTTGATTTCCTTGATAATTTCATCTATTCTAGCTAGACGAGATGCTATGGATGAGACAATTTTACTGGAATGTGCATTGATTGTCGAAGAGCTTTGGGAAGAAATGGCTAAGAGAGTCAAAGAAATCAAAGCTGTTTTGACTATCGAAGACATGGAGAGAATTGAATCGAATGGGTATGGTTAGATTGGATGTGTGGATCTATCTGATGTCTTTATTGAGTAGAAATCGTTGATTTAAGCTAAACAAGAGACGTTTTATGAGGAAAACTAAAATAATCTTAAAAACGAGCCAACTATTATGTCCTCACAGAAAGGAAAGAAGCAGGTTATGAAACTCAAGGAGAAAGAGGAGAATAGCAAGAAATAATGCAGAAATGCTTGTGAAGATAGCGAAATCAAAGAAACACCTTAGAAAAAGATAAAGGAAAAGAAAAAGAATTCGGATTAAAAATAAAGTTCTGCTGAAGGAAAATCACTGAAAAAATAAGGAGGAAAGAAATATTCGAGTTAAAATAAGGAAATTAAAAAAAAGGGAGAAAAAGAGGAAGAGAATTAAGCAGAAAAAGGTTGTTTAGAGGGTTAAATTAAGAAAAATTTAGATTTCTCAGAGGAGACAACAACAACTGCTACTCCTGTTACTGCTTTAGCAGCTTCGGAGAATATTAGTAATGCGAGTATTGAAAATAAAGAAGTTAAAACTGAAAATGATGTTGATAAAATGTCAATGAAAGACGAGATAATGGCAGACTAAAAATCTGCTACTAAAGAGTCATAAATGAATACACAAAAAAAACAAAAACGAACAAAACAATCCTAAATTGTTTCTGCATAGATTCAAGAAGTTTCATCTTTTTCGCCTTATAACTCACATTCTTCAGCTTAGAAAACGTCAGAATCTTCACCTGAATAGCAGCACGTTTTACAACCCAAACAACAAATCGAACTAGGAATATTACCAGAAAAATTACAATTTGAATCTATCGATGTATCAACTATGGTAAAGAATCTCAGTGAAAGAGAATGGTTCGTAGCATTAGATGATCGATATCGAACAGCTGGGAAAGAGATTATGAGATATTTAGTATCTAACTTGCATTTCGTGGAGACTAGATTATGCTTTGAAATCATTGAAAGAGTCGTTTAGAATTATTTGCAAAAAATCATCAAGACTGGTAATTAAGTTGAGGATAAGATCACATAGATCATAGCGGTGCTTAAATCGCTGCACACTGATCCAAGTGGATCCAAAGAACTTAGATCAAGTGCATTCTCATACGATTGTCTGATGAATTTGCAGAAAAAAATAACCATCGAAGGAGAATCTGAAAAATAGAAGAAAATCAGAAAACAAAAATAATAACAGCTAGATTAATAGAATGACAGCTTGAAGAAGAAAAGGAGACTAAATGATGATTGGCTCTTCGATGGGGAAGACGTTGTCAAGAACTCTAACGGAAATGACAAAGAGACTATTGAACATGAAGATTATTTCAAATCGGAAAGTGAAAAATTCAGCTACACACAATGCAACGATCCTGAAACTCGAGAATTGAATAAACTGCTATCTAGCAAGGATGTTCTAATGCAGTTCAGAAGATTGAATGAAGCAGCGAAGAGAAACAGAGGAATGTGTATTTCAGTGGATTCAGAGATATAAGATACAAGAATGGATCTAACAGACGAAGAAGATGATGAGGAAGATTTTGAGGGAAATGACAGGAAGGCTTAGAAAGCAATGTTTTCTTCAGATGATGAGGACGACGCAATCGAGACATATTACCCGTCTGTTGCGAAGTATGGTCGAGATAAAAAGACTAAAAAGTTAATGGATCCAATCAAAGAAGAAGAAATGGAATCGTTTGTAACGTTCTGCAAGAGCTAAGTGAAAGCTGCAAACTAGAAGCCAAAACTGTTTAATCCTCTTGAAAAGGGCACAGCTGAAGATGCTCTCGACAGCTAAATTCCAGAAAAATAACAGTAATCGACAGCTAGCAACGTTGAGTAGATTTTTACTGTTTTCAAGGGTAAAATCCATCTGAGAGTTGAAGCTAATTACCAGCCAATAAAAGCGATTTGCTATGCTGAAACGCTTCGAAGTCAAGTGAAGTAGATCCCTGTGTTCTAATTTGGCTCAACTATTTCATAGAATGGCGAATCCGATCTTCTTGAAACAAAATCATTTTTGTTGAAATCGTTCTGCAGTCCTGCGATTGTCGCATTGTTCGGCATTGTCGAAACGGAACAAGAAGAAGAACAAAATATTATTAATTCGTTAGCTTAGGATCTTAAAAACAGAGAGCGCGTATCAATAGCACTCTGGAGTACAGCAGCGAAAGTGTATTTCTTCCCTAGAAGACTCTTTGATGGATTTGAAGTAACTGCTACGAAGATTGCTGCTAAACTCACGAATTCTCCAACGGAACTTTGTTTTGCAGTTGTCTTCAAGGCTGGAGCGCTCTCATAGGTAGAATTAGAACATATTCCAAAGATATCCAACCCACCTTGCATGTCGATTTAGACATTCGCGGAGTTGCAAGCCCTCAGGCAATAGCATAAAAGAGAAGAATAATCAAATTTATCATCTTAATCCTTGAGAATGGCAGTGATGATCGATCAAGGAAAGAATGAAAAATCTAACGAAAAACGAAAATTAAAGAAAAATCAGTTCAGAAAAGACACATCTCTTCTCCCAATGAATTCTGAAATGGCGATGGATCAAAAGAAGAATCCCTTGAATTTACTTCTCATGCCTTCTAACTGTTTTGAAGTCTAGAGGACTCTCAAGCAAATTGAAGACAAACAGGAGCTCGAAAGTACTTTTAGAAAAGCATCTTCTATTAAAGATTCTAAACATAAAGTAACAATCATTTTTTTTGAATATAATTATTCTGTGAGGCTAATTTTACGTTTTAATTATTAAGTAGTAGTAGGATGCTCATGCTGATGTGGAGGCGTTCTTCCAGAGGAGATTGGAAGGTAAAGTTACAGCTAAGCAATAGCGTAATCGTTAATGCGACATTAAACTGACTGCAAAGAACTTTAAATCAACTGAAAAAGTTGAAAATAATCAATCTAGTACTTGCTTAGCTCAATAATCTGAGGAAACAGTAGTTCTCGAATCATCAACTCAAGGGATTAGCAAACAAGAAGATACTCAACAAGTAATGGAATTAGAAACAATTGTGAATCCAGGTGAAGTTGGGGAGCTTAATAATCTACAGCAAAGTCCTATTGTTGCATCAGAATAAAAAATAGTCTTAAGAATAAGAGGAATAACTAGCAGAAGGATAAGCACAATCAGCTAGTAAAGATTGTGAAAATCAACAAGAAGTAGGAGATGTTCCTTAGAAGGATAATTAAGAGAAATAAGCTGAAATTAGCACTGAAGGAGTGATGGAAATAGAGGAAGTAGTGAATAAACAACCAGCATAGAATTAAGTTTTGTAGAGCTCAATTGCGAAGAATAGATAAAAAATACTTGAGTTTTCATCCATTTTAGATAAGCTAAAGCCTTCAGCAGCGGAAAAAGTCAGTTAGGATTCGGGATCTGATGAAAATGCCTTTGGAGAGATAAAGCAAGAAGAACAAGATTAGAATGAACAGCCGTAAGTAGAAGGAGAGCAGCAAGACAATAATGATATCGATGCAGAAAATGGACAAGATGATTAGGAGAAAGACAAATAATAAGATGAATAAAGCGATAACTCCAACGAAGAACTTCCAGAATAATAACAAAAAGAAGGATCCTTCCAAAGATTCCCCAATTCTAAAAAATGGTTAACTCCTGAACAGCAACAACACTAAAAATAATTCCGAATGTCCTTCGAAAAGGAGAATGATCCTGAATAATCTCAGTAGATAATTCACCCTGATTTCTAATCACTCAATAGATCTCAGCAATTACTCTAATTACAGATGCAAAAGTAAATGCTACAGCAACAACGAGTATTTAAACAGCAATAATAGGAATAATCTAATGAATCTTAGGGATTTTATAATAAAAATATCCATAACAAGAATCATTTTGCTAAATAAAACGATTATGAACATGAACATGAAGAACAAGATGGTTATGAGTAAGCTAGAAGTGGAAAGTAAATGAATGGTTAATACAACAGACAATAATATTTATCGAATGAATCAAGGTTCTAGATGTAATAATAATAATAATAATATCCTTTTTCCAATAACCCAAGATAGCCGTTCACCAATCGATATAATTAAACCTAACAACAACAATACGCTGCAAATCCTAACAAACTAAATAATTTATCGTATTAGAGTTTCAATAGCAATTTTGTTAAGCAATCTAATCCAGGAAATACTACATCTTTCTCATTTTAAAATAATCATAACTTCTAATAGAGTTTCTAGCCTCAACAATACAACAATCTCATATATCCTCAGATGAACAATTTCACAGGAAACAATAGAATGCTATCTCTTTTACAACCGCCAGTACCACCACAACCACAACAACCAGCAAGACAACAGCTTTAGCCTCATCAATAATTTATGTAAATTTACTTAATTTTTTGAATTTTTAAATCTCTCTCTATTCTTCATGATTTTACCAATAAGTAAGCTGCAATTTTAATAATATTTCTTTTTGTTGTTTTTAGGAAAAACCATCTTGTGAGATACGATCCTTTATCTAATGTTCCATCAGCACTTGGAACATAGTATTCATAGCAATAATAATCGATGTAATTGTAATCACGAAGACCTATGATAGGATAAACAGAGTTGAGACAACAAGAATAGCCATTATTACCTATTGCGAATTCCAAAGCAACTGAAAGCTCACTCTTAGGTCTACGAGATCAACTAGACTCATTACTCTCAGTGATTTAGATTAAACAGAGAGTGTATGGAATGAAATAATGAGACACTGAACAAAGGATATTTCAAATAATATCCAATAAATCGAGTTTAAATATTTATATAAATTGTTTTTAATATAAAAAGTATTATGTTTTAATATGTTGAGTTTTATCTTTTAAAGATATATCCTAATTAAGATGATTTTAATCTTTAACATCAAGCACATAATGATTATTATCACTTATGCTATATATAATCGAATTTTTTGTATTTAATCTCATAATCCTCCTCCTCCTTGATTATTAATATTATTATTATGGGTAAAATCAAATATCTTAACTAAACTTGAATAAACTGTGTAAAGATAGAAAGTAAAATGAGACTTCGTTGGATGAACCAAATTAAAGGAAATATCTTTTTCATTAATGGCTTGCATTCCTTAAAATAGAAAAATATTATAATTACGTCGAGAAAACAACTTTTAAGGTGAAACTGTGAGTCAGCGAATTAATCGAAGGAAACCAGAACGTTTAGGTTGTCAAAATCTAGGGAAAACAAAATATTTAAATCTTGAAGTACCCCAACCTTA
>Ga0302285_10001078_pt1 | contig 15044 bp, 17 predicted proteins | sample III_Fen_E2_2_FD_200455 | JGI IMG/M metagenome (GOLD analysis project Ga0302285, IMG submission 200455) | Peat permafrost microbial communities from Stordalen Mire near Abisko, Sweden - III_Fen_E2_2 | ecosystem: Environmental > Terrestrial > Soil > Wetlands > Permafrost | place: Sweden: Abisko... | reverse complement strand
TAGATGGTTTTGCTCAATGCTTAAAAACTTCTGGTGCAGAGTTCTATGGTGCATTCTGGTGTCCACACTGTCAGGCTCAAAAAGCTCTATTTGGTTCATCTAAGCAATATCTTCCTTATGTAGAATGTTCAAATCCAGATAATAGTCAGACAAAAGCTTGTGCTGATAAAAAGATAGAAAGTTATCCAACTTGGATTTTTAAAGATGGTTCACAAATTGCAGGAGAAGTTCCTCTTGCTGACCTTGCTTCAAAAACTCAATGCACATTGCCTCAATAATTTATGCCAGCATACGTAGAAACAATAAATACAATATTAGCTTTAGGAACAATATTTTTACAAATTGTTATTATTCTAATTGTTGTCAATCTTATCTTTTTTAGAAAACATACCAATAGGGTTCTTGTCTTTTTTAAGAATCAAACTTTTCTTTTTGGTTTTCTTGTAGCTCTTGGTGCTGTTGCTTTGTCATTATTTTATTCAGAGATTGTTGGATTTCCTCCTTGTGAACTTTGTTGGATACAAAGAATATTTTTATACCCACAATTAGTTTTGTTTGGTATGGAATTATATAAAAAAGAAAGATCAATTATGGATTTTAGTATTGTCTTTGCTGTATTGGGTTCTATCGTATCTATTTACCATATTTATATAGAGAATGGGGGATCTTCAAGCTTAGGATGTGCCGCTCTAACTCCTACTAATGTAAATCAAGTTTCTTGTGCCATTCGATATATATATGAATTTGGTTATGTGACTATGCCTATAATGGCATTATCATTATCATTATTTATAATCACAATCTTATTGAATTATAAATATATGGTTAAAGCTAAATAATCTGTAGGGGTTGGACCGCTACAAAATAAAAACCCTTAATTAAAAGGGTTTTTATTTTGTATTTTTCTCATTTTTGTAGCGGTCCAACCGCTACAAAATTTCAATATTGAGTATTATTTGATATAATACTCAAATGAATTTAGAAAAAAATAAAGGATTCACCTTAATTGAATTACTTGTTGTTATAGCAATCATCGGAATACTATCTACCGTAGTATTAGCATCTCTAAATGCTGCTCGTACTAAGGGACAAATAGCATCTATTAAATCCACACTTAAAAATACAATACCTCAAGCAGAGTTGGCATACGATACTCCTGGTAATTATTCTACTGTTTGTTCCACAGATGTAAAAATAGCTAGTATGATTACTTCTATTAATAATTCCGGGGGGACAGCTAATTGTTATACCCTAGATAATACTCGTTGGGGTATTTCTGCTAAACTAAACTCTGATTCCACTCAAAATTTTTCTGTTGATCAGTCTGGTGTTGTAGCTTGGGATACTGCTGATAAAACATTCTCAAATTGGGATACTGCTAATACTAATTGTGCTGCAACTGGAGGAAGACTGCCTTCATATGAAGAGTTAAAAGCATTTTCTTTAGCGTATAGTTCAACAACTCCTTCTGGTTTTGTGGCTGGTGGTTATTGGTCAGGAACTACTATGCCTTCTAATTCCGCTGGTGCATACAGTCTAAATATTAGTAATGGGAGTATAGGTTTCAGTAATAAGGCTAATGGTAACTATGTTCGCTGTGTTCATTAATTATACCTACAGTAAGGTAAAGACGATATTTGTGGTATAATAGCAATATGAGTAAGCTTATTATAGCTAATTGGAAAATGAACCCTGAATCCCTAAAGGAGTCAGAGTCTATTTTTAATAGTATCTCTATTCTTTCAAAAAATATTAAAAATACAGAAATTGTTGTATGTCCGCCATTTCCATTCCTAAATTTAGCTCGAAAAACAAAAAATAAAAATGTTGTATTAGGCGCACAAAACCTTTTTTATGAAATATCTGGTTCTTATACAGGACAAGTTTCACCTAAAATGCTTTCAAACCTTGGTGTTAAGTATGTAATACTTGGTCACTCAGAGAGTAGACTTATGGGTGATACAAATGAAGTTATAAATAAAAAAATATTAATATCTCTTAAATCTAAAATATTACCAATACTTTGTGTTGGAGAAAATACCAGAGATACCCATGGTGAATATCTTTCTTTTGTTAAAAATCAAATTGAAGAATGTTTATTGTCAGTTTCTAAACTTCAAATTAAAAATATCACTATTGCATATGAACCGGTATGGGCAATAGGGAAGAATGCTATCCGTGAAGCTACATCTGATGAATTTATAGAGATGAGAATTTTTATAAAAAGAATAATTGCCGATACTTATGGAATCAATATAGCAAATGCAGTTAAAATTATTTATGGAGGATCAGTCAATCAAAATAATGCAAGGAGTTTTGCAATAGATGGGGAAGCAGATGGATTATTAATCGGTCGCGATAGTTTAATACCTAAAAATTTTGGTGCAATTTTAAACGCCATAAAATAAAATGAAAACAATTAAAGATATAGAGAGTTTGTCTGGGAAGAGAGTTCTGTTGCGTCTTGATTTAAATGTTCCTATGTCTGAAGGAAAGATTCTCGATGATTTTCGTATAAAAAAAGCTATTCCGACTATTGAATATTTAAATAAAAAAGGTGCCATAGTTATTATAATGGCTCATTTAGGAGATGATGGTAAAGAAAGCCTAGCGCCAGTTGCCGCAAGACTTAAAAAATACATACCAACTCTTAATTTTATAAGTATGCCTGTTTTTTCAGATGAAACTGAGAAGATTGTATATGGATTAAAGAAGGGAGATGTTGTTTTACTTGAAAATATTCGTCGTGAAGTTGGAGAAAAGAAAAACTCTCCATCATTTGCTCGTGCTTTATCTAGATACGGAGATGTTTATGTAAATGATGCATTTTCTGTTTCTCATAGACCTCATGCTTCAATTATTGGTATTACAAAATACCTTCCTGGTTATGCAGGATTACAATTAGTAGATGAAATAAATAATCTATCAAATGCTTTTTCTCCATCACATCCATTCTTGTTTATATTGGGTGGAGCAAAGTTTGAAACAAAAATACCATTAGTTAAAAAATTTATCAGAGAAGCTGATAGTGTATTTATTTCAGGTGCTCTCGCTAATGATTTCTTTAAAGTTAAGGGTTATGAAATAGGATTATCACTAGTTGATGACGGTAATTTTCAAATACCTTCTTTGTTAAAACATAAAAATCTACTACTTCCTATTGATGTAAATGTTACTAAAAATTCAAAGAGTCATATAACTAAATCAGACGAAATAGCATCTGATGAAACTGTTGTTGATATTGGACCTAAGAGTGTGGAATTATTAAAAGGTTTAATAGAAAAAGCTAAATTTATTCTTTGGAATGGACCATTAGGTAAATACGAAAGTGGGTACGGTTCTGCAACAGAAGAAGTTTTGAAGCTTATATCAAAATCAAAAGCTCACAGTGTAATAGGTGGAGGGGATACAGTTGCACTTATTTCTAAATTAAAACTAGAAGATAAATTAGGTTTCGTTTCTACTGGTGGTGGAGCAACTCTTGATTTCTTAGCTAAAGGTACTCTTCCTGGAATTAAAGTTCTGAAGTAAGAAACTTTGGAATTAGATGAATATGAAAATGGGGAACATCCTTTCCTAGTATATTTAATTGTACATAATCACAGGGAATTTCTGTTATCATTTTCTTCATAAGTTTTTTTGCTGTTTTAAATATTTCTGAGACAACTTCATCTGGTGCTTCTTGCATCCAAACATAATGTTCTTTGGGTATTAGTAGTGTATGACCAGGAGCTTTTGGGTGAATATCTAAAAATCCTACAAAATTTTCATCCTCATAAGTAAAGGGTGTTGGTATCTCTTTGTTTATAATTTTACAAAAAATACAGTTATTATTCATATTTTTATTATATGATACAATTATTCTTATGCCAAATCATACTGAACTCTTAGATCTTCTTTTGAAAAATCGTGGAATAAAACCAGAAGATTATGAAAGGTTCCTAAATCCATCATACGAAGAACATTTATATGACCCATATCTCTTAAAAGATATGGAAAAATCTGTTGTTCGTATTTTTGAGGCAATAGAAGCTAAAGAAAAGATTGTTATATATTCAGACTATGACTGCGATGGTATTCCTGCAGCAGTAATGATGAATGATTTCTTTGAAAAAATTGGATATGATAATTATTCTATTTATATTCCAGATCGTCATGATGAGGGATATGGTTTACACAAAGATGCGATTATAGATTTTATTGATAAAAAAGTTAATTTACTAATTACTTTTGATTTAGGAATTACTGCTATTGATGAAGTTATTCTTGCAAAGAGTAATGGTATTGATGTTATTATTACAGACCATCATTTACCCCAAGAAAATATTCCAAATGCTTATGCAGTTATAAATCCAAAACAAAATGGATGTTCTTATCCAGACAAAATGCTTTGTGGTGCAGGAATCGCTTATAAACTTATTTGTGCTTTAGTAATAAAATATGGAGAGTATTGGAAAATAAATAATGGTTGGGAGAAATGGTTGCTTGATATGGCGGGTGTTGCAACTTTATCCGACCAAGTTCCTCTTGTTGATGAGAATCGATTACTCGCTTTTTATGGATTAAAAGTTTTACAAAAAGGTCGTAGACCTGGACTTGTTGAATTGTTTCGTAAAGCAGGTGTTAATATAGAAAAAGTAAATGAAGAGGATGTAACTTTTACTCTCGCTCCTCGTTTAAATGCTGCTAGTCGTATGTCTGATCCGATGGAAGCATTCAGAGTTCTTTCTACTTCTGATATTGTCCAAGCAAAAGTTTTAGCAGATAGTCTTGCAAAAATAAATGATGAAAGAAAATATATGGTGGCACATATTATGAAAGATGTTAAAACTACTTTAGTAAAACGCGAAGACTCAAACGATGATTTAGATAAATCAATTATAGTTATAGGTAATCCAAAATGGAGAATAGGCATACTTGGTATAATTGCAGCAAAAATTGCAGAAGAGCACAAAAAACCAGTTTTTGTATGGGGTTCTAATGGAAATGATATGATTAAAGGCTCCTGCAGGTCCTATGGCGGAGTTAATCTTGTTAACCTAATGACATCACTACCAGAGGGTAGTTTACTCGGATTTGGGGGTCACAGCGGAGCCGGAGGTTTTTCCGTATCACATGAAGAAATTCATTTATTGGAAGATAGATTAATAAAAGTTTTTAATGATATTCCTAAAGAAGAAGAGAAAATAGAAGATATTTTTATTGATGCTTCTATATTAATAGATGATGTTACAAGTGCTAATTATTCTGTAATAGAAAAGCTTGCTCCATACGGGGCAGGGAATCCAAAACCAACATTTTTATTTAAAAAGTTATCAATATCAGAACTTAAAGAATTTGGTAAAGAAAAAAATCATTTGGAGTTAAGTTTTAAAAATAATCGTGGTAAAATCATAAAAGCAATTGCTTTCTTTAAGACTCGAGAAAGTTATAAAGATATATTAAAAATAGGGGATGAAATAAATCTAATAGCAACATTTGAAAAAAGTACTTTTGCTGGACGCACTGAATTAAGATTAAGAATTGTTGATATTAATTAAAAATATGCAAAATAAAAAAATAGAAATATATACAGATGGAAGTTCACTTGGTAATCCAGGTCCTGGAGGATGGGGAACTGTTATTATTGTTGGTGATAAAATAGAAAAAGAACTTGGAGGCTTTGAAAAAGATACAACAAATAATCGTATGGAAATTCAGGCTGCAATAGAAGCTCTAAAGTATATAGTTAAAAATCAAAAAACAATAGATAAAAATATTGTTACTATTAATGCTGACTCTGCTTATGTTCTCGGTGGTGTAACAACTTGGATTAAAAATTGGGAAAAAAATGGATGGAAAACAGCTAATAAAAAACCAGTTTTAAATAAAGAGTTATGGCAAGAGTTAATTTCACTTGTTAGAGAATTCAAAGGTAATCTTGTTTGGAATAAGGTAAAGGGTCATTCTGGTCATATACACAATGACCGTGCAGATGAAATAGCTACAACTTGTGCAGCTGGTAAATTTAACTTAAATTAAAAAAGCTTATCATATATTTTAGTTGTAAAATTAAATGTCGAAAAGAGAAATTTTTATAATTTTTATTTTAATATTAATCGCATTTGTGCGATTTTTATTTTTTATTCCAAGTGCTCCATCTTACGGAAGGGCAATAGGAAAGAGTGTGGAAGTTACAGGGATTATTACTGATGCTCCAGATATTAGACTAAGTAGTCAGCATTTAATTTTTACACCTGATTCTGTTGATACAGATATTTTATTAACTGTTCCTAGAGATACAGATATATCTTATGGAGATAAGTTAAAAATAACTGGTATTTTAAAAGAACCAGAGAATTTTATTACATCTGCAGGTAAAGAATTTAATTATAAAAGATACTTAGCAAATCAAAATATTTATTTTATTATAAAGAATCCTGATATTGAAATTATTTCACAAAATAATGGAAATATATTAAAGTCATATCTTTTTAAACTTCGTAATTCTTTTGTAAAAAATATAGGGAAGGTTATATTGCCGCCAGAGAGTGATTTAGCAAGTGGTCTTATCTTGGGAGTGCGTGGAGGTTTTGACTCTGATACTCGTGATGAATTTATTTCAACAGGAACTATTCATATTATAGCTTTGTCTGGTTACAATGTGACTATTGTTGCCGAGTGGATAATGAAAATTTTTAAAATATTTTTTTCACAATTTGTATCTATTGTATTTGGTATTATTGTGATTATTTTATTTATTATGATGGCTGGGGCTTCTTCTACTTCTATTCGAGCAGGTATTATGGCAACAATCGCACTCTTTGCTCGTATGACTGGTCGCAATTATGATGCAGGACGAGCTTTATTTATAGCAGCATTACTTATGATTGTTTATGATCCTAGGGTTATTGTAGATATATCTTTTGAACTTTCATTTTTAGCCACTTTTGGTGTTTTATTTATAACTCCCAAGGTTATAAATTGGGTTAAGTTCATTCCAATGAAGTTTGGTTTACGGGAACTTTTTGCAACGACAATAGCTGCGACATTGTCGGTTTTACCTATATTGCTTTACTCAACTGGAATATTATCATTGGTTTCACTTCCAGCAAATATTTTAATATTATCTTTTATTCCAATAACAATGCTATTTAGTTTTTTAGTTGGAATTTTTGGTTTTATAACTCCTATATTATCTTTTCCTTTTGGTTTTGTTGCACATTTACTCCTTTCTTATATTTTATTTATAATTCACTTTTTTGCATCACTTTCTTTTGCTAGTATTATTGTTCCATCATTTTCAATTATTTTTGTAATTATAATTTATATGATTATGGCTTATCTTGTGTTTAGGAAAAAGTAATTAGTAAAAATATTTTTAATAGTCTTATCAGAGGGACTTCGCAAGTGAGGAAGCGAACACTTGGAGCTTCCGCAAGACCTTTTGAGATATCTTTGTAATCAAAGTATCCAAAAGGTGTACTGTTCCTGTAAGGAACGACGGCTTGGAAGTTGAGGAAAATTTTAGATGTCGGACAACTGCCTATTGGCAGGTGTACGACATCTTTTATCCGTGCCCTATGAGAAGTGCTATTTAAAATATTTTTACTAAAAACATAAAACAAAGACCGAATTGACATAGTCAATTCGGTCTTTGTTTATAAGATATTTATTTAATTAATTTTTGATAATTATCTTCTATGACACCCCAGTTTAAATTCGCAAAAAAAGATTCGATATAGTTTTTCTTTTCTGCTGGTGTGTAGTCTAGATAGTATGAGTGTTCCCACATATCAAGACAAAGTATTAGTGATGCTCCTGCTAGATGTCCGATATGTTGTTCATCTAACCAAGATATAATAAGTTTATTACTTGCTTTATCATAGTAAAGCATTGACCATCCGATACCTCTTGTCATAGCAACAAATTTAAAGTGTCCTAAAAAGTTTTCAAATGAGCCCCAATCTTCTACTATTTTTTTATATAATTCTCCATCTTTGTTTATTTCCTTACTACCACCTGATAATGAAGAGAAATAATATTCGTGATTACGCATACCACCAAATTCAAAACCCAAGCGGCGCTGTAGTTCTCCTAAAATAAAAGCATTTTTTTCAGGATCACTTTTTAGTTCAGCTAGTTTATTAAAAATAGTGTTTGTGTTATTTACATAACCTTTATAAAGTTTTAGATGCTCTTCTATTGTTTTCTCGCTTATACCAGATAACTTTGGTATTTCGAAAGTCTTTGCTGTGAATGTTTCCATAAAGTTTTTAATGTTTTAATGTTAATATATTTATTATATATCATTATGCAAAATTACAAGAAATATCTACCACATACACTAATATCAATACTATTTTTTGTAGCCATAGGTCTTTGGTATAACCTATATGCAACAAGCCCCAATGGTAATAATAACTACTTAAAGGTAGCTTTTCTTGATGTCGGACAGGGCGATTCTATTTATATTGAAACACCAGATGGACATCAGATGCTTATAGATGGAGGACCCGACGCAAGTGTATTGTCACGATTATCAGAAGTTATGCCATATGGAGACAGGTCCATAGATGTAGTTTTGGCTACTCATCCAGACGCTGATCATATTGGTGGACTACCTCAAGTCTTAGATAATTTTGAAGTTTCAAGTTTTATAGAAAATGGAGCAACTTCAAATACAAAAATATATAAAAGTTTAGAAGATAGAATATCTAAAAATAAAATAAATAAAACAATAGCAACTCGTGGCATGTCTATTTTATTAGATAAAGAAAAAAATATTCACTTTGATATTTTATTTCCAGATCGTGATATTTCTAAACTTGATTCAAATGAAGGTTCTATAGTAGGGAAGTTAGTTTATGGAAATGAATCTTTTATGTTCACAGGTGATGCTCCAAACTATACAGAAAATTTAATTAAAAATAATGAAAGCGATGCTGTGTTAAAAAGTCAGGTTCTTAAGATTGGACACCATGGTTCACATACTTCATCTAGCTTACCTTGGCTTAAATCTGTAAATCCTGAAGTTGCTATCATTTCAGCTGGTCTTAATAATAGATATGGACATCCTCACAAAGAAACTCTAGATAAATTATTAAATTTAAAAATTCCATACCTATCTACATACGAAAAGGGAACAATCATTTTTAAGACAGATGGGTTAAGTCTTGAATATTAATTACAAATAGGTCTTGCCTTTATCTAGTCTATTGACTTTACAAGTCGAAAAATGTAATGTGAAAGAAAAATTCATTCACTTAAAATTTAATAGTATGAGAAAATTAATAGTTCTTAAGATAACTTCCAGTGATATAAATATTTATATACCAAGAGAAGCAAATTTTAATTATATTGGTGATATTGAAAAAATAAAAGAAAGATTATTAAATGGTAGATTTTCTGAATTTGTAAAAAGTTTAGAGATTACAGAAGAAGAAATAGCTATACCACATAGTGATTTTAGTGAGAGAATCTTTAAATGTCTAAACTTAGATATACTATGTTATCAAGGTTTTGGTTATCCTAGATATTTTAAAGGTAGAAAAATATTTTATTCTTGTTGGGAAATATATGAGTTTGGAGGCTGGGGTCCCAATGAAAATCATTTCTATAATAGAAATGGTGAATTAGAAGAAATAGAAAATTATTAAATTTAAAAAGTTGCTTATATTAAATAAGCAACTTTTTTGTTTGTGTAATATACATAATAAGATTAAAAACACCCGATACTTATAAGTATCGGGTGTTTTTAATTTTTTTATTTAATGATTCCAGCTTTCTTTAGAACTGCATAAGCACCGTGCTTATTGATAGTTTTGATTGCTTTAGTTGAGATTGTAAGAGGGAAGTATTTTTTAAGCTCAGGAACATAAACTCGCTTCTTTTGAAGGTTAGGATACTTACGAACCATACCTGTAGGGTTGAATTTAGTAGCACGAACAACGTTGGAGTATCCTCCTCCCATTATTGAGCCCTTTTTAGTTATATCGCAGACTTTTGCCATAGATGAAACTATGCTATCATATTAAACATATCTATGCAAGCAATTAACGGAATCTTTTATGTAATAGTTCTAATTATGTCTGTTGTAGTTCATGAATTTGCTCATGGATACACAGCATATCTTCTTGGGGACAATACAGCGAGATTAAGTGGACGCCTTACATTAAACCCTATTAAACATTTAGATTTATTCGGTTCTATAATACTTCCACTACTATTAGTTTTATCAAATGCTGGTTTTGTTATCGGTTGGGCAAAGCCTGTTCCTTACAATCCTAACAATGTCAGAAATGGCAGAAAGGGGACTTTATTGGTTGCAGCAGCTGGAATAATCTCAAATCTTATTATTGCTATCTTTTTTGGATTATTAATTAGATTTGCTCCTTCTATTCTAGGTATACCAGCATATACTTCAGATCCACTTCTTGTTAATCCTTTTTATACAATTACTACAATCATAGTAATAATGAACTTAGTTCTTGCGCTATTTAATATTATTCCAATTCCACCACTTGATGGATCAAAGATACTATTCTCATTTATTCCTACAAAATATCGTTATATTGAAAACTTTTTAGAGAAATGGGGAATGTTCTTTCTTTTATTCTTTATAATTTTCTTATGGAGTAGTGTTTCTCCTATTATCTTTACTGTATTTTCTCTAATTACAGGGATAAACTAAGGACTTGTCCCCATACCTATCTTGGTATGGGGCTTGCTTTTTTATAAGCGTTATAGTAAAGTGTTTTAACTAGTCGCTTTAAGACTATTTTTGTTTTTTAATTATGCCTACAATAAATCAATTGGTTCGCAAGAGCCGTAAAATAATAAAGAAAAAGTCCAAGGCCGTTGCATTAGCTCGCGGTTTTAATTCAATTCAAAATAAGCCTGTTTATTACCCAGCTCCATTTAAACGTGGTGTTTGTACTAAAGTTTCAACTACTACTCCTAAGAAGCCTAACTCAGCTTTACGTAAGATTGCTCGTGTAAGACTTACTAACGGTATGGAAGTTACTGCTTATATTCCAGGTGAAGGACACAATCTACAAGAACACTCAGTTGTAATGATCCGTGGTGGACGTGTTAAAGACTTAATCGGAGTAAGATATCACATCGTTCGTGGTCGTCTTGATGCAACAGGTGTTGAAAAGCGCCGTCAATCAAGAAGTCTATATGGTGCAAAGACTCCTAAAGCAGCAGTAAAGAAATAATTACTAAATTTACAAATCAACTATGCGAAGAAAAATAACAAATCGAAATATTGTAAATCCTGACATAATATATAATTCTCAGAAACTTTCTAAGTTTATAAACAACATTATGCTTCATGGTAAAAAGGAAACTGCTCGTAAGTCTGTTTACAAGGCTTTTGAAATCATCAAAGAAAAGACAGGTAATCCAAACCCATTAGAAGTTTTTGATACAGCTATCAAAAATGCAGGTCCTCTAGTAGAAGTTCGTTCACGTCGTATTGGTGGTGCAAACTATCAGGTTCCTCGTGAAGTTCGTCCAGAACGCCGTACTGCACTTGCTATGAGATGGATAATTGGTGCAGCTCGTAACAAAAAAGGAGCTCCAATCCATGAAAAATTAGCCGAAGAATTGATCCTTGCTTCTAAGAATGAAGGTATCGCTATCAAAAAGCGTGACGACACTCACAAGATGGCAGAATCAAACAAAGCTTTTGCTCACTTCGCTTGGTAATAACATTTTAAAACAAAACTCCCCGAAAAGGGAGTTTTGTTTTATATTCATATTTTGTTTGCAAAAAATGGAGATTTGTTGTATATTTCAACCAATAGAAATCCTTTTTGGGTTTTATTTTTTACACAGAATTTGGTCCTAGCAATCATATTCTTATTTAATATTTTATTATTTTTTACTAGTTGCTAGAAACTAGTACTTAGAAGCTATTAATTATATGGAAAGAGATTATCCCTTAGAAAAAGTTAGAAATATAGGAATTATCGCGCACATCGATGCAGGTAAAACTACAACAACAGAGCGTGTTCTTTTTTACACAGGAGTTTCACACAAGATTGGTGAAGTTCATGATGGAGAAACAACAACAGACTGGATGGAACAAGAAAGAGAAAGAGGTATTACTATTACTTCTGCTGCAGTTACTTGTTTCTGGACACCAACTTACACTCTACCAACTGATAAATCAAAGAAACACCGTTTCAATATTATCGACACACCAGGACACATTGACTTCACTGTTGAAGTTAAGCGTTCATTGAGAGTACTCGATGGTGCTGTTGTTGTTTTTGATGGAGTTGCTGGTGTTGAACCACAATCTGAAACTAACTGGCGTTATGCTGATGAAGCAAAGGTTCCTCGAATCTGTTTTATTAACAAGCTTGATCGTATGGGTGCTTCTTTTGAACATTCATTCCAGACAATCCTAGATCGTCTTACAAAAAAAGCTGTTAGAATGCAAATTCCAATAGGTCTTGAAGAAAATCATGACGGAGTTATCGATCTTCTAAAAATGAAAGCTTTCTACTTTGAAGGGGAGATGGGTAATAAAGTTATAGAAAAAGAAATCCCAGAAGAATATAAAGCAGATGCTGAAAAGTATCACGCAGTATTGATTGAAAAAATCGTTGAGCAAGATGACCAAATAATGAATGATTACCTAGAAGGTAAAGTTCCTGATATGGAAACTCTAAAGAGACTAATGAGAAAGGGAGTTATTGCCAATGAAATCTTCCCAGTATTCGCAGGTAGTGCTTTGAAAAACAAAGGAGTACAGCTTGTTCTAGATGCTGTTGTTGATTATCTTCCATCTCCACTTGATATTCCAGCTATTGCAGGTATCAATCCAGAGAATGATGAAGTTATTGAACGCAAGGCTTCTGATTCTGAACCATTTTCAGCTTTGGCTTTCAAAGTTGCTACAGACCCATTCGTTGGACAGATTATTTTCTTCCGTGTTTACTCAGGTAGTTTAGCTGCCGGAAGTTATATTTACAATCCTCGTACTCGTAACAAAGAACGTATTGGACGTATTTTGAGAATGCATGCTAACGACAGAGAAGAGGTAAAGAAAGTATACGCTGGAGAAATCGCAGCTGCTGTTGGACTTAAGGATACTATTACTTCAGATACAATGTGTGATGAAGAACACCCAATAGAGCTTTACCGTATTGTATTCCCTGAGCCAGTTATCGACCTACGCGTTGAACCAAAAACAAAAGCTGACCAAGAGAAAATGGGTATGGCACTTAATCGTCTTGCTCAAGAAGATCCAACTTTCCGTGTATCAACTGACCCTGAAACAAACGAAACAATTATCGCAGGAATGGGAGAACTTCACCTTGAAATCATTGTTGATCGTATGAAGAGAGAGTTCGGTGTTGAGACAAATGTTGGTAAGCCACAAGTTGCATACCGTGAGACTATTACTGGTACTGCAGAAGTTGAAGGTAAATACATTAAACAGTCAGGAGGCCGTGGTAACTATGGTCACGTTAAGATCAAGATTAAACCAATGGATCAATCTGTTGATGTAACAAAATTACCAAAGAATATCAAACGCGAAAAAGGATTTGAATTCATTAACACAATCAAAGGAGGAGCTATTCCACAAGAATATATTCCTGCTTGTGAAAAAGGATTTAGAGAAGGTCTTGATCGTGGAGTTCTTGCCGGATTTAGACTTGAAAATGTTTCAGTTGAACTTTGGGATGGTAGTTACCACGATGTTGACTCCAACGAAATGGCTTTCAAAATCGCAGCTTCTATGGCAATACAAGATGCTTGTAAAATGGCTCGTCCTGTAATCCTTGAACCTATGATGAAAGTTGAAGTTGTTACTCCAGATAAATTCATGGGTGATGTAACAGGAAGTCTTTCTTCAAAGCGTGGACTTATCGAAGGTATGGAAGCCCGCGGTATGAACCAAGCAGTTAAAGCTGTTGTTCCTCTATCTGAAATGTTCGGATACATGACAGCATTGAGATCTATGACTGAAGGTCGCGCAGGATTCACAATGGAATTCCTTCGTTACGACATAGTTCCACAAAATGTAGCAACAACAATTATTGAATCAAGAAAATAATTTTTAAAATAAATGCCCCGAGGACTTCGTCCTCGGGGCATTTATCATTATCTATTTTTTGCTTACATAAAATATGTTACAATATATAACATATAAGTTAATTTATTTATTATTATGAAGAAAAAAAGTATTATAGTTTCTTTAGTTGTTATTGTTTTATTTATTGGTCTTGTTATCTATGCTGTTAATTACAAGAATGCTTCAGTTGATACTGAAAACAACGAAGAGCTTCAACTTGGAACACAATTATCATCAGTAGATACTCAAACTAAAACACAATTACCAACAACAGAGCAACCAAGTACTACAACAAAATCTATGGAAAAAATATCAAAAAGTGGAGATACATTATCAATGAATTACACAGGCCGTTTAACAAACGGAACAGTTTTTGATTCTAATGTTGATCCAAAGTTTGGACATGTACAACCATTTGAATTCAAATTAGGTGCTGGTCAAGTTATTAAAGGATGGGATGAGGGATTAGTAGGAATGAAAGTTGGAGAAAAGAAAACTTTAACAATTACACCAGATAAGGGTTATGGAGCACAAGCTATTGGTTCTATTCCTGCAAACTCAACACTTATTTTTGATGTTGAACTAGTTGCTATAAAATAAATTTATGGAAAAAAATAAAATACCTTTTTTAAAAAGAATAATTAAGCAGAAAAGAACCTGGGTTATTTTAGGTGTAATTTTAATTATTTTAGGGTATTTAATTTTTAAACCAACAGATAATTCTAAAAAAGTTTCAAGTGAAAAAGCTGCGTATACAGATTTAAAACAAACAATTCTTGCTACTGGTCAGGTTACTTCACAAACAGATTTAAGTTTATCTTTTAATTCAAGTGGTGTTGTTAAATCTATTAAAGTAAAAGTTGGAGATAGTGTTAAGGCTGGTACTATCCTTGCGACATTAGATCAGGGTGCTCAGTTAGCAAATTTAACTTCTGCTCGTGGAGCATTAGCTTCTGCTCAGGCTCGTTTA
>Ga0302285_10001077_pt1 | contig 15049 bp, 12 predicted proteins | sample III_Fen_E2_2_FD_200455 | JGI IMG/M metagenome (GOLD analysis project Ga0302285, IMG submission 200455) | Peat permafrost microbial communities from Stordalen Mire near Abisko, Sweden - III_Fen_E2_2 | ecosystem: Environmental > Terrestrial > Soil > Wetlands > Permafrost | place: Sweden: Abisko... | reverse complement strand
CAACCCCAACCCCATTGGCAAGTGTGATCCTCAGGAAAGTTGCATAAATTTTATTTATTTTGTATGATCAAATAAGCAATCAATTGAACAAACATGCATAATTCTATCATAGAAGCACCATCCGTTGAGGTGATTGTTTATCTAAACGTTGATGGATCTAAATATTAATGCAGATTAACATGATGTTGATAATACTAGTTACTTGAGTTATGCATATTCTTATGATTGGGTGCAATCTTTTCAATAATATTTTGGACAAAAAAAGAAAAATAGAAGAATATCTTTTTGGTTTGATGAGTATTATTAGTATCTCTTGTAAGACGCTCTTAAAGCGGTTCTGCTCCTCTCAGGGGAAGAGCTTACAGAGCATATCTCATCCTCTTGCTTATTTCGCGTTTACCAGCAATAACATCAAAAACAATAACACCAGCAATGCTAATGAGAAGTACAAGTCAGCTTATGAGTATTTGAAGGAAGAAATGGATAAATCCAAGAATAGTTAAACAACCATTGCATATGAACCAACCATCCCAATGGAAGAGCTAGCTGCGATGAAACGACTGAGGAGTTCAATCCAACAAGACATCGACCTTGGGAGATTCTAGCAGGCTCTTGAAAACGCACTGCAATACGTTGAGAAAGTCAAAAAACATTATGGAGTGAGTCATCCAGCCACATACTCAGCTATTAACAATCTCGCTTTAGTATTTAAAATCACTGGAGATCTCGAATCAGCACAAGCCCTTTATGAAAAAGTTCTAGAAGGGTATGCTTCCATGTTCGGCAGGGACCATCCATCAACACTAGTGGTCATTTAAAATCTAGCGAATCTCTACAAGCAGCAGAAAATGTACGATAAATCCCTTTAGCTTTTTGAAGAAGTCCTAGCTTACAAGGACTAAAAGCCAGAAACTGATCAAGGAGAGATTGCATTATGCATGTCGCAACTTGCAGCTTGCCTTAGAGAGCTCAAGCGATATGACGACAGTATTAAAGTATTAGAGAAAGCACTGGGCATTCTAATAGAAAGATATGGAGAAGTGAATGTCATCACTGCGACATGCTAGAATAGCTTAGCTTTGACGCTTAAGAAAGCTGGAAAATTATCTAGAGCTGAAGAGATGTACTTGAGATCATTGAAAACAAGGGAAGAACTTCTACCTGCTGATCACCCTCATATCGTGGCGACTAATCATAATCTAGGAGAGCTTTATTTAGAGTTAGGGTAGAAAGAAAAGGCAGAGGAATATTTCATACTCGCCATGGAAAGCATCAAAAGAATGGAAGAAGCACAAGGATAATAATGAAAAACAGCAATTAAATCGATTAAAAGAGCATTAATTTATTAATATTGTAAATCTTTTGTTTTGGAAGAAATGTCTTTTTTTGAAGTAAATTTTTTGATTAATTCTAATATTTCAAGTTTATGAGAGAGATCGTCTCAGTGAAAGAGGGTAGTTTAATAATTGTTAAGATATTTAAATTAGTGTTTTATCTGCTTGATACAAGACAATTTCAAATAGAAATAATAATATTTCTCAAAACATACAAAGTGCAGTTGCTGCTGATTCCCTAATAAAAAGTAAAAAAAAATTAATTAATTTGAAAACAAAAGGGAAAGAAATAGAAGCAAATAATTATCTAATCAACAAACCCAGCTTAACAATGAAGTCCTTTGGATTAGATATCCGAGTGATTGTGAATAAGTTTTTATAAAGCCCGGCCATGCTTTTTATAGTTTGGATTGATGAAACCAAATCTACAATAGTTTTTAGGAGCCTATGGTACTCTAGATAGTGCCTTATTCACATGATTGCTCTCATAGGAACAGAGTGACATTCATTTTGTAGAAGATTAACATTCTTCAAAATATTTATATAAATTGAAAGAAATTGTGATAGATATTAATCTATTCACAGATCCAACAACACCACAATGCAACAATTCTCCTCTGGTTTCTCGTTTGAATTGATTAAAAATACTATGAAAATTTGAGAGTTACAATCTCCAAAGAAAAGAACAAAAAAAATAAACAAAATAATTCAAATAAAATTTAACATTAAACCCCATAAACAAAAGCCAAAACAACTGAGGGCTATTCAATTAGGCACATGAGTCTGATTATATTCAGATGGCCGTTGCAGAAGAAAAAAAAGAAAATGAGATTAATCAAATCAAATTGAAATTTGATTATGATTTAATAAAATATTTGATTTAGTAAATATTACTTCTAACTGCTATTAATTACCGCAGATAAGCAAAAGGTAAGAATAAGAAAGATGATCAAGGTTTATTTTAAGGCACTCTAATTCTTGATGTTATTATTAACTTGTTGGGATGTTTCTCAAGAAATCCCCTGAGAAAAGCAAAACGAATATGTAATAAATAAAGATTCACATAGTCAATACATTTTTTTTATGGTTTTGATCATAAAATCATACTTTTCAACAATAATTTTTTGAGCTTTCAAATTAACCTAAATCCCGCACCAACAGCAGCCACTGCAGCTACTGCTTATTTAGGAAGTTCATTAGTCTATTTATCCTTCTCTAGAAGATATTTTGATGTTTTATTGACTTAATTGTTCCCATAGAATCTCTCGACGAGATACTCACTTTGGGCCTGATAAGGTATCCCAAGTAAGAAATCTTTGTTCATCTCTTGGGGTTTCGTAGAAGCTTAAGCTTGCTAAATCAAGACTTGATTTGCTACCCGAGCATATTACCCTTCTTTTATGAAAATGACATTGAGAAAATCATTCAGCTGATTTTTATAGTTGCTCAATCTGTGCTTTTCCATGACCAGTTCGATTTCAAATTGAATGCTGTTTATGGTGGTGGAGCTCACGTATTTTGGAGTGGAAACAAGCTCTGCTTCCATGTCCAGTCCTTTGAGAAACGATTCATGCAAGGCTATTTTATTATCGATTGCGTCCGTCAGACTATCTTCAAGCATAACACGGCCACTTTCAAGTAATAGCCGCTCGATTTCGTGTTCTTAAAGATCACCAAAGACGATTTTAATAACCTCCCCACAGGTTCCTCGTTGGACTAGCTCGAACTATTCAGTGCTTCCTCTGTAGATTGCGTAGTTGATGAATTTCCTTTTCTCGAAAGTCTATCGTAAAATACTGTAAGCCTTTTCTTTGCTTGACTCGAAAGTCCAAGCACCTTGGGAAGTTGCAGCAAGAGAGCACATGTTTTGCTGGAGAGACGAGATAGGCTAAATAGAAGGTTCATGTTGAGAATGTTTTAAGGGTATTGGAAAAGGGGATTGTTAGAGATTGTGATTGTTCCAGAGGTTGTCGATAAGGCTCTACTGGCTGGAGTCGATTTTTTCAGTTGAAGAAATAGCAAAAGGGTTGGAGTTTTAATCTTTATTTCCAGGAAGATGCTTACTTTACAATGAAGAGCTTACGTTCATAACTATATCTTATTCTTCTAATATTTGTTCACCACCTTTCATACTCTGATAAATATTAGTCTATGCATCGCTTATTGCATCAGCAATTTCTTGGTTTGATTCTGGTGTTGATGAAAAAGGCTTCCTAAATCCATGGCATAGCATTCGAATATCTTCAATCTCGCTAATTTAAGGAAGAATCTAATCAGAATACGATCCTTCTTGTGACTGCATTATCCCAGACTACTTAAGTTTAGGGAAACCTGGATTTATGTTCCCAAGTGAAATCGCAATTGTGTTTTCTTAGCTACTATTCTCATCAACCACAACAGGCTGTATTTCAACCTCTGCCTAATCCCCAAAGGACTAATTCCTGCTTGCTGCTATCTTTTCATCCACTAACTCGAACATATGAAAATACTAACGAAGCTTATCTGCTAGCTTATGAATCTATTAATCCCCTGTACTATCAAGCATCTTGATCACAAAGCTAAAATCCCTGATTGGCATTTGGGCCCGACCATATTCAACTTAGAAGAACTTCTCCCTTCGTAGATATGACACCATTAGAGGGGGTCTGAACTCCCTGACATCTAAGGAGCTATCGGATTTGACTGATCTCTCTTTTCTGAGGGCATCAATATCGATAACTAAGTCTCCTCTAATAAAGTATCTATGGTGATCAGAAATCGAGCGATGCAAGATTAGATATGCTGGACGGCGAGGATGAAGAGGTTTTGATTATTTTTATAGCTGTTGTTATTGCTAGTAGAGCTTCAAGCCTTTTCTTTTTCTAATGCGTCGAGAAATATCTAATACAGGGGATTTCATCAATACCTAAGAAAAAGAAGGATTTTCAGAAATTTTCTAATCGATCAGTTTATTCAGCAGAAAGGAAGTACTCATATATCCTAACGTGAAGTGCCCTCACAGAAAGATAATGCTAACTTGAAGCAAATAGCTTGATCAGATAGGTATTCTTTGGTTTCTGTCTGAAAAAATAAGAAAGTGCTATTCTATTATTTTTCACTTTTTAATAGGAACTAATAATTACAATTCTTTTTCTTTAACTTGATTTCTGATCCTTTTCATCTCTCAACTCATTCAGAACATTACAGCAAACTGATTAAAGCATTTTGTAAACTTAAATAAAACCACATTATTTTTTGGTTTTTAGAATACCCACATCTGAATAATTAAGTGCACATCCCACCCAATCACTCTTCTAATAATTTTTTTTATTAGATATTAGTTTCAAGCTCACAATGCAATAGTGATAATAATGATAAAATAGTGTTTTTCTGCTAAACAGGGACAATGCTTTTTGTTATACAAATAACAAGTGGAAAAAAGTAAACTCTAAAATTTCAAGCAGTAAGCTCAGAAAAGGAATTATTAGTTGGAGGAATAGATTATCCTTTTAGAGTAGAAAGAAAGTGATAAAGGAATTAGGGTTTTCTCCCATCACTCAGTCATTTATTTTGATAGGTCGATATCCAGCTTGCTAAACCACCTAATTTGCCTATTTCTTTTGTTTTTGCTTCTGTAGAAATCGAGCGATTTTATTATTTCCTTTACAGTAGAACTTCTCAATGAGAAACTCACTCTTTGCCTGGTAAGCAATATTCTAAAGGAACTCGTTATCAATATCATACAATTACTCAGTCGGAAACTTTTAGGATGCTTGATTCAGTAGATACAACTACATGTCATCTTAGAGAAACCCTAGCACCAAGTAGTCATTCAAGGAGTTCTTGTAGTTGCTGAGACGATACCGCTCTATTTTGACTTCAATTTCGAAGCGGACACCTTTTATAGACAGCTAATTGATTTTCTTCTTGAAAGTCACGAATTCATCTCCATTATTATTAGCATTTTTTTAGGAAAAAAAGAACTAATGAACTTTTATTTCATTCTCGATTTCATCGATAATATTGCTTTCCATCAAGAGACTACCGTTTTCTAACAGTATTTTGGATATTTCTTCCTCATTTTAGTTGTTGAACAGGAGCTTTAATCCGTCTTAGTTTATCCCCCTAGAAACTAGCTCATACTGTTCCTTGCTTCCGCGGAGAATGTTGTACATAATAAACTTCTTCTTTTTGTAAATCTCACTAAGTAGGCGATGAGCTTTATCCATACTATGCTAGAAGTTCCAATCGAATTATCTTTCTATCAAAGTTGGAGCTTAAAGTTTTTTAATGTACTCAGTATTGTGCCCATACAGCTTGGTTATTTGTGATTTATCCCAGGTTGAAAGTTCCTACCATGGTTTTCCTAAAGGCTAATAGGGATTATCATACTTTTATTGCTATTCAGTCTTTTCAATAATTTAATGTTCAAATAATCCTGACCCATAGATATGATCTATTTGTTCATCATCAGAATATTATTTTCCTGGATTATTCTTTGTTTCATATTAGTTTTAAGGATAATCTAATCTGCATTATTTATCAGTTGACTCTGAGGACGATCGATAATACGACTACGATTCATCGAAGGAAATATCAAAAAATTTATTCTTTTCTCCTATTAGCTTTTTATATGCAATGTCGAGAATTTCAACCTCAGCAGTAGCGCTTTAAGAATGATTTCCTTGAGAATTCTCTTAGCCATAGTAGGATAAAAATTATTATTTTGAGTTTGATGATATTTATTTTAAGTTTTGCTCGTTTTCTAAGATTCTGAGTTTCTCATCGATGAGTTTGAATACAGCCTGCAATCTGCGTAGTTGCATGGCAATAAGATGGATTTACTGATCGTTGAGGCTGTCAAGCATCTCGATAATGAAAGAGAATTCTTTGATTGGCTTTTATGATCTGCCGAAGTCTACAGCAAAGAATTTCACATTTTTCAGATGGTAAACTAGCGTAGGTGGGCAGAACTCTTTTTCTGTAGATTTAAATGAAAAGTTTGATTTTTTCTATTTGATCATGTTCACGTCAATGACTATCTCCCCACGGATGAAGTATTTATGCTGCTCTTCGATAAACCGAGGAAGGAGGAAGTACTCCACGCGCTTTAGTGCCAGTGGTCGCTTCTTGTAGGATGGGACTTTATTTTTTCCATCTTGTTTTTTTATGCGCTTTAAGCTGTGAATGATCAGTGGGTTTGGGAAAAGTTTAGACTGGCTGTTTGCTGCTATATTCGTGAAATCCATGATGGCGTTCATTGCATTGAAATTGCTGGGTGGTGTTGAATAACCAAAGAATGATGTTTTTGGTGATGACAAAACAAAGGATTTGTGAGTAGTTTGGAACAAGCTTAGTTTGTTGTTACAGTATAATTTAATAATTTGAGTTTGTATGCTATTTTGTTACAGTTTTTATTGAAGAGAAAGGGATTATTAGAAATTGTGAGAATCTAAAATTTAAACCTAAACATTACAGTATTTTCAGCCTGAAAAAGAACTAAGATGAAATGATGCCAAAGACAAAGTAATAATCAGAAGATAAAAATGCACTTTGGAGCATAATCATATCATTTACAATTTATATGTCAATGTTTCAGCTGAGATCAGAGATAAAAGCAACTTTTCAAGATTAAAATTATAAAGAAAAACAGGTTGATCAGCTAATTCAAAATAGCTGTACATTCTCAAAGAAAACAATATTTTTTAATCATCTTTACAGCTGTTTATTTTCCTGCTTTCAAGAAAGTAATAGTAGTAGTCAATAATCACTTGCATCCTCATCTAAATCTTGAATGATTTTTAATAGTCATTTTGAGAGTAAAATGACAGGAATGAGGAAAAATTTAAATCATCCACCAGAAATCAATCAATTTGTAGAGGCGTAATTATCCAAAGTTAGTCAAGAGATTTTGATTTGCAGAAATTTTGTGTTTATTATTAAAGCAGCCTGAAATCGAATAGATATTCGTAATTAGAGGAATGATTTTTTTATCAACGAGATTCTCTTTCGAGAAATTATAAATACTGGCATTATTACAAGATGTACGCTATTTCGGATATCAGGCCATTCAAGATTCTCCTAGAATCTTGGATTATTCTTTTATGAAAATGCCCATTTTATTCGTGTATTTTCTTCTTTTTTTTTGAGTATGTATTTGCAATAAAACCAGCAGCAACAGCAAGAGAAATCTCCTCTTGAGAAGTTTAATTCTGCTTAGAAACAGTAATTCACTGAATATAAGAAAAGAAGAGAGGCTCACCCCAGTCTTAATATTATTAGAGAAAGGGAGGTTTAGAAAGAGAAGATGATCAGTTGTATTTGAGAGGAGCAAGGATTGATTTAAGTCTAAAGGGATTATGCTAAAGGAATATTTGATAATTTCAAAGTCAAATTAATTAATTTCTTTCAATTCTCTCACGACTTGGAATCAACTTTCTAAATAACCACCCGACCACAATATTAACTTCAACTAAAAAACTCAAGAAAAAAAAACATCAGTGAAATGCTTGAAAACTTCTCTAAAAATCAACTATTGTTTATGCAGAAAAACAACTTATGCACGCTTTTAATTAAAATACAGTGCTCATGACAACTTTGCAGGCACTCTTAAAAATTTATCGAGGCCAGCATTACATTAGTTTCTTTTTAAAATAGCAACAATAAACGCCAATTAATGTAATTCCAGTTGTAATTTGTGATGTTCTAAGTTTACAATTGTTAAGTAATTGTAAGGTATTTTCCTTTTTATTCTTTTCGAACATCACAGTTGTCAGTGGACAGAAGTGTTTTGAGCAGTCGTTGATTTGATGCTGTTATGATTACAGCTGAAATCACAATTATTTCCTTTGTGAAAATAGAATTTCCTCACGAATGATTAGCATTCATCTGCATATTCATAGTCTGACATTAACAATTTAAAGTCGAGAGGTGACTATTAACTTGTCAGCTTCTGCACGAATAGTTAATTCATGAAGCTCTATTGCTCGGCTGGAGTCAGCTTAACAGTAATCAGGTAGTCATTAAATTTATTAGCGTACGCACTCAGTCTGAACTGTCCTACACTTACATTGATGCTTGTGGTAAGGATGTTAGCAATGAAGAAAAACTCTTGGCTATTTTTCAGCATTAGCTCAGGCTCTTTTGTAGCATCATTTTGCACGTAAAACAGTGTCTCATCAAGTTTAAATTACGTGACTGATTAGAGCCCAGGGCTAAGAAATACTAAGCCTTACTTGAGCAAGATTCTAGCAATCTCTTCTGGTCCTACATTTCCAAGAATGAGCTTGACCGCTTTCTCATTGATACCTAGCTTACTGACTTCTCTGCAATCATCTAAGCCTCTGAAGATAATATACATGACTAAACCATCGTCTTTGGCAGTCTCTTTTAGAAGTTGATATGCCCTATCCTGGCTCTGTTCGAAAGTCCAATTTTCATCTACTCCGCTACTGTTTTGAATCTCTTTCTTCTTTTAGCCGTCCAAGATCTTGAGCACTTAGAGGTATTTCTCTAGCAAAAGTGCAGTTTGATGCTGGTACTTATTCCCAAGGCTATCTAGCATTTGAATGATGAAACCGAAATCTTGGATCCTTCCTTCAGGTGCTTCAAATGACATCTAGAAAAAGCTGTACTCTTTGTAGTACTGAACTTCACTGGCCGGTTTGAAATCAGGCGAGAAGAAAAATGAACAAGGCTTATCTCCGAGAGCAAGCAGCCTCTCCATGTCGACTAGTAAGTCTCCTCTGATGAAAAATTATTTTTAGTTTTCAAGGCTCAGCCATGGAGCGGATTGAACTCTTTTGAACTTAGCTCTTTCCAGCCTTTTCTGCTTGCTGATAGCCTTTCTGACAGCAGGGTCTTGCCTGATTTGGACGGTCAAGTCAACTGATTAGGCTGCGTTGGTGATAGGCTTGAAGCCAGTTGTTTGCATCTTTCCTTTAGTTTTCATTTTGCAAGAAATTCTTTGCTAGCGCTACTACTTCTATTTTCACTTAGAATTACAATAGATTGTTTGCCTCCACCCGATTAACCAAGCAAAGCTATTAATTACTCAATCCCAATCTTCGGTTGAAAAGAGAAGAATTGAAGCTACACAACAATCAAATAGTTGCTTTCAACAAAATAGTAGGATATATATTGGGAAACAGTGATGAGAATATTGATAAACAGTTGGATGCTTTTTAAGAAATATGAATATGTATGCATTAAGCGATTAGGCTGGCTAATAAAATGTTGTTTGTTCTCTTACTGAAATACTCATTGCCGCTGAAAGAAGTAAAGGATGTTTAATAAATGTATTTTGAAAGCACTTTGAAGTAATAATCCACCTTGCGAGAGCAATCAAAACACAAAACTTTCAAATGATGTAAGCAAACCAAGAATTAAAAGGCAGGTTAACATTACAGCAAAAATATCATACCAACAACATTATTGGATACAAGTAAGCACTTTGTAAAAACGATTATCATTTTTAGTATCACTGATGAGCTGCCAAGTAGATTGCTACTCCTTAGGTAAAATGTATTATTGCCAAACACAGGACTACTTTTATCGCATACATTTAATTAAATGTATTTATTTTGTTAATATTCAATGAGTCCTCAAAAAGGTGTCATAGCTTACAATTCAGAGGGAAAACTGTTTTTGATCATGCAAACATAAATCCATTCGCATTGTTTGTAATAGCTGCATTTGTCGTAGGTATCTGCGATGATTTAGAACTATAAAATTTATCAGCGAAATATTCACTTTGCGCTTAGTATCGGATATCTTAGAGGATATGCTTTGCTGGTTCCAAAAAGCAGTTTAGTTTCTGCAGGAAGAGCTAGTTCATAAGCATTTGAAGCTGAATATTATCTAGCTTTGCAATGACTAAGTAGTCGTTCATGTGATTTGGATAGTTGCTTAGTCTGTATCTTTCAAAGGTGAACTCTAGTTCAGTGATATAATTATTCAGTGTTACGTGTCGCATACGCCTGACGAACCTCATGTATTCTGGATCAAGGGCAGTAGGATTGGATAAATACAAGTCGAGCTCTTGACTCTTCATTTCTATGATCTAATTGATGCTTGGGTTGATAAACAGCACTCCATTTTCGAGTAGCAGTTTGGTTAGTTCAGATTGGTCTATTTACCCAAGTACTCTTCGCATAGCCAACTCACTGACTCCGTAGTTTGAAACTGAGAAGCAGTTTTCATTTGCTTTGACCACAAAATAAAACTAGGCAGCCTTTCTGATATTCTCATCAGCTAGGATTTAACTTACTTTCGACAAACTATCTAGGAAATTCCATTCACCAGGTAATTTGTTTGGGATCAATTATTTTGGATAATCATCTGGGTTAGAATCGCATAGTCTGGTTGAGCTCTCACTATTAATTTGTTGCACTGTTGTCTCTGAGTTGGGTAGTTCTACCTCTAATTTATGTTCAGTGCCATTCAAGCAAGTATCCAACAGCATTGTAGAGCTTATTTCAGAGCATTCTCTCCTCTCTAGCGCTTTGAGAGATGCAAGGTATTTTCGAAGTGCATTGGCAGTGCCATGGGCTTATTCCTCTCCAAGACTATCAAGCATTTTAATGATGAAGCTAAAATCAGCTATTTAATGTACAGCTTTTTCTATTGAAACATCAAAGAACCCACTGGCAGGGACATACGAGACTGATCGAATGTGATTGAATTCCTTCAAGTTGAAAAACAGCTGCTAACCTTTCCAGATCCTCTAGAGCTGCTCAAAGTCTATCAAGATTCCGCCTCGAATAAAGTACTTGTGCTAATCTTCAGGAAGGCCGATGAGAGATATAGTTGAGAAGTCTTTGCGAACCAACGTGGGCTTCTAAGGGCTTTACACTACTGCGAAGTGCTTTCTCCTTGGTTTGTTTTTGTTGCGGGACTGATCGTCGTCTGATTGTTTGGTCATTCTCTGGGTTTGTGTTTAGAAAGCAAAAATGAAGGTTCTATGATTGGAAGCAAGAATAAAGGAATATTTGTGTTCAGAGTGCAATATTTTGTTGGTCAATCAAGTGTTTTATTAATTGATTTGATGCCTGGAGTAGACTCTGCTTTGAATGTCTGTAATCTTCTGATGTAAAAATAGCAATCATCCTTTCAGCCATTCGGTTGATTTAGTTTCCACAGATCAAATTAAAGAAATGTCCTTAACTTAGGTTTTTCTAAATAATTCTTAATCTTGCTTTAAATTTTAGTTTCTCTCTCTAGCAAGCCTCTGAAATTACTTTCCCTTAGATAATAAAGCGTTATCTGTTTTGATCTTCCTAGTCTCTATTAATTCCTTTTGAATTTGTGATACGAATTCAAGGGAATGTATTCATACATGTTTGCCATTTTTAGTAAAATGAAGTAGCTATCAGATCCTACTGTAATACAAAATGAATTAGCGCTTGTTCTTTGGTGATCAGGCCACTGTGAAAAGATAAAAAATCATCCCTGATTGTAAAATCTAATAAAAAATACTAAATAGAAAGAGTTTGTGTAAGTTTTGAAACTCTTCAAGAATGGGAGAGAAATAGTAGCAAGAGTAAAAGTACATCTGTTATTTGGGGTTTAAACAGATGAAGATAAAAGAACAGTAAGCATAACATTGTTGGAGTTGTTAAGCTTTGATATAATCTTATTATGTGATTTAAAGTAATGCAAGCCAATAAATAACAACACATGCATTCCTTGTAAGAGTATCTCCTTTTTGTTAAAATCATGACTTCCTTGAGATATTTCTTATCCTCTAATTAATCATACAAAGGCAACTCAAAAAGCAGATGCTTATGAATTGTAAATACCAGTTGCTCTGATTGGGCATTCCTTCCTTTTTGAGCTAGTTCTTCGCATAATATTTTAATCTAGAATCAAAAATAATCACAAACATGTAGGACAACAACTAATTTAAGAATCTAATGTGAGGATGCAAATATCAGAATATTATTGGTAATAACCATTCGATTATTTAGAATTGTTGGCTTGGGAATGAGAAGCTGAGTAGGAGAGATAGATAATTGAAATAATAGTTAATTCTAACTCTCTCTTTTCTTAAGCCAAAGCAAAGCTAGTTACTCTCAAGATGAACCCCCTCACAAACCCAGCTATGTTTGAGTCCATGAAGAAGAACATGACACCTGAAATGATGCGCAATGCAACACAGTAGATGAACAACATGAGTGATGAAGATCTCCGCAGAATGGGACAACAATCAGGTATTTGCAATTAATGCATTTAAATTAGTTTAATGATAGCTGAATTTCAATGACGAAAGGAATGAGCTTCTCGCCAGAGATGATGCGACAAGCTTCCTCTATGTTCAATAACATGGACAACTCCTAAATTAATAATATGATGAAAATGGTAGGTTAATTGATTTCTCGCGTTTTAAGCAAGCCATTTCATTTGACATTTTAATCCAAATCAACTTGCTGCTGATGAGCTGCTTTAACCAGTCAGGTAATATGAATCCAGGAGCTGCAGCTACACAACAACAATACGAGCAGTAGCCATTTACTGCTAACAAAGCAGCGAGTAATTATACAGCTCCTAAAATAACTGAGACTGTAGATAGCAAGTCATCTCTTTTCCCGGAGATAAACAAAATGAAGATCAGCGGAAACGAGCGATTTAAAGCAGGTGACATGGATAAGGCTGCATCGCTATATTTAGAGGTATGCTAAAAGAAGGGCTAATTGCATTTGACCAAAATTGGAGGGGAAGAGAATAGCATTGAGTTGCTCACTCAATAAGAGCATACTTGGTTATTGCTACAATATTTGTCTGGGGAACAATTTGTTCATTTAATTCCTTGTTTGATGTGATTATTACTGCTTGAACATAAGGCTATCATCAACGCTGAAGAGGCTCGCATGCAGAATCTCTCAACTGCACAAGAAAAGGAATTGAACGAGCTGGAGACAAGCTGCAGGAACAACTACTGCACTCTGAAAGCGAAACAGAATGATTTCCACACTGTGATCATCCACTCGCAGGCAGTGCTTAAGATAGACCCTGATAACACTAAAGCAAAATTTAGATAGGGTTAGGGATTCTTTGGACTCAAAAAGTACGAAAAGGCTCTGGAGTACCTGTCACAAGCCAAAAATGCATCTCCACAAGACACCATCAGTATTAATATTCTTTGAGGGATTGCAACCACTCAATATGGTTGAATCCTCCTTATTATCAATAGATGAAGATATTCATGGAGTTTTGTGTTTTTGTGATTGAATGAGCAGTTGCTGATTTATATAAGCTTTGCGATGATGAAGTCGAGAAGATCAAAAGAGAAAAACAAAACAAAGAAAACTAACCAACTGAAGAAGCAAAGCAAACAGAATAGACAAGTCAAGATCAGAAGAAGAAGAACAAAGATATTACTCAAACTGAGTCAGACATCTCCGAGGAAACTAATTAAACTAAGGAAGGATAAACAATAGAGATATCAGACGAGCAAAATAGCATTAGCTAAACTAATTCCTTAGAGAATCCTCAATCTCAAGAACCACTAGAAGCAGCCCAAACTACTCAGGAAGTTTAGCTTAATACAGATAAGAATCATTGTGACACCGATAAAGCTTATCTCCCTGAAACTATTTCTGTGGATGAACCTGAAAGAGATGATACCAAGATTCAAGAAACAAGTTAAATAGATGATCATAACAACAATGAAGATGGCAAGATTGAAGACTTGAGCACCGAAAGCACTGCATTTTTGAGATAAGTCAATCAAGAATAGCCTAATAATACTACTCAATCAAAGCAAGAACCAGAAACAAGCCCAGCAGAAAATGCTACCAGTGAAGAGGTGAATCCTGTGCCATATGATGACACAGTGCCACTAAAATATGTGTTTATTGCAGTGGTAGTAATGATCTTTGCAATTATTGTTAAGTATATATGGGTAAAGAGAGGTGGATGAGCAAACGGAAGGATGAATCAACACTGTTTCTTTTTGCCTATTGTCATTGTATCCCATTCTTTTGATTTGAAGGAACATCATATTAATATGAAGGGGGAGAAAGGGGGGAGAGGGGGTTAGAAACCAACAACTATTTTTTTATTTAAAAATACACACCAAATCACAATACCTCTGTTATCTCTTTCTCGCGCCCAGATAATACATTTATGTTAATTATATGGATTTGATAACACAACATGAGGCTAAATCTATTTTAATTAGAAGAAGGAGAAGAATGGATAAATTGAGTCAGTCATAGTAACTCCTTTGATTCTATAAATTGAGCATTTGCAATGAAAACGAAGAAGGAGATTAAAAACTTAAGAAGAAGAGAAAAATCTTAATAACTAAATTGGATCTTTTACAAAGTGTAAGAGCTGAAATAAATCAATAAATCATATGTTTTGATTCTATTCCCATTTAGAGTTAATTGCTGTTTACTGAGTGTATCTTGTGATTTGGGTGTTTTTGGAAGTAAATTATGCGATTTCGAGGTTTTGTAGCTTTGAATAGTTTTGGAATGAATTTACTAGAGGAATAATTTTTGTTTGTATGATGGAAGTATATTCACAAGAATCTTTCACAATCGATTAGTTGAAAATGGAGGAATATTTTTTCTTTTTTATTGTCTATTATTTAAAACCTGAATAACTTAAAGATTCTAAGGTAGGAATAATCCAATAAAAAAGTTTATTACCTTCCTTCGTTTGAGAAGTATCCTGATTTTCTAGCTATGGAAGATAATATTGATCTAAATAATTTTGGATTTTAAGGGGGG
>Ga0302285_10001073_pt1 | contig 15067 bp, 16 predicted proteins | sample III_Fen_E2_2_FD_200455 | JGI IMG/M metagenome (GOLD analysis project Ga0302285, IMG submission 200455) | Peat permafrost microbial communities from Stordalen Mire near Abisko, Sweden - III_Fen_E2_2 | ecosystem: Environmental > Terrestrial > Soil > Wetlands > Permafrost | place: Sweden: Abisko... | reverse complement strand
TGATACTCCTGCACAAGCCGGTTGGAAACTGGTTGACAGCACTAGTTATAAAATAAGCCTGGATAACGGACGCCTACGCTTTCAATCGAACGTAAACAATGCTTACCTTGTATTTATAAAACTGCCAACAGCTATTACTGTCCAGACAAATTTTTCGTATGAATTTACCATAAGTTACTCCGCTACTGATGCAACAGGGCAGTATGGGTTGGCTTTTGGCCCGGTAGCTACGGGTACGTCGGCAACAAATGATGCCATAGAGTACTTCAGCATAAACAATAATCAAAAAATGTATATGGGCAACCGCTCCTGGTATAGTTTCTTTACAGAATTAACCGAAGCATCCATCATTCCGGGTGGTAATAATAAACTAAAAGTATTCAATATAGGTCAGGTATTATATTATTTTATAAACGGGGTATATTGCTACAACTCTGAAATGGTTGCAACTGGCGGCTTAAATGAATTTGGATTTCTGGTTCCGCCCATGGGTACAGTATGGCTTGATAATCTACAGATATCGAAAAAGGGTACATCCAACACTATTTCAAAAGTCAAGCAGAATATACCATTTGAATTTAGAGTTCAGATAACTAATAAGTTTGATCAGAACAAAATAAAAAATCAATAAAACTAATTTTCATTTTAATAAAGAAACACATGTCTAAATTTGTAATATATCAGGTTCTTCCACGTCTTTTCGGAAACTATAATTCCACTAACAAGCACAACGGGACCCTGGAAGAAAATGGTTGTGGAAAACTAAATAGTTTTACTGTTAAAGCACTCTCTGAGATAAAATCGCTTGGAGTAACGCATATCTGGTATACAGGGATTATTGAACATGCAACACAAACCGATTATACGTCCTATGGCATTGCCAAAGATCACCCGGCTATTGTAAAAGGGAAAGGAGGTTCGGCTTATGCAATCAAAGATTACTATGATATAGATCCTGACCTGGCTGAAAATGTGGAAACCAGAATGAAAGAATTTGAAGACCTGGTAAAGCGTACTCATAAAGCCAAACTGAAAGTGATCATTGATTTTGTGCCGAATCATGTGGCACGCGAGTATCATTCGGATGCAAGCCCCACAGGTGTGGCTGATCTGGGTGGAAATGACCATTCTAATTGGGCATTCTCACCGTTGAATAACTTTTATTATTTGCCAAACGAAGCTTTTACTCCTAAAATGGATGTCCAGGGGTATGTTGAATTTCCAGCCAAAGTAACCGGAAACGACTGTTTTAACGCTTCACCAACTCAGAATGACTGGTATGAAACAGTAAAATTGAACTATGGTGTTAATTATATGGAAGGTCATCAAAAACAATTTAACCCGATACCTGATACCTGGATTAAAATGCGTGATATCCTTCTGTTTTGGGCTTCAAAGGATATTGATGGCTTTCGTTGTGATATGGCCGAAATGGTACCGGTGGAATTCTGGGGGTGGGCAATATCACAGGTAAAGGCAAAATATCCGGATATTATTTTTATTGCAGAAGTGTATAATCCTTCTGAATACCGGAATTATATCTGCAATGGTAAATTTGATTACTTATATGACAAAGTGGGCATGTATGAAATGCTACGCAATGTAACCAGCCGAAATTTCCCGGTTAGAGAGATCACCAATTCATGGCAATCATTGGGTGGCATTGAAAATCAAATGCTCAATTTCTTGGAGAATCATGATGAACAACGAATAGGATCTGGTTTTTTCTCCGGGAATGGAATGTATGCTCAGCCTGCCATGATTGTGGCAGCAACACTTACACAAGCTCCTGTTATGATTTATTCAGGCCAGGAGCTTGGGGAACAAGGTATGGATAGTGAAGGTTTTAGTGGCCTGGATGGCCGGACTACGATATTCGATTATTGGGGTGTAAATTCAATTCAGTCCTGGGCAAATGGAGGCAAATTTGATGGAAAGGGCCTATCGTTGGAACATAAGGAGCTACGTGTATTCTACCAAAAGTTATTGAATATAACAATTACAGAAAAAGCGATCACTGAAGGTTTAATGTATGATCTGGAATTCGCTAATTTTGACAATCCAAAATTCAATACACACGAACAATATGCCTATTTTCGTAAATACAACAACGAACTTCTTCTTTTCGTGTTGAATTTTGATGATAAATGCCTGGATACAGAAGTATGTTTCCCATTGGAAGCCTTTCAATATCTGGAAATAAAAGAAGGGCAAAATTATCAGGTTACCAACCTGTTGGATGAAACCGAAAAGTTTCCGTTACTTACGTTGAGTACCAAGCATGCATTTATTACCTATATGGCTCCCTGGAAAGGGTTGATATTAAAGCTAAAACGAGTGTGACAAGGATCTGTTTGACAGCATTTGCTCAGGAATAAATGTTTCCTTTTTAAAATAGAAATGTTGTCAAATCTTTTATGTCTGATTTTATGATTTTGGCAATGTTTTTGATAATAAAGTATTGGTATGTTGTATGAAAACTGTTCTTAAATCATTAAGCTATGAAATCACTATTTAATCATGCTGTTATTCTGTTTTTGGTTTTTATGACATCTTGTTCTACCTTGAAAACCACACCTGTGGCTATTGGTGAAATAACAAAAAAAATAGAATCCAAAAACTTTACTGTTGTTGTTAATTATGCCAATCCGATGAGGATGAAGCAGAGATACCTTACATCTGAGTATGATTTGCATATAAAAAATGATTCAGCCTTTGCGTACCTGCCCTATTTCGGAGTTGCGTATTCTGCACCCTATGGTATGGGAGAAGGAGGTATCAAGTTCGCTGAACTCATGAAGGATTATTACATTGTTCCTACTAAGAAGAAGGATGGCTGGGATATTCGGTTTAAGATAAAGGATACAGAAAATAGCTACGATATATCCTTGAGTGTTTTTAATAATGGAAGAGCCATGGTGGTTGTGAGTTCCTACAGCCGGGATCTGATAACTTTTACCGGTGAAGTGAAACAGTAAAATAAATGATTCTTAGGGACCTTTTCGTCGTTCGAATGAAACGAAAGAAGTTCCTTTGAAGTTTTTATCAAAGCTTATAGTTTGATGTAAAAAATTCATCTATTTAAAGTAAATTTTAAAATTTGCTACAATCCGGTTTTAATACTTTACTTTTTCAGTCAAATAACTTTCAAATTGATTTATCGGTTTGTAAAACAGCAAAAATAATTAAAGAAATAATTCTTTAATCTCATTGCCAATTGAAAAAAAAATCCGATATTTACAATCGATTTCAAGAGATATTTGTCATGTTCTATCTGCTTGTAAATGAATTTATATTTGAATTTTAAAACTTGAAAATCAACAAGAATTTTAAAGCAAACTATCAAATAAATTATGAAAGAAATTAAATTCAGTCTTGTTTACCGTGACATGTGGCAATCGTCCGGTAAATATGTGCCTCGTAAAGATCAACTGGCAAAAATTGCCCCGGTAATAATCGAAATGGGTTGTTTTGCTCGTGTAGAAACTAACGGTGGTGCCTCAGAACAGGTAAACCTGCTTTATGGTGAAAATCCGAATGATGCAGTACGTACTTTTACAAAACCGTTCAATGATGCCGGTATTCAAACTCACATGCTTGATCGTGGTTTGAATGGATTACGTATGAATCCGGTTCCTGCTGATGTTCGTGAATTGATGTACAAAGTAAAGAAAGCACAGGGAGTAGATATAACCCGTATTTTCTGTGGATTGAATGATGTATCCAACATTATCCCTTCCATTCATTATGCGAAAGCTGCAGGCATGATTGCACAAGCTACCATGTGTATTACCTATTCGGAAATACATACTGCGGAATATTATATAGATATGTCCGAAAAATTGATAGAAGCTGGTGCTGATGAAATCTGCCTGAAAGATATGGCTGGAATAGGACGCCCGGTAATGCTTGGAAAGATTGTGAAAGCAATCAAGACTGCTCACCCGCATATTATTGTTCAGTACCACGGTCATTCAGGCCCGGGTTTCTCGGTAGCTTCTATGCTTGAGGTAGCAAAGGCAGGTGTAGATTATCTGGACGTAGCCATGGAACCTCTATCATGGGGTATGGTTCATCCTGATGTGATTACTATTCAGGCTATGCTTAAAGATGCAGGGTTTAAAGTACCTGAAATCAATATGACTGCCTACATGGAAGCCAGACGGTTGACACAAAGCTTTGTTGATGACTTCCTGGGCTATTTTATTGATGATCGTAACAAATTTATGACTTCACTGCTTGTCGGTTGCGGATTACCTGGTGGTATGATGGGATCGCTTATGGCTGACCTTAAAGGTGTTCACGCAGGTATTAATTCATACCTTAAATCTGCGAACAAAAAAGAAATGAGTACGGATGAACTATTAGTCATGCTGTTTGACGAAGTAAAATATATCTGGCCTAAATTGGGTAATCCACCATTGGTAACTCCATTCAGTCAGTATGTAAAAAATATTGCATTGATGAATGTTATGTTTCTGGTTAAAGGTCAACCACGCTGGAGCATGATTGATAAAAATAGTTGGGATATGATTTTAGGAAAAGCCGGTAAACTTCCCGGAACACTGGCTCCGGAAATCATAGCGCTTGCAGAGAAAAACAAATTTGTATTCTTTGAAGGAAATCCTCAGGAAAATTATCCGAATGAACTACCACGTTTCATTGAAGAAATGAAAACAAATGGCTGGGATAGGGGCAAAGACGATGAAGAATTGTTCGAGTTTGCCATGCATGAAAAACAATACCGTGATTTCAAATCTGGTGAGGCTAAAAAACGCTTTGAGGGAGAACTTGAAGCTGCTATTAAAGCAAAATATGCTACCAGCAATATTGAATTGCCCGATTTAAGGGCGTTGAAATATCCCAATGCCGAACCAGTTGTATCGAATGCTACCGGACGTGTAATCTGGGAACTAGATTTCAATGAAGTATCAGTAGAACCAGCTCATGGAAAAGAAATAAAAGAGTATGATACTTTATGTACCATTCAAACCAATTATGGACTTGAACATATCGGTAGTTTCTGTGACGGTCGCATTGTAGGTGTTGAAAAGAAACAAGGTGAAATTGTACGTAAAGGCGAAGTGTTGGCTTATATCGAAAAGAAATAGTCAATCCCTTTTAAAAGGTTTTAAATAAAGAAAAGGAAAGAGACGTTGCATGCAGCGTCTCTTTCCTTTTTTCGTATAAGAAACAATGATTATTAAAAAGATGCATTCAAATAGAGTAAAAGTCGTTTATAATTGCTATTTTTGTGACCAAATGATACCATTTATACAGAATAAATGGAAATATTCTATCAATCTGACTTTTTGTTTTACTTGAAATTAATTATTTATGATAAAAGATTTATTCATTAAAAAGACGTTGGCTCAGTTGGAAGAACAAGCCGACAGTAAGCACAATGCATTAAAGCGACACCTGAGTGCATTAAATCTCACTCTTTTGGGGGTTGGCTGTGTTATCGGGGCGGGCATCTTTGTACTTACCGGAACGGCGGCAGCATTGCATGCCGGGCCTGCAATTGCCTTATCGTTTATAATTTCAGCCTTTGGTTGTTTACTGGCCGGTCTCTGTTATGCCGAGTTTGCTTCCATGATTCCGGTTTCCGGCAGTGCTTATACTTATGGATATGCTACTATGGGTGAATTTGTTGCCTGGATTATCGGATGGGATTTAATTCTTGAATATCTTTTTGGTTCAGCAACAGTAGCTGTAGGATGGTCGGGTTATGTAACAAGTTTTTTAGCAGATTTCGGATTTGTTTTACCAACTTCAATATGCCAGAGTCCATTTATATTCGATGCTGCAGGATGGCATTTATCCGGTGCTATCATTAATTTCCCTGCTGTTTTTGTTGTCGCATTAATGACTACCTTATTAGTCATCGGAATTAAAGAATCTGCGAAGTTCAACAATATAATTGTATTAGTGAAAGTGGTAGTTATACTCCTTTTTATTGGATTTGGGATTGCCCACATTCATGTAGCTAACTGGACACCCTTTATTCCCCCAAATACAGGCGAATGGGGACACTTTGGAGGTTCTGGAATACTAACGGGTGCTGCAGTAGTATTTTTTGCTTATATCGGGTTTGATGCAGTATCAACTACATCGCAGGAAGCAATAAACCCAAAGCGGGATGTCCCGATTGGGATTCTTGCCTCCCTTCTTATATGCACAATCCTATATATCGGAGTAAGTTTAGTGCTAACAGGAATCGTAAGTTATAAGGAATTGAATGTCCCTGCTCCGATTGCACTGGCAATTAATACTGCAGGACCAAGTTTAATGTGGTTAAGGCCCATTATTAAAATTGGAGCCATTGCAGGACTTAGTTCTGTTGTACTCGTATTGTTATTAGGCCAGTCACGCGTGTTTTTTTCCATGGCAAGCGATGGGCTGTTGTGGAAAAGCTTTGCAAAAACTCATTCTAAATTTAAAACACCTCATATAACGACCATTGTTACCGGAAGTTTTGCTGCATTTTTTGCAGGTTTGTTTCCCATTGGCTTATTGGGTGAATTAGTTTCAATAGGTACATTGCTTGCTTTTGTAATTGTTTGTGTTGGAATTATTATTCTTAGGAAGGCAGAGCCAGATGCTATACGTGGATTTAAAACACCGTGGGTGCCGTTTGTTCCTGTTTTAGGAGCATTAGTTTGTCTTTTTATTATGTCTTCATTACCTTTAGACACCTGGATTCGTCTTTTCGGCTGGATGGCAATAGGCTTTGTGATTTATTTTACATATGGCATAAAACATAGTCACGCCAGACAAAAGAGAAAAATGGATAATAAGTGATGGCTTCTTATCAACAAGTAAACAAAAAAGCCTCGCAAATGCGAGGCTTTTTTGTTTCGACAATCGATATAGACAAACAAAAACCTTGTCGGTCTATAGAAATTACTTTGTTTAGCTTAACCTTTGGCTAACTGAAGCAACCATTCTATATCCTTTGCCATGAATGTTGATAATCATAACGTCAGGATCTCCACTCAACAGTTTGCGCAATTTGCAGATATACACATCCATACTTCTTGCATTGTAATAACTGTCATCTTTCCAAATCGTTTTAAGTGTATACTTGCGATCTAAAAAGCTGTTTGTGTTTGATGCAAACAAAATAAGTAAGTGCATTTCTTTCTTTGTAAGCTTCTTAGGCTCTCCCTTAAAAGTGAGCAAACGTTTTTGAACATCTACTTCATAGCCGCCAATAGTGTAGAAAGGTACCTGGAGAAGTTTGTAAAGCACATCATCGTCTTCGATTAATGTGGTTCTGTCGTTTTCATTTTCCATTTTCGTAATTTTTTGAGTTTGTATAGTGATAGTGAATATAGTTTTGAAATAATTTACCTCCCCTTTAAGTTTGCTATTGTTGATTATTTAATCAGAATAGGAAAGATAACCTTGAATTTATATCGTAAATTTATGAAATTTACTCTTTGGAATCACTGTAATGTTATGGTTTTGTGATTTGTTTGTTTAAAATATGCGTCAAAGGTATATATTAATTTATTTTATAGCACTATTTTAATACAAAATTTATTAACAACCTATTGTTTTATTGAATATTTTTGATTAAAGAGTCCATTTTTATATTGAAACACTGAGTTTATCTGTTTTTGGAAGAAATTATTCTACCAAAAATTTTATTTTTATTTGACAGAAGTTGTTTTGTATTTCAAAAATAAAACATGATGCAAATATAAAAATAATTATTTACATTGTTAACCCTTTAGAGTTATTTTTTTAATGAAACTTTATAAAAATTGTGAAAATATCATTGGTGTGAAGTGGTAGAGTAATGAATTTAATGATTTAATTTATAATTTTAAAATATATAGACGCGGTCAGATATAATAATAAAATCAAAAAAGCTATGTTTTAAATGAACCAGATGCTTTTTAAAGTGTTTTTTTAATACAATATTAAACCTATAATTAAAATAAGTTATGAAGCATACTATTTTAGGTGCAGGAGGTTCAATCGGGAATACCCTGGCAAATGAATTACTGAGATTAAAAGAGAGTGTTAGGCTTGTTTCACGAAGTAATTATTCTATAATAGGTGCAGAATCATTTAAAGCGGATCTTTCATCGTATGAGGAGACGCTGAGTAGTATAAAAGGGTCGGATATTGTATACTTAGTTGCCGGATTACCTTATGACAGAAATGTATGGAAGAAATTGTGGCCCCAGATAATGAAAAATGTAATTGACGCCTGCAAGAATTATGGTGCAAAGCTGATTTTCTTTGATAATGTTTATATGTACGGAAAAGTAGAAGGCAAAATGACTGAAGAAACTACGTATTTACCCTGCAGCAAGAAAGGTGAGATTAGAGCTCTCGTTGCAAATATGTTGAATACCGAAATGAAACATAATAATTTAAAAGCAATGATTGCCAGATCCGCTGATTTCTATGGACCATATGCCTGGAATTCGAGTGTTTTATATCTTTTGGCAATTGATAAAATGATGAAAAATAAAAAAGCGCAATGGCTTGGTGATGATTCTAAATTGCACTCATTTACCTACACGCTGGATTGTGCTAAAGCTTTAAATATGCTTTGGAACAAAGATGAATGTTATCAACAAGTCTGGCATTTGCCTACAGCTAGTCCTGCAATAACCGGAAATGAATTTATCAGGTTAATTGCTAAAGAATTAGAACAAGAACCTAATCATACTGTTTTGAAAAAATGGATGTTGAAAATGGGGGGCGTATTTAATAAAACGATAAATGAGTCGGTAGAAATGATTTATCAGAGTGAAAACGATTATCAGTTTGATTCTACAAAATTTGATCAGTACTTTAATTTTAAACCGACTTCTTATAAAGTGGGAATTCATGAAACAATAGAGTTTTTAAAGACTAAATGAAAATTCATAAAACATGGAAACAATAACTAGAAAACAGAATAAGTTTCATCCGATCTTGAAAAATAAGAAATATAAGTTTTTATATGTAGCTTTGAATTTTTATGTTGTCATTGGGGTTATAAGCTTGTTAATTTCAATTTTTTATTTACTTTTGAATATGGAACACGCAGATAAAATTGTTATTTACTGTGTTCCTGGATTTGTAGTATTTTTAAGTGCCGCGATACTTTATTTAATTGGTTATCAAAATATGATTTCAGAACACAAAGATAAGCAACGCCGGTACTAACTCCCCAATGAATAATAGTGCATTAATTTTATTAGAACAGCATGTTTAAACTTTTCAAAAACATTGACCGTAAGGGGTATAAACCCAGATACGGAGGATTAGATATTTTAAAATTTATTGGTCCTGGATTATTAGTAACTGTTGGATTTATCGATCCGGGAAATTGGGCTTCAAATCTGGCTGCAGGTGCGCAATTCGGGTATTCTCTTTTATGGATGGTGACATTATCGACCATCATGCTTATATTTCTTCAACATAATGTGGCGCATTTAGGCATTGCAACCGGACTATGTCTTTCAGAAGCTGCAACAATCTACCTCAAACCTCGATATTCTAAATTGTTGCTGATATCGGCAATGTTTGCTTCTATCTCCACCTCGCTCGCTGAGATATTGGGTGGTGCTATTGCATTGAATATGCTCTTTCATATTCCCATTCGTGCCGGAGCATTGTTGGTTACCATTTTTGTTATGGTTATGCTCTATACCAATTCCTACAAAATTATTGAAAAGTGGATTATTGCATTTGTTTCTGTCATTGGTTTGTCATTTTTATATGAATTATCGCTGGTCCACATAGATTGGAATAGTGCTGCAACAGGGTGGGTTACCCCATCTTTTCCACAGGGGTCTATGTTGGTCATAATGAGTGTTCTTGGAGCTGTAGTAATGCCTCATAATTTATTTCTACATTCAGAAATTATTCAAAGTCGCCAATGGAACAGAAAAGATGAAAAGATCATAAAAAAGCAATTACGATTTGAGTTTGCTGATACATTGGTATCTATGATTATCGGATGGGCCATTAATAGCGCTATGATTCTATTGGCTGCTGCTACTTTCTTTAAGACTAAAACCCCTGTATCCGAGCTACAGCAAGCCAAAGAGTTGTTATCACCATTACTGGGTATGCATGCCTCAATTGTATTTGCGGTGGCTTTGTTGTTTGCCGGACTTGCTTCCACCATCACGTCTGGTATGGCTGCCGGATCTATATTTGCCGGCATGTACAAAGAACCATACGACATTAAGGACAACCATACCCGCTTAGGGATTGCCATTTCATTGATTATGGCATTCCTCATTATTCTACTGATTTCAAATCCTTTTCAGGGTTTGATAATTTCACAAATGATGTTAAGCATACAATTACCTTTAACTATTTTCTTTCAGGTGTATTTAACGTCATCTGAAAAAGTAATGGGTAAGTATAAGAATTCCACCACGTCAAAGATTTTACTCAATCTGTTGGGCGTAATTGTGACAGTACTCAATATCGCTTTATTCATAAGTTTGTTTTAAAAGAACAATAAAAGATTGAAATAAAGAATTGACGATAATAATAATTTGTTATATTTGTTGAAATATATAAATCCCAAATAGTTCAAGGAAAAAACATGTACACTATAAGTAAAGAGTTTTATTTTTCGGCTAGTCATCAATTACACGGCTTAATAAAAGATCATCCCTGTGGGCGTATTCACGGGCATAACTACACCTTAAAAGTATTTCTGAAAGGAGAGCTCAATCCCGAAGGATTTGTCCAGGATTACAGTGATTTAAAGCCAATTTCTGATTGGATAGATCAAATCATGGATCATAGGCATTTGAATGAAGTGTTCAATTTTCAAACATCTGTTGAGAATATGAGCAAATACATCTACGATCTGTTCAAGCCCCAGTTTCCTCTCTTATTTGCTGTGGAAATGAGCGAAACTCCTAAGACTAACTGCAGGTATGAAGAATAATGCTTCTGGCACGATCCTCAATGTTGTTGAGATTTTTAAATCAATTCAGGGAGAAGGTGCTAATGCTGGAAGAGCTGCTGTTTTTGTTCGGCTGGCTTCTTGTAATATGTCGTGCTGGTATTGTGATACTAATTGGAGTGACAGCCGTGAAATGTCTGTCTCTGAGGTGTTGGAAGAAGTAAAAAAACTATTGAGCCCTGAAGATTATCCTAATAATCTTCTTATCTGGACCGGTGGAGAGCCAACCTTACAACTCACTGATGAAATACTTGAGTTGTTTCAGAGTTATTATAACTGTATTGAAACAAATGGAACAAATCCTGTTCCCGGAAAAATCGAGTATATTTCGTGTAGTCCCAAAGTAGGTCCTTTGGTATTGAGAACAAATTTCACTCATGTTAATGAGTTCCGTTATCCAATTGGGGTAGGGGATGTTTTGCCGGACATATCGGAATTACCTCCGGCAGATAATTATTTTATAAGTCCGATCTTTTTAGGAGAAGAAAAACAAAGATTTCAAAAAGTCAATGAAAATATCGAATACTCAATTGATCTGATTAAAAGGAATCCACAATGGAGATTATCATTGCAACTTCATAAACTATTGGATATTCCTTAACTTGTTACTTTTTCCAACGTTTTAATTCAGTATAAAGCCTTTGTACAGGCAATCCCATCACATTAAAGTAAGATCCTTCAATATATTCAACACCAATATAGCCAATCCATTCCTGAACTCCATATGCACCGGCTTTATCATAGGGTTTAAAGTTTTGAATATAATATTCAATCTCATCTGGATTCAGTCTTGTAAAACGAACCTCCGAAATTACATGAAATGTTTTTCGTTTAAATAACGTACTTATACAAACTCCGGTTATAACCTGATGAGTCTTTCCTGACAATGATTTAAGCATTCTTGTTGCATCTTCTTTGTCTGTTGGTTTGCCAAAGACCGATCCTTCATGCCATACAATCGTATCAGCAGTTATTAGCAATGTATTTTCCTGCATTTTTTCAATATATGCGTCAGCCTTTTTTTCAGCTAAATACATTGGAATATCAACACCTACCAGTTGTGATGGATAGCTTTCTTCAACATCAATCACTTCAACATTAAAAGGGATGTTAAGACCCTGTAGAAGCTCATTCCGTCGTGGAGACTGCGAAGCCAGGATGATATTGTAATTGTTCAGATTTGAAAGCATTTGTATCATTTGAATAAGTTGATTTATTTCAAAACAAAAACATTAAACAAGCTTATCCCAAATGTCTTAGCCTGCAAATAATAAAAAACGAAACTGTACAAAACTCCTATTAGCATAATAACTTTCGATAAATTGGACGCATGGTGAAAATCAGATTGAGATTGGGCTGTATAAACTAAATAACAAAGTGCTGTAAAAGGGATTGCCAATCCAAAAATAATATACCTGAAAGTCAAAGTCCCATTAAAAAGAATGAAAAAGTTATTAGCCAGAAATAATAAAATAACCGTAAATACAATTAAACAGTACAAGACTATTTTTGTCTTTTTTCTTCCCCATTTTATAGGTAAAGTGTGGCATTCCATTTCGCGATCCCCTTTCTCATCTTCCATATCTTTTATAATTTCCCGAATCAACGTACACAGAAATGAAAAGATGGCAAAACCACCTATCCAGCCGTAGAAATGTGCAGGGATAGGTGTTTCGAAAATCAAACCTCCATATTCCCTTTGAAGAAAGGCTAATTGGGCGATTCCAACAACCAGTACTGTTATGGCTGAAATAAATGCAACTACCAAATTTCCTATTAGAAACTGGCGTTTATAGCTGGCCGAGTAAAACCACAACAATCCGGGAATAACAATAAAGATAAAAGCAAGTGTAAAACTTCGGGCAAAATAAGCTAATAACAACCCGCATATTACCCCCAGGCCTGTAAGCACCTGATGTAACCCCATAGCAACATGACGGGAAATAACATTACCTACAATTTGTTTGTCAGGTCGGTTTATAGAGTCAATTTTCACATCAAAATAGTCATTGAGAACATATCCTCCGGCCGCAATCAAAATAGTTGCTGTTATCAGTAAAAGCAACATATTGGTTTCCATAGAAGCATCAAATCCGAAAGTCTGCAATATAGGAACCAGTACAACCTGTCGCATAACAAATTGTATAAAAGCAATAAAAATCAGATTTTGATAACGGACAAGTTTTAAATATGCTAACATCTGCTATAAGTACATAATGGAATTGATTTTATAAATTGTTTCGAAAATTGAAGAACTTCAATTTTTAGTTCTTTTTATGCCGACTGTATATACTCTTTGTCAGAAGGTTATATATTTTTTTTAGATCAGGAGCTTCGTTCAACAAGGATAGATGCGTTGAGATTGTTTTTTTATCCATTCTTACTGCAGGTCCTGTTTGAGCATCGTATGGATTTATGCTTTTTGTTTTTTCAGCAGTTTCGGTAATGAGAGGCTGAATGATTTCAAAAGGGAATCCTGAATCTTTTAAAATGTCGGAAGCAATATCATACATGTAATTGGTAAAATTACAAGCAAATACAGCTGCCAGATGAAGCTTCTTTCGATTTTCTGAGTTTACAATATATGTTTTATTCGATAATTGCTTTGCAAGTTCAAGTATGCTTTGTTGGACTTCAGGAGTATTCCCTTCAATGCAAATCGGTATTTGACTAAAATCAACCGGTTTATTCTTTGAAAATGTTTGAAGTGGATAAAAAACACCAAACTTTGAAGTAAAACCTTCAAATTCATCCATTCCAATGCAACCTGCAGTATGTACCTGAATGCCTTTGGGCATTTTTATTTCTCGTAAAACACTTTTAAAAGCACTATCGGTCAATGCGTAAAAATAAATATCTGCATCCCTGTAAATATCTGAAATATCTGTTGTGAATGAAGAGTCTAGCTTTTTAGCCAGCAATTCTGCATTTAAAACGTTTCTACTATATACCTGACTGATTGTAATTCCTTTGGCCTGCAAAGCTAAACCTAAATGCGTAGCAACATTACCTGACCCGATTAAAACAACTTCCATGTGTTTTGATTATAATAATACACCTGAGGTGTTTCCCGATTTATTTTTTCTTAATGCCAAGAATTAGTATTGCTCCTGCCAGTATAAGCAATACCGGCCATATAAAGTCCGAAATGTGTCTCGTCAGCTGAATAATATCTGATAACCGGAAGAGTAGCCCAACAACAATCAGGACAATCCCTATATTTTTATTTGCATGAAAAAGTAAAAAGATAACGCCAATTATCAGTGGATAATTTTTAAATTCAAATATATACGGTGCAATTTCGGAAGGTACGATTTGAAGTTGCCTGGCTAAAAATAAACATCCAAAAACGAGTAAAGTAACTCCCCAGGCCAATCGATTATCTTTTTTGTTTGCCATATTATCTTTTAAATTTTCATAAATTAAAACTTTCCCGCATGTATTTTAGTCTTGTCAAGCTTTTCTGTTTCAAACGGCTTCTTTACTTCATTTGGATAACCAATAGACAGTATACACAATACCCCAAAATGCTCCGGGATACTGAATAACTCTTTTATATATTCTTCAGCTGTAATCTGTTCGGTTTTCTCCCTACCATACACCTGTATCCAGCAACTTCCCAATCCCAGGTCATGTGCTTGCAGTTGCATAATTATGGCAGCAATGGAAGCGTCTTCTATCCAGATATCACTTTTTGTTTTATCAGCAATCACTACAATCCCTAAAGGAGAATCGGCTAACATCTGAGAGCTGTGAGAGCGACATTCAGATAATTTCTGAAGCATTTGTTTGTCTTCAACGACAATAAATTCCCACGGATTACTTCTTTTTGAAGCGGGAGACATTAAACCCGCAGATATAATTTGTTCTATTTTATCTTGTTCAACTATTTTGGGTAAATACTTCCGGATACTACGCCGTGTTTTTAAAAGTTCAAATAAAGAAGTCATAAGCGGTATTTTCTCAATTTATATTAAAGTTTTGCTTGTTTTTCAACTAAATAAGCAATAATACTATTGGGTTTAAGCAGATTTTTAAGTCGATTGAAAGGTATAGTCACTTCAGTCTGGCCGATATAATAGGGTGCAATTTCATACGGATTAAAAACATAATTTATACTCTCGTCAG
>Ga0302285_10001069_pt1 | contig 15104 bp, 14 predicted proteins | sample III_Fen_E2_2_FD_200455 | JGI IMG/M metagenome (GOLD analysis project Ga0302285, IMG submission 200455) | Peat permafrost microbial communities from Stordalen Mire near Abisko, Sweden - III_Fen_E2_2 | ecosystem: Environmental > Terrestrial > Soil > Wetlands > Permafrost | place: Sweden: Abisko... | reverse complement strand
AAGTGCGGAATATGCAAGTATCAACTCTAAAACAGTTAGCTTGAAGATTCTAGCTGATAAATGTACATATCCAGCAGTTACAGATGTGAATTTAGGCTGGTTAAAAAGCCGCAAGGTTCTGATATCAAGTGAAGTCGTCAATGGGAGAATATCAGATGGCGCAATTGTTCTTGAGAATTCAGTTTAAACAACGAATAAACTCTTGAAAATACACTCACCACTGAGTATTCAAAACAACACTGATCAGACAATGATCGTGTAGATATCCCCTGATTAAAACATGAATCCGCAATTTACTACACAAATTACCATTTAAAAGTAGTCCACTTCATACATCCCCTTTGATAGAACGTAGAATGTATTCTAGTTTAAATTTAATTATCCTGATTCAGGGTTCTCAGATCTGATTTCGTTGGCGAAACTCTGTAAACTAGAAGCAGAAACGAGCTTCTAATTAAAGCATGGGAAGAATAAAGCGATCACAACGTTCTTGTAGATCTAGAAATTGGAGAATGAAACGAAATTGGTCTTTGAGCCATTCATTACTGTGAAGAATTGTCTCCCGATGAGAGTGTATATTGGATTGATGGTTGAAAATGACAAGAAAGACGCAGCAGAAGGAGAGTTAAATTATTAAGAAGAATTCTAGACGCATATGGCTAATCTATCCTCGAAAGTGATCATGCAGCTGAAGGTACCTGGGTTTTAAGGATCGGATTACTTGACACTAAGTCTTCCTCTTCCCACTCAAGTCAGCTAGCAGAGGAATGTTTATCAGCCTTAAGAGCATTTTATCATTGATTACAGAGGATAGACATTCGCGTTGTCAATTAAATCGCAAGTCAAACCGTTTGGAGCTAAAAAGTTTTTCATTTACTCACAGTGCTTGATAATATGCTCTGTACCGAATGATCTGTATTTCTTCTGCAAGAAAAGAGAATCCATTCTATTAGCTTCTGGATAAAAAGTTCAAAGTACACACACACACACATATTAATCTTAATAAAAATGGATAAAACAATGATTTATTATTGCTATTTTAGATATTCCCTAGACAGAAAATGTGAATCACCTCGGAAAGATCACCTTGCTTGAGAAGAATCCTAGCATTTTCATATCTTGCACTGAAAAAGGAACGAAACTTAGTCGAGCACTGAATATCACAGGAATTGGCAATGATGTTATTGATGTGTTCACATCGCAAGGAGTAAGATAGAAACAAAAAATGTATTTTTATTTGCTTTTAACATTTATGTTATTATCCATAAAAAAGACAAGCAACAACGTGATTGAAGTCAGTGCTGATGTGAGTTTATAAGAAGTTGATAAGGAACTCAAGATATTCTCCAAAATCATTCAACTCACACCCAAATATCTCGTAATTCACAATAAATTTATTTATTTTAAACTTTGATCAACTAAATTACATCATATTGGTTGTTTCAACTCTAACACACAATTATTTGGAACTTCTAAACAAAAAGATTGTGAATGAAACTGAGTTTAGTATCATGCTGAGGCAAGAAAATGCTTCGAAAGAAGTGATTCTGATAAATCCTGGATAACGCATACCGTTAACATGGACAGATGCGACGAAACCAAGAAACTACAATGTGATGGTTACTGATGCAGTGAATAATAAAGCATATGGCTGGTCGGGTACTTTGAATATGGGGTTAAGTACCATTTCATTTGCAGTGAGGAATCCAGCATAGTTCTCAGAAACCATGCACTTGAAAGCAACTATCAAATCATATTAACATTACTTTTTCTTGCATTTTCTGCAACTCAAGCATAATGTGAATCCAAGTTACACCATTGTAAGAATTAATGAATTTCAACTAATTCTAATATATTTCTTTGGTTTGTTTTTTAATAGAGAAACGACTTAAAGTTCGCTCGTTTAGTCGTTTATTAAGGTTGTTTCTTCAATTAGAAGAATGCTTCTTACAAAGAGAATTACTATTATATTGATGAGGGCTGTGAGATTGATTATGCTCAGGATCTACCTACTCTAGCTAACGATCTCATTGTAGAAATCTAATTCTATGGAAGTCGTGAAGGATATGTCATGGAAGCATTAGTTTTAGATTTAGAATGTCCTGAGCAACAAAGCGAGATTGTTATTGGAAACATAAATAACAAGAATTAGATAGTATTGTATATGTCACAAGGCTACGTTGGTGGAGTTAAATCAGTTGTGTTCAGAGAATAGAAAAAGGAAGAAATACTAGAACATGGATTAGATTGGTAAGTCGCTGTGAATATACCTGCTGTGTCGCTGTCTTTGATTGGCGATGTGGAGACAGTCACAAAGGAAATAATATTCTTGAATTTCAAGACTGTGGAGTTTATCTTCCTTTCCACGAGTAAAGATAGGATCTACTAAGCGAAAGTGCAGTAGATTTAAGTGGATAACAACACAGCGCTGAGTACGATATATCCAGTGGCTTTGACGTCGAGTAAATAGTAATCATCTGTGCCTCATTTTTCGTTAGTTATGGAAGAGGATATATCTGTGGTTTAGCTGACTAAGATTAAGTCAGTGAGACTAGCGATTCAACATTCGACCTTGAAATTAACGGATGAGTTAATAGGCTCGTTGCTGGCTTTCTTTAATCAATTTGCTAGTCCTCTGTTTAGCTAGAATGCAACGGAAGTCTATACATCTTCTAACTGTCAGAGTATCAATGAAGGGTAAGATAATAATGGTGTAATGTATCCATTCCCTTGGATGACAGCTGAATTCCCAGAACAGTAAACAATCATAAAGATTTAGTGATTTCATTTAATTTTTTGTTTGTTTGCTATTTTAGGAAGGGTTTGGTGTTGATTTAGTAGATGGAGTTGTACCCTATTGGGTTGAATTTGTCTTATAAGAAAATACGTGAAACTGCAGGTGCATCATCGTCTTCTTCATAGGCATCTTCACTAAACATCTTATAGAACGCTCTTGTCGCAGTGGGTATTGCCTTCGCAAATGTTGAAGGAGCGAGCATTAAGCTTAAAGGTATAAAATATTAGAATATCATAGAAAGTTCAGATGCTATCCTCAAGCGATTACTGCTTTGCTATAAGAACTCTATGATCTAGTAGACACTTTAGATCCTCGGGTCGGTGAGTATTATTGGTAATCCTGTTAGTCTTTTCAAGAATATTGGCACTGGAGTCAGTGATTTGATAGAAATGCCAATGGGTGGGTTCATCAAAGGACCGATTGAAGGTGGTGTAGGAATCGTCTTAGGAGCTGGATCACTCCTTAAAAATACTGTATCTGGTACTTTTCAGAGTGTTTAAGGAATCACTGATTCGATTGGTTCGGGGTTCAGCTAGTTATCGATGGATAAGGATTTCATGCGTTCAAGAGATAAAATTAAGAAAAAGAAAGCGAAACATGTAGGATAAGGTGTTAAATTAGGATTGTAGTCGCTGTTCACAGGAATTGGAGAAGGACTTGTAGGAGTTGTGACAAAGCCTATTTAAGGAGCTGAAAAAGGTGGAGCATTTGGACTTCTGAAAGGAATTACAAAAGGAGTTGCAGGATTGGTTTTCAAACCGATTACTGGAGTTATCGATGCAGCTTCGAAGACAGCTGAAGGGATCAAGAACACGGCGACTTACTTTGACGATAAAGCAACGGAAAATAGAATCAGACCTCCGAGAGTGTTCTATTGCAGAGAGAGGTATTTCTAAGATTACTTAATTCACGATTCTGAACTAATGAGCATGCTGCAAACGTTCAAGAAATCCAAATATGCTGATTACTAGTTAGTCTCCACGAGTGTGCTGGAATACAAAGGAGAACAGTTCATATTGATTCTAACTATCTAGGCTCTTATGCTTTTTGCTGTAAAGCATAAGCAGATTATCTTCCACATTCCACCTCAAGAAATCTACAGCGTCATGCACACAGACAAGGGGTTGATCGTCACTACATTCAATGTCATTCAGGAATTAAATGTAATCAGAATTGTTTAGATTGTTTGAAAAATGGTCGGGTTCTATGATGGGAAATAACACAACGTTAAAAAAATATTTTTGTTAAATAGTGCAACGAAGCTGAGCTGTATATTGAAAGCCTATCAGAACGTAGTAGCATCTACAAGAAGATCTAGAATTTGATTCAGCAAAGCAAATGATGAACAAGACAAAGAAGAAGAAGAAGAAGAAGAAGAAGAAGAAGAAACAAACGATTATGGATTGGTTATGCATGTGTGTTTATTTTGTTGTTAAATGCATGAAAAGTGCTTGGAAAGAGTTTGTTGAACAAGTGTTATTATTTTGTCTAATGTTGGAATTAGGTTTTGTTAAAACAAACATAAGAGATATGGTTTTTAAATCAGGAAATATATTTTAACCAAGAACGAAAAAGATTAGATTTAAGTTCTTGAATGCCACACAACAATCTTAATTGATTTTAAAAATAATAATAATCCTCATGAATTCTACATGATTCCAGCTGTCATCAAGCAACAGTAGAAAGCCTACCACTTCCTCCAACCTCCACAGATGCAGTCAGTCTCTATGCATCATGGTAAATATTTTTCACAGAACTATTCGCAATGTTGTTGTTATTGCCGACAAAATAAGAGTTCTTATCATTGTTATTTTTGTGATTTTGACTATTCAAGCCATCCCTTCCAGATACTGATGAGATAGGAGGATTCTAGCTAACTCGATTGCTGAGATAACCACCATAGTTAGCCAGAAGGGAATTTGCTGAATCAATAGATTAATGATGCTATCCTTATTAGAAAGCATTTGTATTACTCCCAACAGTAGCACGAAGAGGTGGAGATAATGCATTTTGAGAAGCAGAAGAAGAGAATCCTGTTGATTGCTTCAATTATTAGGGCTATTAGTGTTGTTGATACTGTGATTAACCAGTCGATGCATAGAACGAGCTGGCATAGTAGTTATTATTGCTATTATTGGTATTTACATTATTCATTGAGCTTTGCTAGTAATCCTATGAGTTCTTGGTCATGAGTTATTTAGATGACATTGAGTTGCTTGTTGCAGCTATTCTTTTGTGCTCTGTGCTTCCTTTAAGCCCATTGATATTACTAAAGTAACCATTAAGAGAGGGATTGGCAGTGTTGGTAGTATTAGTGCTGCTGAGATTAAACTGCGATCTGGCTGCAGCTAGTTTCTTTAGTTAATGGGAGGAAGACAGAGAATGTGATGGTTAGGATAAAGATGCTTGAGATTAGGAGGAATCAGCTTATTATTATTATTATTGTTATCTTGGTTATGAAGGAAATAGCAGATTTTCGTAGTCTTCGAAGAGGGTTTTTTCTTTTTCTTCAGTGCGCATGCGCAGTCCAATGGAAGAGGGTTAAGAAGAGGATTATAATTATTACTGTTGGCTAATTGGTTGTGTATGAGAAACTGACTAATTCATAGTCAATTACTTTTTCTGCAAGGACATCATAGGCTTGCTTGCTTTAGTAGGGCTGTTTCGAGGATTATTGCTATTGATCGTAGAACTATCACTGTTTAAAAGTAGATTATGAATGCTATTTCCTGTGCTTGTGTTGATGTTATGAGGGGTGATGAGCGAATTAGTTGTAGCAGTTGCGGTTGCATTGGCAGGATACAAGGGATTGCTGGAATTTGATGGACCTGCTCCATTAGATAAGAAGTAATTGTTGTTTTGTATGATATGTGATTGTGGTGGTTATTATTTGGCAGCAGAATTTAGGGAATTGCTGTTTTTGATATGTTAGTACGATTACAGTTACTGCTGTTGTTGTTGTTGCTGTTAGCCTGAAAGAAGAACTAATGGCTAATTTTACTTCATTTATACTGATTTGGAGTTTTTTCCATGGAAGTTGACATTGTTGATGCCTCCTTATGATATATTGTGATTCTAGATTTACTATTGTTAAATCTATTCCTTGTATTTGTTATTGCTACTGCTTTGCATTGCGCTGATATTATTGTAAGCATAACTACTGCCGTTATTATTAACATTAGAGCTAGCATTTTAATTGTTGTAGCCATTCTGAAAAGCATAGTTATCTAAGTTAAGCTACTTAGCACTATTCTGTCCAGTTGGTTGGTTAAATGATTCAATATTAGTCACTTTGTTGTTTTCCTTTTAATCTTAAGGTAGCTTGTAGGAAGTCCCAGTGCTAGTTGAGACTCTCATACCTCCTGAGGATGGTTTAGTCTGAGGTGATAAAAATGAACCATATGGAGTATTCGTTTAGGATTGCCATAGAGGCTACGTTCTCGATTCAATGGTTGAAGAAGTTGTGCCTGGTTGAGATGGAGTCGAACTGAGAACTTATAGAGGGTGTAAGGGGTTTTCATGAGAGAATTAGTAGGATAGTTTCTCAGGTTATTCAACGAAACTAGGGTTTAATAACTAATGGTCTGGATTGGCGATGTTTGATTGAGAGACTCTCACAGAACCACCATATTGCGAGCCATTCTATGAACACTAGCTTCCTTATTCACTGTTGCCGCTTTTAGCAGTGGTCTTAAGAGGAAGAGCGTTCTAGAGCTATTACTGTTATTGCTATTATTGTAGCTGTTTTCTTGAGTTTTACTATTGTTTTTTTAATATTTTTTATTAATGCTTTTATGATTTGAGAGCAGCTTATTCTTTATTAAACTATGCAGTGATCTCTTTCACAGAGGGCGATTCATAGTAGAAATCAGGAAACATCGGTGCAAACTCATTGGATTAGACATAATAACTTGTCATGAGTTTGGCTTTGAATTCAGTCTCTCCTTTGGAGAATTCCTCTTCATCGAAGTTAAACCCAATCACGTCGATTTTCATTGGAGGGGGGATTTTCTTGAAGACTATGTCATTCAGGTTAAGTTTCCTGCACCAAGGATGACTGAGAATCTCCTTAGTCCCTGATGTTTAGCCTAATCGCTGAAGAGGGTGTTTAGTTAGTAGCCCTCGAAGTAGATGTTTCAGTTCGTTTGAGATGTTGGTATGATCAGGGAAAGTCAATTCTTCACTGAGAATGCTCTTGTAGATCTCCTCTGTGATCTGAGAATAAAATGGAGGCAACCTAAGAGAAACATAAATTGGAAATCAATATGAGTTTCATTAGTTAATTCAATAAAATGTTCTTTTTTACCCTGTGACTAGTTCATAAAGCAACGCGCCAAGCGTGTAGTGATCTACAGGGTATGAATGTCCAACTTTTAGGAGCATCTCTGGAGCCATATATTCAGGAGACCCACAGAAAGAATACGCGAATTCATTCTCATCCATGTCAGGCTTTGACAATCCGAAGTCACCGATGCGAATGTGACCGTCAATATCGAGTAGAATATTCTCTGGTTTTATGTCTCTGTAGATGATATGTCGCTCATGGAGGAAGTCAATGCCTAAACAGATTTCAATGAAGTAGAACCTCGCTTGATCTTCAGTCATTTACTTGATCTTACGGAGGTGGTAGAACCTAAGGGGATGGATAAATTATATTAAACAATTTTTATGAATATTCATGACTAATTATTGATATTATCTCTTACATTTCCCCTCCTGCACAATATTCCATAGCAAATGCGATGTAATCCTTGGATTCAAATGCGTAGTCTAATTAAAGCAAGAATGGATGTCCTTGCATGATTGTCATGATGTTTCTTTCGTTTTAAACTATGACTTCTTTTTTATTAATCTGCACGAACTTCTTCTCGATGAGCTTCAAAGCGTACATCTTTCCTGTGTCTTTCTTCTGAACTAAATAGACTCTGCTGAATCCACCCATGCCTACACATTTGATAAAATGAAAGTGCATAAGAGATATCTATTGATTTGATTGAGAGAGATGATCTAGTTTCTCTGAGTAAAATGGCTCTAAGATTAGGGATTTATGAAATAATGGATCTAATGGACGGGTTTTCAGGGTTAAGTAGTAGGATAAGGAGATGTTTCTATGCTAGTAGGATTAGAAATGAAGGATGTTCTATGTGTCCAATAAGGAAGATTAGGATAATGAAGAAGAAGAATTTAAGGACGAGGATGACTATGCTTGCTGCTAGTTAGGTGGGATATTGGTTTCATCGCTGGCAGGGAGTTGGAATTGTTCATACATGATAATTTCGTTAACAAGTTGCTTTGTTAGCCATTCTACATTCTTTCCAGCTGCTGATAAGCTGATTGGCCCTATGCGATGGGACTTACAGTGGATGAAGATTGTGAGATTGGTAGGAGAAATATCACCAGTGCTTGGCTCAGTTTTGAGAAGTTAACTTATTTATTTAGATTTAATGAGTTTGGTTGGAAGCTGCTATTAGGAGGGTAGGGGGTATTATTATTGCTATTAAGGGTGGTACAGTTGTTGTCTATTAGTTTCTGTGGATGACAATGATGAAGCTGCTTCAGATTAAGAGGATGCAGGTTATTGAAAATGATTACTGTAATGTTCTGGCTAGGATTGCACAAGCAGAGATGAACTTTTATATGCGGAGAATGAAGAATAAGCTCCTGGCGATAGTAGTGTATCTTAGGTATTATTGCCATAATAACTTGATTTCTTCTCTAAGGAGTAATCAGTTTTTACTCTTGCAGAGCTTGGGAGAGCGTAAGCAGGGTTATTGTTATTTTGATTGGGAGTAATAGGTTTCATTGGATTTGTTTCGAGATGGATGCCAGCTCGTTGAGAGGATTATGGTGGCTAGAGGGCTGCTTTAAGAGAATATTTGGAAGATTAAATACCAGAAGGTTAGGTATTGGTGTTTGTGGAAGGATTGGTTGGAGATTTGCTTTTTGTCATTTTTAAGCGAGATTGATGGGATAATGATGGCTGTTATTATTACTACAGTAGCAGTTATTGTTGCTGCTATTGCTACAATGCATTGATCATACTTAGAGAGTTAGTAGAGTGAGCAGCTTTCATGGTTAATGGCTTGGTAGCTGGATAATTAGCTGATGATTATGGAGGAGGAGATAAGAAGTTACTCCCATATGATTATGAATGCTATTAAGTGTATTATTGTTAATTCTGTTGATGTTGAGTTGATGCGGACATGTAAAGATGTGGCTACGTGGAGGTAGTTGATGTTGAAAGTGACAAGTTATTTGGCTAGGTAGATTATGACTGCATCTATAAAACAGATTAGCTTGCTGCTGCTGTTCCTGGTTTAGAGTTATTATCTGCAAGTTTTGTGGATGGTTTGGTTTATCCAAGGAAGTAATGACTTGGACCTTAACTTGGACTTTAGTACCTTTTGGGGAGAGCTTACTACGATTGGTAGTTAGCTGTAGTAGGTTGTTTCTTGAAGGAAGCGCTGTTGATATTGTAGGTATTCATTGTAATAACGCAAGAGAGAGTTGGGCTGTGATATTCTGCGTGTGTGTTGTATGTGTGTGCCTTTTAAAAAAATACGTTATCCACTCGCTATTACTCTAAATAATTTGTTATTTTTCGTTTTCTTCGCAGTGTTTTAATAATTCTTTGTCTGTTTATCTTTATCTTCTTTGTTTGTTTTTGTTATTTGGAATTGAATCAGGTAGTTTGATATTTCGAGAGATCTTGTTAGATCTTTAGGTTTACTACAAGTATTGAATTATTATGAGAGAGAAAATATCCATACTTTCTTGATTTGTTTTTTACTGAGTGATTTATTTATTTATTCTACAATATATTCTTTTATTTTTCTATGAAATGGCTTAAGGATTCAACAATGAATTGCATTTAAGATAATTTTTTAATTAGACAGTTATCTGAATTGGTGATTAATCAATGCATGCACTGTATTAACAAATTTAATTGTGCCTTCTTTGTTGAATCTTCAAGAGAAATATTCACTTGAAGCTATGATTGGATGAGCTCTTTAGTTATAATAATCTATCTATAAATATCCCAGGAGATAAGAAAGATATTTGGGGTTAATCTAATTTCACAGAAGAAAAACACGCCAAAAGAGAATACTAAAGTTAGTTTAAGAAAAAAAGATAAAATAAAGTTTTGGAATGTATCCGATTAAAGAAGATAATACTTGAAAACCAATGATCAATAATCACTAGAATGAAATGAACTTTAATGGATAAAATTAAAGAAATATTTCGGAAAAATAAATATCTTTTTTTAATAATTAGTTTTTTTTTCATTTATTTATTGTTTTTTACATAGAGATACTATTTTAAACAGAGAGAGAGAGTACATTTTATTAATACCATCAGTCAATTCATTGCCTTGATTATGTGACTTCCTTCTTCTTTCATAAATCTTCTTCTAATTCCCTTAAACTACTTGAAAACTATTTACCTAGAAGCTTTTTTTATGCTATCCCTGATAGAATTTTAGCAGAAATTGTTAAGGGTATGTCATTAAGCATTTATGATAATTCTAATAAATAAGTAGATTTCTCTGAGGTTATCTAAGCTGCTATGGAATAATCCAGTAGAGGTATGCTGAATGATTGTAGATATTTCTCAATCATTGCAATGTAGAGTAAATCTAAGTATTCCGTTGATTATATGTAGAATAGATTTAACGAAAGAGATTAAACTGTAGAGATATTAGTTAATTTAGATGATCCGACTTAAGAGAGAATAGCTGATGAAAGATCTTGAATACCTTTTTTACTTATGGAGTTGTCTTGGAGATTCAATAGAATAGAAATCAGATTATTACTGTGGATACTATTAGTCTTGAATAGACATTCTATCCCTGTGAGATCATTAGTTTGGATAGCTGATAAATCCATTCCAACATGGACTAGCTCTGGAAGTCCACCTGTAGCCTTCAAAATAACATTCAATGACTCATCAGTGATGCTGTTACCTTTGAGTCCAAGTTGGAATACTCTTAAGTTACTAAAGTTCTCAATGACTTTCGCTAGATGGATACCTCCTTCATCGTTGATCTCATTCAATCCTAGTTAGATAGTTAGGTCTTATAAGCTCTTTGGTTCGATTCGAGTGATGAGAGTATCACAAAATTATTTTAATTATTCATCTCCTACCATGTTATCATTGTATTTCAGAGTGAATTCCTTGAGATTCCTTGGGAGATATTAGACGATTGCAGGTAATGCTAAGGAATCAACGAGAGATTCAGATAGATCAATAGAGATTGTTTGAAGATTAGTCTAAGAATTGTTAATGCTTTCTCCTAGGAGTTTAGCTAATTCATCAGTGATTTCATTTTACGAGAGGTTCAACTTTAAGATGCTGAGATTGTCAGAAAACGAACGAATGACATCGCAGAGGGCTAATATACTTTGCTATCCAAGCATATTCCCAGATAGACTCAAGTCAAGCACTCGATTATTTGAAGATTTGGAGTTGTCGCTGTTGTTCAATTGTTTGATGATATCCGCTGCATGGATATCTGATAATCTAGCTGCATCGAGTTTGAGATTCAGTGATCTAGTATGATTAATATCTTTGAGAAACTATTACATTTGCTTGTCTAACAGTTGTATGTCAGCCCATCGGATGTTGAGTTCATCTAATGGAGAGCAGGTAGTCAGTGAAGATTTCCCTTGTTTATCTTTTATCGCACTGTAGATTTCATTCATGACTGCAGTCGGCATAGATCCCATGAAAGCTAGAGTTAAGACTTTGAGATTTGGATTAATTAGCAATTCTACAATGCGAAATAAGCAGTATGAGCAAAGTGGAGGGGATTTCACATCGAATCCAATAGCGATATTGGAGGTATTTGATTTCTCGAACGCACTGAAGATCTCACATTCGTTTTCTTTTGTGTGCTCAATACCGCCACAACCAAATACAACTATCTCCATGTTTTATGAGTCCTTGATAAGAAGGTTTGCTAAATGTTAATTTCCAAAAAGAGGAAGATAAATATTTAAGAATAATAATGAAAGATACAATTAAATTGATCGCATAGGAGGAGGAGATATAAACAGAGCGTGGATCTTATGTTTCTGGTTAATTCCTAATGGTGTCTAGTAATTTCTCAGCCTTCCCGCCTGTGGAAATATTTTTCAGTTTGGTTTATCTCGAAGGAAATAATAACAAAAGTGCATATCATTAGGATAAAGCAAAATAATCTTAAAAATTAATTTTGTTTTGTGTTTTGCAAAGAGCTTAGCTATTTGTTAAGGTGGGAAGAGATTAATAGTCTTTGTTTAATTGCTATTTTTTTCATTTGTATTTTAGCCAAACTGAGTGAATTAAGATGAGGAAAAGGGAATAATATTTTTGGAGTAGCTGCTTCTTTTGAAAGGGATATGTAAATTACATCACTAAGTAGTGATAATCTCCTTCTTTTTTTTGTTATAAATGTTTAATCTTCTGCGTTGATCTCCAATCAGCTTCTTTTATATCTTCAGTTGACAAATATTCCTTTATTTATCCTCTTTTTTCTTGAATTGATTTCTTTCTCCCACTCATATTATCTAATGACTCAGAAAGAATGGAAAAAGAGTCAGAAGAGAATATACTTGATTGTCTCGTATTATTTTTGAGATTGAAAGCCATCTATCCGCTTTTTGGTTTCTTTTACAATGATTTGAGTCCATCCATAAATGGGATCTTGTATTTCATTTGCAGGATATTAATAATTATTTTTTATAAATAAAATGCTATAAATCGAGTGATTTCTTAAGAAATGTTAAGCTTAATACACACACAAAGAAGGTGCCTCTAAAATCATCATGCACATAGAATTTTTCTTTTTGGAAAGTAGACACACCACTTTGAACCAAATAATCTATAATTGCAATCGATTTATTTTTTGGAATATCTTAATGAGTGGACAAAGTAGCAGCTCTATCGCTAGACCAGGATTAAAATAATGCCCGAACGATCTCAAAATCCTCGTGCAGCATCACAAGTAACACAATCAGAAGAGAGAGAGGGGGAACAGAAGATAAAAGCTCTCACACTTTGTATCTCAAACTCAAAATATATTTTTTGGTGTAGATTTTTGAGGGATTCTGAAGCTGACAAGAAGATCAGCTTTTCTAACCCAAGTGAAGAAGAATACGGAGAGATATTAGCTAAGAAATACTATGACAAACTATACAAAGAGCATGCCATCGTTGATCTATCCAGATATCAAACAGGACAGTAAGAAAAACACTCAAACAACACAAAACCAATCAGTCCTTTAAAACATACAAATCTTGATAACTCCAAATGAACTTTTGTTAGAATTGGTATGCGCTGGCAGACAAAGCAAGAGGTGTTATCTGGAAAAGGAGTAAGTGTCTGTGCGAATAAGGCATGTGCGTTAAGAGAGGGATTAAGTAGCTATGAAGTGAATTTCGCTTATGTAGAAGATGGGGAGAGAAAAAATGCTCTAGTTAAAGTTAGGGTATGCGAGGAATGTGCGAAGAAACTCAATTCAAAGGTATGATAGGATAGAATGGGGAGGAGGGCAAATGATATAAGAAGAAACTTTGGATGATTATGATGGTAGAAAGGTTTATTTTATACTTTGATTTGAAGGAGGATCATAAGAAAGTAGAAGAAGATGATGATAAAGATGACGATAGGGAAAATAAGGATGGGAGTACCATAGGATTGACAAAAGATAAGAAGATTAAGAAGGATAAGAAGGATAAGCATAAAAAACACAAAAAACTTAGCCATAAAAAGGATAAAAAGAATAGGAAAGATAGTGAACATAAGAAAGCAAAGAAAGAGAACAAAGATGAAGAAATTGGTGAGGAAGAGGAGGATGCTTAGAAGGAATAAACAAAGAAAACTACGATTACTAAAGACAATGAAATTGATAAAGAGGTTTAATAAAACTAGCAGAGATAATCTAAGAGTAATACTGATGGAGAATATGGTGGGAGAGAATTGGAAAAGCAAGAGAAAATAATAGATAATAATAAATAATAGTAGCTAGTGAGAAGCTGGATTGGAAATAATGGAAATGTTTAGATTAAATCAGTGACAACAACTACTCCAGCGAACTCTAATTGAGATTGTTTCAATTATGTATGTTAAGGAAATAAGTAGTTTAGTTATTCCAAGTAGATGCCCCAACAGAGAGGTTATTCTGAGGGGGTGAACATAGAGACAACATAAGGATGAACGAATATATTGATTTATTGAATGGGAGCGCTCATGAGTTTCTATTAATTATCTCTTTCGTTGGGAATCTCTATTTTTCTGTTGTTATTTTTTCTTTAATTCATGATTTATGCTATATGCATGTAAGAATTCTCTTGAATCTTTTTGTTTGCATCTTCATGCTGCTGGCTTAGCTGGTGCATCTTTGTGAGGTTTGTCGTTACGGAAGCTGTTTGAGAAATTCTACAGTGTGCTCTTCAATCCATATCCCCATTTGCTGTCATCAATAGGCTCCCTCCAGCCATAAGTTTAAGAACTAACAATTAATCAAAATGTGTCAAAAATATTGAGAAAGCAGAGTGAATGAATCAAAAAATCAATTTTTTTAGCATTGTGTCATACTTGACAATAGGGACTTTGAGTGTCTTCTAAGCTAGCTTGATGTCATCGTGAGTGTTCTTGTGTGGACAGAATCCAATGTCTTTCTTGCATTTCTAGCAGTAATTATTGTCAATGAGGCCGAGTTAATCCAATGGGTGCTATGTATTTAAATCAACAAAACAATCCATTATTCCCGCCATCAAACCTCCTCTGCAAAAAAATGTTTGTTTGCGTATCCTTTCATGTTTTCTTACAGTGAAGTTAACAGAAGTGGTATTGCCTGACTCTGAGTCTTTCTTGAGAATGGCTAGGTAATTATTATTCGTTTAGAAGAAAGGATCAAGTTTTTCAATATCCTGCTTGGTCTTTGTTGCGAGGATCTTCTTTTCCTTCGTAAGCTGCTGTCTGTATGTTTCAGTTTGCTAAGTGTTCTCATATTTACATCTGTCCTTGTAGACCTTCTTCTCTTTGCCTGTTCCACCCATTGATTGCTTATTTTTATTACCTTCTTTGTTTGATTATGATTATGGTTATGATTTGTTCTTTTTTTCAGAATCAGTTTTATTTTCCCTTTAAGCACACAGAAGTTAGTTACAAACTACTTTGATATGAAGGGAGCACTCAATCTCTCAAAAGATCAAGTTACATAAATATTATCAAACTACAACAAGGAAGTGATTAATGCTTCGAATTCGAAGATAAGAAAAATAAAAACAATCTTCCTTTCTTTTATTGTATTTCTACTACTAAT
>Ga0302285_10001068_pt1 | contig 15105 bp, 13 predicted proteins | sample III_Fen_E2_2_FD_200455 | JGI IMG/M metagenome (GOLD analysis project Ga0302285, IMG submission 200455) | Peat permafrost microbial communities from Stordalen Mire near Abisko, Sweden - III_Fen_E2_2 | ecosystem: Environmental > Terrestrial > Soil > Wetlands > Permafrost | place: Sweden: Abisko... | reverse complement strand
AATACAATCCTACTTTTATAAATATTTATCTGCAATAAATCAATCTTTCCCCTAGAAGTTTTTGATTTATCAGACACACCTGATGATGATTAGTATTCAATTCAATTTTTAACCCCAACAAAACAAACTAGTAATTAATAACTCCTTCCTATTATTGTTTACAGCTTCCTATTATGTAAGACATTTTGTGTTATGATTCCTTTAAACTTGTTGGGATAGTTGTTATTGGGAAGTAGAAAAAAAAAAAAGAAAGGTTTTAGATCCTTGTTGGTTATTATTACGTAAGTAAGTACAAACCATTGAAAAGGAGCAGGATAATATCACTTTGAAACTATTTCTCTCTCTTTAAATTCGACTGCTTTTGTTCCAGTAAGCATTTTTTATGATGGTATTTCTCTGTTTCTGTGATGTTCTTTGCTGATTAATGTAAGGATACTAGCTTTTGAATTAATGGCTAAAATTGATACCTTTGTATTTTCTTGTGAAATTCCTTACTTTTGATGCTTGAGTAATCTCGAAAGCTTTTTCTAATCCTGTTTGAAATGTGTAATGAATTTTTTTCTACATAAAATACAATCATAAATGAACCAAGGAAATGTTAAAAACCATTCGATTTCCCTTTTTGAATCTCGAATTTTCTCAGTGATTGCTTGTTGCTACAAGATCTAGAAACAAACTTGAAGAGATCAATACAATCCAATCCCTTTCATCACCCCATTTCTCATCAAAAGTTCATGAAATATATTTCTAAAACATAAATTAATCTTTTGATAAGTCTCTCTCATCTGTTGTTGATTCTAATCCATGCAAACACCAAACTCCTCTCAACAAGATAATACTTTAATAATCTTTGATTGCTTTATGCTATTAAGTTTCGTTAGAATTCAAAAGATAAGCAAACAATCAAACCCAAAAAAAAACAAATATCTCCCCCACTCAAATCTCTCCTCTACTTATCGCACTAAATCCTCTCTCCTTCTCTTTGTTCCTCTTGAACTCAATGAAAGGAACACTAAGTTGTTTTCTTGATCACTTGCACTCGCAATTCCTTATCCCTAGAAGCTAAGTCCGAGAGTTTAAAACCCAACTAGATGCCTTCCAAAAAACATCCGATATTGAAGAACAACTCTTATGTAAGCTCAGCACTTTCTTGAGCGCACTCAGTCCAGTAGAATGGTATCAGGCTCTATTAAAGAACTACATTAACTTCAAAGCACAACAACAATAACAACAATAACAGAATTAGTCTACTCCAACACCTACAAACTAATAGCCTTCTTCTTCAAGTGCAGCGTTAATTGCTTACTAAAAGCAGCGGAACATAGAAATCAAGCGAAAGTTACTTCTAAATGAGGGTCTTAATAAGCTCACTCGAATTTGCAAGAGATTTCAACTCTTCTCAGCCTTCAACAGCATCAAAAAAGCATCTTTTTCTCTCAAGAATCTATGTACTTCATCCTATAAAACCTCCCAAGCTTTAGGGTATTTCCCTCATTCTACAAGCTCCTCTATCCATAGAGATCCTAATTCTCATCCACTTTCTACTACTAATTAGTCTTCTACTAAACCAATCGATGATAGAAACACATCAACTAGCTTTAAAGGTTATTTTCGATCACCGAATGCCCCAGTCAAAGTCACCAAGGATTTCAGAAACTCTGATAAAGAAAATCACAACAATCATCACAGTCCATACAGAGCATCCAATGCTACTTCTCCCAATCATCGCTCATCTGATAGGGTTTAATCGAGTAAACTCTATGATAGTAGTTTCAAGCGCACAAGAGACATTGGTAACAGCAACAGCAATAGTATCTGTAATACCCCCAGAAACATTGAAATTTCGCATGGACACATTCAAAAAGACGAAGCTTACAACTTAATGTCATCATAACTCCATCCAAAATCATCAAGAAACGCTAGTTCTTATGTATCTTCGTCATCTTCAAACACCACAGAGACATATAAAAGCCCTCGAAATCATAAGAACAACTCCAATAGCTCACTAACTAACATAATTAACACAAATTCTACTTACAATTAGAGTAATCTACCATAATCTAAGTGCTCTCCTACCAGACACTCAATTCAACATCTAAAAGACAATCTAAACACTGATTTACAACAAAAAGACCAAGAAATCCAACGAAATACTTACACTGCAACTGAAATGCTCCTAACTCGAGTGAACTCCAAGGAAGCCTTCAAAATCATCTAAGAAAAGCTAACTAATAACTCAATCACTAGATCAGAAGCTGCTTCGTTGCTAGATTCACTATCCAGAAAGTAAGACAAGCAAAATTGTACTTTCCAACCTGAAATCAGCACAGCAAATGAGTTCTACACCGCTTGCAAGCGAAAAGACAATCCTAGTCCCTTTGAAAGACTGTATCGAGATGGCGTAGAACATTAAAACAATAAATCGTAAATACTCAAGGATATTAAGAACTACTTAGATCTCAAAGAATGCACTTTCCAACCATAATAAAGAGGATCAAGAAATAATAATAATACTTCAGCAACACCCTGTAACAAAGGAAAACAAAGCAAACATCCCAACGATGGTGGTATGATAAGTACTACAGCTTCTATTGCTGCGTCTCCCTTGGAACGTTGGTAGCAATCTCTCGAGAAAATCAAAGCTAAAGTTGATAGCTCCTAGCAGTAACACTAGTAGGATATATCTAAACAATACAACATAACTCCACTGAAAAAACCACCAAGCTCTCCATCTGCGCAACAAAACTAATGTAACTGATCTTTAAGAAAATTTCTATCTCTTTTGTTTATTTATGATTCTGGTGTGTATGATTGATTAGTGTTCTCACGGCTGTATTCCGAAGCAGAAAGGAAGAAAAAGCAAGCAGAAATGAATGATGATCTAAGAAAATAACGAGAATTAGCAGAATGCTCATTCAAACCAATTCTCAATGCTACAATCACAACAAATAATAAGAAATCGAATAAACTACAAGAGTAATACGTACAACAACAACAGCGTTCGTAATCTCCATTAAGCTAATATCCTAAAGTGGTTGATGCTTCTGAGAGTGATTAAGATGACTTTGAAACATTATCTAGAAATCAGAGTCCAAATAATAATAGACAACTTCGAGGCATGTTGAACTATCAACTTGCGGAGACACTGCAGCCAGCGTTAAATAAGAATAAAACAGCAGCAGTAGCAGCAGCAGTAGTAGGAAGTGGGACATTACAAAAAGTTAAGAGTGTGAGCTTCATGGAACCGACTGTATATGAGTATTGAAGAAGAAGGTGAATTTGTTAATATAATCAAACAAAGAAATGACTATTCACATGCAGAGAGAAGTAGTATTATAATGTGTGAATATTCCATAAATATGTATGTGTTTGTTGTTGTTATTATAAACCCTGATTCCTCCTTTATTCCCTCTGCTATTTCAATTACTATCATTAAGAATATCCTTTGCGAAATCTTCAATGGCATCAAACTTCCTGAATTCATCTTCTAATATCTCTGGTCTGAGTGGCTGTTCCGTTGTAATCATGTTATTATTCATGTTATTGTTGTCATTAATAGCACTTAGATCGTTCAGAATATTCATATTATTCGGCTTAGTGCTACCAAAATTATTTGTTTCCAGACTATTAAAGTTAGCTTCTTGTTTGGCTGTTGTTCCCATCATCATTGGTTGTGGGTATTGTTTATAGCTGTTATTGGAATAGCTTGTGTTGAGTTATTACCCTTGTCGAGTGTAGAACTATTGATCAGATGTTTTCTATGTGTTTTGCTACTGCTGTACACTGTAATCATCATACAACCTAGTAGGTCTCTAGTTATTATTCACCAAATCAGCAGTCACATTCATTCTATTCATCCCTTTAAACTACTACTATTATTAGATTCCTGTGCTATTATTCCCTTAATACATACCACCTCTCACTGGTTATTACTACTATTACTACAATCCATTGCTACTATTACTACTGTAATTCCCTTTATTCGGTGTGTTATTATATTGTTAATAACTAATTTATCCTGTCTGTACATTACCCCCTCCATCTTACCTATCATGATAATAATACTCTGGCTACATAGTCTAATTCAATCTCGCTCCACCAGCATTCCCTGCATTCCCACTCACTCCATGTATCTTCTATTACTGCAACTACTACTTAATCCCTCTAATCTTATTCTCCTTATCATTGAGCATCTTCAATAACTCCTTAACCTATCCAGCAAAGCTATTCTTCGCTTCTGTCTCTATCCTTAGCTGATTCGACACCACCATGAGCTCCGTATTACTCTACTCTAGGATCACATTGACTTACTCTAATTACTTCATCTTCTAATTCATTTACTCCTATCCATCTAACACAGCCTTCTTTAATTTCGTTTCATTCTTCAAATAGCTCTCCATCGCACTGTTCAGCTTATTCAATATCTACCCATTCTTACTCTTCTCAGCGTCTAACTCACTTATCAAATCCTTTACTTTCTCATCTTCAGCTACCTTCAAGTTCATCAGTTCCTCCTTCGTTTCTTTCAGCATCCTCTCTGCTGCATGCTTAGCTCTCTCTGCATCTTTAACTCTCTCAAGTAACTACACTCTCACACTCTACAATTCAATCACCTCATTCTTATACTAATTCATCTCATTCGCAGCATCCGATCCTTGAATCTTATTTTCTTTAATACTATTCTACATAATAACTCCATCTCTAATTCTCTTCACAACGTCATCGAAGAACATTCTATCATTCGAATCCTCCTCTTCATCTCCTACTAAGCTACTATTCTCCTATTAGCCTCCTTTAATCTTAATATCTTCCCCTGTATGTGTTCTTATTACCATAGCAATCTACTCCTTGAATCCATTAATCCTCATCCTTTCTTCTTTCCTCTTCTACAATAATCTATTCTTCAACTACATTAACTTCCCTTCTAGCTTAAACAACCTCCTTTCTTAGCTCTTCACCGTCTAATCTACTTATCCTTCTAATCCATCAGATAGTACTCTCACCTACTCCTACCAAGATCGTACAATCTCTTGTATTTCTCTATTATGCTGATCTTTGATAATATTCAATCCTTTTTGCTGTTATTCATTTATCCTTTGCTATTCAGTGAATTGACTCTCCAATCTACTGATTGTCCTCTATAACTCATCTACTTGCTTCTCGTAATGCAATGCTATCTCATGTGATCCCTCTGATACCTTCTTGATCTCTTCCTTGTGTTTCGCTTCAATACCTGCTAGCATAATCTATTAATCTTTCTGCATAATATTCAACCGATGAATCATGATCTTCTCCCTGACTACATATTCTCTACAACGATTCTTCCACCAATCTTAATCGACCATACCATTAGCACTCTTCGCTTATTCTTTCACTTCCATCTCCTTACCAACTATTCTCTAGACTTCACCATCAAGCTATCTATCCTCATTACTACTACTGTACCCTCTAATTCTTTAAACATTCAATCCATCGATGATCTCGATCTAAGGTACAACTCTTTTGATATTCTCTCTGTACATAGCATCACTAGTTACATGTAGATTCCCTGCTACATTCAGTTCTCGTAGTGCTTTGTTTTATGCTAATACGCTGAAATCAACTCTACCCAATTCACCTAGTCTATTGAATCTTAAATCTAGTTTCTCTAATTATTGTAGATTTCTCAAGGACGATGATGAAGATATCTCCGTGAGTAAATTGTTACTTAGATCAAGCACAGTCAATGCTGCTAGTTCATGCAATCCAGCAGTACTTGTAAGCTAGTTCTTAGATAAGTTTAGTTCTTGCAAGGTTCGTTTCAATTCCTCGAGATTCTCGATTTGAGATATCTCATTATTCGATAGATCTAATCGAACTACTTTGCTGCTGCTGTTACGCATCACCGCCTTTATGAACTCTCGAGATATCACACGGATAGTATTATTACTACGGCTGCTCATTCAAGAGAAACAGAGAGAGATCAAGCTAACCTTATGTGTGTGTGTATGTGTGTGCTTTGTTGCCTTAAAAGATGATGATTGTGTTGTACAAATGAAATAATCAACAATTTGATGTAATTAAGTCGATTTAAGTTCTCTCTTTCTCTTTCTTTTTCAATTTGAAGTTTGATTCAGATTTGTGTGTACTTGATTCACTAATTGCTTATTCGCTAATATTCTCCATAATCCATTCTTCTTCTCATTGACTAAATGAACAAATAGTTCTTTGAATGGCCCTCCCCTACTTCTGTATCCCTCCTTATCATCCATAAAACCACTGGATTTCCTTCCATTCCACAAGAAAATACAAAATATATTATTCATTGTTTTTTTTGTCTCATACCCTTTTGTTTTTGTATTGAATGATTGAGTTAATTCAAAAATGTATTTGTTTTCCACTTAAAAACATAACAAAACAAGCAACAATGCATGGATTAATAACACACATCATCCATTCAAGGGAAAGGTCTCTTTTGTCCTCTGAGCTTGACAAGATCTACTTCAGTGCGCTCGTAGTCCAATTTATCTTCATGCTAGTGCTGGTTCAAATCGCGCTTCTACTTATTCTAAAAGACAATAATAACATGAGTACACACAAATAAGTCTCTTAGTCTATCTCTCATATGCCTTTTCTTTCTTACAAGTTGTTAGTTTTCTTCCTTCATGGCTTGTCTGATGGCTGCTTTCTTGCGGTTGAAATCGTCTTCAAGCATACCTCTATGTGTGAATAGCAATCACATCAACCAAACCAAATAATTAGCATCAATGATTTCAAGATAACCTCTATTTCTCAATCAAATTGAAGCAAACTATATTGCTTACCTCATCCTATTGAGTTCAAGAGTCTGTGTGGCATAAGCTCTTTCTTCATTTCTTTCAGCTTCGTCTTTCAATTTCTTCTCTCTCATCTACTGCTCGATCCATTGCTTTTGGGTCTCTTTTTGAAACTTAATACGAGCCTCATAAGCTAGTTAAACACACAGTCAAAAGCAATATTAACCAAATTGTCAATCAGGATAGCACATCTCTATCAACTCCCATTGACAATACCACAGCTGCGTAAACATACATGCCGTTTATGCAAGATCCAAACCGACCAATCAATCAAGAACACCATAATATAAACAGCATAAAGTAGTAGCTTGTTGAGTGATGTATTATTACCTAGATCTTCTCCTTCGAATTCTTTAGCACCAGAGCAGCCTTCAGTGTTGTTCCATAAGGGATGCTCTCTGAAGAATGATTCTTTGACTCGTTTCATAACTGTTTGGAAGGACGAAATAAATGCTTATTCTGCTGATTGATTCGATTGTTTTTTCTTTGAAATTTATTGTTTTTTATTCCTTTTTCTCATTTAAAACACCCCCACTCCAACTTACAACAAAAAGATAACTAACTACTACTCTTTATCTCTTTCTCTCCCCACTGCAGCAGCGTTTCCTTTTTAAAACCCTTCTTTTTGTTTTTCTGCTTCTTCTATCTTTGAGTGGGTAAGTGAGTGTGTCTTTGAAAGCAACAGAAACGAGACGCTGCTAATTATTTCTTATTACCTGTAAAAGCAATTACCAACAATAGCAAACAATAATAATCATTGTTTCTTCGTTCTTCTTCTCTGCTCAGAAGCTAATTAGAAATATATATATTGCGAATAAATCCAACCAATTTGAGATTAAAATATTACTTTCCGCTTAGCTAAGCAAGCAACCACAACTACCTCGTAGCATTTCCTCTCACTAACCTAATTGACATGTCTTTGTAAAGCTAGAATAAGTACATTCTGGAGTTTGCCGAATCAGCTAAGACCTCCGCTTAAAGCCATTTAGAGTCACTGATTAACCATGCCACTCAGCACACAGGTGTGTTCCAGTTCACTGAGCTTCTCGCAGTTCCTAATGTCAAAGAAGTACACAACAATTGAAGATGAACCTAATTGGTTAAAGCAATCAATATGCATGTTAATTATATTTTCTAACAGCTTTAGAACAGTCCTTTTAAGAAAGCATATGATTTACTCAACCTCTTCGCGTATTCGAACTATTCTGCATGGTTCAATGAACAAGACAAATATCCTAATTTGAATGCGCTCCAAATCAAAAAGCTCAGGATACTCACACTCGTCAGCTTGGCTGAATCAGAGAAGGTATTTAGGCATTTCAACAACGAAACAAAATTTATAAAATAATCGCATAAATGGATATGCAGATTCATATGGTCTATTTGAACTCTCACTCACTCCTATTTTTTAGGTGCTTGGATTCGAGCTAATGAAGCACGAACTTGGATTAGCTTAGCAAGATGAACTAGAAGATCTAATCATCGAGAGTATCTACGCAGGTGTCCTAACAGGCAAGATCAGTTAGTCCGATAGAGTTCTTAGAGTACACCACACACAAGCATATAAATATCAATAAGCATAAGGATATTTCATATAAAATACTTCTGTTGTTGTTTAATCTAATTCCTTAATAATTATATAGGTTAGCAATGTGATAAGCCGTGATGTGCGTCTATCTGATGTCAATAGCATCAAGAAAAAGCTTCAGAGAATGTATAAGATTAAAGGGATAATAAGGATGGGTTTGTAATGCTGTTGTGGTTTGTATTTGGTGTATTTCACAGATTAGATGAGAATAAGCGTGTCTAGTAGAGTTTGACTGAGAAAATCGCCGAACTAAACAAAGACAAAACAGCTGACATTGAAGCTAAGGCACTCGTTCAGTAGAACAGATAGCTGCTCTCCGCTCTTGCAGCGAATAACAATAATAAGGTAAAGAAACATACCAAATCATTAAAAAATACTAAACTCATAATCTATTATTTTTTTCTTTGAATATATTGTAGGATAAAAAGGCTTCCCTCAAGAAATACCAAGACATGTGAGATGATTAATCACAACGAAGGATAAATATGTATGAATATGTCTGTGAATGTTTATACAAATTCGTTGAGTTAAAATTGATTTTCAATACATATTTATCTTGATTTTTCTTAATCCCTTTTGAGATCAAGCAATTCTGTTATTATCTCTGTGTGAAATTGAGTTTAAACACATATTTTATAACAAATCCCGCGGATTGAATTTAAGCGCTGTTGCTCCCACAGTTTGAGAAGAAGAAATATCTCTCTGTCTATCAAACATCAAACTTTAATCCTTTTTTTTTATACAAATCTTTGTCACGATATGGAGGAGTACCTCTAACTACAGCGTGGTCTTCAGGATACTCAAAAGGAGCATGAGTAGCAACATTATCTTGTCTAAATCCAATCCTTAGTTATGAATAGTCAAGATGAGCAACTCGTTAGCACTGTTTACCTGCAGCTAGTGAACTCCCTCGCTAATCTAACTCAATCTCTACAAAGCCGTGTGTTGGAGTTAATATCCTGCACAGCTTAGCAAATCTTCCGTCGACTCAACAATCAAAAGTAAATCTTAGATGTGCTCGTCACGCATTTCAATAGTTTAGATTCCGCAACGAGAATCATCGCTATGCGTGCAGTCGGCCATCTCGCGGAGTTCTTCCCAAGTAGCTTCGATACATTCCATCTACTCATGGATGCATTGCTGAAGACATCACGGGATGAAGAACTCGATGGATGCTTAGAAGCTGTAATACGGTTCGTGAAATAGAACTAAACTCATTAGTTCGCGATGCGAGTACTCTTCAAGGGGAAATAGATCAAAGAGAAATGCGGTGTGCGCGTATATTTGTAATTGCTTGAAGCTATGCATCTGCAGAATGCACCTGATATGTTGCATTAGCAGTATCTCGAGGAAGTACTAGCGATGCTATCAGGGAAACCAATAATTGAAGATCTCCCGAGGAAGCTACGATTAGCAGTACGAGTGTGTCGATTGAATTGCTCATTAGGTGTGCGATTCTTTGAGTTTTGCTTTGCTAATATGGAGAGTTTAACTGCGGTGAAGGAGATAGAAGAGGAAGAGATAACTATGAGCTAAGGTAAAGAAGCGAAAGAGAGATTCAGTAAAGATATGTTTGATGCTAATAGTCTGTTCATTAAGACAACTGCAACTGGGAATAATAGTAACAGTAAAACGAAAAGTAGTAATATTGTTGTTAATCATAATAGTAGTGCTGCAAATGCTGCTGTTGCTACGACTACAAACACGACGACTTCATAGCTAAGTGATAGGCTAAGAGAAGCTAGTCGATCGCTAGAAGGATTCCTTCATAAAAAGATCAAACTCAATGATAATGTGTTTGCAGTAGTAGTAGGAGGAGGAGCGATGGTGAATACTCCTAGTGCTCCAGTGATCCCAGTAGCTGTAGCACCACAGCAATCAGTGTTGCTAAGTATAACCAACACTAAATTGTCTGAGGAGAGTTATAAGCAAAGCAAGCGCGCATCACAAGTGCTCTAAGCTATCAATTTGATTCTCCGTCGATCGACGCATCTGGGGATAAGAACAACCAGTTCTTTCACTGATATGATACTAGCTATGTAACAGCCAGCAGTCTAAGCTACTGCTGCTGCTGCTGCTGCTGCTACTGCTACTGGTGGGATGTAACAACAGCAACAACTGCCAGCTGGAACCACAACTACTTAAGCTTAGTCTCTCTAACAGAATCACAATCCTGAGATTCGATTCAATGTGACATCATTGCAAGAGTATCTGCTACATACGAGGAGTGCTAGAGTGTCCATACAATAGTCTCTTATCAGCAGTAGCAGCATATCCCAAAGATTGACTGTGTTTCTTAGGATGTTCTCAAACAATGGATTGAAAGGGAGTAGTAGTGCAAGCAAGAGCACTACTACCCAAAATATGAACAATTCTTCAATCACCTCTACTCTTCCAATCTGTGATAAAGACTTAATCGAATGCACTGAGGTTCTCCTAGGAGATGCATAGATCCTTGAAGACTTGAATGCTAGCTTCGTTGACAGTAACTTCTCCAGCTTGCAGAGACTAGGCTATGCATTACAATACTAACTACAAGATCTAACATAACTATTTAAATTAACTAAATAGCTACTCGCTAGGATATATAATATAATCATGTCAATCGGATCAGTCAATTCAAGAAAGAATCCGAATAACTTAGAGGAAGAACGATCGAATAGATAAATGGCGAACAAACAAGATTATTACTACTACAGCTTAGTATAATTGCAGTGCTTAGTAGGTCTCTTCGGTGGGTTACGAAGCAATGAAACTCTCCGATCTGACATTGAGTCATTACTAAAAGACCACTTACTGAAGCTTCTCACTACAGCATTCAATGCCGCTATGATGAAGGACAACAAACTAACCCCTGCAGGACAAGACAATCCTCAGTTAGTAACAAGAACACAATCCCAAACCTATTGTGATGATGCCCTCTTCAAAGATAAGCTCCTCTCGTTGACGGTGATATTCTCATGCATGCTGCATAATAAACTACTCACATCGAAGACACTCCCTGGGTTCATCGAAACAGAATTTATATCAAATGCTGCCGGGGTTATGGACAGGAATAAGTATAATAACACAGGTACAATATTCTAAGTCATTAAGCGTACTGTCAACTAATTAGCTAGTTATGGATTGCTGGTATCAGCTGGAAAATTACTGTAAGTTATCCCCAGGGAGTAGTAGCAGTAGTCTTCCAGTAATACCTTTAGCTTGTAGCTGTAGATCCTGAATGTATTTGGCTAGGTTGGAAAGGAGTTGAAGGCAGGTATTAGTAGTACAACCAAGCAAACCAAGAAAAGCAGCACTGCTAAGACTACTACTAACAATACTAATAATACAATAATCTTATCGCTGTACGATCTGATGCTATCCATGATTTCGAAAGACAACAATGACTATCCATTCCACACACATTTCCTAGAATTCGCTTGCAATTACTACAGTCTCTTCTTGAAGTAAGACACCAATCCAACGAAGAGCAACAGTGGCCTGCATGGAGGAGTTCAAGTCGACAAACAGGAATAGTTATGTGCTCTTCGTAGCTAGTTACAATTACTGCTATCACCTAGGTTTAACTTAGACAGTGCTTCATTGTCTACCTTACGATTCATTAATACACTTCTGTCTATCTTATCCATAGCTTATCAGTAGGTGCAGTAAGAATAGCATCCCCCTCATCCACAGTAGCAGTAGCAATAACCATAATAATATCAATCAGCCATATCCCAGTAAGTACATTAATTGTTTCCTTCCCTTCTCAAGAAAGCTAATTCTGCATCATAGTAACATCCTTCTTCTTCTTCTGGATATCTCGCCGACCCATCTTAGCCTTAATCTTCTCATCCGCTCTTCCCTAAGCAGCAAGGCAGTAGCAGCACCAACAACACCAACAACTCTTAGTTCTTACAAGCATTATTTGCAAACCAGCCTTCAACATAGAATCTAATTCGATAACAGCTACTACAATCCTCTAGATCTTCCTCGATTGTTTCCTACGTTGAGTATCTCCAGCAGCAAAAGATCGAGGATAACGAAACTATCGAAGAAGAAGGAGATTAACTAGACCATGATAAGGCTACATCTTCAGCTTCTTCATTGGATTTCGATGAAGACGAATATGATTCTAATCCATTATTTGACATGTTCATCGATGGTCGCCAACTCTTCGTGGAATAGCTCAGTGGATTCAAAGATCCTTAGAATATCATCGATTATCTCACCGTTCAACCACTCCCTCTACCAAGAGCTCTATTCGTATTGAAATCGCAGCCAAACATTGACATCAATCTACTTCCTATGTCATCGCATCAAGTACGAGCTGAATCAGGCATGTTCATTCAAGGTTCAGTGAGTCTTATTAACTGGGATAGCTTGATTGACTAGCACAGTAGCTCTTCAATGACTACTACTAAAATCAACTTGAAGATTAACTTAACGGAGGAACTTAATTTCTAACAATCCATCTACAAGAGAATTAACACAATCAATTAGGTGTTGTAAGTCAAAAGCCAAGAGAATAAGCATCCGAGTAGAATGAGTTATCCTAAGAACAAGCAGCTTCGTAATGCTGCAAGATCTAAGGAGAATTCAACAATGAATGCGGAATTTGCTAGTCTAATTCTATTCCCGAATATTGGTATGTTTGCAGTCGATATCAGTGTTGAAGTTAGATGTAGTAAAACTGGGATGCTACTGCTATCAAAACAAGCCAGTATCCCACAGAGAATACATGCAATCTGACAGAGAGAGTAAATTGATGTAAAACAGTAAATTAGCTTTAATTACAAAAATGTGTTATGTTGTTGTATGTACAATTATTTTAATTAAATAAAAGCATTAAAATATCTCCTAAGACTATGCATTTATGCTGTGTTAGCCTGTTATCTCTCTCTCTCTAGCAGCGCAGTGGTTTCCCTGATCGCTTGCTCTTTTGTTCTCCCATTCCTTTTTCATTCCACTTTCTACTGTAGTTGCTGATATTTCTGCAAGAACTGTATTATGTTCACCGGATTGACAATCGCTTCAAACCTATAAATCGCTGAGTTCTTATCAGCTAGAGTCGGTCCTTTAATAGAATACACTCTATTTATCTTATCTTCGATGATTTATATCACATCCAGCAATATCTTCCATCCGAATGCTTTGAGAATCCCATTCAAATGGAAATGGCTGTTTATCAAATACGCATCTTTGTATTTCTTCTATCGTTTCTTCTGTCCATTACTGAGGGTGTTCTCAGTGTCCAATTCGGCTTGTGTCTTCTTGTAGAATTTCTCTTCGATTGTAACGAATATCCCTTTTTCCTCGCAGCGCAGAGGATCGTAGATTGTTATGCGAATACCTAATGGGGAATCTTCTATCCCTAGATAACTCATTGTTACTATTTGCTTGTAGAATCCAGGGCCTAAGAAAGAGGAGAGAGGGAGGGAGAAAGGAATATTATTATTAAGAATGTGTTTAGTTGTGTGATTTAACAAATGGAGAAAGTGAATAATTCTTACCAATGAGAATCCTCTGGGAGGATCCTAATGTGAGATTCCGTTTCATGATTGCATTTTCACTGAATCGTCCATAATCATCTTCCTCGAGCTCTTCACAGAAACAAAAAGAGATTACCATCGAGATTATTAATCCCAACAGACATCCAAATATTACACAAATACCCACACAATCATCCACACACAGATACCCTCCTTTCATCCCAATCAATCCTTCCTTTCCTATTGTACCTTTCTCGAATAGATACAAATAATATTATCTCGAAAGCAGACTACATATGCTGATCTTATCTGACGTATCGAGTGTATCATATTGCACTCCATATTCCTTCCATAAATCAGCGAATTTCAGTTCAGCCTATCCCTTCGCTTAGACCTTACATTCCGGACCTGCATATTCAAATCAAACACCACAGACATCAATAATCCCTATCTCCTTCATCAAAATACAGTATTACTTCCCCCCAACCTTCTTCTTTTCTTCTTCTTACCATGCGTTTCGAATGTATTTTTGATTTTAATACAAAAAACCTATTTCGCTTGATCTTCATAGACATACGTGATCTATCCCCTGTATGTTTTTGCGTGTTTCGTTAGTGTCAGCTAAAGGATTTTATTGGAGAATCGCAAGTTAAACAGATTGATATCCTTGATATTCAAATCCTTCTGCAGGAACATCTCGATGTTATTGATCTAAGTTAAGAATATCTATGTGAATTCACTGAGTTTCCTGATTTTCAAGCACTCCACGCTCACTTCCTCCGTATTCTTCGCATCATACTTAGCTAAGAATTGTTAAAGATCTTATTAATTCAACGAAGAAATGTCGAAAGAAGAAGATCTCATAAAGAAATCTTTAGCATCTTCATTATTGTCTTCCTTTCCGAGACTTCTCCCTTAAGGGCCTGCGCTTGATGCTGTTTGTTACTATTGCCCTGAAGGCTGTGTGTTTTGGTTGGTTTTGCCTAAACTACCATGGTGAAAGTGATTATTATGGCTGTTTAGAATATCAAACCTAGATGACTTTCATCAAAACAAACAAACAAACAAATTAAATCAATAATGCTATCATCATCTCTTCTGTATTCGTGTTATTTTACTTTCAAAAGCGATGCAATATCTTAGTCATCTCCATCTTATTTATCTTCCTAATCCATTTTCTCTTTGGCTAGATTAATCATATCCTTGAATTTCTCTAGATACCTACTGT
>Ga0302285_10001067_pt1 | contig 15111 bp, 16 predicted proteins | sample III_Fen_E2_2_FD_200455 | JGI IMG/M metagenome (GOLD analysis project Ga0302285, IMG submission 200455) | Peat permafrost microbial communities from Stordalen Mire near Abisko, Sweden - III_Fen_E2_2 | ecosystem: Environmental > Terrestrial > Soil > Wetlands > Permafrost | place: Sweden: Abisko... | reverse complement strand
TAAAAATAAAATTGCTCGATCCCATTCTGTTCAACTTAAAGACTACATTGACAATAGTAAGAAATCTGGAAGCAAAACCTAGAACAGCTAAGACGAAATGGATGAATTGAATCTCAGAAATCAAAGATTGATTTCGAGATTGAGGAAGGAAAACTAAATTAACTCTACTGTCCAGCCCAAAGAACTTAAAACGAACAGATCATCTGAAGAACAGTTATTAAATCAAACAGCTTTATCTAAACTCTACATAACTGACCCGGCAAGGAATCTAAAATAACCTTTCAACTAAGGTAGAAGCTTATCGATAAAAAATACGATTCCCATACCAAACCCAAGGATCATAAGCACTCCTGATCCTGCAATATCCACGCATTAGTCATTCCATCATTCTCAATATAAAAGACAACAAAGCCAAGAGCGAGTCATTCATCTTCTCGAAGAGTAAGATCACATTGTGTCTCGATTGGTGACCAAATACAAGAAACGAGTTTAAGAAGAGGAAACAAGTCTCAAGCGAAAACTTCAATTGCTAAAACAAGAAAAGGATTCTTTGCTGCAGTTAAAAAATTAAGGAAAGCAGCTAGGACTCTTGCAAACCAACCTTGCCACAAGTAATGATCTATGAAGGATGTGTTAAATACATCCTTAGAAATCCTCATAATAGAATCTTTTCTCATTTACATTCTTTGTTTTTTTTCTTCTTTTTTTCTAGAACTCGATTTATTTAAGACAAACTCGAGTTTCTACAATGAGAAGATATCTCCCGAGACGCCAATGTTTCTACCTAATATGTATGATTCAGTTCCGGATACGTATGATCTAGGGTTACTTGATAGCTTAGTTTAGAAGTAGCCAGAAAGACAGAGATAATTCTGTGATAATAATGAAAATAGCAAATCTAAAAAGGATTTCGTTAAGAAGAAGAGGAAACGGGTAAGATGCATATCATCAATTCAAAAGAAAGCAAATTGATGAAGGGAGATTGAGTCATGATGAGGCAATCAAATTCAAGGAATTGTTGAATCTACCAGAGATTTGGCAAGGAATATAATACATGAAACAATAATAACAAAATAAGTCGATCAGAAATCCAGAAACATAATTAAAACAAATTAAATATTAACCAAAATAAACAAAATAATTAACAAAATCTACAAGGAATAGATAGAGCTACTCAGTGCTTTGAATCATAAATCAATTTCTAAGAGTCTGGGAGCTAACAAAGAGAAATTGAACTTTGGTGCAAAGATTCCTTTTCAAGATATTTAAACAATTACTTGGTAATTTCACTCATGTGCTTAAGTAAAGAATTTGATGCAACGGGGATTCTTATTGAAGACATTGAGAAAAGAAGTGTTAATTTGTGAATGTATTCAATATAAAGAAAATAATAAAATGTTCGTATTCAATTTATGTGAATTAGTTTATCCAATAATTAGAAACGATAAAGGTCGTTACAACAAACTGCATTTAAATAAGGATTTTGAGAATGATTTGAAGGGATAAATTTGGTTATGGCTTGATTAGGAAGATATTTGATACAAAACGACAAAATAAAAAAACAAATCATAACTTGCATTCTTGATTGTTGCTAAGATGAATGTTCTTGTGAATTTAAATCGGTTTTTATGTAAAAATACATGGTTTTATTAGGAACTTGGAGTTAAGGAAACAGAGGAAGCTAGTTTTTAGATTTCTATCTTTCATTACATGCTTTCCACTTTTTGTTGTTTGAATCTCCAAGCCATCCAATCTTAATCCTTTTAAACTTATTGAAACACCCACCCTCGTCTCAGAACTCTTCATAATGTGATAGCTTATCGATGTTTTCTTTGTATTCTTGAAGATCTATTGATTTAACTGGATCTTCTTCTTTTTTGGAGAATATAGGCTTGACATATTTCTTTTCGAGTTCTCTTAATTTCTCTGTCATGTTATGTCCAGAAGATGAAGAAACAAATTGTGTTTTCAGGTTGTTTGCGTTGAGTTTCGTAGGTGAAGTTGATGCTGAATCGTTACTTAGTTTGCTTTTAAGATCCCTATTGTAGAAACCAATCTCGCCGTAATCGCTGATACTCTGTACTTTCTTGGAAAAACTTGCATTGAGATACACATCAAAAAGATCGTTTTTCTCAGGCTGCAAACCTATCCATCTTCCATAGACTTAGAGCAATGATCCGAGGATGACAGTTGAGAAAATGATTATCAACAAGACGATGTTCAGTAATACGTTTAAATTCTCACTTTCAATCATCAAAGTCAAGCCAAACGCTATTGCTCCTATGAAAACAAAAATAGCAAAAACTCATTAATGATAAGGGAAACTTTTGTTAATAGTTTTTGAGCATTTTTTCATCTATCATCATAATATTTCTTACCTCTAATCGTGCCTGAATACCAAACCATTGAGAGCTGCTGCTTGGAGAGCTTGAGTTATTTGGAGCAGACTATTTGAAGACAAGGAAGACTAAACACAGAGAAACATCTAGCAAAGCATATTATCAGCATCATGCAAATCGAGAAACCTATTTCAACATCAGAGTAGCTGATATTCGTGATTGAGATCCCTAAATAAGCAAACAAAAATGCTTCCGCAAGATAGCCAACTGTTTCAAATGCTAAATGGGTTCCTTTCTATGATTCTTCTGAAATGTTTAAATAAGCATAATGGCCCATCACTACACCACATGAAAACAGCGATATTATGCCTAAAGGAAAAGAAAAATCAAACCAAAAAGTTAGACAAATTTATGAGTTATTTTTGTGTTTTATTCTTTTTCTTCTTCACCTGAAAGTTCGATGATCTCTGCGATTAAGTAGGAAAAATATCCCGCCAGCAAAATGATGCTAGTTTCCCTAAGAGGAAAGTTATTATACGAGGAGTAGTTCTTGAAGAACAGTGAAATGAGTAACCCAATCGATAATCCAATGAATAGACTCAAGAACAGAAGCTTAGCAAAATCCAGCAGAATCAAAAAAAATGTCGATGTGGAGAAATCCGTATTTGTTTCGAGAACGTAGTTTTTGATGCTTCTGAAAATCACAATAGCAATGGCATCGTTGACAATGCCTTCCCCGAAAAGAACAGAATGAAGCTGAGGGAATTGGGCTTCCTTTACGAGACTCAAAGCTGCGACTGTATCAGTTGCACTTAGAACTGCACTGAGTAAAAGTATGTCAGAAGTTGGTATTTGTTTGCCTTCAAAGAACCAGCCTGTTGAGACTAAAGTTAAAGATGCACAGGCGATAACTAAGAAGCTTAGAACTGTTCCAATAATCCCGTAGAATGTTATTTAGCTGAAGTTCTCGAAGAATTAGGTCTTACGAAGGTTGAATCCACCAGCGAAAATGATAGGTGGCAGGATCATGTTGAAGAAGATTTCATGGTTGAATTCAACTGTTGTACCATTAATCTATGCAAATTGAAATGATATCAGTTTATTGGCAGATTATTCTTTGAAGAATATATGGTTACTGCTTTGAGGATGAGTGCAACTAAAACTCCCAGACCAATGGTGACAGCGGATTCATGCAAAAAGGATATCTTTGAAAGTGTAAAAAAATAAATATGTGTTTTTGAGAAAATTAGCTGACAGAAATGCTTTGAGTTAATGAATGCTTTACTTTCTTGACTTCGATGATGTGGGAGCTGATTGTGTGGATGAATAAGATGAGGATAATGATGGCAGCAGCTATTGATATGTCTTCCATGGAGGTTAGCTGTTTGGAAATAGCAAAACTAATAAGATGATTTGTATCTTGAAATTGCGCTCAAATTTATTAATTATTGCAGAGAGTTGTTTTGTCCAGACTTTGTTTCTGGCATTTGATGCTTTCTGTCAGCGGAATATTGAAAATCTCCTGGTAAGGGAGTAAATTTAATTGGAAATTGCCTGAAAGAATTGAGGATAAAAAGCCATAATTTTCTTTGAGATTTGTTCTTAGAAGGCATTTAAAAAAAGAATACATTTAGTACTGAAAAGAATGGTATTTAATAGGGAAAAATTATTGAATTACTGAATTTTTTGGAGTCTTCGCTTTGAAAAATTAGATATCATTTAGGAAATGGGAAATAATTATCTTACTCTAGAACAACAATTATTTTAAGGCAACAGACTGAGTAGTACACATTAGTCACTCTAGACGATCAGGAATTGGAATAAAGAAAAAAATATCAAAAATCAGAGCGAGAGCTCAAGAGATCTATTCCAACTAGACTTAATTTATTCCAAAAAACACACCTAATCATTTTTCTTTAGGCTTCTTTTTTGGAAAATGAATATGTTTAGAGTGGATAAAACAATTAATATGTATTTTTATTTTTTGTTTTATTGAGAAAACTCAGCAAAATGAACAACATTTCCCAGTCGGAAATCCTCTCCTAAGATGATCCAGAAAAAGATAATCATGAAGCATTGCTCAGTTGGATGAAAAAAGGTAAAAGCTACTTAAAAAACTTGAAATTATGTCAGTTTTAGAAAAACTACAGGGGCGTGTATGCTTCCCGACCAATTACTGTAAGGAAAACATGCTTTTTTTGTCTTTTTCTTTGTTTCTGACTTTCATTTAATTATTTTTTCTTGAATTTTTTAATAAATAATCAAAGAATAAGGAAAGGATTTTGTCTGTCCCTAAATCTCATTTGATAACTCTTGAAATGGCTAAGAATACCCTAGTAGGTAAGAAAATCCTCGCGTCACAGGTATATCTTCTATCTCCTAAGCATTCGTTCCTGTCAATATTTCTTCTTTAAGAACGAAAAAACCTTAATTCATTCTGGAAACCTTACCTGTAAATTCTTCTAAGCAACTATGACTAGTTCCCTATTTTCTTCAATGAAGAAGATTTATCTTGGCTGAATGGATCACCTTTTCAAAGTATTTAGTATCAAAATTGCATAAAAAATACCAAACAATTACTTAAAGAAATATGAAAAATACATGAATACAGCAACCAAATTTCTCTTTTTTGAATAATAAAAATTTATAAAAGACCTAGTTCGAGACAAAAATAATGAAATTCGTGGAGATTATGACAATATTTGCAATGTAGCACCAGAGTTCGCGCAGAACTCCTTTGAAGATTTCTGCTGTGCGAGAATGACAGTTTCTTCAGGGGTCTTTGGAATATCTATCCATGAATTTAAAACAGATGCCTTAGTGCCTTTTGCAGGTTGGAAAGCAAAAAAAAAGATTATTTTAACTTCTAATCAGCATAATTCCATCAAAACAAATAATTTTTTGCTGTTAGACATGTTGAATCATAGAAGACCGAAGTCAGCACATTGATAATATGATAACAAGATGGAAGGGTTTGTAATAACTGCCTTAGAGGATATTAACCTAGGGGAATAAGTATTTGATTCCTAAGGTGATAAGTGTAATTCTCGGTTTTTCTTGTACTACGGATTTATCAGCATGGAGAACAATGCGAATGAAGTAGTTGTCAGTGTATAATTTGACAAATAAGATGCTCTCTTAAACCAAAAGAGAAACATGGTTGGTGGTGATCTGCCTGAGTTTAAATAATTTCGAATCTTAGAGAATATTTCTGACTAGAAAGTTCAAGAGTTTATGAGTTATCTGCGGTTTATCGTAGTCAAAGATCCTAAGAAACTGTAGGATCTGGCTTATTAACATTAAGAACAACCCGAAAACGGTGAGAATCATCAATCATATTAGCCATAGAAGACACCACCAATATCCTTTCAAAATGAAAGCGATATGTGGCTATATATTTCAGAGCTATGCTTGTATTCTCTCGATCTCTACCAGACTACTTTCGCAGTAAAAATATCATTTACTGATTTAATTTTAATTTTGGTCTCTTTTTTTCCTTAACTACATCTGAATTAAGGAGGATAATGAACTAATCTAGTCAAAAGATTTGACTCTCAACCAGCGAAACTGTCTGCTGCTACGAATAGGAGAGAAATAAGTAAGAGCACTTTTGTCTTTATTATTTGTTAAAACAGACTCCCCTCTATCCACAACTTAATGGAAAATATTCTTTTTTTCTCAAAAAGATCCTTCGTTTCTTCCTCGAGATGTCTGATAAAATGCTGAAGCTCATCAAACTCAACAGACTTGTAAATAAATATCTCTTGAAATTATTCAGAAAATGAGGATTTATTCAATTATTACACAAACAAAAAGGATATTTTGAAGACAATCATGCAGGTAGAATACATCAAGTACAACAATTACATCTTTAGGGTCTTAATTAATATATTGCTTCATGAAAGAATCTGAGAAAATAAACAAGAAGGAGACTTCTTTTTTTACTATTAATCTCTCTCATTTCTATTTCTCAATTTCAAGCCTCTTTTTCTTGTTTTGATGTGAATTTAATTTAGGATTCATAAATTATTTAATTAATCAAAGATTCTCTGTCTTTCTATTTTTGCTGACTAATCGAAAATATTACGAAAAAAATAATTATCTTCAACACGATTATTTTTTACAGCAAAAATCATGATATTTCTGAGATTATTCCATAAGATTCCTAGCTTGCGATCCTCTTACATTTATGCTCCAAGATTCTCCACAGTACAAAAAGATAGCAAACCATCCAGCGATGATGTTGCTGCTGCAGTAGTAACTGCGCCTCCCACTGAGATCGATGTCATTCCAAGTGAATAGTTCCAAAAACAGCGCACAGCAATTTTCAAACAAGATAATTTCACTGAATTTTCCAAACAATTCGGATTCGTTGAGAGTCTTGAAGATGTTAAAACGCGCAATGAATAACGAGAGAAACGCAAGTACATGAAGTTTAGTTTAGGTGCGTTGGTCTCGATAGGGATCATCACCGGAATTATGCTATTAGGGATAGACCCCGCTCTTGAGAAATGGTTCAAGCAAGCGTACTTCATTCACTCCACCAACCTTCTACTCAAAAGTATGATCTCTAACTGATGTCGATATTTTAAAACTAAAAAAGATAGTTTAATTATGTTTTTACTTAAACCAAATCCTTCATTTTTTACCATTTGTCAGAGGAAAGTCTTCTGAACTCAAGAGGGAGTCTCCGTCGTAGAGTCATTATCATCAAAAAATACTTAGATTCCATGGATAAAAACTAATTACGATAACTAACTTTTAACCTTGTTCTTCTCGAGGAGCTCAAACTGATTCTTCAAAGAGCACTCTTGCTAAATGACTCACAGGAATTGATAGAAATGATCGTACCTTTAGTGAATCGGATACGCATGAGTGTTATTTCAGTTTCTTCATCGAAAAAACATTAAAGATATCATAGCTAATATTTAACTATTCTAGAGTAAATTACACTTTCATACATCAATCAACTGTAAAAACAACAAGAACAAAAGCAATAGCGAACGGGTGATGCTTTAGAGGCTAATAAAAATACTTCGAATCAAGCAATGAACCTTCAAGATAATAATACATAAACTAGTAAATATTTGAGTGATCCTATTCTGTAGGAGATTGTCTTTGAGGCATTTTTGATTGAGACTAATCATAAGCAACTGAATTCGTTCATTTAATACTTATATCTCTCAGGAATGTCCCTTGAAACGATGAATTCAACTTAAATAAAGGCATTCTTGAGTCAAGGAATTAAATGTGCTCAAGAAGCAACAACTTACGTGTGCTAATCAGATTCTGAAAGCACTTCTAATCTTCCTGTAAAAGCATATGATCCTCAAGCAGAAGTAACCATGGATGATTTTACAGCGTTTCAAACATAATACTACAGGGAATACGCTAGATCAGTTGCGTATTGTGTTTAACGCATGACCAGCAATGGTATTCGATCAGGTAATAATAATTAAAAGTTTATAACACAATTTTTCACAGGAGTATCATGTGAAAAACATTCAAAAAGACAAACCAATGTGAGTTGTAAGCATATTTATGCTAATAAATTTGTGATTTTCATTTGAGTAGAAGCAAAGACAAAAGAGAAAGATGTGAAGAAAGAATTAGAGGAATTAAAATGTTTGATAAAGGCGATTGATTGATTAGATGTGACATAACAAATAAGCTCTCTTGTGTAAATAAAGAAACATGCAAGACATGTTGTATTGTATGATTATATATGCTTGCATTCACATCTGTCAGCATTATTCATGTTATTTCCTATCAGAATTCACTTGCTTTAGCGAGAACGGGATTTCCAAAAAGTGTATCGATCAGATCGTTATGTGGGTTGGGAAGAGGAATCCATTCGGGTCTGTCTCTCTTAATGTTAGCCCAAAAGACATCAGCGAGATAGTCGTTGGCGAGTTGACTGGGATGAAATCCATCGACAGGTTCGATGATGTCTTGAGCAGTGTATCCATTCAAAAGAGCAATATCGATGATTTCCTTAATGGGCAAGTCGTAGTAGATGATGTCGAAATTGTTGAATTTAATAGTCTCATCAGCGAGAATGTCCTAGTAGACTTTGTTAAGAGTTTCAGCCCATCCAGCAGTGATATCTCTGACATACTAATCAGTGTTCATGTATCCCCAGCAAGGTGAGACAGTCAGGCAGTTTAAGTAATCATAAAAATCAGGGTAGCTTAAGCCGATAGGTTCAGTGGAATTTTTCAAGGTATCATAAAGAATTCTACCATCAGCGACTCCCCAGACGATCATGTGTGATCCAGCTGGGAGGACTGTATCAAGGTGATTCCAGATCTCAAGAATCTTCTCTCTGAAGATAGCTGGTTGAGTCATGTTGTCAAATGAATGAGGGAAATCGCAGACATCGTTTCCGATAAGCTCAAAGACAACGAAGACGGGGAAATCAGTTGTTTAATTGAGGCTGAGTGCCTAGATATTATGCAAGCTATCTGTGCTCATTGCCCCGTTGACACCAAGATTTTAGTAATTGTTGGCATTGCATCTGTTGAGTTAGAGGAGTTTCTTGTAGAGACTGTCGACTTGAGGTTGATCGAATTCGTATCCAGTTGTGGCACTCTTCATTGGTAAATCGAATGAGTTTGCAAGAACACTGATGATGTTGTTGAACGGTTTCTCTAGATTTTATGGGAAAAAAGGGGTAAAATTAAGAATATTTTCAGGTTTTTTTAATTCAAAACTAATATCAAGAGGCTCATCTATTGGGGGGGCCCCCCCCCCCCCCCCATAAATTACTCTTTCTTCACCTTCTTTTAATTTCATTAACATTAGAATTATATTAGTAATTTACCATCCCAGAGTGTGACATTGAGATAAGCAGGGTTTATTTCGAAATGTGCTCCAGCGGAATCTCCTAAAGTGATGATACCGTATTGCTGAGTGCCACTGCATAATTCATCTTTGTAGTTGTTGCCAGTGACAGTGTTCACACCGTAAATACCATTACAGTTGTAGTCGATGCTCTAGTTGCCGTCATATTTATCAACACCTGGACGGACACCCTTGAGGAAATCATTGCAGTCTTTACCTCTCCAGTTGTATCCTCTGTATTATGGTTGAGTTGAAAAACCATCTTGATCGAGATCAACAATTGGTAAATGGTCCTCATCGAAGCTCTTGTAAAGCTAAACTAACCAGTTCCAAGGAGCAACGAACTTAGGGGGATTTGTGCCCTTGAGCTCACCGATGAAATGCTCGAGGGGACTAGGAGTGGTAGGATTAGGTGGAGATGGGCCTTCAATGGAGCATTGAGTATAGACTCCTGTGCAGGCACCAACTTTTCTGCAAACGAAATCAGCATTGTACTTATCAGCTGCATCTTCGATCAGGAAAGGTCCAACGAGTGTAGCGAACTTATGGCATGTAGAAGTTAATCCATTGGGGAAATACTTGCAGAAAGTATTGCCCATGTAGTCAGCGATGTTTTGTTTCTTGTAGATAGCATCGTTTTAGGCGAGTCTCATAAGAGCGCCGCAGATAACACAGGTCATTGCTTTAGGATCTCTTTCTTCACCATCGTCAGCGACTTCTCCGAGAAGAGTGTCTTGAGTTGAGTCATCAAGACCGATTTCAAGGAGCTTAGTGATTTTTTAGATGAGCTCATTTCCGTTTGAGATTAAGTAAGAGTGATCCTAAGGGTGGGCGACAAGTTTCTTGCTCATCTTGTAGATCTAAGTAAGCAAAACTTAGGAAGTGCTTGGCAAAGCTTGAAGTTCGTTATTTTCTTCGAGAGAGCACTCAGAGATAGCATATGGGAGGACTTAGTTCATTTTCATGGTCTCGATGAAACTACGAGTGAAATCACCTTGTTCGTAAGTGGAAATCATCTTGCGAGCGTGTCTAATCAAGTTTGTATTGACTAGTCCACAAGCGTGTTGTTATTCGGCATTGAAGTTATCAGCAGCGTGAGTTACACTGAGCAACGCGAGAGCTGCCAGCAAAGCAAAGACTGCGGTAGTTTTAGAAAGCTTAAACATTTCTATATTACGTTTAGATTTCGATTTCTTATTTCGTTGATAAATATAATTTTAATATCTTGTTCGTGTATTGATTGTTTTTCTCTTGATTGTCTGAGAAACTGTCCTTTTTTTATAAAAGAAAATCCTAATGAGAAGAGACTGAATGGTTCTGAAATCAAATTTGATATTACATTCTTCTTGTTAGTCTTTACAGCTTGATTCGGATTGTTTCCATTCTTGGGATTACTTTTATTGTTTTGGTTGTTGGATTTCTCGCAAATATCTTTCTATTTTGGCCTTTATCAACGTCATTTTGAGGTTGTTTACTCCACTCTCTCTTATGTTTGATTTGCTTTTTTTCTTCTGCAATGAGACTAGACATAAATTAATCTTGAATAAATATTGTTGTGCATTATAATAGGCTAAACCATTTTTTTTCGTCAAAGTAAATATGTTTTCTCCATTTCTTTATTATTTGAGATGTCAAAGAGTGCTCAAAGCATTTACTTTAAAGAGTTCGTATGAAAAACTAGCATACAATAATAGAAAAATATTGATAACATTTTAATAATTGCTGCAATATTTATTGCCATATAATTTAGTTGTTTTAGCTCGCAGAAAGATGGATTTGGAGGGAAGAAATGCAAGAAAGGTTAAAAATACAAGAAGATAGAATTTCATCACAAACACTCGTGATTTCATTATTGCTTTGAAGATCAAAAGAAATAATCTGTTGACTTAAGAACTTAGAATGGAAAATATCAAAATCTTATTAAATGGGATTATCTTCGAAGTTGATTTCACTGAAAAACCAATTCATATGGCTGCCACCAGTTTGATCCAAGACATCGAGAGTTTAGACAAAAAATATTGTTCTGCTATCTAAAGGACTTGGGGATCCAGATGTGACATAAGGTTTAGAAATATTTCATCCTGTTTAATTCATTTTCAAGAAACTATTTTTTTTTTTTTCTCTAAAATATTTTGTAGATTAGCTTTATTTTTCTGGATGAAAAACATTTTATTTTTGCTTTGACTGTGGCTTGCGGCTGTCAATGCACCTCTTAAATTTTCTCATGCAGATTGGAAAAATTATACAACATCCAATTATTATTTGCTCTTAGTGGATTAGTAATTTGCTCTAAGGATATGAATGATAATACTGAAGGGAATGAGACTGCCCAAGAAATATTTTTAACTCGATTCTTTCAAGGTTTTTTAAAGATGAGAACACAACATAGTCATCATACCTGTTGAATATATTACATATTATGCTTTGTTAATTGCATAGCGCCTTGGGTTTTAGAAAGGCTAAGAGATAACATAACAGGCAACGACAAATGAACAATGAAAATAAGTTTAGCGTCTCTCTCTCTCATTGTGTGACTCAAATCTCTGATTCTATTATCGCATTAAACTCTATTAAAGATTTAAAACCTAAGTTTATTGCACTTATTTTTAAGTTACCCTTCATTTCATTTCATCTCTCTCTCACTATCTTTGTTTGTTTTGTTTGTTTATTTTGTTTGCAAAAAGAGAAAGAGAGTTTTAATAATTTTCCTGATTGACTTTTTCATTTAGCAAGCTAATTAAAGTACCCCCCACCCCCATAAGTCCATTAGGAATCAACAAACCAATAGTAGATCCTACATAAGTAGAGCTATCTGTGGAATTGTGTTTAATATCCACTAAAGAATACAGCGCAAATCTGAAAAACAAAAATTAATAGCTCTCTATAACTAATTAAACATTTAATCATCCAAGGTAACTATTCCCTATCTCTGAACAATGTCTCTGAAAATTTCAAAATCTTGAAGGTTCTCAGTGAAGGCGCTTATTGTTGTGTCAACAAGGTCCATAGGATCCAAGAGAATCAAGAGTATGCCATGTAAGTTATTAGAATGCAAGAGCTCACGAAGAAAGAACTTCATCAATGAAGTGCGCTTGCTGGCTTCTCTGAGAGCCAAGGAAATTTTGAGATGAAAAGAAGCTTTCTTTGAGAAAACAATTTGCATATCATCATGAAATTATCCGAAAATGGAGAGTTAAAATAGTAATAATTTTTCTTATTTCTTGTTGGTTTCTTTTAGAGAACATTGGTTGCGCTATCTACGACTGAAAATCAGCGCTGATGCAAGATGAAAAGTTCGTCAAGGCTTATTTAAGAAAAGCTTAAGTTGAAATCGCCCTCTTAAGATTAGAAGATTCCTTGAAAGCCACCTGCTTAACTGTGTTGCAATATGAGCCAAGAAAATAGTAAAGTTCTAGCATTGCGAACTGACATCGAGCGATAAATCGAAACCAAAAACAACAAGAAGCGAAACATCGTCAAACATAAGAAAACGCAAAGCTGTGAGTTACTCGCTGAATGCAAGAAAAGAAGAATTTATTCAACAAAAGATAATATACCCTTCTTAAATATATCCTCCTACATTTTGATACAGATTTTTAAAAGCTAATGTAGTTAATTATTCTTAACGCAGCTCCTATTATCAATTAATTAAATTTTCTTACTTAGAATTGTGAATGAATTGCTGAAACATTTAATTTGGGAAAAAAAGTCGGGGACACGCTTGTAGCTTTTGAATTTAAATCTTAATTACAACAGTGAGATTCAGTCTGCTCTAATTTTCCTTTTTAACAAAGATCTATCATTTTTTCCCTACCACCAACATTCAAACTTAGTCGCCGCCGATTCATTAATTAATAATAAGAAAAGAGAAATATCTTAAGAGAAGAATAAAGCGCAACAATACAAAAGAATTATCATGGATAAAAGTACAATTTCAGCAATGCTCTAGAAAGAATAATCAAACCTAAGAGCCACTGATGTCTTAGCGTCACGGAAATATTTGGCTGAAAGAGGATATGCAGTAGAGAGCATGCTTGGATGCGGCTCCTTCGGTGCAGCTCTGCTAGGAAAAAATATCTAAAGCCAAAAAAAAGTAGCTATCAAGTTGATGCACATTGAAAACGAGAAATAGCTGCTTAGTTTCACTTAAGAATTCGCAATCATGGAGAAACATTAATCTCCTTACACTGTCCATCTGCTTGATTAGCTAACTGACTTCGAGAACAGCTATTTCTTTTTGGTCATGGATCTCGAAGAAAATGGAAATCTAGAAACATTTATTTCAGATAATCCCAATATCAGCGAATCTCAGATTATTACTATGTTTATCGAAGTTCTTCGCGGATTAATATACCTCAAGGAGAATAAAATTATTCATGGCGATCTTAAGCCATAGAACATCCTCCTCTCTCCCAACAACTCTCCCAAATTAGCTGACTTTGGACTCTCTACGTAATTACTAGGAAGCAAGATTTAATAGACTAACAAAGGAGGCAATTTTTGTTATTAGGCCCCTGAACAACAAATAGAACAAAAATCCTAAATTGAATCAGATTGGTACGCCGCTGGATTAATTCTCTTTAGACTATGCGGCAATCATGATATCTACTAGATGCTTCAAATAAAATATGGGAATTTTCCAGATATCACCTAACTCAGGCATTAAAACATTGTGAAGGTAGCATTTCAAATGTTTGAAAAATCCCCAAAAGATCGAGCCTCACCTGAAAAGGCTATCTCCGAGCTACAGAAAATACACCAATCTCTCCTTCTTCCTCCTCCTCCTCCTCCCAAAACAGAGTAATTAAGTTGTTTGTTTATTTTCTTTATTTGCTTGTAAATGAGGATTGAGTGGATTTGTCTTTCTTCCCCAGAGTTAATTTATTCCTGCTTTGCACTATCATCCCTAAATAAATAATATTTGATTGAACTCTCACATTGTTCAAAGAGATTTTACAAAAGAATCTCTCAAAAATAATCAAAATCTCAAAAACAATAATAGAAAACATTTTCACAATAATAGATAAGAAAAGAAAGTAAGCTTCAAATAATCAGATCTTTATTTTAATGGAAAGCTTCCTTTTTGTTTGTATTGTTAAAGTGACTCCTTGAGGAGGAGATTAATTCTTAATAATCTTTCTTTTTCAGTGTAATGATTACTTCCTTTTAAAAGCATGATTTATTTCCAGCCTCATTTCATATGCACATTTAATAATAGGATAAAAAGAATTCAATATGACTTTGGATACTATGAAGGAGAGACCCATAACAACATATCAAATGGATAAGGTAAGAATCGAATAATATCTTTTTAGTGGGTTAAGGTTTTTCTATTTTGCTTGAATAGGCGAGTTCTTCTCCAATGATGGGAGAAGATATGAAGGAGAGTGGAAAGATGGCAAGTAGCTTGATCAAGGTAAGAAAAGTGATTTTTATTGAATGATTTTGATTGATTCTAACATTGTTCAATGCTTGAACAGGCGAGTTCTTCTACAATAATGGGGACAGATATGAAGGAGAGTTCAATGATGGCAAGTATCATGGTCAAGGTAAGAAAAGTGATTTTTATTGAATGATTTTGATTGATTCTAACATTGTTCAATGCTTGAACAGGCGAGTTCTTCTGGAATGATGGGAGCAGATATGAAGGAGAGTGGAAAGATGGCTAGAAGCATGGTCAAGGTAAGAAAAGTGATTTTGATTGAATGATTTTGATTGATTCTAACATTGTTCAATGCTTGAATAGGCAAGTTCTTCTACAATGATGGTGACAGATATGAAGGAGAGTGGAAATATGGCAAGAAGCATGGTCAAGGTAAGAAAAGCGATTTTTATTGAATGATTTTGATTGATTCTAACATTGTTCAATGCTTGAACAGGCGAGTTCTTCTACAATAATGGGGACAGATATGAAGGAGAGTTCAAAGAA
>Ga0302285_10001062_pt1 | contig 15131 bp, 13 predicted proteins | sample III_Fen_E2_2_FD_200455 | JGI IMG/M metagenome (GOLD analysis project Ga0302285, IMG submission 200455) | Peat permafrost microbial communities from Stordalen Mire near Abisko, Sweden - III_Fen_E2_2 | ecosystem: Environmental > Terrestrial > Soil > Wetlands > Permafrost | place: Sweden: Abisko... | reverse complement strand
TTGCTAAAATTTATAAGCATCTTCATTCAAAAACTGATAATGTGAGTGGTAAATTCTATCGTTTCCCAATTCCGAAAGGACTATCCGGAAATGATCTTGGAATCACACAAAATCCTGGTTATTAATATTATTAAAAATTAAAAGGGATCATCAATTATCCATATATTTAAATTAAATAAACAGGCGAAATTTCGATTCATTATTGAGTTAAAGCTTGCCTGTTTATTGTTTATATGCACATTTTAAAATTAATAGGATATGAAAATCAATTATTTAATTTTACTTATCATTATTGCAATTTTATATTCTTGTAAAAGTGTGATAAACGAACCGGTAATTAATACACTTGAAGGATTAACAAAACTGAAGGAAGGCTATGCTCTTGGAGCTTCAGCAAAAGTTGAATTATGGGGTAAAAAAAATTTTTTTGTTGGATATAATAAACTCACTGTTGTAGTGTATGATTCATTAAATCTTAAACAGAAAATATTGAGCGCTCATATAAATTTTATACCGGTAGTAACTGCAGTTTCCGGAACTTTAACTTCAGCACAAGCCAGTCCTGTAGAAGATCCGGATGAAACATCTGTAAATGGTGTTTTCCCAGGAGCAATCGCTTTTATAAAGGCCTCTGATATAAATGACAGTTGGAAATTAGGAATTCATGTTCACAACCATAAATATGACAAAGAAGGTGAAGCAATTTTCGATATTACGGTGGATGATCTCACTCCATCACTGGTAAATACTTTTACTTCAATAAATGCCGATAAAACTAAATTTGAATTGACACTAGTGAAAGCAACAGTAAATGGGAGTATAAACAATATTGAGTTTTTACTTAACAAAAACTTAAGCTTGCTGGAATGGACAATAGATGATAATTATACGGTTGAATTTGATCCTGAAATGGTGGACATGTTCTATGCAGCTCATACCAGTATTAGCACAAAAAATATCGGAAATGGACACTATACGGGTAGTTTTGATTTTTCTATGGTAGGAGAATGGAAAGTAAATGTAATTGTCAAAAATAATGATATCCCAATCTCACAAAATCTTTATTTCACATTGAATAAATAATTGTTGTGATTTCCTAGATTGGTTGTTGAGAATGTTTTTTCGGTATTCTAATTGATTATGAATTACAAAATAGTATTAAACGAATACTTTATACTTGTTTAATCCTGCCAAATAGGGTCCGTTATAAGTTAGTATTTATATAGATCCGGACTACTAATGGAACTTCTACCGGCTATAAATTGACAAGATGCCGGTTCGGAGATAAGGGGAGTAAAAGATGAATAAAATTTAAATCGGATCATTTATTTGAATTAAAGGGGTCTGTCCTGTTAAGGATAGACCCCTTTTATGCGGTGTTATGAATATATATGCAATATTAAATTAAAAGGTCCTGTTTTATACCCTGTATATGGTATATAAATACCCCCTCAACGGTATGGTAGAATTTCATCGATTGCTCTAATTTTGCAATGTCAAATTGAATGTGAGTCAAATACTGTTGATTCAGTAACCGACAAACCTGGTATGATGAGATGGTTTTATTAAACGTAAAGTAAAAACTATATGAAGAAAAGAAACAAAGATCAGAAAATTTTAGCAGAAAATTATTCTTCCCCCGGATGTGAAGAAATTTGGTTGACGAATTACGCGAATAGTCGAATGTGTCGATGTTGTTGAAAAGATTAAACTCAATCAAAAACAAACAACTTCTATTAAAAACCATTCACTTATTATTCGAATTATGACTTTTAAAAATACAATCTTTATTTCATTCTTTTTTCTAAGTGTTACTCAAATTATTAATGCGCAGGATAGCATTAAGGTGATTTCATCTACAGTAGACGATCGTTTAAAAACAATTGAAAAAGCAATCAGTTTTCTTCCCAAAATCAGTGGTTTAGTCAATGTACGTTATCAATACTCAACGGAAGCAGCCAATTATAGTACAGGCAAAAACGGCTTTGATGTACGTCGTGTCTATTTGGATTTTAAAGGCAATGCAACAAAACAATTAAGTTATCGGATACAGTTGGATTTTGCAACAAGCCCCAAAGTTTTAGATGCCTACGTTGAATGGAAACCCTTTAAATTTATAGGTTTGCAGGCTGGACAGTTTAAAACGGCCTATACGTTGGAGAACCCGTATTCACCGGCAACTTTGGAAACATCAGACAATTCACAGGTTATCGGTAAATTGATCACAGATTATAATAACTGTGGACGGGATATTGGCCTGGCATTAAATGGAAGTTTCCTGCAAAAAGAAGGTTATAGCCTGATTGAATATAAAGTAGGACTCTTAAATGGAAATAATATTAACACCACCGACAACAATAAAACGAAAGATGTCTTTGGAGTATTACTGATTCATCCATTGAGTACATTGACTTTCGATGCTTCCTACTACAAAGGGCAGTATGGAATAGAAACTGCTAAATATGACAGAAACAGGACGAGTTTTGGTGCCAGATATGACGATGGTAAATTATTAGTTCGTGCTGAATATGTTGCTGGAGAAATTGGAACTACTCAGGCTAATTTAAAAAATGCATTAGGCTATTATGTATCGGCCGGATATTTTATAACTGAAAAATTACAACCGGTTTTGAAATATGATTTTTATCAAAATGATAAAACAACAGAAAGCACATCTATAACAAATTATGTAGTCGGGCTAAACTATTGGATAACACCAAAGACAAGGCTTCAGGCGAATTATACTCATAAAGATAACAAAGATACTTCTAAACCTGACAGTGACTATCTGGTTGCTCAACTATTACTTAGCTTCTAACGTAAAAACAGTGAAAATATGAAAAAGATTATAACGCTTACCTTCCTGTTCGCTATTCTGATCGGATTACCCATTCAGGTTCAGGCTCAGTCGAAAGAATTAAAAGGACAGATTTCACTTTCAGGTGCTTTTGCACTTTATCCATTGGCAGTTAAGTGGGCGGAAGAATTTAGAAAATTACACCCCAAAGTCAAAATTGATATTTCGGGGGGAGGTGCAGGAAAAGGAATAACCGATGCACTGGCTAAAGTCGTTGATTTGGGCATGGTATCAAGGGAATTGAAACCTTAGGAAATTGCAAAAGGTGCCTGGTTTGTAGCAGTGGCTAAAGATGCCGTGGTACCAACGATCAATTCAAAAAATCCTAAGTTAAAAGAACTTTTAGCCAAAGGAATTACTCAGGAAGCAGCTATAAAACTATTTGTAACCGGAGAATATAAAACATGGGGAAATGTACTGGGCATTCAATCAAACATTCCGGTACACGTTTATAACCGCTCCGATGCTTGTGGTGCCGGTGAAACCTGGGCAAAATATTTAGGGAATAAAAAACAGGAAGACTTGTTGGGGACGGGTGTTTTCGGTGATCCGGGTGTAGCAGCGGCAGTTCAAAAAGATCCTGTTGCCATAGGTTATAATAATATTGCGTATGCGTATGATTTAAAGACCAAGAGACCCAATCCTGGAATTTTAGTATTACCGATTGATATCAACAAAAACGGTAAAATTGATGCTGCAGAGAACTTTTACACAACCTCAAACCAGCTTATTACTGCCATTGCACAGGGAAAATATCCTTCACCTCCGGCACGTGATTTATATCTGGTATCGAATGGCAAACCTACGAATCCGGTAGTTAAAGAATTTTTGAAATATATCCTGACTGTTGGACAAAAATACAATGTTCCAAACGGATATATCAGTTTGCCGAAAAGTAAACTGAATAATGGAATTGCAAAACTGAAATAGTTTCACGATACAGGAATATCAAATGCTGAATAGAATTGTCAAAAATAAAATAGCCGGAGGATTGATGTTTACCATTACGGTAACGTCCATCCTATTGGTCGTATTTATCGGACTTGGATTGTACCTGAAGTCTGTTCCTATTTTTGAACATAACAGCTTCTGGCATTTGATCTCTTCATCGGAATGGAAACCGGGTAAAGGAGAATTCGGATTTTTGCCTTTTATTGCAGGAACTGTTTGGGTAACTGTTATCGCTGTTGTTTTAGCTATCCCGGTTGCCTTGTTTACAGGCCTTTATTTGACAGAATACTCTAAATCGTATATCAGAAGATGGGTGTTTACAGCATTGGATATTCTGGCAGGGATTCCTTCAGTTGTATATGGTGTATGGGGTACTCTGTTTATAGTTCCCTGGATTTCCGAAAAACTGGCTCCACATTTTGTGGAATATTCAACAGGATATACGACACTTGCCGGAGGAATTGTATTGGGGGTCATGATATTGCCTCTTTTGATCAGCCTGTTTGTTGAAATATTTTCCGCTGTTCCAAAAGAATTCAGGGATGCTTCACTCTCATTGGGTGCTACCAAATGGCAGACCAGTAAATACGTGATCATCCGTAAAACATTACCGGGTATCATCGCTGCTGTTATTTTGTCGGTTTCGCGTGCTTTGGGAGAGACGATAGCCGTTTTAATGGTGTGTGGAAATGTAACACTAATACCTCATTCCTTATTTGAATCGTGTTATCCGTTACCTGCACTTATTGCGAATAATTACGGAGAGATGCTCTCAGTACCTATGTACGAATCGGCATTGATGCTTGCTGCTTTTTTGCTTTTTATTGTGGTATTTATATTTAATGCTTCATCCAGAGCTGTCATTTATAAGATAGTTCATAGTCGATAGTCGGTAGTAAGTAGTTGGTAGTAAGTAGTAAATAGTAGACAGTCGGTAGCTGGTAGCTGGTAGTCGGTAGCTGGTAGTAGGTAGTAGGTAGTCGGTAGCTGGTAGTCGGTAGTTGGTAGTTGGTAGTAAGATGCTTATAGTTTATAGTTAGTTCAAGATTACTGAAATCAACAGGTGGTTAGGATTTAAAATCAGGAGAAAGATGAAATTCAAATTTATAGAAGAAAAAATTGCCAAATCAGTGATGATAGTTTTTGCACTCCTGGTGGTCGGGTTTGTAGTTAATATCATATACACCATTTTGAGAAGAGGATTACCGGCGCTCAACTGGGACATGATAAGCAAAATTCCAGAGGGCGGCTATTACAATGGCGGGGGTGGTGGAATCCTAAATGCAATTATGGGTTCTTTGTATATTGTTCTTGGTTCTACTTTCCTTGGATTGCTGGTGAGCATTCCTATCGTTTTTTATCTCAATGTGTTTTTGAAAAAAGACTCTAAATTAGCCTATATAGCTCGTTTGGCTTTTGATATAATGTTTGGAATTCCTTCGATAGTCTACGGTGCATTTGCATTTACAATCATGATTTACTTAGGAATGCATACTTCATTGGGTGGAGGTATTTTAGTGATTACTTTATTAATCATCCCCATATTTATACGGTCGATGGATGAAGTTGCCCTGCAGTTGCCCAAAGACCTGCTTGATGCGACCTATGCGTTGGGAGCAACGAAACTTGAAACCATTAAAGTTGTGCTGCGTCAGATAGCACCGGGAATAGCTACTGCCACTTTATTATCAGTGGGCAGAGCAATCGGTGATGCTGCAGGCGTCATGTTTACAGCTGGGTTTACCGATAGCATTCCAACTTCATTGAGCCAACCTGCAGCTACTTTGCCCTTATCGGTATTCTTTCAACTGAGTAGTCCGAATGCAGATGTACAGGGTCGCGCCTATTCGGCAGCTTTGATATTGATATTTATTGTACTTGTAATCAGTGTAACAGGAAGGGTAATTACTACTCATTTCTCTAAAAATAAAATATGATGGAAACGCTTCAATTTGGCAATCCTGCCCCTAAAAACAGAAGTCTGGGCAGTCTGTTTTTTAGTAACTTTTTATTTAACAGATCGTCCATCAAAAAATCACAGGCTCAGGCTGATAAATCAGTATATAAAATCAGAAATGCCAATTTAAGGGTTAGTAATCTGAATGTGTATATACAAAAGAATCATATTCTTAAAAATGTCAATATAGAGATTCCGGATAAAAAGATCACCTGTATAATTGGTCCTTCGGGATGTGGTAAATCGACCTTGCTTAAGACTTTTAACCGGTTGATTGATGATACAGAAGGAGTAAAGTACGATGGAAGTATTTTGGTTGACGGTACCGATATCTTTAATAAAAGAACCGAAATAACCGAAATCAGAAAAAAAATGGGTTTGCTGTCACAACGTCCTTGCCCACTTCCCATGTCCATTTATGATAATATTACCTTTGGATGTAAAATGCATGGTGAACATAAAAAGAAAAAATTAAATCAAATAGTAGAGGAACAATTGAAAGCGGTTGGATTGTGGGAGGAAGTAAAGAACAGGTTGAATTCACCGGCTTCAAAGCTATCTATTGGACAACAACAACGTTTATGCCTGGCCAGGGGTTTAGCCGTTGAACCTGAATTTATATTAGCCGATGAAGCGACTTCGGCCCTTGACCCAATTTCAAGCAAACACATTGAACAGCTTTTTGTAGAACTGAAACAGGATTATGCCATTATCATGGTGACGCATACTTTACGACAAGCATTACGCATTGCCGATCATGTAGTCTTTATGTATCTGGGCGAAGTTATCGAAGCGGGTCCTGCCGATGAAGTCTTTAATAACCCAAAACAGGAATTGACAAAAAAATACCTGGAGGGAGCCTTTAGTTGATTAAATCATTTACTATTTTTTTCATTTACCATTTACCATTTAAAAGATATAGGAACCAAGAACCAAGAACCAAGAACCAAGAGCCAAGAACCAAGAGCCAAGAGCCAAGAACCAAGAGCCAAGAACAAAGAACAAAGAACAAAGAACCAAGAGCCAAGAGCCAAGAGCCAAGAACAAAGAGCCAAGAACAAAGAACAAAGAACAACGATTAAAGATCAAAAACTAATCAACGATTAAAGATCAAAAACTAATCAACCAGAATAGAATTATAAACCCAGAACACGAAACGCGGAACACGGAACACAGAACGCGGAACTCAGAACACGGAACACAGAACGCGGAACACGGAACACAGAACGCGGAACACGAAACGCGGAACACGGAACACAGAACGCGGAACGCGGAACACGGAACGCGGAACGCGGAACACGGAACACAGAACGCGGAACACGGAACGCGGAACGCGGAACACAGAACGCGGAACACGGAACACGGAACGCGGAACACGGAACACGGAACACGGAACACGGAACACGGAACGCGGAACACGGAACACAGAACGCGGAACGCGGAACACGAACACGGAACACGGAACACGGAACCAATCAACCAATCAACCAATTTACCAATTAACTAATCAACCAAATGAGCAATTATAAACTAACCCATCTCAAAGAATTAGAGTCCGAGTCCATATTTATCATGCGGGAAGTGGCGGCACAATTTGAAAAGCCTGTCCTTCTGTTTTCAGGAGGAAAAGATTCAATCGTAATGGCTTATCTGGCCTACAAGGCGTTTTATCCGGCAGCTATTCCATTCCCTTTCTTACACATTGATACAGGTCATAATTTTGAAGAAACGATCACCTATCGCAATTAATTGTGGGTTCTGTCGAAGAATCCATTGAAAGCGGGCGGGCAGTCGAAGAAAAAGGATATTCTGCCAGCCGGAATAAACTGCAGACTGTAACATTGCTTGATACCCTTGAGAAATATAAGTTTGATGCCGCTCTTGGTGGGGCACGAAGGGATGAAGAAAAGGCCCGTGCAAAAGAACGGTTCTTTTCACACAGGGATGAATTCGGCCAATGGGATCCTAAGAACCAACGACCTGAACTCTGGAATATTTTTAATGGTAAAAAACAACTGGGTGAACATTTTAGGGTGTTCCCAATCAGTAACTGGACTGAAATGGATATCTGGCAGTATATCTTGCAGGAAAATATCCCGCTGCCTTCCCTGTACTATACACACGAAAGGGAAGTCTTTACTCGCGATGGCATCTGGTATGCTGCACTTGACGCCATTCCACGGAAACCGACTGAGACTGTAGAAATACGGAAAGTACGTTGCCGCACCATAGGGGATATTACCTGTACAGGATTGACCCTGTCTTCAGCCGACTCCCTCGAGGAGATTATTGACGAAATTGCCAGTTCACGCATTACTGAACGTGGAGGCCGATCGGATGACAAGCGATCGGAGGCAGCTATGGAAGACAGGAAAAAAGTGGGATACTTTTAATTTACAATTTAATTATTTACGATTTACAATTGATGATGGAATTCACAACGTAATCAACAAATCATCACATCAACACATCATCACATTATCACATCATCACATCAACACATCAACAGAAAAAAATATGTCAATTCAAAAAAAAGATACATCCGGATATTTAGACATGGAACTGCTGCGAATCAGTACGGCAGGAAGCGTGGATGATGGCAAGAGCACACTAATCGGACGGTTGCTTTACGATAGCAAGTCCATTTTTGAGGATCAGCTTCAGGCCGTAAAAGATGCCAGCAAACGATTGGGTGGCGGCGATGAAGTCAATCTTGCCTTATTGACCGATGGGTTGCGTGCCGAAAGGGAGCAAGGCATAACTATCGATGTCGCTTACCGTTATTTTGCCACTCCAAAACGTAAATTCATTATTGCAGACACTCCGGGGCACATAGAATATACCCGGAATATGGTTACAGGAGCTTCCACAGCCGATGTGGCCGTTATACTGATCGATGCCCGGCATGGCATCATTGAACAAAGTAAACGCCACTCGTATATTGCCTCGTTGCTGCAAATACCAAATGTTATCGTGGCAGTCAATAAAATGGACCTGGTGGATTTTTCCGAAACCGTTTACAACGATATAAAAAAGGAATATGAAAGCATAGCCTTGATTCTGAAACTAAAGAATGTCATCTTTATTCCCATATCGGCCAGAGATGGCGATAATGTGGTGGATGCTTCGGTACATACACCCTGGTACAAAGGAGAAACATTGTTGCATTTACTCGAAACCCTACCTGTTCGTAAAGATGAGACCAAATTACCTGCCCGCTTTCCTGTGCAATATATTATCCGCCCACAAAGTGATAAATTCCACGATTACCGCGGATATGCAGGTCGTATTTCGGGTGGAAGCTTTTCGGTAGGAGATGCTGTAACAATACTTCCTTCAAACACTCAGTCGGAAATTGTTGCTATTGATGAAGGTGAAAAGGCATTGGACGAGGCATTTACTCCTCAGTCGGTGACCATTCGTCTTGCCGATAATGTCGATATCAGCAGGGGCGATATCATTGTAAAAAATTCTGAACCTAAACCAACTGTAAGTGCTGTCGTGTCGCTATTGGTTTGCTGGCTGAATCACCGTCCGTTGAACGAAGGCGGTAAATATATTATCCGTCATGCAACGGAAGAAACCAGAGCTATCATTAAAGAAATCCATTTTAAGGTGAACATAAACACCCTTGAAAATATCCTTGATGACAAAACCGTAAAAATGAATGATATTGCACATATTTCCATCAAAACTCTCAAGCCACTGAAATATGATTCGTATGGTGAAAACCGAATCACAGGAAGTCTTGTGCTGATTGATGAAAACACATTCGAAACAGTTGGTGCCGGAATGATTGTCCATAATCTGGAAGATGAAACATTTACGATTTAAGCAGAAGAGAGACCTCAAACCCCTAAAGGGTTAAAGACTAATTATTATGAAAGAAAAAATAGAACAACTGAACCAACAATTTGAAGGACAGTCTCCTGAAGTAGTACTCCAATACTTTTTATCGGAATATACAGGAAAGATAGCCCTTTCATCGAGTCTGAGCATAGAAGATCAGGTATTGACCGATTTGATTGTAAAGATTGATCCATCAACCCGTATTTTCACACTGGATACAGGTCGCCTGTTTCCTGAAACCTACAGCCTGATTGATAAAACGAATATCAAATACAACATTCATCTCGAAGTACTTTTTCCTGACTTTACGGCTGTGGAAAAAATGGTAAAAGAAGAAGGTGTGAACCTGTTCTATAAAGGAATTGATCAACGAAAAGCCTGTTGCCGTGTTCGTAAACTTGATCCATTGAAACGTGCTTTTCAGGGGCTCGATGTCTGGATCTGCGGATTACGCAAGGAACAGTCTGTTACCCGTCAGGCAGTACAATTAATAGAATGGGATGAAAATAACGGACTTATCAAACTCAATCCACTCATTAATTTCTCAGAGGATGAAGTATGGGAGTATATCAGAAAGCATCATGTGCCATATAACAAGCTCCACGATCAGGGATTCCCAAGCATAGGTTGTCAACCCTGCACACGTGCCATAAAACCGGGGGAAGATATCCGTGCCGGCCGCTGGTGGTGGGAAAACCCCGATCAAAAAGAATGCGGACTGCATAAAAGGGGGTGAAGAATTTATGATTTACGATTTACAATTTACGATTTACAAATAGGCGGTAACCAATCAACCAATCAACCAATCAACCAACCAATCAACCAATTAATCAATTAACCAATTAACCAATCAACCAACCAACCAACCAATTAATCAATTAACCAATTAACCAATCAACTAATCAACCAATCACCCAATCAACCAATAAACCAATCAACCAATTCACCAATCAACCAATCAACCAATTAACCAATCAACCAATCAACCAATTAACCAATCAACCAATTCACCAATCAACCAATCAACCAATCAACCAATCAACCAATTAACTAATCAACCAATTAACTAATCAGCCAATCAAATTTTCCGGACTTATATTCACTTAAATTATGTACAAATTACCAGATTCGCTCACCACTGATATTGCTTACTTCGGAACGCTGATTGATGATTATAATCAAGGGACGATAGAACCTGTAAAATTCAAAGGATCACGTGTTCCAATGGGTATTTACGAGCAACGAAAGGATGGCTCTTACATGGTTAGGGTCAGATGTACCGGCGGCTATATCAGTCCGGAGCAATTAAAACAAGTGGCATTGACTGCCAGGAGTCACAATTCAACCTTGTTGCACATTACTTCCCGTCAGGAAATTCAGATTCATAACATCAGTATTGATCAGGTTAAAACCATTTTACCCGAATTGCAGAAGGTTGAATTATCTTCCAAAGGGGGTGGTGGGAACACTGTGCGTAACTTTCTGGTTGATATAAATAGCGGGATTAGTAACGATGAGGTTTTTGATGTGTTGCCCTATGCTGTGGATCTTACCACCTACCTGATTGCTCAGCCCGATTCGTTTACTTTACCACGTAAACTAAAAATAGCATTTTCAACCCATGAAACCCATGCTGATTTTGCAATTATTAATGATCTGGGTTTTGTAGCTAGAATCAAAGATGGCAAACGGGGTTTCAAAGTCTATTTAGGTGGCTCAGTGGCTTCTAATCCAACGCTTGGATGGGAATTGTTTGATTTTGCTCCAGAGGCAGAATTAATCAATATTGCAGTTGCCGCTAAACGTTTTTTTAATAACCACGGGAACCGGAAAAATAAACATAAAGCCCGTATCCGCTATATATTCTACAAAGAAGGTGCCGAAAAGACCAGGGAATTATTCTTCAGGTATTATAATGAAATTAAGGAAAAGGAAAATGTAGTATTTGAAAAGGGTAATCTGGCATTTATATATACAACACCTTCTTTCCATCCTGTTGTTGATCATTCAATGGAATTTGGTGACTGGAAAAAAAGATACGTCGTTTCACAAAAACAACCCGGTTTGTTTTCAACTATCGTTTCTTTCGTAAACGGGAATACTGACAGCGATACCATTCTTAAAATTGCTGATTTTGCGGATGCTTTTGGAAATGATGTGCTGCGGTTCACTGCCCGTCAACAACTTCAACTGCGCAATATCCCCGAAACCTTTCTGCCTAATGTATTCCAATTGCTGAATGATTTGAAATTAAATATATCACTTCCACGGATAATTAATAATATTGTTTCCTGTACAGGAGCTGATACCTGCCGTTTAGGTATCTGTTATTCAAAAGGTGCTTCATTGGCGTTGAGGAAAAGACTCAGTAAAAGTGACCTCTTTCTGGATGAGGTAAGTAACTTGCAAATCAACATCTCAGGTTGTCCGAATTCTTGTGCCCAGCAAATCTGGTCGGATATAGGTTTTTCAGGAAGAGTGGGTAGAAAGGAACGAATGTATGCTGCTTATAATGTTTATGCGGGAGCAGCAAAAGGACTTAATCCCAGGTTAAGTGAGTTGATTGGAACTATAAGTGCTAAAGATCTACCACAGTTTACGGAAGATATTTTGGCGGATTATATCAATGTGAAAGATAGATACCCGACTTTCAGGAACTATTTGGATGCCGGTGGCGTTACTACAATCAAAGAACTGGTTGAAAAATACAAGGATGTTCCATCCTTTGAAGATGATAAAAATTATTATTACGACTGGGGAAGTGATGAACTCTTTTCAGTGGCTAATAAAGGACCTGCTGAATGTTCTGCAGGATTGTTTGATATGATTGATGTGGATTTAAATTTTATTCATAAAGGAATCAAGGACCTGGAAGTAGAAACGGATGCAAATAAAATCAAACAAATACTTTTTGAGATCCTTTTTTCTTCTTCCCGTATGCTTTTAGTGACCAAAGGAGCTGAACCGAAAACAACTGCAGGTTCGTTTGAACTCTTTATTGGAAAATTTATCAATGAAGGACTGATCAGCAGCTCATTTAAAGACCTTGTAAGAACTGCTGCTACAGTGCCAAAAACTGATTTTACCAATCGAAGAACCGAAGTAATTCTTTTGGCGAATGCGGTTATTCAATTGTACGGCAGTATGGACGATTCGCTTCAGTTTAAAACTACCCGAGTTTTACCGATTAAGGAAGAAAAACCCGTTGAAGTTCCTTCTGAAATAATTGAAGTACTTGCTGAAAAGGCTGACATCAGGTTAAAAGATTTTAGAGGTGTAGCCTGTCCAATGAATTTTGTAAAAACAAAAATTGAATTGTCATCACTTAAATCGACCGATTTACTTGAAATCTGGCTCGACGACGGACAACCTATTCAGAATGTACCGGGTTCAGTCCGAAACGAAGGACATGAAATAATCTCAGTGACACAAGTGGAAGATTACTGGAAGGTAATTATCCGAAAACAATAAATTGTTTGATGTGTTTTTAAGAAAAAGAGGCCTGGTAATTCAGAAATGCCTCTTTTTTGATGTTTTAATGTAATAAATTGTAATATGTACAAATAGGGAATAAGTACGGTAAGTTGTAATAGCATGATGCTTAGTGGTATATGTTTTTTATACCCTGTTTAGGGTATAAATTTACCTCTATTCAGGTATGGTAGGACTTTCCGTTTTAGTATAATTTTGTAAAAAATAAAATATAAAACTATTCACCCATGAAAGATAAAAATTACAGAAGTCTTCTGAAGTCAATTTCATGGCGAATTACTGGAACTATTGACACATTTGTAATCTCTTATCTGATTACCGGAAAATTCACTATTGCCATTTCTATAAGTGGAGTGGAAATACTGACAAAATTCACACTTTATTATTTTCACGAACGGATATGGAATAAAATTAATATAGGTCGTGAAATACCGGTAATAAAAGATTATGAAATTTAAGACTTGAGAAGTCTATACACTTTAATAAAAAACGAATGAGTTTATATAAAACAGGATTATTATCTGCGGATCAGAAAAATCTCTTTATAAAATTTACTGAAACCCTAAACCAGAATCAACTTCTTTGGGCATCCGGTTATCTGGAAGGATTACTGGCTCATGGTTCAGATGAAGAAGAAACTATCAGTCAAAACACGATTGATTCAACAATTTCACAACCTGTTTTGACTATATTGTTTGGCTCACGGACAGGAAATGGAGAAGGGCTGGCACTGAAAGCACAGACTGAAGCAACAAAACAAGGGTTTCTGGTGAGACTAAAAAATATGGCAGAGTATAATGTGCATGATTTACTCACTGAAAGTAATTTGCTTATCATTGTATCCACACATGGTGAAGGTGAACCACCTTTTGCTGCACGCGAACTTCATGAATTCATTTACAGCAAACGTGCACCAAAACTGGAAACACTCATTTATGCTGTTATAGCCTTAGGCGACTCCGGCTACTTTCAGTTTTGTAAGACAGGAAAAGATTTTGACGTACAATTAGAAACTTTGGGAGGTAAACGTATATCCGGATTAGTTGCCTGCGATGTTGATTATGAAGAACTTTTTGAAAAAGGATTAAAAAATATATTAGCCGGATTTAATGGGGAAGAGAATTTGAACGCTGTAGATACGCCAAAATATAGAATGGTTTTGAAACCTGAGAAAGGGAAATCTGGAAAAATAGCATCGCATACAAAGTTAAATCCTTTTTTAGCACCGGTATTTGAAAAAATTTCACTTCATGGAAAAGGTTCAAAAAGACAGACTTTACACATTGAACTCAATACAAAAGAAGCAACCGGTTTAGAGTACGAACCGGGCGATGCAGCAGGTGTGTTGCCGTTGAATCCTCCCGGTTTAATACATGAAGTACTAAAAATAACAGGACTGTCACCTGACGAAAAAGTAATAGTAAAAGGGGAATCAAAGTCTCTATATGAAGCATTAAACCATGATGTCGAATTATCAAAGATTACTACCGATGTGGTAACACGGTTTTTGGCTTTTGCCCCCAATGATAAGCTTCTGAAATTATCACAGGAAACCAATTTGTTTAAAGCGTATCTCGAAGGAAGGGATATCGTGGATTTGTTTCAGGATTATCCTGCAACCGTAACTTCGAATGATTTGATTCATCTATTACGCCCATTGCAACCACGATACTATTCCATATCTTCCAGCCCTAAAGCTTTCCCGGGAGAATTGCACCTGACTGTCGGGGTTGTAGATTACATTAATTCCGGTCGCAATAAACGTGGGACCTGTTCTACTTTTCTATCGGAATTGGCTGTTGAAGATGAACAGGTACCTGTATTTATAGAATCAAACCCGGGTTTCAGATTGCCTGAAAATGATGAAACGCCCATTATTATGGTAGGGGCAGGAACGGGAATTGCGCCATATAGGGCATTTTTACAACACCGGGCGTTGGCTGACAGACGTGGTAAAAACTGGCTTTTCTTCGGAAACAGAAATTTTGAAACTGAATTTCTATATCAGATTGAATGGCAAAAACT